>WNFD01001114.1_pt1 | contig 26971 bp, 25 predicted proteins | sample 5400491 | NCBI WGS metagenome assembly WNFD01 (sample SAMN13153343, study PRJNA577476) | soil metagenome | isolation source: 120 cm saprolite under Douglas fir tree site 2 hole 2 replicate 2 | place: USA:California | collected 2015-04-18
TCAACCAGGAGACGGCTACCATCGCCTGGGGTGACGGTGCAGTTACATCGGCCACTCTTGCGCGCTCGGCTACCGACCCCTCCGAGCTGGACGTCACAGGTGAGCACACCTACTGGACTCCGGGGAAAGTACCAGTCACTATCACGATCACCGATCCGCAAACTGGCGTGTCGAGCTTCCCTGGGACCGCCACGGTCAGCTCTCAGTACACGGCTATGGGCGACTCGTACAGCTCCGGAGAAGGGACCCATTTCCCACATGTGGCGGGATCTGATTGGTGGTTGTATCAGGACCCCAACGGCAATCCAGCGAACACTGATCACCTTAACGGGGCTGTAGGGAATACCTGTCACCGGGCGGACACGGCCTACGCGCATGTCGTCGAACGCATGCTCGCGGCCCTGGACATGACCCTCCACTTCGTCGCCTGCAGCGGCGGCCTAGTCCAAGACGCCTTCACCGCCTATGGCCAGGTCCACGGCGACAAAGGTCACCAAGGGGAGGGACCGCAACTCGGCACGCTCGGGACGTCCGGCGAGCCCTTCAAGACGAGCCTTGTCACCTTGACCTTCGGCGGCAACAACCTGGACTTCCCCGGAATCGCAAAGAACTGCGTGACCTCGACCGACTACGGCTGCTTGAACCAAGATGGTGAGATTGTGGCCGGCCTCGGCTACAACACGAAAGCAGGCAACCCCAAGGACGGGACGTTCAGCAGTACGGGCACCGTCCAGCACCCGATCAGCACCATCGCGGAGTTCGCGAAGAAAGTCGGCAAGCTGATCGGCGCTGCTGGGGCTTGCCTTTACTCTGGCTGCAACCTGCACGACGCCCTGGTGCTGCTTTACCGCTCCATCAAGACCGACGCTCCCGGAGCGCGCATCCTCGTGCTCGGCTACCCGCACTTCTTCCAGCCGGGTGGCACCGGCAACACATGCGAACACTTCGGGAGCCTGGACCAGCAGTGGGTCAATGACCGAGTCAACCTTGCCGACGCAGTCATCAAGGACGCTGCCCAAGAGTCTGGTGTTGCCCAGTACGTGGACACCTACAATGCGCTGGCAGGCCACGAAGAGTGCACCGGGAATCCGAGCTTCTCAGTTGACCCGAGCACCTACCAGGTCAGCGGATGCTCCTCGCCAGGTCGGTGGATCAACGGCATCGACCTTATCGGCGGGTTCCTCGGCACGCCCGAGAACCTCCACCCGAATCCGTGCGGCCATCTCGCCGACGGGCAGATCGCAGCGGGTGGATACAACTCCCCACCGCAACTTGATCCAGCGGGGATCGCCAGGTCGGACACGTTCAGCCTCACATCCGGCCAGTCACAAGCTACGACATTGACGGTGCCCTCCGGGTTGGCCCGACTCAACATAACCGCCAACTGGCCCCACGGGGCGGTCGCCTTCACACTGACCGATCCGACCGGAGCTTCCTACCAGCCCGTCCAAACCGGTCCGGTGTACGCCACTTTCGACCTCAACCGTCCGGTCTCGGGGGCGTGGAAGCTCACAGAGACCAACACCACAACCGGCGATACCGGAACCATCAACGGCAGTCTCGCTGTCAGTGAGCCCGGCATTCCGCTGCTACCCCCCGCAGGTCAGGTGAAGGTGGTCAACCACAGCTGCGGGTTTATCGGGAGTACCGCCACACTATCCGTCAGCGTTTCCCACGCAGCCGACAGCCGCGTCGAGCAATACCAATGGTTCGACGACAACGGTCAACCCCAGACGGCCAGCGGCCCGAAAGGTGACACCATCTCCATGTCGTCCCTCAAGAACCAGTACCGGGTGATCGTGATAACCACCGGGACCGACGGGCAGCATCGCTTCACCACAGCGACATTCACGGTCCCCTGCTGAGTCTCAACGCGAATATGCGCGAAGGGCCGCCCGGACGAGATAAACAGGTCGATCGCTAGATCACGGCAGACCAGCACCTTGCCGTGCTTATCCAGCCCAGCCGCAGAGGTTGGAGTCGCGTACCGACGGGACACCGGTCGAATCTGGCAACCACCAGAGCGTCCACTCGTCCAGCCGCATATGCCTCTTTGTCAAGCCGGGCCGGTCGAACGGGCTGACCGATGCCAACCTCCAGGTTCTCGGCTGACCCGGCGATGTCGTGCTCGTTCAGCCTCGCGTAGTTTTCGATCTTCGCCCGCTGGCGCTCAGGACTCGTGGTCTCATCGGTGACATCGCTCAATCGGACAACCGCGAGTACCCTCATGAGATTGAAGGACTAGCGGCAGTTGGGTCAGCGTTGATACTCGGCCGCGCCGCATGGCATAGACAAGTTCGCGCCCGTCCAGCAATCTGACGCCCGGATGCCGTGAGAGCCTCTTGGGCGCGCAGAATGCCCAGATCAGGACGGCCAGCGTCTTGATCGGCATCGAGCCGACACCCGCGCATATCGGCGGTTACTCGCGCGGCTCCTGCCGGCCAGTCGATCACGCTCTGCGATTACTGCCAGATGCATACGTGCGGGCGCGTCAGTGCCGCGACAGTCCGCGGCGCCTTCCTGGCTGCTTACGGCGATCCGCGCTCTGGCATCCCATCCCTGGCGACACGGTGCTTGGCGGCCCCGACGTAAATCATCGCGCCAGAAGCGGCGTCAGGAATGGGCAGTGTCGGGTCTGACGCGGCGCTCCGCTTCGGTCTGGATGCTCGTGAAGGAGGAGCGGACCGCCGCCTCCCATGCGGCCGCGACGCGGTCGGCCCACCACTGGCCCGCGATTCCGAAGTCGGTGCCGAGCTCGCCGGAATAGTCAAGCCGGGTCGTGCCGTCTTCTTCGGCGAGCGCGAACTGCTCGGTGATGTGCGGCACCGGGCCGCGGACGAGCCGGAAGCCGATCTTGTGCGGCCGGTCGAAGGTGACGGTCTCGAGCGTGGCAGCGGTGAGCCTGCCGTGATGCACCGGCGTGTAGTGCTCGGCCAGGACCATGTCGGTGCCGCGCTGGAGTACCTGAAGCTTGCCGGCCATGGCGCGGGGTGTCCGGCCCAGGTAGGGGGCGGCGATCACGTCGAACACGGTCGAGGCCGGGGCCGCGATCTGGACGCCGAACGGGCCCAGTGGGCGCACCCGGCGGCCCCAGCCAGTATCGATCGTCAGCTTGCCGGTGACCACCAGGTAGTAACCCAGGCCTGCCAGGCCGCCTGCCGCGGCCACCGCCGCTGCGCTACCTCGGATCATGCTCGCCAGCTTACGGACTGTGTGGCCGTGCGGGCCTCCCGCGGCAGGGAACTCGGGTGCGTGGCACGAACTGGAAGGGCACGCTCGCCGCCTGCCGTGCCGGGAGGTGACTCGCCTTCCGGGCATCGCCCGCACGCAATTGCGTGAGCGCGTTTCCGCGGAAACCATCGTCAGAGGAAACTTGTCAAGCGCTACCGGAGACCTTGTACGTTGTTTGCGCGGGGCCCCTGACCTGGGTGACATCAATGATCAAGAGTCTTATCGCCACCGGCGGGCTCGCCGCGGTGCTGGTCGGCGGGGTAGCAGGAGTCGCGGTTGCCGCGACATACCATCCCGCGTCAGCGGCCACCACGGTGGCTGCCGTTCACCACGTAGACCACCAGTTCGACGGCGTCGAGTGAACGGGGACGGGCCCGCCCGCCCGGCCGTCAGAATTGCCCTCATGCACGACCGGTGCCATTCTCGGTTCAACAGCCAGGCACGGCGGACACCAAGGAGCCAGCGCCATTGACTACCCCCCGGCCGCAGGCCACCCGCTACGACGACGTCGTCGACCTGGACCGCTACCCGGTCAACGACCCGGCCAGCGCGGGGTACCGGGCCCTGGTCCAGGCTTGCCGGGACCAGCTCCGCGATCGCGGGGTCGCCCAGCTCGCCGGCTTCCTCACCCCGGTCGCGGTCCGTGAGATGGTCGCCCTGGCCGGCCAGCTGGCCGCCGCGGCGTGGACGAGCAACCAGGCCCATACGGCCTACTTCGAGCCCGCCGACGATTCCGCGGGCCCGGATCACCCGCGCGCACTCCTGCAGCGCTCGGCCAAGAAGGCCATCGCCTATGACCAGATCCCCGCCGGCGCGCCGATCCGGCGGCTGTATGAGTCCGATGACCTCACCGGGTTCATCGCCGCGGTCCTCGGCAAGCCTGTGCTCTACCGCAGCGCCGACCCGCTGGACGCCTTGGAGATCGCGATCTTCGGCGCCGGTGACGAGCTCGGCTGGCACTTCGACAACAGCGAGTTCTCCGTCACCGTCATGTACTGCCAACCCGAGGCAGGCGGCGACTTCGATTACTATCCCGCGCTGCGGACCGAACACGACGACAACTACCCAGTCGTCCAGCAGATCCTGCAAGGCAGCCCGGACGGCGTCGTCAGGCTGCCCAGTAGCCCGGGCACGCTCGCGGTGTTCCGCGGCCAGCATGCCCTGCACCGGGTCACCCCGGTCAGCGGGCCGCGCCCGCGGGTCAACTCAGTGCTGACCTACGGAGAACACCCCGGGATGAAACTGAACGAGTTCACCCAGAAACTGTTCTACGGCCGCACCGCCTGACCGGCCACCAATAGCAAGCGTTTACAGACGGCTGGCGACGTCGGTCGCCATGGTCTTCAGCGCCTGCTCATGGCTGCCCCCGCTGAGGTCGGCGTAGACGATGACGAAAACGGTGTTCCCTTTTCGCGCGATGATGGCGTCTGCGCCACCGTAGGCCTGATCACCGACGCCGGAAATGGGCGTCAGATGGTACTTGGTCACGACATTCCCGAGTCCGGGAATGTTGGAGGCCAGATTGGCCCCCGACGCTGTGGTGACCGAGAGCACCACGGCGAATCCGGAGAGCGAGCCGAACGTGCAGGTTGAGACCGACCCTGCGCTCGCCTGCCTGCTGAAGGCGATGCTGTTGCGGGTCGCCTGAGCGACCTGGGCCTTGGTGAGCAGCGCGCAGGCGGCCGTCGCGGTACCCGTCGTACCCGTCGCGGCGGCCATAGCTGGCGAGGCGCTGCTGCTGCTGCTGCTGCTGCTGCTGCTGCTGCTGCTGCTGCTGCTGCCAAGTTTTGAGCAAGCCCCGAGCAGAAGGACGCACAGCGCGCCCGTCACGGCGAGATGCACCCTTGCGCGGGTACCTGATGAGCGCATTCGGCCCCCCTGTTGGCACTCGGCCCCCCGGCGGGCGTGAGCCCGGAGCCATGCTAGTGGGCGCGAGCCACCAGGCAAGCGCCAGCCCAGACTCTCGCCTACGCCTGCTGACCGACAAAGCGCCGATTGACCTAGGCCTGTGGTACTAGCCGGTGGATCAATGTATGGCTGGTCGGCTGACGCGGCGGTCGCGGCGGTCGCCCTAGCGTGGGTGACGTCAGATCAGAACGCTGTAATAGATGAAGGAGCGTAAATGATCGAGGTGAGAAACCTCAGCAAGCGTTACGGGGAGAAGCTCGCGGTTGACGGCCTGGACTTCGTGGTGCAGCCCGGGGTCGTGACCGGTTTTCTCGGGCCGAACGGGGCAGGCAAGTCGACCACTATGCGGTTGATCGCCGGCCTGGACGAGCCCAGCGCGGGCAGCGTCCGGGTCAACGGGAAGGCGTACCGGTCGGCCGTCGCGCCGATGGCGGAGCTGGGTCTGCTGCTGGAGGCCAAGGCCATGCATACCGGCCGCTCGGCCCGTAACCACTTGCTCGCGCTGGCCCAGACCAACGGCATCAGCCGGCGGCGCGTGGATGAGGTCATCGACATGGTCGGGCTGCGCGAGGTCGCCGGCAAGCGGGTCGGCGGGTTCTCCCTGGGAATGGGCCAGCGCCTGGGGGTGGCCCAGGCGTTGCTGGGCGATCCGGAGGTGGTGGTGCTGGACGAGCCGGTGAACGGCCTGGACCCCGAGGGCGTGCTGTGGATCCGCAACCTGCTGAAGGCGCTGGCCGCGGACGGGCGCACGGTGTTCGTATCGTCGCATCTTATGAGTGAGATGGCCCAGACCGCGACCCGGCTGATCGTGGTGGGGCGGGGCCGGCTCATCGCCGATACCACGGTGGAGGAGTTCGTGGCCCGGGCTTCTGGTAGTTCGGTCACCGTCCGCACGCCCGAGGCCGCCCGTCTGCGCGACCTGCTGCTGGGACCGGATGTCACCGTCACCAGCGAGCGGGCCGACGTCCTGCACGTTCAGGGCCTGGATACGGAGCAGATCGGCACCGTGGCCTGGCGGGCTCACGTGCCTGTCTTCGAGCTGGCCCTCCACCAGGCCTCCCTGGAGCAGGCGTTTATGCAGCTCACTGAGGACTCGGTGGAATACCGCTCCGCCGATGCGAGCGCCCCGGCGGAGGTGGCGGCATGACCACCATGACACAAGCAGCCACGACCGCCCCGGCGGCCGGCCAGCAGACGCTGCGGGTCACCCAGCCGCGGGTCCTGCTGTCGGAATGGACCAAGTTCCGGTCGCTGCGCTCGACGGTCTACACGCTGCTGACCGCGGTGGTGCTGTCGATCGGTATCGGCGCGCTGTTCTCCGCGGTGTCCGCCAGCCAGTACCACACCTTCAGCCTCGCCGACAAGGCGAGTTTCAGTCCGATCTCCACGAGCCTGAACGGCATGCTGTTCGCCCAGCTGGCGATCGGCGTGCTGGGGGTGCTGCTGATCAGCGGCGAGTACAGCACGGGGATGATCCGCTCCTCGCTCACCGCGGTACCCAAGCGGCTGCCGGTGCTGTGGGCGAAACTGGGGGTCTTCGCCGGGGTGGTGTTCGCAGTCACGCTGGTCACCAGCTTCGTGTCGTTCTTCCTCGGGCAGGCCCTGCTGAGCAGCCACCACCTGAACGTCGCGATCTCCGCTCCCGGCGCCCTGCGCTCGGTCATCGGCGCGGCCCTGTACGCGACGGTCGCGGGCATGATCGGGATGGCGCTGGGCGGGCTGCTGCGTAACACGGCCGCCGGAATCTCCGCGTTCGTCGCCGCGTTCTTCGTGATCCCGCCGCTCACTGGTCTGCTGCCCTCCTCGTGGTCGTCGCACTTCGCGCAGTACCTCCCCTCCAATGCCGGGGAAGTCCTGTTCGGAGGAGCGAGAGGCCTGGCTGACCCGCTGGCGCCATGGACCGGCTTCGGCGTCCTGTGTGCCTACGCGGTCGTGCTGATCGGCTTCGCCGCGTGGCGGCTGCGGCGCGCCGACGCCTGATCCGGGGAGACAATTGACGCAGTGAACGCGTTCCCGCTGTCCGGGCATCCACCAGCGCACTCGGTGCGCTGGTGGATGTTCGACGTGCTGGTGACCTTGCTCGTCGCGTCGCTCTCGCTGCCTTACCACGTCCAGGAGCATGTCTGGCCGTCGCCGCTGACGATCCTCGTACAGGTGGCGCTCACGGTGCCGCTCGTCGTGCGCCGGATCTGGCCGAGCGCGGTTTTCGGCTGGCTCTTCGCTGTCTCGGCCGTGGCGGGATTGTGGAATGTCCACCTGGTCGTCAGTTTCGCCCTGGTGGTCGCGCTGTACACGGTCGCGGCATACCAGTCCCGGCGCCGCGCCCTGGCGGCGGCCGGCCTGCTGGGGGGCGGCGTCGTCGCCGCCGTGATACGCCTGGCGGGCAGCGGATGGTGGCATGGCGCGATCCTCGGCACGGGCATGGTCGCCGCCGCCCTGGGCCTGGGCCTTTACTCCGCCACCCGCCGCGCGTACCTGAAAGAACTGCACGATCGCGCCGAACGACTGGAACGTGAGCGAGATCAGCAGAAGGAACTAGCCGCGGCCGCCGAACGCGGCCGCATCACCCGCGAGATGCACGACATCGTCGCCCACAACCTCGCGGTCATGATCGCGCTGAGCGACGGTGCCGCCGCCGCATCGGCCGGTTCATCCCCGCAGGCGGCCAGGGCCATGCGGACGGTCTCGGCCACCGGCCGCCAGGCCCTGGCCGACACCCGCCGGCTGCTCAGCGGACCGGCGACCGATGCCGGACAGGACAGTGAGCGGGAGCCCCTGCCGGATCTGAGCGGACTCGACGCCCTGGTCGCGCGGGTACGCGCCGCTGGCCTGCCGGTCAGCTATGAACTGCAGGGCGCGCCCGCGCCCCTGTCCGCCGGAGTCCAGCTGACCGTTTACCGGCTGGTACAGGAAGCGCTCACCAACACCCTCAAGCACGCCGGGGCAGGCGCCAGCGCGGTCGTGCGGCTCTGGTATCTGCCCGGCGAGCTGCGCCTGGTCGTCGAAGATGACGGTGCCGGCGCAAGCGCCCCCCAGCCGGACACCGGCGGGCGCGGGCTGGCCGGAATGCGGCAGCGAGTGCAGACGTTCGGCGGCGAGGTGCAGGCCGGGCCCCGGTCTCCGGCCGGCTGGCGGGTTTCCGCGCTGCTGCGGCTCGATCAGGAGATCCCGGCGTGATCAGGGTCCTGATCGTCGATGACCAGTCGCTGGTCCGGATGGGCTTCCGGATGATCCTCGAAGCCGAAACCGATATCACCGTCGTCGGCGAGGCCGGTGACGGCGCCGCGGGCGTCAGCATGACGGCGGCGCTGCGGCCAGATGTCGTGCTCATGGACGTCCGCATGCCCGGCGTAGACGGCATCGACGCCACGGCCGCGATCACCGCCGCCGGGGGACCGGCGAAGGTGCTGATCCTCACCACCTACGATCTTGACCACTACGTCTACGCCGGCCTGCGCGCCGGCGCCAGCGGGTTCCTGCTGAAAGACGCGCCACCCGCCGATCTGCTCGCCGCCATCCGCACCGTCGCCGACGGCGCGGCCGTCCTGGCGCCCAGCACGACCCGGCGGCTCATCGACCGGTTCGTCCCGCTGCTCCCCGACCCTGAACGCACCACTCGGCGTGACAGCCTGCTCGAGGCCCTCACCGACCGGGAACGCGAGGTGTTCCAGTTGCTCGCGCGGGGCCAGTCCAATCGCGAGATCGCTTCGGAGCTTTTCCTGTCCGAAAGCACGGTCAAGATCCACGTCGGGCGTATCCTCGCCAAGCTCAACCTCCGCGACCGCGTGCAAGCCGTCGTCCTGGCGTACGAGTCAGGACTGATCACCCCCGAAAGCCCGTGACGGGAATAGGAACCGGCACGCACCACGCTCGTTCGGCACATTCTTTAAAATTTTTATCCCGAACGGGCCTGTGTTAGCGATCAGTCCAGGAACGGCTCCTGGATTCAGACGAATGGCCGTCATGAACGGTAAGTTAGGCTCATGACGTCTAAGCCCGGCGAGCATGATGGATCCGGAACGCCGGCGCCCACGCTGGACGACGTCGACCGGGCCATCGTGGCCGTGCTACGCGAAGATGGGCGCATCTCGATGCGGGCGCTCGCGGAACGTCTGCACATCTCCCGGGCCGGCGCCTACCTGCGCGTCCAGCGGCTGGAGCAGGCCGGGGTGATTACCGGCTATGCCGCCCGGGTGGACCCGCAGCGGTACGGGTACGGCCTGTCCGCGTACGTGCACCTGAAGATCGCTCAGCCGGCCTGGAAGCCGCTGCGGGCCAGGCTCATGACGATCCCGGAGGTGGAGCACGCGGCGCTGGTATCCGGAGACGCCGATATCGTGCTGCTCGTCAGGACCCGCGACATTGGCGCGCTCCGGGAGCTGGTGCTGAACAGCTTTCAGAGCATGCCTGAGGTGCTGTCGACGCAGACCGTGCTGATCTTCGATGAGCTCGGCCGCGGCCCCGCGGCGGCGCGGTCTACAGGTGCCGGAGGGCCTTCGCCGGGGACTCGACGCAGTCGGCGATGAAGCGCAGGAAGCCGCCTGCCGTCCCGCCGTCGCAGACCCGGTGGTCGAACGCGAGCGTGAGCTGGGTCATCTGCCGGGGCACGACCTGGTCGTCGATGACCCAGGGACGCTGGATGATCCGGCCGATGCCCAGGATCGCCACTTCGGGGTGATTGATGATGGCGGCCGAACCATCCACGCCGAACACACCGTAGTTGTTGACCGTGAACGTGCCGCCCGTCAGGTCGGCGGGCCCGAGCCTGCCTTCCCTGGCGCGCAGGGTCTGTTCGGCTACTGCCGCGGACAGCTGCTCAAGGGTGTGAGCCTGGGCATCACGCACGACGGGCACCATGAGCCCGCGATCGGTCTGGGCGGCGAAGCCCAGGTGCACCGGCGGGCTCAGCACGATCTCATCGCCTTCGATCCTGGCGTTGAGTTCGGGATAGCGGTGCAACGCGAGAATCGTGAACCGGGACAGCAGCGCCAGGAGGCTGATCTTCGGCGCGGACCCGTCGGCGTTCAGCGTCGCGCGCAGGCTGAGCATCTCGGTGGCATCCACGTCGACCCAGACGGTCGCCTCCGGGATTTCCCGTCGTGACCGGCTGAGCTTGTCCGCGACGGACTTGCGCAGGCCCCGTATCGGGATCCGGGTGACCACGGCGACCCCCGGGCGGGCGTTGATCGCCGCATCGACATCCTGGCGGGTGACCAGCCCGCCGCGGCCGGAACCGCGGATGGTGGTGATGTCAACGCCCGCTTTCCGGGCGAGCTGCCTGATCAGCGGCGAGGCAACGGCCACGCGGCCATTGGCCAGCGGCGGGCCGGGCACCGAGGTTGCCGCCGATGAATGCGTGGCCCGGTGACGGCGACGGCGCCCGCTGGAGGTGCCGTAACCGATGAGAACGTTGCCGCTCGTGCCGGCCTCGTCCGGGCTGACCGGGGACGTGACGACGCCTGGCTCGGCGAATCGATCCGCGGTATCCACGGTGATCAGGGGCTCTCCCACGGCCACCACGTCGCCTGGTTTGCCGTGCAGCTCGGTAACGCGGCCGGCGAACGGCACGGGAACCTCTACCAGCGCCTTGGCCGTCTCGACCTCGACGATGCTCTGGTCGACGGTGACGGTGTCTCCGACCTGCACGTGCCAGGTCACGATCTCGGCCTCGGTCAGGCCCTCGCCCAGATCGGGCAGCAGGAACGCGGGCATCTATCCGCCCGCCTGCACGGCCGGGCGGGTCTCCTGCCACTGCAGGCTGTCGACCGCATCCAGGATGCGGTCCACGCTGGGCAGGTGATATTCCTCCAGGTGCGGCGGGGGATAGGGGATGTCGAACCCGGTCACCCGCAAGACCGGGGCCTCGAGGTAGTGGAAGCACTGCTCGGAAAGGCGCGCGGCGACCTCGGCGCCGTATCCGCAGAACCGGCTCGCCTCGTGCACGACGACGGCGCGGCCGGTTCGCCGCACCGATGCGGTCACCGTCTCGTCGTCGAACGGGGACAGGCTCCGCAGGTCGATGACCTCGATGCTGCGGCCGTCTTCCGCGGCGGCATCGGCCGCCTCCAGCGCGGTGCCCACGGTCCCGCCGTACGCGATCAGGGTCACCTCCGAGCCCGGCCGGCGCACGATGGCGCGGTCCAGGGTCGTCCCGGCGTGGTCCAGGACCGTGGTCTCCTTCGCCCAGTAGCGGCGCTTGGGCTCGAGGAAGATCACCGGGTCCGGGCATTCGATCGCGCGCCGGAGCAGCGCATACGCGTCCCCGGGCGTGGCCGGGGTCACCACCCGCAGGCCCGCGGTATGCGCGTAGTAGGCCTCGGAGGAGTCGCAGTGATGCTCCACGCCGCCGATGCCGCCGCCGTAGGGGATCCGGATCACGACGGGCAGCGCGACGCGGCCCCTGGTCCGGTTGCGAAACTTCGCCAGATGGCTGGTGATCTGCTCGAAGGCCGGATAGGCGAACGCGTCGAACTGCATCTCCACGACCGGGCGCAGGCCGTTCATCGCCATGCCGATGGCCGTGCCGACGATGCCGGACTCCGACAGGGGCGTATCAAAAACCCGAGCCTCCCCGAACCTTTCCGCCAGCCCGTCGGTCACCCGGAAAACACCGCCCAGCGGCCCGACGTCCTCGCCGAAGACCAGCACCGTCTCGTCATCACCCAGCGCATCGGCCAGCGCCCGGTTGAGGGCCGCCGCCATCGTCACGGCGGGCGTCGTTACCGGCGCCTCGGCGCTGCGTTCGGCGATCGCGGTCATCGAGATTCCTCCGCCGCCGCTATTTCCCAGGACAGCTGCTGTTGCTGCCGGTGCAGGGCCGGGGTCTGCTCGGCGTACACGTGCCGGAAGAGGTCAGCCGGATCATGCACGGTGCCGGTGTTCATCCGCTGCCGCAACGCGGCCGCCTCGACTTCGGCTTCGGCGTCCAGGCTGGCGACGGCGGCTTCGTCGAGCAGGCCACGGGTGATGAGATGCTGCCTGATCCGCGCCAGCGGGTCGCGGGCGAGCCAGGCCTGCACCTCGCCCTGGTCGCGGTACCGGGTGGCGTCGTCGGCGTTGGTGTGGGCCTCGATGCGATAGGTGAGCGCTTCGATCAGTGTCGGCCCGCCACCCGCGGCCGCAGACGTCACCGCGCGCTGCACGGCCGCATAGACGGCGGCTGCATCGTTGCCGTCGACCAGCATGGCGGGGACCCCATAGCCGATTCCCTTGTAGGCCAGGGAAGGCGCGGCGGTCTGCTTGGCCAGCGGGACGCTGATCGCGTAGCCGTTGTTCTGCACGAAGAACACCACCGGCGACGTCCAGACCGCCGCGAAGTTGAGCGCGGCATGGGTGTCACCCTCGCTGGTCGCGCCGTCACCGAGCATGACCAGGGCGACCGTGTCCTCGCCCTTGAGCTTGGCCGCGTGAGCCAGGCCGACGGCATGCAACGTGTTGGTCGCCAGCGGAGTGCACTGGGGGGCGACGCGGTGTTCATAAGGGTCATAACCGCAGTGCCAGTCCCCCCGCAGGAGCGTGAGCACCTCAACGGGATCTACGCCCCGCGACACTACGGCCATCGAGTCGCGGTAGGTCGGGAACAGCCAGTCCTGCGGGCGGAGCGCGAGAACCGCGCCGACCTCGCCCGCTTCCTGGCCGCGGGCGGACGGATACACGGCGAGCCGTCCCTGCTTGGTCAGGGCCGTCGCCTGAGTATCGAAACGCCGGGCCAGCACCATGTTCCGGTGGAGTTCGACGAGTACGTCGTCGCCGGGCATGTCGAGGCCGGCGGACGGGACCGCCCGGCCATCGGCGTCCAGCAAGGTCAGCGGAGTCCCGGTTGGCAGCAGCTTCGTGCCGGGGAAGACGGCTTGTGCCACAGACGCCACAGGCGTTCCGATCGAGGGGGAGACAACTAGTAGCAATCCTGCGATTTCGTACGCCGAACATCTAGTATCCGACACGAATCAGATACGAAATGACTGCTGTAACCCAAACGCGTAGACGTACGGCGCTGCCGACCGGCTGGCAGCCGCCCAGGGTAGACATATGGCACCCCGCGAGGTCAGCCACGGAACCTACGTCACTTGGCCGGCTTAGGTTAGCGTGGAAGTAGAGTGTCATCACGGGTTATAAGGTAGTAGCCATTCAACATTAAGCTTCTTAATGTTGCTTATTAGCGACCTTAGGGGATCCATGGCGGTCACGAAGACCCCAGCCGCGGTGGCTAACGGGCTGCGGCGCATCGGCGAACACCTAGCTACGTGGCGGAAGCTGCGCCAGCTCACGGCGGCTCAGGTCGCAGACCGGGCCGGGATTTCGCGCCATACCGTGATGCGGCTTGAGAACGGCGAAGGCACCAGCATGGAGAATGTGCTCCGGGTGGCCCGGGCCCTAGGCGTACTCGACGTGCTGGTAGCGGCACTTGATCCTTATGCGACGGACATAGGCCGTCTCCGGTCGGAGGAGGCCCTGCCTGAGCGAGTACGGCCGCCGAGATCGGAGCGAAGGCCGTGAGCAGCGAGGTTGCCGTCTACGTTGCTGTCGGCCGAAGGAACCTATTCGCCGGTCGCCTGTATCCCCACCGCCGCCGGGGGATCGAGATGGCAAGTTTCGTCTACGACGACAGGTACCTGGCCGACCCGGACGCTTATGCGCTGGACCCCGCGTTGCCAATGGTTGCTGGCACACTGCAGACTCCGGCGGGCCGTGCGCTGTTCGGGGCGTTCAGCGACAGCGCGCCGGATCGCTGGGGGCGGATGCTGATCAGACGCGCCGAGTCGGCGCGAGCCAAGCTCGCGGGAACGTCCCCCCGCTCGATGAGTGAGGTGGACGTACTGCTCGGCGTGCGAGACGACCTGCGTCAGGGAGCACTGCGCTTCCGCCTCAGGGAAGAGAGGCCTTTTCTTGCCACCGAGGACTCGGGGGTGCCCGTCTTGACCGACCTTCCGAAGCTGCTAGATATCGCTGAACGTGCGGAATCGGGCAGTGCTCAGTATGAAGATCTTGATCTCTTGCTGCGTGCAGGCAGCTCACTGGGAGGCGCCCGAGCGAAGGCGCACGTCCTGGACCCAGCTGGCCATGTCGCGATCGCAAAGTTCCCGAGCGCGCACTCAGACACCTGGGATGTGATGGCTTGGGAAAAAGTGGCACTTGATCTAGCGCGTGATGCCGGGATAGATGTCCCGGATTCCCAGTTGATCTCGGTAGCGGACCGGCATGTACTCATCGTGGACCGATTCGACCGCCAGGGTTCAACCCGCATTGGGTATACCAGCGCGATGACCATGCTCGAGGCCAGTGACGGTGACCAGCGCAGCTACCTGGAGATCGCGGAAGTGATCGAGGAACGTTCCACGGCTGCGGCGGCTGGCCTGCGACAGCTATGGCGACGTATAGCCTTTTCGATCCTCATCTCCAACACTGATGACCACCTCCGCAACCACGGGTTCTTGCATGAGCGTGCTGAGTCATGGGAGCTATCACCCGCATTTGACATGAATCCAAATCCGGAGCCCGGCCCTAAAGATCTGAGTACCGCTATTGACTTCTCGGACACACGTGCAAGCATCGACACCCTCATGAGCGTGGCCGAGTACTTTCGCCTCGATGCGACGGCGGCGATTGGCGTACTGGCGCAAGTCACCGAGGCAGTAGCGCGCTGGCGGGTCGTCGCCGCTTCGCATGGACTGCATCGGCGGGACATTGATGCCATGCAGCCCGCATTTGAACACGCCGAGAGTAAGCGAGCGCGGGCGCTGATCGATAGGCGGCCAAGGTGACAGATAATTCTCCGTTGAGACTGACGCGGCAGCTCAGCGGACGGGCGCGCTCCATCGCTGCGCGCTCACCCCACGGACGGCGGTGATCGACGCGGCCATGCAGGGGGAGAGGTGCTCGCCATCGCGGACGATCAGGATGCTGTGCCGGACGGCGTCGACCCCGGATATGGGGATGCGCGCCACCGGCAGGTTGGTGCCCGCGAGACCGGTACTCGCACATGCCGCCGTACGGATAGTCCTCGAACATGCGCTGGGATTTGGGGCCGAAGCCGAAGTAGCCGTTGAAGCTGTAGTACTCGCATGCAGTGGTGTCGCCGGCGCGGCAGTACCGGCACCCGCCGCAGTACCTGGCAGGGTTGACGTACACCCGCTGGCCCACGTCGATCCCATGGACCTGCGCGCCCTTGGCTGCCACCAGCCCCGTGGCGTCGAGGCCGAAGATCGCCGGCAGCTCCGGCAGGTGCAGGTGCGGAAACCACTCTTTCAGGTGATTCAGTACGTTGCCCAGGTTGGGGACGATCCCGCATGCCTTGACCTCGATGAGCACATCGGTGGAACGCGGTACTGGGATGTCTACCTCGTCGATGCTGAGGGGCTGGCCGACCGCGTGCATCCGCGCGGCGCGCATCGTCTTGGTCATCGGACCTCCTGTGGTTCGCGGTGGTCGATGTGCAGGCGGAGATCGTATTTCCCGCGACGCTGAGCGCCGCCGGTGCCAGACCCGGCGAGCGGCGTTGCCGGAGCAGCGCCAAATCCCGGCTGATCGTGATGCTCCCTAGGCGACCGACCAGCACCAAGCACGTCCTGGTGCTATCGTTAGCACAGCAGATGCGGGCGGTGATGTCAAGGGCATGGCGCCTCCGTTTCTGGCGGCGGTCCAGTAGGGCTGGACGCGGTGCACGAGAGCAGTACGCAAGCCCGGTGCCAGGTCGGTGTCCTACGTGAGCGCGAGTTCGCATCTGCCCGTCAGCAATGCCCGGCCGATCTCATCCTGGCTGCCTTCCGTCACATCGAGTTGCATGGCCGGGTGGCGGGCGGTGAAAGCCTCTTGTAGCGGCGGGATGCAGAAGGGGGCCAGCGTGGTGAAGCATGCCAGGCGATACGCGCACGTAGCTCTCTTGGCCCGGTGCGCGGGCGCTACTGAGCAGGTCCTCCGCCGCCTGGAGTACCCGGTGGGCGTCGGCGGCGCCGGCTTCGGTGACCGAGACCTCCCTATGTCCCCCTTCGGATGCTCCGTGTGGACACTGGTCCGAGGCTGCGCCGTATGCTATCGTTAGCACATGAGCAGGCAAACGTGGACGAGATACAAGGTGCGGACATGACGACGGCGAAGGACATCGCCGCGCGGCTGAACCTTTCCGTGTCCACCGTGGGGCGTGCACTGTCAGATGACGAACGGATCAGCGCCGAGACCAAGTTCCGGGTGAACCAGGTCGCTCAGGAGCTGGGCTATGTCGCCAACCGCGCCGCGCGCATGATGCGCGGCGCGCCCAGTACAGTCATCGGGCTGGCCGTACCGGACGTGCGCAACAGCTTCTACTCGACAGTCGCCCACGCACTGACCGAGAGCATGGGCCGTCGCGGTCGCCAGGTGATGCTCTGCGAGACCGGAGACGACCGCCAAAGCGAGCTGCGCCAGATCCGTGACCTCGCCGCCGCGCAGGTCGCCGGCATCATCATCGTGCCGACGCCCAAGCCGCACCCCGACGTCGTGCGGCTGCTGCAGTCGATCCCGCACGTGCAGCTGCTGCGCAAGGCCGGATCGCTGGCCCCGTGCTGGTTCGGGATCGACGACCACGCGGTCATCCAGATGGCCACCGAACACCTGCTGCGGCTGGGACACCGGCGCCTCGGCTATATCGGCGGCACTGTCGAGCTTTCGACTGGTGCGGCCAGGCTCGCCGGGTTCCAGGCAGCGATCGCGGATGCGGGGCTGCCGCCAACGGCCGGGGTGGTGGAGTGCGGCCCGCCGTCCTCAGCCGAGCACGGCGCCGCCGCATTGAGGGCCCTGCTGAATAGAGACGATCCGCCCACCGGCATCGTCACCGGGGCAGTTCAGGTCACCCACGGTTTGCTGGAGGCCGCGCACCGCGACCGCATCGCCGTTCCCCGTCGGATCTCGGTGGTGGGATTCGGCGACGAGCTCGGATTTGCCTGGTGGGGGCCGGGCCTCACCACTATCTCGCTGCCGATGCACGATCTGGCCACCGCCTGCGGCATGTGGCTGTTGCACCGGCTCGAGACCTCTCCAGATTCGGACACACCGCACTACTCCATCTCACCCGGCACGCTTGTCCTGCGCGGAAGCACCGCTGCGCCACCGGCGCGCGAGCCGCGTGCCCCCAAGGGGGCCTCGAGGCGCCGGCCTGGAGCGCCGGCGCAAGCTTCGACCGCCCAACCTCCAATGTCCCTGCCCGCGCCGCCGCCTGCCGCACCCCAGGAGTCCTGATGACCGCTGGAACGTCCGCCCACCTGCCTGCTGGGGACGCCGGTGCCCAGCCGCGCACCGAAGTCCGCCCCCATCTGACCCACATGGGCATCAACGTCTATGACATCAAAAAGATGGAGGAGTTCTACACGAAGGTCCTCGGCCTGGTCGTGACCGACCGCGGCGTCGGCAAGAAGTTCAAGGCCGAGCTGGTGTTCATGAGCGTGGACCCGTATACCCACCACCAGGTCGCACTGGCCAGCGGCCGGGATCCTGGGTCGCCGAAAAGCACAATCAACCAGGTCTCCTTCCGCCTGGACTCGCTCGACGACCTGCGGGCGATGTACCGGCGGGTGCGCGACTACGGGGTCGACGCGCTCAGGCCGCTCAACCACGGGGTGTCGTGGTCGGTGTACTTCTTCGACCCGGAGGGCAACACCGTCGAGCTGTATGTCGATAGCCCGTGGTACATCGCGCAGCCGCACAGCGACCCGTTCGATCCAGAGACGCCCAACGAGCAGATCATGGCCGACACGCTCGCGATGTGCCGCGACGATCCCGACTTCATGCCGATCGACCAGTTCCGCGACTCAGTCCGGGCCAAGCTCGCCAAGCCCCACGATGGCCAGCGGTAGCCGCACGCGGCCGGTCCCGGCGCCAGCCGGCCCTGTCATCGAAGGAGAACACCAGCGATGAGCAACGAGATGACGGTCCTGCTGACCGACCGCGCCTGGCCGGACGACTCCGTCGAGCGCGCCGTGATCGAGGCGGTCGGCCTCCGGCTGGTCAGCGGACCACCCGATCCGGCTCCCGCCACGTCGATCGAGGCGCTGGTGGCTGAGCATCAGCCGGCCGCCGTGCTCACCAGCTGGGCCCCCGTGTCAGCAAAGGCAATCCGGGCCTCGGCACCCCTGCGGGTGATCGCCCGGATGGGCGTCGGCCTGGACAACATCGCCGTGTCCGCCGCGACCGAGCGGGGGATCCTGGTGACCAACGTGCCTGACTACTGCGTCGAGGAGGTGTCCGACCACGCCATCGGGCTGATCCTGGCCTGGACCCGCGGGCTGGTTATCGCCGACCGGCAGGTCCGGTCCGGCCGTTGGGACCCGGCCGGCGCTCGCCTGCGCAGGCTCGCCGCCCTCACCTGCGGCATCGTCGGTTACGGCCGGATCGGCCGTGCCACCGCCAGCAAGCTGAGCGCCTTCGGCGCACGCGTGCTGGTCAGCGACCCCAACCCGCCCCCGGACACGAAGGGCGTGCCTGTCAGTCTCGACGACCTGCTCGCCCGCAGCGACGTCGTCGTGCTCCACGCCCCCCTCACCGAAGCGACGCACCACCTGATCGGAGCCCGCGAGCTGGCGCTGATGCGGCCCGGCGCGTTGCTGGTCAACGTCAGCCGCGGGGGACTCGTCGACACCGGCGCGCTCGAGCAGTCACTGCGCTCGGGGCATCTCGGCGGCGCCGGATTGGACGTCCTCGAACACGAACCTGAGATCCCGGCCGGGCTTCTCGAGCACCCCATGGTGACGATCACCCCGCACATCGCGTTCTCCTCCGACGTCTCCGTCGCCGAGCTGCGCCGCAGCTCCGCCGAGGAGGTCGTCCGTGTTCTGCGCGGCGAACAACCCCGCTATCCGTGTAACCGGCCCGTCAGGCCCATGACCGGTCAGGAGGTTCTCTCATGAGCACGGTCAGCACCATGCACGGCCGCCAGGTGTTCGACTCCCGCGGCCGCCCCACCGTGGAGGTCGAGGTCGTCCTCGCGGACGGCACCATGGGGCGCGCGTCGGTGCCCTCGGGAGCCTCCACCGGCACGCACGAGGCGCACGAGCTGCGCGACGGCGATGAGACCATGTTCGGCGGGCTGGGCGTCCTGGCTGCGGTCAGCCACGTCAACGGGGAGATCGCCGAAGCGCTGCGTGGTCACGACGCCGCCGACCAGGCTGGCTGCGATGCGCTGCTGCGCGACCTCGACGGCACGCCGGATCTGTACCGCCTGGGTGCTAACGCGGTGCTGGGCACCTCGTTGGCCCTGTGCCGCGCCTCCGCCGCGGTGGCCGGGCAGCCCCTGTACCGCCGCATCGCGGAGCTGGCCGGTATCGCCCACCCTGTGCTGCCGGTGCCGATGGTCAACATCCTCTCCGGGGGGCTGCATGCCCGGCAGGGCATGGACGTCCAAGATTTCCTCGCCGTGCCCGTCGGGGCCACCACCATGATGGAGGCCCTCCACCTGACCGCGCAGGTCCGCAACGCCGCCCAGCTGCTCGCCGCTGACCGCGGCCTGCCGACGCTGCTCGCCGACGAGGGCGGCCTCAGCCCAGGATGCCGCACCGGCCGGGACGCGCTGGAGCTTTTGGTCGCCGCCATCGAGCGGGCCGGGCTCAAGCCAGGAAACGACATCGCGATCGCCGTCGACGTCGCCGCGAATGCACTCTTCGACGCTGCCAGCGGAGACTACCACCTGCGCCGCGAAGGCCGCCGGGCCACGACCGGCGAGATGATCGACCTGATCGCCTCCTGGGTCGAGGACTTTCCCATCGTGTCCGTCGAAGACCCGCTCCACGAGGATGACTGGGGCGGCTGGCGCACCCTCACGGCCCGGCTCGGTGACCGCGTACGGATCATCGGTGACGACCTCTTCACCACGAACCTGCAGCGTCTCCTCCGTGGCGTGGCTGAGGGCTGCGCCAATGGCGTGTTGGTCAAGCTAAACCAGAACGGCACGCTCACTGGAACGCTCGACGTGGTGGCCGCCGCCCGCGACGCGGGCTATGTCCCGGTCGTATCGGCACGTTCCGGCGAGACCGAGGATGACTTGCTCGCGGACCTCGCCGTCGGCACCGCCGCCGGGCAGATCAAGATAGGATCCCTGCGCTCGTCAGAGCGGCTGGCGAAGTACAACCAGCTGATCCGCATCGCCGAAGACCCGGCGCTCGAGTTCGCGGCCGGCCCGCGGCAGGGAGGCGGCGGAGCGCCGGCGGAGAGCGTGCTGGCGTGAACGCACCTGACATGGAAGCCGCCGTGCTCGCTTTCCTGCGTGCACAGGACATGCTCGCGGCCGACGACTCCCCTGTCATGACGCCGCTTGCCGGCGGGGTGTCCTCTGACCTGTGGCAGATCGAGCTGCCCGGCCGGACGGTGTGCGTGAAAGCGGCGCTTCCCCGGCTGAAGGTGCCGGGCGAATGGCTGGCGCCGGTGTCCCGCAACCGGGTCGAGTGCGACTGGCTGCTTTTCGCCGCGCCGCTACGTCCCGGGCAGGTGCCGCGGGTGCTCGCCCATGACCCGGACGCCGGCCTGTTCGCAATGGAGTATCTGCCCCCTGAGCGATACCCGGTCTGGAAGGCGCAGCTCCTTACTGGCCACGTCGACCTGCAGATCGCATGCCAGGTCGGAGACCTCGTCGGCCGGCTGCATGCCGCCAGCGCGGCCGACCCGGACACCGCGGCCCGCTTCGCCACCGATGAGAACTTCGATGCGCTGCGCATCGGGCCTTACCTGCGCGCCACCGCCGCCCGTCATCCCGATCTGCAGCACCTTTTCGCCGAGCTGGCTCAGCGCACCGCCAGCACCCATCTGGCGGTGGTGCACGGAGACGTCAGTCCCAAGAACATTCTTGTGGGCCCCGACGGCCCGGTGCTGCTCGACGCAGAATGCGCCTGGTTTGGGGACCCTGCCTTCGACGTGGCATTCTGCCTCAACCATCTCCTGATCAAGTCGGTCCTGCTGCCCGGGCATGCCGATGCCCTGCTCAGCGCGGCACAGGGACTGGCCAGCTCGCACGCCAGGTACATCGGCTGGGAGAAGCCGGAGCAGCTCGAGCAACGCGTCGCGTCGTTGCTTCCTGCCCTGGCGCTGGCCCGCGTAGACGGCACTTCCCCGGTCGAGTATCTCGACGCATCCCAGCGCGACGTGATCCGCGGGATCGGGCGCAGCCTGCTCCAGGCAGCACCGGGGAATCTCAACGAGCTGCTCAGCAGGTGGACGGCCGCGGCGGCTCGACGCCCCGACATCCGCCAGCGGCACAGGAGGCCTGCCTTGAACCCATGACCAGGACATGAGATGCCGCCCTGGCCGGCCACGATCACGCAGTCGCCACAGTTTCAGTCAGGCGTTGCGCCCTACCCGAAGGAGATGAAGACCATGACGTTCGCACTGGCCACGTTCCGCATCGACGGGACGCCCACCCCGGTCCTGTCGGTGGACGGCAGGCACTACAAGCTCGCTGACCTTGCCCCCGAGGTGCTCGCACCCAACCCGGCAGCCGGCCTGATGACGGTGTTCGCCAACTGGGCCAGCGCCGAGCCGGTGCTGCTCAATGCCGTCCAGCGCCTCACTGACGAAGACGTCAGCTGCGACGAGGTGCCCGCACCGCGGATCCTCGAGGACTGGCTCACCCCGTTGCAGTACCCCAATAAGGTCATCTGCACGGGCGCGTGGCGCGTGGTGAACTGGCAGTCCACCTCCGTCCGCAAGGCGTCGTGAGACTGTTGTTCACACGAGGCGGCCGGTCTCGCGAGCTTGCCCTCGGCCACGGCTAGGTCCACAGTTTGCTGGGCACGGCCGCGGCCGCGGGTGGGCCCGCACCGGCTGGGGATAGCGGGCGATACCCCGCTTTGAGCCAGCGCGGACTCCAGCTCCGCCACCAGCGCGGCCCGGTTGAGCACCCGGGAGTGGTTGGTGACGAACCGCTCGTCTGCGGCCAGCTCCGGCCGCCCGGCCGCAGCCGCCATCACCGCGAACTGCCGGTCATTGCCGATCGCCACCGCAAGCGGGAGATCCTTGGTCGCCAGCGTCTCATACGGGGCGATGCTCGGATGCCGGTTGCCCCGAGATCGGCTAGGAACATGGACGTCAACGGGCCGGCCAGGACGCGGCTGAAGTCGGCGACCAGCACGCCGCTCAACGGCCCCGGCGTGGTCTGAGAGGTGGAACTGTCCTCGAGATGGTCCATGAGTCCCTCCTAGCCGCCGCCCGCCCCGGTCTACTTGTGCGGAAGCAGAACGTAATTTACTATTTTATAAAATCTTAAATCAGAGAGCGAAGGATGCCAAGAGACCAGGAGGGGCTGACCCGCGGCGCGGCAGCGCCGCCGCTCCGCAAGATCACCACCGTCCAGCACGCCACCCTGATGTGGCTGCGCGAGCAGATCGCGACGGGCGCCTACGAGCCCGGTACGCAGCTGCGGCAAGAAAACCTCGCGCACGACTTCGGCGTCAGCGTCCCGCCCGTGCGGGAGGCGCTCAAGACTCTAGAAGCCGAAGGCCAAGTCGTCTACGCCCCCCGGCGCGGTTACTTTGTAGCCCAGCTCAGCGCAGCCGAGCTGATCGAGACCTACCGGATCCGCGACCTGCTCGAGACTGAGGCGATCACCCGGGCCGTGCCGGTCCTCGGAGAGGCTGACCTGTCGCGGATGCGTGACGCTATCCACGACATGGTCCGCGCGCACCGCAGGGATGACGTTCCCGTCCTTACCGCCGCCAACCGCCGCTTCCACTTCACCCTCTTTGAGGCCGCGGGCATGCCGCGGATGGCCGAGATGATCAGGGTCTTGTGGGAGTCAACCGACCGGTACCGGTCCTTGTACTTTGCCACCCCGCACCACCGCCGCCGGGTCAACGCCGAGCACCGGTCGATCATGTCCGCTGTCGCTAGCGGCGACAGCGGTACGGCCGTGCAGCTCCTCCGGGAGCACCGCGATCATGCCCTCGACGCCCTGTGCCAGGCCCTGCCCGCCGAGCGGCAGGCCACCGCCAGCGACCCCGCCAAGGCGCCGGCCGCCGCCCGTGACGGATGCATCCCCGCATCCGCTCGCTGATCCACAAGGAGCACATCCATGCCAGCCACCGACGTCACTGAGCTACTCGGCTTTGACACGCTGCTTAGCGAGGAAGAACGCCTTATCCAGGACACCGTCCGCTCGTTCGTGAATGACAAGATCAAGCCGTACATCGCCGAATGGTTCGAACAGGGCATCTCCCCCAGAGAGCTCGCCACCGAGCTCGGTGACCTTGGCCTGCTAGGCATGCACCTGCACGGGTACGGCTGCGCCGGCACCAGCGCCGTTGCCTACGGCCTCGCCTGCCTGGAGCTCGAAGCCGGGGACAGCGGCCTGCGCAGCTTCGTGTCCGTCCAAGGATCACTGTCGATGTTCTCGATCTGGAAGTACGGCTCGGAAGAGCAGAAGCAGGAGTGGCTGCCGCGGCTGGCCGCGGGCACGGCGATCGGCTGCTTCGGCCTCACCGAACCCGACTTCGGCTCCGACCCCGCTGGGATGCGCACCAGGGCGGTCCGTGACGGCGACGACTGGATCCTCAATGGCAGCAAGATGTGGATCACCAACGGCAGCATCGCTGACGTCGCCACCGTGTGGGCCCGCACGGACGACGGCATCCGCGGCTTCCTCGTTCCCCGCGGCGCACCCGGCTTCACCAGCAGCGACATCCATCGCAAGCTGTCGCTGCGCGCCTCCACCACCTCCGAGCTCACCCTCGACAGCGTCCGCGTGCCCGGTTCGGCGATGCTGCCCGGCGCGAAAGGCCTGTCCGGCCCGCTCGGCTGCCTCAACGAAGCCCGCTACGGCATCGTCTGGGGAGCTATGGGTGCCGCCCGCGACTGCCTCGAAACGGCCCTGGCCTACGCGGCCACCCGCATCCAGTTCGACCGGCCCATCGCAGGATTCCAGCTCACCCAGGCCAAGCTCGCAGACAGCGCGCTGGAGTTCCACAAGGGGCTGCTGCTCGCGCTCCACCTCGGCCGGCTCAAGGACGCCGGCGCCATAAGGCCCGAACAGGTCAGCCTCGGTAAGCTGAACAACGTGCGCGAGGCCATCGGGATCGCGCGGACCTGCCGCACCATTCTGGGCGGCTCCGGGATCACTCTCGAATACCCGGTCCTCCGCCACGCGAACAACCTTGAGTCGGTCCTCACCTACGAAGGCACCAGCGAGGTCCACCAGCTGGCCATCGGGCAGGCCCTCACCGGAATCTCCGCCTACCGCTGAGGAACCGTTGGACTCTGCGCTTACAGCGATGCCCGTTTGGGCCAGGAATGGGCGGGTGATCCCGGCACCCTGCTGGATTAGGGAATCGCACTGTTGCCTGGCCTCCTGGCGAAAAGCGATGCCGGGAGTGCAGGCGCAGCACCACGGACAGCAGCAGGCGGGGTGAAGGCGTAGTGGTGCACTACTCGCAGAGCACGTCCGCCGTCCGTCAGTGCTGCCGTGGCGCGGCCGACGGTGGTCAGCTCATAGGCAGTGGCCCAGAAATGCTGTCGATAGCATTAAGCGAAGGGATGTGGTGCGGGCGGCGTCTGGCGCGTGCGTAGCTTTGTGTAGGAGATCTGGGTTATCTCTCAGCATCTAAGTGCGGGGATACGTTCAACTCTTCCCTGTAGCACCGTTGACATGGTGGTCCAGCGCGCCCTATCGTTTATGCTAACGATAGCATAGCAACTACACAACCCTTGCCTGTGCCGGAGCTTACCAACCCGCCGGAACATCATCACCAGGACATGACAGACAAGGTGCGGTGCATCAAGTGACCTGTGCGAACGGCGGCCCACTGCCCAGGACGAAAGGACACCCATGGGAACCTCCGGACATCCATTGCAGGAGGAGTACGACGTAATCGTCGTCGGGGCGGGACCGACGGGTTCGACCATGGCCGGCGATCTGGGCCGTCGTGGCCAAGCCGTCCTGCTGGTGGAGCAGGGGGGACGGTGTCGTTCCCGACGCTCGACTGCACGCGGTCAACATCCGGACGATGGAGTTGGCGCGGCACTGGGGGATCGAGGAGGACCTGCGCAACTGCGGGTGGCCCCAGGACCACCCGCAGGACGTGGTCTGGGGCACGAGCCTGGGGGATCCGGAGGTTGCGCGGATCGAATGGCCGGCGATCAGTCAAATGACGCCGCCGCCCACGAGCCCGACCTTCGCCCGGCGCTGCCCCCAGGTGTGGTTCAACCCCATCCTGCTGGGCTTCGCGAAGCGGCAGACAACCGTCGACGTCCGGCTGAACCATCGCCTGGTGGACTTCGAGCAGGACGCGGACGAGGTACGAGCGAGACTGTGGGTCGGGGCGAACGATGCGGTCGTCACGGTGCGCTGCCGCTACCTGGTTGCGGCCGACGGAGCCCGCAGCGGCATCCGGCGGTCCTTGGACGTCCCCACCGTGAAGTCCGCTGCCTGGGGCACCTCAGCAGAGGTCATCTTCCGGTGCCCCATGATCAAGACCTTCCCGCTTGCTCGGACCTTGGGCCGGTTCACGCTCATCGAGCCCTCTGGGATGTCGGTGTCCCTGCTCCCGTTCGACGGCAAAGACCAGTTCCGGCTGACCGTCATGGTGGACGGAGGGCAGAAGACCCAAAGCGACATGCTGGACGTCATCCACCGGCTCACCGGCACCCCGGACATCGACGTCGAGTTCATCACCCCGGTACTACAGTGGGCCAGCCGCGAGACCCTGGCGGAGACTTTCCGGATCGGACGGGTGTTTCTCGCCGGGGATGCCGCGCACACCATGCCGACGACCGGCGGGATGGGGATGAACACCGGGATCGGCGACTCGCTTGACCTGGGGTGGAAGTTGGATGCCGTGCTGAGCGGCTGGGGCGGTGAGCATCTGCTTGACAGCTACGACCCGGAGCGGCGTGAGGCCGTCGTCCGCACGAGCGCGTTCGCCAGTGGCATCTATCGCGACTGGGTCGCCACGAAGGAGAAACTGCGCGGCTACTGGGAGCTGATCGGGCAGGGCGGCGCCGCGGCCGTCGAGGGGCGCCGGGAACTGGGGAAGGCCATTGTGACGACCTTCCGACGGGAGTACAACGCGGTACCAGCTGCCCTCGGCTATCGCTACGAGAACTCGCCGATCATAGTCCCCGATGACTCCGCACCCGTCCCGGACCCGCTGACCGAATACTTCCCCTCAGCGCGTCCAGGGCACCGAGCGCCGCACGTGTGGGTGGCGCCGGGGGTGTCGACGCTCGACCTCTTCGGCCCCGGTTTCGCCCTTCTGGTAATCGGTGAGACCGCCGGGCAGGGGGAGGCTTTGCTTCGGGCGGCGGAGGACGCCCGGCTGCCGCTGACTTCGCATACCTTCGCGTCGGGCCCCGTGGCGGAGTCGATGCGCGCGGCCTACGAGGCGGCCTACGTCCTGGTCCGGCCCGATGGACACGTCTCGTGGCGCTCCGAACGTGTACCCAGCTCTCCGTGCCACATCCTAGATGTCGCCCGCGGGGCAGCCCCCAGCAAGGTCCGGTCAACGGCAGCCGTGCACTGAGACCGCACACTGAGCAACGCCGATCTTGGCGGAGGGACTTTGGGGCACGTCGATGCTCGCCGAGCCGCGCGCTGGTGTTCTGCTGACGTTGATCGATGACGGTCGGGGCGTGGGTCCTCGTAGCAGCCTCTCGTAGGGGTCTGGCCGTCGAGGTGTAGGATCCGCGGATCCGTGAGCAATCGCGGGGCGGCGACCTGGGGCTTTTCCTGTGATGAGCAACGATGCCATGGTGTCATCCGCCAGCGGCATGGGACCAGGTTGAGGGGTTTTCCGCCATGAGCATGGGACCACCCGGTCGCCAGTAGCGGGACCAGCGGCGTGGCGCGTCGCTTGTCCCGCATCGTCCCGGTCTGATCTTCCCAGTCGAG
>WNFD01001115.1_pt1 | contig 26962 bp, 19 predicted proteins | sample 5400491 | NCBI WGS metagenome assembly WNFD01 (sample SAMN13153343, study PRJNA577476) | soil metagenome | isolation source: 120 cm saprolite under Douglas fir tree site 2 hole 2 replicate 2 | place: USA:California | collected 2015-04-18
GAAGCCACGGATGGCAATCGCTATATCGACGCTGCCATCAGGAATGGCGCGCTTGCCGTGGTAACAGATGCGGTGAGCGAAGTACCCCGAAACGGCGTGGCCTGGGCCGTTGCTCCGCATGGCCGCAGGACGCTGGCGGTGCTGTCGGCGAACTTCTATGGCCGGCCAGCGGATAGATTAAAGATAGTTGGAGTTACAGGAACCAACGGGAAAACTACCACCACGTTTCTGGTTGAATCTATTCTGAACTACAGTGGCAGGAAGTCAGCGCTGGTGGGAACAATTGAGTATCACGTTGCGGGCAAGGTGTTGCCTGCGCCGCACACCACGCCGGAGTCGTTGGAACTGAATCAGATTTTCGCAGAAGCGCTGACCGCGGGCGCAAGCGACGTTGCCATGGAGGTCTCATCGCATGCGCTGGAACAAGGCCGCGTCTGGGGCATTCCTTTTGAAGTTGCCATATTTTCCAATCTCACGCGCGATCATCTTGATTACCACAAAGACATGGACAGTTACTTTGCCGCCAAGCGCATGCTCTTTGAAGGGACTGGAGCACCGGCGCCTCGGGCCGCCGTCATCAATGCCGACGATGAGTACGGCACAGCTTTGCTTACGACCAGCCATGCTGTCAGCAAACAGGTGATCAGCTACGGGATCAAGAATGGTGATTTTCGCGCCGTTGCCATTGACCTGCAACCAACGCAGACCAGTTTTGATCTGGCCACGCCCGCAGGAACGCAGCGCATCAACGCCCGGCTCATTGGCCAGGTGAATGTTTATAACCTGGTGGCGGCGTCGGCGGCTTGCTGGGCGCGGGGATGTTCTCTGGAACAGATCGCGGAAGCCCTTGAGCGTTTCAATCAGGTGCCCGGAAGGTTTGAGCGTGTCGATTGCGGTCAGCCTTTCACCGTAGTGGTGGATTACGCGCATACAGATGATGCACTGCGGAACCTTACTTCTATTGCTCGCGATTTTGCGTCACGTTCCGGCTCGGGCGGACGCGTCATCACTGTCTTCGGGTGCGGCGGCGATCGCGACAAGACCAAGCGTCCTCTGATGGGTCAGGCAGCGGCGCAGGGCAGTGATTTCGTTGTACTCACCTCAGACAATCCACGGAGTGAAGATCCGCTGAAAATCATGGATGATGTTCTGCCCGGCCTTGACGGCAATCGTGACCAGCATGTGCTGGAGCCGGAGCGGAAGCAAGCCATCCGACTGGCGCTGAAAAAAGCGCGCTCAGGAGACGTGGTATTGATCGCCGGCAAGGGACATGAGAAGGTCCAGATCACGCGCGAAGGTTCTTTCACCTTTGATGATGTGCAGGTGGCGCGGGAAACATTACAACAGATGGGATACGCAAAGCAGGAGGAAGCAAGGCAATGAAGTTACCACTCTGGCGAATTGCTGAGTTTACCGGCGCTCAAGGCGGGGTGGACCAGGAACAGGTTGCCATGGGCTACTCCATTGATTCCCGTTCTCTGCATGCGGGAGACCTGTTCTTTGCGCTGCAGGGCGACCGCTTTGACGGCCATGATTACGTTAAGCTCGCGCTGGAAAAAGGTGCTGTGGCGGCGGTGGTCGATGGCAAAAGAAACCTGGAGGTGGATCCTCACCGGTTGCTTCGCGTTGACGACACACTCAAGGCCTTGCAGTCACTGGGCGCGGCAGCACGCCGTCTGTGGGGCAAACCGCTACTCGCCGTCACGGGCTCGGCCGGGAAGACCACGACGAAAGAGTTGCTTGCCCATCTGCTGTCCACCAAGTTTCGAGTAATGAAGAGTAGCGGGAACCTGAACAACCATATCGGCATGCCTCTGCAACTCCTCAAGCTGGAAGCCGAGCACGATATTGCCGTGGTTGAGATGGGCATGAATCACCTGGCTGAAATTCGCGCACTGGGCAAGCTGGCGCAGCATGATCTGGCGGTGGTGACCGGTGTTGCGCCCGTGCACCTGGAGTTTTTCAATTCGATTTCCGACATCGCGCGCGCCAAATACGAGATTGTTGAGACCCTGCCCAGCAACGGCACGGCAGTTCTGAACGCTGACGATGAGTATGTCTGCCAATTCGGACGAAACTTCAAAGGCAAGGTAGTCACTTTCGGGATCAAGCGCTCGGCAGACGTTTCCGCACAAAACATCAAATCGATGGGTGTGGAAGGTTCCACGTTTGATCTGGTGGTGGGAAGTGTGCGAGAGCACGTAACTCTTCCGCTGGTGGGCGAACACAACATTATGAATGCGTTGGCGGCGTGCGCTGCTGCCATTGAGCGTGGCGTACTGCCGTCTCATGCGGCGAAGGCGCTTGCGGCGGTTGGGCCCACGGACAAGCGTGGCCAGATCACCGAGCTGCGCGGCGCGACCATTATCAACGATTGCTACAACTCCAACCCTCGTGCCCTGGATGCGATGGTGGATGCGCTGGCAGGCATGAAAGCGGAGCGGCGTATCCTGATCGCGGGTGAAATGATGGAGCTGGGGGCGACGGCGGAAGCTCTGCACCGTGAGTCGGGTCGTCATGCTGCGGGAAAAAAGATTGACGTGGTGATTGGCGTCCGAGGTCTGGCCAAAGCTCTGGCGGAGGCGGCCTGCGGGGCTGGTGTCCAATCGCACTTTGTGGATACGCCGGAAGAAGCCGGCGAGTGGCTGGCGCGGGAAATACGTCCCGGTGACGCCGTATTACTGAAAGCGTCACGCAGCGTGAAGCTGGAGCGGGCCCTGGAAATGTTGAGAGATAAGGTTCCGGCTGATTAGTTTTTCCATTCATGGCGCCCCGTTATCGTAGAAATGGAAGAGGACAGAACAGATCATGTCTGAGCAAAGTCTGGGTGCGCGCTGCTGCATGCTGTTGGTTGTCTTCCTGACGTTGAATGCTGAATGGCAGCCGCAAGGCACAGGATCGCCAAATAGACCTGCGAGTGGAAGCGTTCGTTTTGCGGCCGGGAAAAAGCTGATCGAGGCTAACTGCATCGATTGCATGGGCGGAAGTCAAGCAGGGATGGAGCATGGCATCGGGGAAGTTGAGACGGCCCTGAAAGAGGGATATCGCGACAGGAAAGCGGCTTACGAGCTGCTGGCTGACGCTTACGCGGAGATGGTCACGTACACTGGGAAAAGCCAGGAAGTAAGCAAGAGCTATGAAGCAAAGCGCGTGAGTATGGATCGCAAGCTGTTTGAGCTCTATCCCGAAGACCCGGCCGTGTTGGATCGCTATCAGGCGACTCTAACCAACGAGACTGAGAGAATTGAAATCCTGAGGCGGTTGATCAGGATTAAGCAAACGCCGGTCACGCAATTCGAGCTCGGCTATCTGCTGATGGAGAAGCAAAACGCGAAGGAAGGGCTGTCTCTGGTAAAAAATGCCATTACGGCGGAACGGGAGCCTGAGGCGATTCTTAACTACGCTATGAAACTGATGGGCCGGCTGAAGGAGTGCGGATGTCCATTGACTGACGAAGTTCTCTGGCAGCAAAAAGCGCAGACCGCATTCTATAAGGCCACGAGCGGCGAGGGACGTCCTCAGGCAATGGCCGAGTTTCAGCAACAATTCGTTGCCGCATTGGAAAGAGTGAACTGCAGAAACATTTAGTGGGCGTCATCTCGCTGTCCATGGAAAACGAACCAACGGAGGAATATTGCTTTACTGGCTTCTATATCAAAAACTGTTCGCGCATTTCCCTCCGTTCCGCATTTTCCGTTACGTAACGTTTCGCACTGCATTTGCCAGTCTCACAGCGCTGTTCATGGGGCTGATTATTGGTCCGGCCATCATTCGCCAGTTGCGGGAATTTCAAATTGGGCAATACATCCGCGAGGAAGGGCCCAAAGCGCACCAGAAAAAAGCCGGTACGCCGACCATGGGCGGCGTGCTCATTACCATCGCCGTGATTGTGCCCACGCTGCTCTGGGCCGATCTTTCCAATCTTTATATATGGATGGCCGTTCTCTCTACGATTGCCTTTGGCGCAATCGGCTTTGCCGACGATTATCTGAAGATCGTCAACAAGCGCAATCTCGGTTTGACTGGGCGTACGAAGCTGCTGCTGCAATTTCTGGTGGCATGCGCGGTCGGCATCGTGCTGGTCTTCCTGACGGCGGAGCGGCAGTACTCCACGCATCTGATGGTGCCTTTTATCAAGCAGTTCCGTCCTGACCTGGTGATTGAGAGCTTGCGGCATTACCCGCACATATGGTTTCTAGCCTTCACGCCATTTGTCGGCTTTGTGATGCTGGTGCTGGTGGGATCAACGAATGCCGTCAATCTGACGGACGGTCTTGACGGACTGGCGATTGGCTGCACGGTGATCGCCGCGGGTGCGCTTACGGTGCTAACTTATTTAAGCGGACACGCTGTGTTTTCCGAGTATCTGGAATTGCAGAAAATGCCGCAGGTGGCGGAGCTGACCATCTTCTGCGGGGCGATGGTGGGATCGAGTATCGGCTTTCTCTGGTACAACGCTCATCCTGCCGAGATATTCATGGGCGACGTGGGTTCGCTGGCGCTGGGCGGCGCCATCGGAACCGTGGCCGTGATCATCAAACAGGAACTGCTGCTGCCTTTTATCGGCGGCGTGTTTGTGATTGAGGCGCTATCAGTCATTCTCCAGGTTGGATCCTATAAGCTGCGCAAGAAACGCATCTTCAAAATGGCGCCGCTGCATCATCACTTTGAGTTGGCGGGATGGTCAGAATCCAAGATCATTATCCGCTTCTGGATTCTGGCCCTGATCTTTGCTCTTTTTGCTCTTACCACGCTCAAGTTGCGTTAGGCCACACGGATTCATGGCACAATGGTGCAGACATGGCTCAGTGGAACAATGGTAACAATTTAAAGGGCAAGCGCGTTCTGGTGGTTGGACTGGGACGCTCAGGCGCGGCCTCGGCAATTTTTCTGCAAGAGCACGGCGCCAAAGTAACTGTTTCTGACGCGAAGAGTGAAGTGCAGTTGCAAAGTGAAGTCTCAGCGTTGCTGGATCGCGGCATATCGCTGGAGACAGGCCATCACGGCGAACGCACCTTCCGCGATCAGGACCTGATCGTGGTGAGTCCCGGAGTTCCCTCTGACCAGCCGTCACTGCAACATGCGCGGACGCTCGGCATCCCCGTGATCGGCGAGGTTGAGCTGGCATCACGCTTTCTGCAAGGCAAGGTGCTGGCGATTACCGGCTCGAACGGCAAGACCACGACCACCACTCTGGTGGGCGAAATTCTTACTAAGAGCGGGAAGAAAACGCTGGTCGGCGGCAACATTGGCACGCCTGTGATTTCGCTGGCCGGCAAATCGTCACCAGATAGTTTTGCCGTGCTGGAGATATCAAGCTTTCAACTGGAAACCATTGAGCAGTTCTGTCCCTGGATTGCCGGCATTTTGAACATCACGCCGGACCATCTGGATCGCCATCACACGTTTCAGGCGTATGTTGACGCCAAGGCGCGTATCTTCGAGAACCAGTCAGCTTCTGATTTCGGCGTCCTCAATGCCGACGATCCCACGTCGGCGGGCTTGCAGGCGAAGATCAAGGCCAGGCTTTACTGGTTCAGCCGCAAAAACGAGGTCAAGAACGGGGCCTTTCTAAAAGGCGACCAGATTATCTTTTGCGAGAACGGCAAAGAGCATGTGGTCCTGAGCCGGTCTGACATTCAGCTCAAGGGCGAGCACAACATCGAAAATGTTCTAGCTGCCGTGGCGATGACGATGCTCGCCGGGTGCAGCGCGCAGCAGGTGAAGCAGGCAGTGAGCGAGTTCCGCGCGGTGGAACATCGTCTGGAATTTGTGACGACCATCAACGGCGTCGGGTTCTATAACGATTCCAAAGCCACCAACGTTGATGCCACGGTGAAAGCCCTGGAATCTTTCCCCGGGAACATTCACATCATCCTTGGCGGCAAAGATAAAGGCAGTGACTACACTGAGCTGGTCCCCCTGCTGCGTGCGCGGACCAAACGTGCGTATCTGATTGGCGCGGCCGCGGAAAAAATCAGCTCACAGATCCAGGGCGCCACGGAGATCACCCACTCAGGGACGCTGGAGCGCGCGGTGCGCCAGGCATTCGAGTCTGCCAAACCGGGCGACGTGGTGGTCCTTGCACCGGCTTGCGCTAGCTTTGACCAGTTTGAGAATTATGAGCATCGCGGGCGCGTGTTCAAGGAGCAGGTGCTCGGGCTTATGCCGGTTACCCTCGGAGATAGAAGTTAGTGGCAAAGCGGGTCGGTATAGATAAATGGCTTTTTGGCTCCACTTTGCTTCTGGTCGTCATCGGCGTACTCATGGTCTTCAGCGCCTCAGCCGTCATGGCCAATGACCGGTTCGGCTCCGCGTACTACTTTCTGTTTCGGCAATCGGGCTGGGCGCTTGCGGGTTTGACCGCGATGGCCGTGATCATGAAGGTGGACTATCGCCGGTGGAAAAACCCCGGCATCGTCTTCACCTTTCTCGGCCTGACCACGCTGATGCTGGTGGCAGTGTTCTTTCTTGATCGATCGCACAATACCCATCGCTGGATCAAGCTGGGTGCCGCATCGTTTCAACCCTCAGATCTGGCCAAGCCCGCGCTCATTCTTTTTCTGGCATTTTTTCTGGAGAGTCGCGTAAAAGCCATTGATGACTGGCGGCATACGCTCTTGCCGGCGCTTGTGCCGGTGGTGCTTTTTGCCGTCCTTATCGTCAAGCAGCCCGACTTGGGAACGGCCGTGGTGTGCGTGGGCGTGACTGCGGCGATCCTGTACGTGGCGGGAATGAGACTCAGATTTTTCGGTTATGCGCTCCTGCCGATCATCCCAGCGCTCTACTACCTTTTATTTCACGTGAGCTGGCGTGCGCGACGCATGGCCATCTTTCTTGATCCCTGGTCTGATCCGCAGGGAGCCGGCTTTCACATTACGCAGTCGCTGATCGCGGTTGGCACAGGTGGGCTGACAGGCATCGGGCTCATGGAAGGCAAGCAGAAGCTGTTCTATCTTCCGGAACCACACACCGATTTTATCTATGCGGTGGCGGCGGAAGAGTTGGGGCTGATCGGCGCAGTCTGTATCGCAGTGCTGTTTGCCGTGTTTGCCTGGCGTGGATTCCGCACGGCCCTGCGCTCACGCGATCCCTTCGCGCGCTTTCTGGCTACCGGCATCACCACGATGATCGTCATGCAGGCGTTCTTTAACATGAGCGTTGTGCTGGCGTTGCTGCCGACAAAAGGTATACCGCTGCCGTTCATCTCTTATGGCGGATCGTCTCTGTTCGTGATGCTGGCCAGCGTCGGCGTTCTATTGAACATCACGCAACAGACGGAATAGCGAAATCAAAACAAAGGCCGCAGCAGAACGCCGCGGCCCTTTCCTTAACGGGAATTTCCTCAGCTGACCTTCGCGGCCGCCAGTGCGGGTTCAGTCTCGGCCTTTGAGGGTAGCGGCATGGCTCGAATGACCAATACCAGCAAGGCCCCAGCGAAAGCGAGTCCAGCGGCCCCGTAGAAAACAGCATTCCAGTTTCCAAATTTCTGGAAGAACAACGCGGCAATGCCTCCCGCCAGAATGGACGCGACACCTTTCGCCATATAGAGGAAGCCATAGTTGGAGGTTGCATTGTTAGCGCCGTAGTAGTCGCCAACAATGGCGGGGAAAAGCGAGAACATGCTTCCCCAGATGAAGTAAACCACCATCATCGAGATCGTAAACAAAGTTCCTGAGATGCGTCCCACAACCAGAACACCGAGCAGACTGAAGGCCTGCAACAGGTAGGGAATGAACATCGCCATCTCACGGCCAATGCGGTCAGACAGCCAACCCCAGAAGATACGTCCAGCGCCGTTGGAAAGACGGCTTAGAGCAAGTCCTGCCGTTAGTGCTGCAGCGCTGACTTTGAAGCTTTCCGCTACAGGCGCACCCTGAATGGTGAGCATGGAGCCGCCCACGTTGATCATCACAAAAGTGACGAAGAGTAGATAGAAGTGGGGCGTCATCAGCATTTGCAGGCTGTTGAACTGCTGGGTATTTCGGCGCACATGTGGTGAGGTTGGTTTCTTGGCCGCTGGCGACACATTAAAATCGGGCCCGGGGTTATGCAGGAATTGTGCCGCAATCACGATCGCCAATCCCTGGGCAATGCCGGTATACAGGAACGTCTTGTGATAGTCGGAGCTGTGGATCATCCACGTGATCATCGGGATAAACAGGGCTGCTCCCGCGCCGAAACCGGCCGTAATGAAGCCGGACACCGTGCCGCGCTTGTCTGGGAACCATTTCAATGCAGTGGCCACGGAGCCGCTATAAATAAATGCCGCACCAATGCCGGCAATGGCGTAGAGAACGTAAAGTTGGGTCAAAGTCTGCGCAGAACCCATGCCGGCCCAGCCCATGCCCACGAGAACGCCTCCGGCGGTAAGGAAGATGCGGGGGCCAAGCCGGTCAATCAGCCAGCCTTCGACCGGCGTGATCCAGGTCTCAAACAGGAGAAACAAGGTGCTGGCCCATTGAATTTCAGAGAGCGCCCAACCTTTGTGCGCCTGTTGAAGTGGTTTTACAAAGAGCGTCCACGAATACTGAAGGTTGGCGATCATGATCATCGCCACAATGGCACAACCGAACTGAATCCACCGTTTATGCATAGTTTCCTCGCGGAATTCTAAATTTTTTGCGCGGCCGCTCGGCGTTCAGCCAGCAACCTGGCGCAGGCATACACCGTTCTGGTGTGAGGCATGGAAATTTCCAGGCGCTCACCTATCTCAAGCACAGCTCCAACGATCGCTTCCAATTCAAGCGGACGCCCGGCTTCCAGGTCCTGAAGCATAGACGTCTTGTGTTCCCCCACTTTTTCCGCGCCGGCCATGCGCTGTTCAATGCTGACCGGCAGTTCCATCCCTAACTTTCTTGCGACTGATTCCGTCTCCTGCATGATGTTGCGCACCAATTCACGGGTGTGCTCGTTGCGCAATATCTGGGCCAGCGTTCCGCCGGTAAGTGCGCTGATGGGATTGAAGGCAACATTGCCCAGAATCTTTACCCAGATTTCACTGCGTAACCGCGCTGTGACTGGTGCTCGTAGCCCGGACGCTACGAGTGCCTGCGCGATGTCACGTATACGGTCAGAACGTGAGCCGTCAGGCTCACCCAGAGAGATGCGATTGCCCTCGTCATGCTTGATGACGCCAGGCTCCACAATCTCAGTGGCAAAGTAGATGAGGGAACCGATAACACGTTTCGAATCGATGACGGAAGAGACCACGCCGTTGGGATCCACTTTTTCCAGACGCATTCCGCTGAGTGGACCCGTGTCATTCTGGAAATACCACCAGGGAATCCCGTTCTGAGTGCTTACGCAGACAGTATCAGGACCGATGGCTGCAGAAAGCTGTGGAGCCAGAGGGGGCAGCCCGTGGGCTTTCACGCAGAGGAAGATGACGTTATACGGAGCGCCATCTTTCAGATCAGAGATAACCTTGGGGTTGGAAACGAAGTCGCCATCGGCGGTGATCACGCGGACGCCGTTCTTCTGCATGGCGGCAAGATGGGGGCCGCGAGCGTGCAGGGTAACGTCATAGCCGGCGCGCGACATCAGAGCGCCAATGTAACCACCAACTGCTCCCGCACCTACGATGAGATATCTCATCTACTTTGTTCCTGACAACGCCTCAGCCACGGCACGCCGCTGGATTTTGCCTGTGGCGGTGCGCGGAATCTTTTCCACGATGCAAACCTTCTTGGGTACTTTGAAGTCCGCCAGATGCAGCTTACAATGCTCGATCAAGCCAGACTCGCTGTGCGGTTCCTTGAGCACCACCGCGACGGCGACCTCTTCACCCCAGGTGGGATGCGGCATGCCGAAGGCGACCGCCTCAGCCACGCAGGGATGCGTCAGCATCACTTCATCGATTTCCAGCGGAGCAATCTTTTCACCGCCGCGTACGATGAGTTCTTTAATTCGGGCGGTTAGATGTAGATAGCCTTCAGCATCAAGTCGTCCCTGGTCACCGGTGCGGAACCAGCCGTTGGTGAAAGACTTGGCGTTGGCCTCAGGATTGTTCTCATAACCTTCAATCACGTTCGGTCCCTGAATCACCACTTCGCCTAACTCGCCGGGCGCAAGCAGATTGCCGTCTTCGTCCATGATGCCGATTTTGACGCCGGTGCCCGGCCCAACTGAGCCGCCCTTGTGTGCGCGCGGGGGCAGAGGATTGGAAGCCATCTGATGTGAGGCTTCTGTCATACCGTAAGCCTCAAGCACCGGCACGCCGATAATGTTCTCAATCTTTTCCATCAGCATTGGTGACAGAGCAGAGCTGCAGGAACGGACAAAGCGAAGGCTCTCCACGCCTTCCGGCCGTTCGTTGAGTCGGGCCACGGAAAGCTGGTGAATGGTGGGCACACAGGAGTACCACGTGGGCTTGTAGTCGCGTACCGTGCGCCAGAATGACATGGGATTGAACTTTTCCGGCACAATAACGGTTCCGCCGCTGCGGAAGGTCGCCAGGGTGGATGCGACCAGTCCGTGTACGTGGAATAGAGGCATCACACAGAGAGATATGTCTTTCGACGTGAGTCCATACGTTTCAACGATGTTTCCGGTGGAAATTGCCAGGTTGCGATGTTTCAGGGGGACACGCTTGGGGCGACCGGTACTGCCGCTGGTGTGGAGGACCAGCGCGATGTCATCTGGCAAAGGCGGCGTCACGGGTACGGGTTTGGGCCCATTCACCATGCTGGCTTCACCTTTTTCATTGGTCGCCACCACATAGATTGGAACCTTCCTGTGGGCGGCCGCGCGGCGGGCATCTTCAGCGCCTTCCGGCGGAACCAGCATCAGCTTGGCGTCAGTGTCTTCAAGATAAAAGACAAATTCTTCATACTTGTAAGCCGGGTTCAGCGGGGCTGCGGTGCCGGCAATGGACGAGGCGAGAAAAGTGACAATGGTTCCCAAACCGTTTGGCAGAACGTTGGCGACGCGATCTCCACGCCGTATACCGGCGCCAGCGAGACTTTCAGCCAGTGTATGTACCTGTTTGCGAAGAGAACCGTAGGTGACCGAAGTGCCTGTTTCGGGGATGATGACGGCGACATCTGCTTCAGGGGCCTGCTGTATTAACGACGGAAGGTCATTCATGAAATCGGACTCTCCCAGCAATCCGAGGCCATTCGGCCCGGATGTATTTTTATGGCGCGCAAGTATATACCACAGTCGACCGAAATCTTAGATGCACTCTGAGGAGTGTCTGAAAATCGGCCGTGAACATGAACTGAGCCCCAAACTGGTGAAGCATTTGTTCGCCCGATGAAGGCGATCTCTTTGCGCGAGAGACGAAAGGAAAGTGGCTGAAATTACGCCATTTAGGTTGGATCAAGTCGTTAGTGGGAGTGGTTGACCTTGTCAATTAGGTGGTAATTGCGGGCGGCCAGGAATGCTTCCCATCCGGAGATCACGAATGGAGTGATTTTCTCGAGCTTGTGATGATTCGTCTTGTGGGCCAGGTACATTCCCCCAGTCAGAAAGGCAAAGCTGCCGGCCGTGTAAAAAGCGGCTCCGGTACGCGTCTGCACAAAAGGCCGGGCCAGCGGGTTCATTTCATGAAAGCGGGGAAAGGCCAGACCTTTTTGCGTGGATAGCGCGTCAGCACTCAGAGAACCGGCCAAACACGCAAAGGCCAGTGAATTTGTGCGGTCGATAAATCGGTGTAGCTGTTCGGCTTTCTGTCTGACAAGTACCACTTCCACCGGCGCGGCGATAACTGGCTCTGATGAGGCACCATTGACAGTGACCGGGTTGACGGCCATGACGGGCTGAGCTGCCGGAAGCGTCCTGGAGGAAGTGCTGGAGGCGACCAAGCGCGTGGCGTCTGCCGGATCGCTGGTGAGCATAGTCCGCGCGTTGGCGCGCAGGGACAGCGTGGAAAATAAAATAAGTACGGCAGCGGCAAATTTCATGCCCGGTCTCCCAATAACAAAGCGGTGCATCATGCCCTTTACTTCAGCACTTTGGGTTTGTGCTCGTTATCTATTTGCGAATGGTGAGGGATTGTTGCTGGAAATGGCCGGTTGCGGAAATAAGGCGCAAGCTCCCAGGTTTGGGATTAAGACTCTTAGTTCTATGGCAAGATTTGCCGTAATTACCTAAGTCAACATCCGGGATGCCGCGGCAGCACGTGAGTCATTTACTTAATTCTGTTCATCCAAACGGATCATGGCTGATCAAAATCCTTTGGTTCTTAAGACGGCTTCCGCGCAGACTACGAACCTAGGCTTCGCGCGGAAGAGCATCGAATTTAGCGAGAGGTGACATGCGATCCTGTTTGGTCGCAAGCATTATTGCAAATCGTAGGGATCCCTCGTTGCACTCGGGATTAGAAACGAGACAAACTACTCTTCCAGCGTTGAGAGATCTCCCACGTCGCGACCCAACTCCTGGGCTTTCAACAGACGGCGGATGATCTTTCCGCTACGCGTCTTGGGCAGCTTGTCTGGAAACGCGACTGCCACGGGCACCGCGATTGAGCCGAGCGTGTGTCGTACGTGGTCTTTCAGTTTTGCTTCCAGTTCAGGCGATGCCACGTGGCCCACACGAAGCGTGACAAACGCCTTGATGTTTTCGCCTTTAATTTCGTCGGGAATGCCGATCACGGCAGCTTCACCGACGGCTGGATGGCTGACCAGAGCGCCTTCCACGTCCGCGGTACCGATGCGGTGGCCGGCGACATTCAATACATCGTCGGCGCGGCCGACCACGGTGAAATAACCGTCTTCATCGCACACAGCAACGTCGCCGGTGGTGTATGCGTTGGGGACTTTACCCCAGTCCTGGGCGTAACGCTCCGGATCGCCGTAGACGGTCCGGAACATATGCGGGAAAGGACGGCGCAGAACCAGCAGTCCACCTTTGTTGGGAGGCATGCGATTACCGCGCGCGTCAACCACTTCAGCAATCACGCCGGGCAGCGCTTTGCCGGCTTTTGCCGGACGCTGCGGAAACGTGCACATGGTGCCGAGACACGGGCCACCGGTTTCGGTCTGCCACCAGTTGTCGGCCACGAACCCTGTCTTGCCATTGCCGCAGATCACGCGATAGGCCCACTGCAATGCTTCCGGATTCAGAGGCTCACCCGCGCAGGTGAAGAGACGAATCCTGGAAAGATTGTATTTCTTCGGCAGCTCGTCACCGTGGCGCATGAACATGCGTACCGCTGTGGGAGCAGTGAAGATCACAGAAACGCCGTATTTCTCGGCCACTTCCCAGGCGATGGCAGGATGCGGGAAATCAATGGCGCCTTCGCGGAAAACCGTGGTGGCGCCGGCGAGCAGTGGAGCGTAGACGATATAAGAATGGCCCACGACCCAGCCGATGTCAGAGGTGCAGAAGAAAACGTCGTCATCGCGGATGTCCCAGAAGCGGGTCATGTGATAGTAGGTGCCCACCATGTATCCGCCGTGCACGTGGACCACGCCCTTGGGTTTGCCGGTTGTGCCGCTCGTATAAAGGATGTAGAGCGGATCTTCCGAGTCCATGATTTCAGCGGGGCAATCGGCTTTCTGCGCTTTTACCAGATCGTAAAAATCAATTTCGCGTGGACCAAGCTCAGCCGTAGGTGTTCCGCGGCGATGGACCACGACCTTGTCCACCAGCTCAAGTCCGGCGATGGATTCTTCCACGATGGAACGTAAAGGCACGCGCTTGCCGCGACGATAGGTGAAATCAGCGGTGAGGATGATGCGCGCCTGGGCATCTTCAATGCGGCTGCGCAGCGCCTGCACGCTGAAACCGGCGTACACCACGGAATGTACCGCGCCGATGCGCGCACACGCCAGCATGGAGACCACACCTTCCAGCGAGAGCGGCATATAGATAATGACACGGTCGCCCTTCTTCACACCCAGAAACTTCAGGCCATTGGCGGTACGGCTGACGGAATCGAGCAACTGGCCATAAGTGATCTGCTGTTCACTGCCATCTTCCATGACCCATGTATAGGCAAGTTTGTTTTTGCGTCCGGATTTCACCTGACGATCCAGCGCGTTGTACGTGATGTTGCACTTGGCGCCCTGGAACCACTCAAAGGCGGGATATTTCCACTCAAATACTTTGTTCCAGGGCTGGAACCATTCCAACTCGCCGGCAACGCCAGCCCAGAAAGCGTCAGGATCTTCAATGGAATATTTGTATTCTGCGACATAGTCTTTCACGCGCGCCTGCTCAACCAGGAATGCCGGGGGATGGTGTTCAACCTCGGTTCGAAGAAGCTGCTCAATTCCGCTTTCATTCTTGACGGGGATGGTAGCCATAAAAACCTCCTGGTGAGTACCGGCAGATCGGGCGTGAGCGGCTGCAGTGGCCTGTGGCGGGCATGATACCACTTACGGCGTCGCGCCACAGTGTGATGGCTATCACAGCAGTGGGCAACAGCAGAGGACAAGGCAAAGCATCAAAGCTGCAAGAGCCCAGCGATTAGGCTTTTAGCTCCAGGTTCGCGGGTGGTTGTTGCGGCCACGCAGACCAGAGTAGCTGAAACGGCCGTGTGCGTGAGTTCGAAGGAACGAGATCTCAACCTGATTCACCAGGAGCGAGTGAATGAATACTTTTCCTGTCCTTCTGGGCGCGCTCTGCATCTACGCCCTTGCTTATCGTTACTACAGCGCTTTCATCGCCGCCAAGGCACTGGCCCTGGATGATCGCCGTATTACCCCAGGCCATAGTTTCGAAGACGGACACAATTATGTGCCTTCACCCAAATGGGTATTGTTCGGCCATCACTTTGCGGCGATTGCCGGAGCAGGACCTCTGGTTGGGCCCACGCTGGCAGCGCAGTTTGGCTTTGCTCCTGGATTTCTGTGGCTACTGATCGGTGCAGTGATTGCTGGATGCGTGCAGGACTTCACCGTTCTGGTGGCATCGATACGGCATCGAGGACGATCGCTCGCTGATGTGGCCAGGACCGAGATCGGCCCATTTGCAGGAATGGTGGCGATGATCGCCGTGCTTTTCATTCTGCTGGTGACTCTGGCAGGACTGGGCATTGTGGTGGTCAACGCACTGTCGCAAAGCCCGTGGGGCGTGTTCACCATCGGCATGACGATTCCCATCGCGCTCATCATGGGCGGGTGGATGTTCAAGACGGGGGGCGGAATTAAGGTTGTCGGGCCAAGCATTTTCGGCGTCGTGTTCCTCATTGCCAGCGTGATTGGTGGGAACTGGTTCGCCCAGTCAGGCGCGGCGCACTCTCTGACATTCAACGCGCACCAGATTACGATCCTGATGGCCATCTACGGATTTGTGGCGTCCGTGTTGCCGGTGTGGCTGCTGCTGGAGCCGCGCGATTATCTTTCCACTTACGTGAAACTGGGCACGATCGCGGTGCTGATTCTGGGCGTGTTCATTGTTCATCCCAACATACAGTTTCCGGCCGTTACCCAGTTCGTGCACGGCGGCGGACCCATTATCAAAGGCACGCTTTTTCCATTTCTGTTTGTGACGATCGCCTGCGGCGCCATATCCGGCTTCCACTCGCTGGTGTCTTCGGGTACCACGCCGAAGATGCTGGACAAGGAAAGTGACGCACGGTTTATCGGCTATGGGGCCATGATTGCCGAGTCACTGGTTGGCGTGCTGGCGTTGATCGCCGCGTGCTCCATGCATCCGGGAGATTACTTCGCCATCAACGCCACGCCAGAGATTTTTGCCAAGCTCGGTTTGCACACAGTGAACCTGGACACGTTCTCACGCGAAGTTGGCGAGAAGCTGGCTGGCCGGACGGGCGGCGCGGTGTCACTGGCCGTCGGCATGGCGCAGATCTTCAGAGGTCTGCCGGGTATGGCCAAACTGATGGGCTACTGGTACCACTACGCCATCATGTTTGAGGCGCTGTTCATCCTCACCACGATTGACACTGGTACACGCGTTGCCCGTTATGTTCTACAGGAACTTACCGGCAAAGTTTATAAACCACTCGGCGACAACGCCTGGTTGCCGGGCAATCTGGGAACCACTTTCGTGGTGGTGCTAGCCTGGGGATACCTGATTTATACGGGTAGCATCTCCACGTTGTGGCCATTGTTTGGAACAGGAAACCAGTTGCTGGCGACGATTGCCCTGGCTGTGACGACCAGCTTCCTGATCAACATGGGGAAGGCGAAATACGCCTGGATCACGGCTGCGCCTATGTGCTTTGTGGGAGTTACGACGCTGAGCGCGGGCGTGCTTTCCATTAAGAACATCTTCTGGCCACTGACGCAGAAGCCCGGCATGGTTTTCACCGGTTATCTGGATTCCATCCTGATGTCGATTTTCATTCTGGGCGTTGTTCTGGTGATGATTGACGCGGTGCGCCGCTGGATCCTGGCGTTTAAGGGTGCGCCAGCTCCGGTTGAAGCATTTGGTCCGCCAGTGACTGCCACAGGCGAGGTGAAGATGGGCTGCTGCTGAAAAACGTTTCCCGAACTTCGATTTCTCAAACACAATATTGGGGCGGCGAAAGCAGCCCCGATTTTTTGCTAGCGATTGGCGAACTGCGTTAGTCGCGGAGAAATTCCCATTCTTCGGGATCTGTGGCTGGAGAGGTAATATCCCCAAGAATCTCCCCGCGGCCCTTCATACTGCCCAGCCAACTGGCACGTTTCCCCGGCGACGGCGGTATCACGTCGGCGATAGGCCTTCCGAATCGGGTTATGCGAATCGGCTTCCGGGTTTTACGCACCTTCTCCAGGATGCTGCTGCACTTGGCCTTGAATTCTGAAATGCCGATCTCTTTCATGACCAAAGATTATGCCATGTGTTCCCATTCGTAGTTAGAATTGAGAGAAGAGTCCCCCTGGAGACCCGACAAGACATGCCAAATCGCATCGCCAATCCGTTATCGATTGTAGCGACGGCGGTGGTGATCATCGCCGTGGTGTCGTTGGGGCTGCGTCAAGGCATCATCGGCACCGGAGTGGTCAGCGTTTCGCTCCAGGTACTGGGAATACTCATTGTGGCTTGGGCGCGGTTGGCATTCGGAATCCGCAGCTTCCATTTCGCCGCCAGTCCGACGCAAGGCGGATTAGTTACCAGGGGACCGTACCGGTATGTCCGCAATCCTATTTATTTTGGAGCGCTGTTGGTGATCATAACCGGAGTGGCGGTGCATTTGTCGCCGGGCAATCTTGTTCTGGCTGCGGTGGCCGTCGGCGCCCTGGTCACGCGAATTGTGTGTGAAGAGCGGCTGCTTCGCATCGCATATCCTGAGTACGAGGACTATGAGGCAAAGACTGCCAGGCTGGTCCCATTTCTGATTTAGCTTCCTGCGGGCGAGTTCCTTATTTAAAAGTGTTAACCTCCTGAGCTTGCTCCATGCCTCTCAGCCGTGGAGCGGACCTTTCATTTACACTGCTGGTTCGACATGGAAAGACTATGCGAATACTGATTGCCGGTGGAGGCACCGGCGGACACGTAATCCCTGCGCTGGCCATTGCGCGCGAACTGAAGACGCGCTACCAGGCCGAAGTTTTGTTTGTGGGAACGGCCCGCGGCATTGAGAACCGTCTGGTCCCAGCCGCTGGGTTTGGGTTGATGAACATCAAGGTGGGAGCGCTCAAGAACGTAAGTCTGATGACCCGGCTGCGGACGCTGGTGGATCTTCCGATGGCGGTGGTCCACGCGCGCAAGATCATCAGTGTGTTCGCGCCTGACGTGGTGGTGGGCGTTGGAGGGTATGCCTCTGGACCGGCGATGGCGGCAGCGATCCTGAGCAGGGTCCCGACCCTGGCTTTTGAGCCGAACTATGTGCCCGGATTCGCCAATAAAATCGTGGGGCATAGGGTGTCAGCGGCGGCTGTGCATTTTGAGCAAACGGCGCATTACTTCCGGAACGCACAAGTGGTAGGTGTTCCTGTGAGGCAGGAGTTTTTCAAGGTATCAGCGGCTGACCCAGGCCGGCGGCCAACGTTGCTGGTGTTTGGGGGAAGCCAAGGCGCCCACGCCATCAACGTGGCGGTTACCGCGGCCATACCGGAAGTACTAGGGCAAGTTCCTGAATTGCGGGTCATCCATCAGACTGGGGAGCGCGACTATAATGACGTGCGCGCTGCATACGAACACGCGGGGATTGCAGCGGAGGTTTCTGCTTTTATTGATGACATGCCGGGTGCGTTTGCGCAGGCTGACCTGCTGGTATGCCGGTCAGGAGCAAGCACGGTAGCGGAAGCAGCAGCGGCAGGGAAGCCGGCGATCTTTATTCCACTGCCTACGGCGGCGGACGATCATCAGCGCAGGAACGCTGAGGCCATAGTTCAAGGCGGGGCTGCAGTTTTAATTCCGCAAGCGAAGTTGACGCCGGAAAAGCTGGCGCAGACGGTGGCGGAGTTGATGAGGAATCGTACGAAGCTGGAGCAGATGTCAGCGCGGGCGAAAAGGCTTTCCCATAATGATGCGGCCGGGCGCGTAGCGCGCATGGTGGGAGAGTTGGCGGGGAAGTCTTAGCCGCGAATGAGGGCGAATGGCAGTCTAACGAGTAAAGAGTTTAGAGAGCAAAGAAGATTCGACAAGCGGTTCAGAGAAAAAGCTAAGCACAAGGTCCCTCCGTCCTACTCACGCGCTGAAGAAAGCGCGCGTTCGCCCAACGGACGTCGGGATGACGGCCTATTGATGGAGAAGTAAAAGCGAGGGCGAGGCCGACTAGCGTGCCGAGCCCGCTGCAACAGGGGCCGAACAGAAGCAGGGTGGAAGAAAGCTCTCCAGCGGTTTGGAGCGCAGCGACTCGTAAGGGAAACTTAAGGGCGAGGCCGACTAGCGTGCCGAGCCCGCTGCAACAGGGGCCGAACAGAAGCAGGGTGGAAGAAAGCTCTCCAGCGGTTTGGAGCGCAGCGACTCGTAAGGGAAACTTAAGGGTGAGGCCGACTAGCGTGCCGAGCCCGCTGCAACTGGGGCCGAACAGAAGCAGGGTGGGAGAAAGCTCTCCAGCGGTTTGGAGCGCAGCGACTCGTAAGGGAAACTTAAGGGCGAGGCCGACTAGCGTGCCGAGCCCGCTGCAACAAAGGCCGAACAGAAGCAGGGTGGAAGAAAGCTCTCCAGCGGTTTGGAGCGTAGCGACAAGGTAATGGGCGATTAAGGGCGAGGCCGACTAGCGCGCCGAGCCCGCTGCAACAAAGGCCGAACAGAAGCAGGGTGGAAGAAAGCTCTCCAGCGGTTTGGAGCGTAGCGACAAGGTAATGTTCGCAAAAATACAGAGGATACATTTCGTAGGGATTGGCGGCATCGGCATGAGTGGTATTGCCGAGGTGCTGCTGACGCTTGGGTATAAGGTGTCGGGATCAGACCTGAGGGCGTCATCGGTTACGGAGCGGCTTGCGGAGCTTGGCGCCATCATCTTCATTGGACACAAAGCGGAGAACATCACCGGCGCGGAGGTGGTGGTAACCAGTTCGGCGGTCCAGACAGACAATCCTGAAATCAGCGCTGCTCATGCGCAGCATGTTCCTGTAATTCCGCGGGCAGAGATGCTGGCTGAGTTGATGCGGTTGAAATACGGAATTGCCATCGCCGGCATGCATGGCAAGACCACCACAACCAGCATGGTGGCTGCGGTGCTGAATGCAGGTGGGCTCGATCCAACGGTGGTCGTGGGCGGGCGCGTGGACGCCATGGGCTCCAATGCGCGACTGGGTAAGTCACAATATCTGGTGGCGGAAGCGGATGAGAGCGACCGGTCATTCCTGAAACTTTCACCGATCCTGGCCGTTGTGACGAATATTGATCGCGAGCACATGGATTGCTATCGCGATATGGCGGACGTGGAGCAGGCGTTTGTGGACTTTGTTGATCGCGTCCCCTTTTATGGGACGGTGTTGCTGTGCAACGACGATGTGCGCCTGCGATCTTTATTGCCGCGCCTGGCCCGCCGCGCGATTACCTACGGTGTGAGTGAAGGCTCTGATTTCCGCATCCTACGCAACAAGACGCAGTGCAGCAGCACGCGGCATTACTCGCATTTTGCCGTGGAATATCGCGGACGGTCCCTGGGTGAGTTTCACTTGCAGGTGCCAGGACACCATAATGTGTTGAATGCCACCGCAGCGGTTGGCGTGGGCGTGGGGCTGGACCTTGATCCGGAGCGCATCCGCGAAGGTCTGGAGAATTTTGATGGCGTGGACCGCCGTTTCCAGCTGAAGGGCCGCGTGGGAGGGGTGAGCGTGATTGATGACTATGGCCATCATCCCACGGAGATTCGCGCTACTCTGGCGGCCGCGAAGGATTGCCGCTTCAGCCGGGTGCATGTAGTGTTCCAGCCGCATCGTTATACGCGTACCAGGGATTTGCTCGACGATTTTGCAATTGCCTTTGGCGATGCCGACAGCGTCTTTGTTCTGGACATCTATCCTGCCAGCGAGCAGCCGATTCCGGGAATCACGGGTGAGAGGGTGGCGGAAGCGTTGCGCTCTGCGGGAAAACAAGCCCGCTACATGCCGTCATTTGAGGATGCTGCCCGCGAAGTTGTGACCGTGGCTGAAACCGGCGACATGATCCTGACGCTGGGCGCGGGGAGTGTGTCGCATCTGGGCCCGCAGGTGCTGGAACAATTGAAGGCGCGGGACAAGGCAAAGAAAATCAGGGCTTAAATTCCGTCGCTTCGCTCCAAACCGCTTTCAGAGCGTCTAGCTTGCTAGATTTGCCAGCCTTGTTGCAGCGGGCTCGGCGCGCGAGTCGGCCTCGCCCTTGGTTTCATCGCTTCTGTCGCTTCGCTCCAAACCGCTTGCAGAGCGTCTAGCTTGCTAGATTTGCCGGCCTTGTTGCAGCGGGCTCGGCGCGCGAGTCGGCCTCGCCCTTGGTTTCATCGCTTTTGTCGCTTCGCTCCAAACCGCTTTCAGAGCGTCTAGCTTGCTAGATTATGCCAGCCTTGCTGCAGCGGGCTCGGCGCCACACGGGCCTCGCCCTTGTCCATGGTCTTTGTCGTTCTGTTCCGTGACGGTAGGCACAACCCCTAAAAAAATGGGTCATTACGTAAAATCTCCTAACAAAAACAGTAGGAAACAGGTATATTGAGGTTGGCGAAGACTCCGCAGGCCTAAGTTTCTTAATGGCGCGCGAGCTTATAGAAATACCCCAGAAGAACGACTATGACATCCCGCCACGGGAGAGGGCAGTGCGTGGCGGCGAAAAATCGTCTTCAGGTTCAGCTGAAGACGGGCGTCAGCAAGGGCAAGATAATTTCATCCGCAGCTCACGTGCGCGTTCGCGCAACAACGATCCCGTCACCATTGAAATAGAGCAGGAACTGGACGAAGACGCCCAATTTCTGCGCACAGAGAAGCGCGTTCCGGTGCGGCGCGCCGCCATCCCCAGGAAAACCGCAAAACAATTTAAGCTTGCCGCCATCGTAGTGTGCGTTGCTATGGTTCTGTTTGGCATTGGCACGGCGGCGTACGGCTACGGCATGCACTCGTGGCGCTTCCGCATTGAGTCGAGTGACAGTATCGAGATTTCCGGCGTGCACAATGCTTCGCGGGCACACGTAATGGACATTGCCGGCGAGGATATTGGGCGCAACATCTTTTTCATGTCGCTGGATGAACGCAAGCGACAACTGGAGAAGATTCCATGGGTGCAGTCGGCGACGGTGATGCGTTTGTGGCCGAATCGCGTCGCGGTGCAGATACAGGAGCGCACGCCGGTGGCTTTTGCGCAGATCGGCTCGCGGATCAATCTTATCGACGCGAATGGCGTGGTCATGGGCATGCCGGCGAACCGGCAGACCAAGTATTCGTTTCCGGTCATTCACGGCATCACCGAGACTGAGCCGTTGTCATCGCGCTTTGCCGCCATGAAAATTTACAACCGTCTGGCGAGCGACCTGGATGCGAGCAGTGAGAACGGCCCACATTTCATGCGGCAGTTGAGTGAAGTTGATCTTTCTGATCCGGAAGACATCAAAGTCACCGCGAACGAAGGCGGAGGCACGCTGCTGATTCATCTGGGCGGAAACAACTTTCTGGATCGTTACAAGCTGTATGTAAGCCACATTGGCGAATGGCGGCAGCAGTTTCAGAATTTGCAGTCAGTGGATTTGCGCTACGAAGGACAGATTATTGTGAACCCCGACAAGCCGGCCGAACATGAGGCGGCGCCAGAGCGCAAGGCAGAGAAGAAGCCGGTGGTTGAAGCGACAAAAAGAGAAAAGAAAGCGCGAAGAAGTCGGCACTAAGAACATTTGTGCAGTAAGTTGGAAATAGAAAAATTTGCACTGGTGAATTTTTTAAAAAACTTGAGGAGCCGGCCGTCAGAATGAAGGACAACAGCAGCAACGCGATCACAGTGCTCGACGTGGGCAGCGCCAAAACAGTGGCGCTGATCTGCCAGGCCACCGATTCCGGACTGGAATATCGCGGCCATGGCGAGGTGGAGAGTCGCGGCTCGCGCAAAGGCATCATCGTGGAACTGGAAAAAGCCGTGCAGAGCATCCAGAAGGCCGTGGAAGAAGCGGAGAGAGTCGCCGGATGCACCGTGGACCACGCTGTTGTGTCCGTGGGCGGATCGCACATCAAGGGCATTACCAGCCGTGGCGGCATCACGCTGGGAACGCGGCCTCGCGATGTGAATCGTGACGATATACGCAGCGCGGTGGAGAAAGCCCGCTCAGTGATTCTGCCCGGTGATCGCGAAATCCTGCATCTGCTGCCGCAGGAATTTATTCTGGACGAGCAGGCCGGCGTTCGTGACCCGGCAGGCATGATGGGGCGCAGGCTGGAAGTGAACCTTCACATGGTCACGGCTTCCTCCAGCGCTACGCAGAATGTGGTTACAGCCGCCAATCGCGCCGGGCTTCATGTGGACAATGTGGTTTATGAAGGGCTGATGGCCGCTGACTCAGTGCTACGCGCCGATGAGAAAGAACTGGGAGTCTGTCTTGCGGACATAGGCGCAGGTTCGACGGACATGATTGTCTACTGTGACGGCATGGTGGCACACACCGGGGTGATTCCGATCGGCGGCGACCACTTCACCAATGACGTGGCCGTGGGACTGCGCACGCCGCTGGTTTCGGCCGAGAACATCAAGAAAGTTTTTGGACATACATCGAGCAGCAAGGTCCCGGAAGGTGATGAGATCGAAGTGCCCGCCGTGGGCGACAGGCCGTCGAGGCTGATGCCCAGACGTTTTCTGGCGGAAATTCTTGAGCCACGCGCGGACGAACTTTGCGAGATGATGCGTGACCATCTCAAACAGGCCGGAGTCATGGAAATGTGCAACGCGGGCCTGGTGCTGACTGGCGGCGCAGCGCGCATGAACGGGTTTGCTGAAGTGTGCGAGTTGCTGCTGGAGCGTCCGGTACGGATCGCCACGCCCACCACGATCACCAGAATGCCGGAAGAGATGGAAGAGCTGGAGTATGCGACGGTGATTGGGCTGGCTATGTATGCGCATCGCACCACGGCAGCCAAGATGATTCAGGAACATGGCTTGGGCGCCAAAGTGCGTTCGATGCTGGCGCGGCTGGGGGCGTAACGCCGCGCTTTTAAGTTTGAGTTCCAGCAGTTGCAAGATTTGCAGTGAAGGTGACGGCCTTCGTCGCTCAGGTTGATTGAAAACTCAACCTCAGGGACCAAGGCGCAGGCAGCAAGGTGACTCTTTCGGCGCGGCAGATGCCGGGCCCTTTTTGAACACGGCGGCAACAAACAAGAGCTTGGGAGTAAACGCATGGATGATAGAAAGATGCAACCGGAAGGCGATATTCGTATCCATTTCAATGAAGACCCGCGCAACAACGCCAAGATCAAGGTCATCGGCGTGGGTGGCGGCGGCGGCAACGCCGTAAACCGAATGATCTGCGCCGGAATGGAAGGCGTGGAGTTTGTGGTGGCCAACACTGATCTCCAGGCGTTGCAGATGTCGCGTGCGCCGGTGAAGATACAGCTTGGCACCAAGCTGACCACTGGCCTGGGTGCAGGTGCTAATCCGGAAATCGGACGCCGAGGCGCTCTCGAAGACGCCGACAAAATCATTGAAGCTCTCGAAGGCGCGGACATGGTGTTTGTCACGGCTGGCCTTGGCGGCGGCACCGGCACAGGTGCTGCGCCGATCATCGCGTCGCTGGCCAGTGAAATGGGCGCGCTTACTGTTGCCGTGGTTACCAAGCCGTTTGCGTTTGAGGGCAAGCGTCGCATGAACCAGGCTGAACGCGGATTGTCAGAGCTGGTGGACAGCGTTGACACCATGATCGTGATCCCCAACGAACGTTTGCTGGCCGTGGCACAGAATGCCGGGTTCTTTGAGTCATTCCGCGTGGCCGATGACATTCTGCGGCAAGCGGTGCAAGGCATTTCGGACATCATCACCATTCCTGGCATTATCAACCGCGACTTTGCTGACGTGAAGACCATCATGCAGGGCATGGGCCATGCCGTGATGGGAACAGCCGTTGCCAAGGGCGAACGCCGTGCCATTGAGGCTGCGCAGGCTGCCATTTCGTCACCGCTGCTGGAAGAGGGCGCGATCGACGGAGCTCGCGGCATCCTGATCAACATCACGGGGTCGAGTTCACTGAAACTGGCGGAGGTCAACGAGGCTTCCACCATTATCCAAAGCGCAGCGCATGAAGATGCCAACATCATCTTTGGCGCGGTGCAGAATGAAAAGATGGAAGACGCCATCAAGATCACGGTGATCGCTACCGGCTTCAAGAGCGACTTCCAGCATCGTACACAGCGCAGCATTACCAGTGCGCAGCAGGCCATTGCGTCCTCACGCACGGCCAATGTTTTTCAGGTACAGAATGAGCCGCCAGCCCAGCAAATGGCGGTCCAGCAGGTCGGCGGAAAAACCAGCGGCGGTTCCAGCTACAACGGCATGCCTTCACGCATGATGTCAGTGCCGGCACGGGAGAACCCAACCATCGCCATGGTGACCGATTCAATCAAGGCCAGCGTTGAGCAGGATGACCTGGACGTCCCGGCGTTCATCCGCAAACGCGGCGAGATTAACTAAACGAGCCAACCAGAGTTTCAGGATTGATACAGCTAGACCGCGAATTAATCCTGGAACTCTGGCTACAGTTCCAGTGTTTAACCTTTTGGTGCTAAGTTGTCGAATCAAGTGCCGATATCATCCGTAAACAAGACCCTTGGCTGATCTGGTGCAAACCTGGCCAGAGCAGCCGCATCGATCTATAGGAGCAGAAGGATTACTTACTTCAGTATTCAGGTGAATTAAGGATTGCACGCAGTGAACGGCTTACCGTAGCATCGATTTCATACCACGGCCGTTCCACTGAAAATCAAATACGCTCCGCCTGCGAGTTCATGCCACGGCTCGCCCGCTGGAAATTTGTCAGTGCGACCACAAACTCACCCGAGGTAGTAGGTTTTTGAGTGACCCAGATGACGTCTCGATTCAGATGTATATTCCTGATTTTCGCCACGTTCGTACTCGCCACAGTTTCATTTGCCGCCACCTCAGCCACCACGTCAAAAAATAAGAAGAAAGAAGGACGCATTGCCGAAAGCGCGCGGGCCCAGAGACACATGGCTCGTTTGCGCCACAGACGCGCCGTCGCCCATCGCGCACGAAGGGCCAGGAGCACGGCTTCTTTAAGCACGACCAAGTCCGCACGCTCGGCGCGACTCCGTCGCCGCCGCAGCCACTACGTTGAACACTTCTATACCAGCTCTTACGCCACCGCCACCGCCGACGGCGACGATGTCCGCGGTGAAGACGCTGTCGTACGCCAGGCCGCCATCGACGCGCTGGGCAATATGAATGGCACCGTCGTCGCCATTGATCCCAGCAGCGGACGCATCCTGGCCATGGTCAACCAGAAGCTGGCGCTTTCAGAAGGCGCGCAGCCTTGCTCCACCATCAAGGTTTCCGTGGCCCTGGCTGCGCTGAGTGAAGGCGTGATCTCGCGCGAAACCGAAGTATCACTGGGCGGCCGCTCACAAATGACTCTCACTGAAGCCCTTGCCCGCTCCAACAACGCCTACTTTGAAGAAGTAGGACGGCAGCTCGGCTTTGCCAAGGTCAGCTACTACGCCCACCAGTTTGGATTGGGCGAGCTGGCCGGTTACCACATTCTCGGCGAGCACCTGGGCACCTATCCCACACAGGAAATTGATCCCAAGCTGGGCGGCGTGGGCAAAATGTGCTCGTTTGGTGAAGGCATCTCCATGACGCCGCTGCAACTGGGCGCGCTGGTCTCGGCCATCGCCAACGGAGGCACGCTGTACTACCTCCAACATCCCACCTCGCCGGAAGAAGCAGTCAACTTCCAGCCCAGGATCAAGCGCCAGCTTGAAATTGCAGACGTGATTCCTGAATTGTCTGACGGCATGACTGGTGCCGTGCAGTACGGTACCGCTCGCCGCCTGCGTACCAACTTCAGCGAAGAGCAGATTCTGGGCAAGACCGGCACCTGCTCCAAAGCCGGAACGCGCTTTGGCTGGTTTACCTCATATGCCAACACCCAGTACGGCCACATTGTTACCGTGATCTTCCTGCGCGGCGGACGCCCCACCTACGGTCCCAAGGCCGCGGAGATTACCGGCAAGTTCTATCGCAACCTGTATGACCACAACTTCTTTGCAGAGCCGCCGGCAGCAACGTCGTCCAACGGTTTGCAGAAGGCAGTGAGCGTGCAGTAGCAGCAAGGCTAATCGTACTGTAAGCATTTTTCTCCGAGCGCAGATGTAAGCATCTGCGCTCTCTTACTTTCTCCTTCCGATCACGGCGATGTGGTCCCATCACCCGATATTGGCGTTTTCCACCTACCCCCCCCGGTCATCCCAGCCATCCCAAGATCTAAAGGACTTATAGGACACATCCCAGCCTCGGTTTCTTGGTAACTGATCCGCGACCATCCGCGTTGATCCGCGGTAACGGTTTCACTGTGTTTCAGATCAGTGTCATCTGTGCTGATCAGTGGTGGACTTGGTTTTCCGATCACGGGCGATCTCGTGCGATCACCCGATCTCGACGATTTCAGCGGCTACCCCTCCCCCTTCATCCCAAGATCTAAAGGACTTAGCTCACA
>WNFD01001118.1_pt1 | contig 26942 bp, 13 predicted proteins | sample 5400491 | NCBI WGS metagenome assembly WNFD01 (sample SAMN13153343, study PRJNA577476) | soil metagenome | isolation source: 120 cm saprolite under Douglas fir tree site 2 hole 2 replicate 2 | place: USA:California | collected 2015-04-18
TACGAATACGATTTTGGAGATGGTTGGCGACACGTGATTACAGTAGAAGATATTAGCCCCCTGAACGAGTATATGATTGTCCCACGTTGCCTGGATGGAGCACGTGCCTGTCCTCCCGAAGATTGCGGAGGCATTGGCGGCTATGCACATCTGCTTGAAGCGCTGCGGGATCGACGTCATCCCGAGCACAAGGAGTTGCGTGCATGGGTGGGAAAGCACTATGATCCGGAGTTGTTTTCGTTGCAGGCGGTCAATTCAGCCCTGGCCATTCTTGGATAGGGCTTTCTTGCCATTGTTATATGTCTCTTTTATCTAGTTCTTCCTTCAATGCTCGCAGGCTCTTGTTGCTCTTGCGCAGGTTGGTAATATACGCATGCCACTCTGGTTCCTGCCCTTGCTTCTGGTATAGCAATTTGATCCGGGTCAGGTAGCCAGACGCTTGCTGGTAATTTTCGCGTCCGCGCCCGCTAATGAGTTTTTGTACAACGCTCTTGTATAGCCGAATCGCTTCACCTGGGTAGCGCTCCTCGGCGGCTTTTGCTACTCGAATCTGGTAATCGCTTGAAGATGCACGATAGCCGTATCCGTAGAACGATGTACTTGATGTACGCTCCATCTCTGCCAGGGCGGCTAACGCCTGGATGACCTCTCCCTCATCCAGGTAGATACTGGTGAGTGCACTCCAATTGCCCTGTTGCACTAATGTCTTAAGCAAGCGCGGTCGCAGAGTAGTCCATATGCCCTCCGGTTGACCGGCTAACTGAGAGGCAGATTGAGCAGAACGGTAGGTGGTATCATCCGGGTGCGCCTGAAAACGAGCAAGCTCTATATTCAAAGCTTGCTCTGCCTTGCCGTAAGCACTATACTTTTCACCTGACCACCGGCGGTAGGTATCTAACTTGTTCGCCGCTGTGAAATCTCGCGGTTTTTCTCGCGCGGCACTTTCGGCCTCTTTCATCCTCGTTTCCACAAATGCCAGCGCCTGTTCTTGCCACGTATCGCCTGATTTCAGCAGTTGTTCTGCGAACCAGGTCACGTCCCTGGACTCGGTTAAGTTTGTCTGGGCAACGTCCAGCGCTTCGTCTTCGCGGCTAAGTTGCAGTAATTTCTCCGCCAGTTCCTTGTACAGACCGGCACTGCGATACTCCTCAAGCAAATCTTCATCGCTGAACTGCTCTGCCTGTTTGAGTGTCGCCAGAAAATTAACGATGCTGCGGTTATGCCATTGACTCGAAAAGTCCTGTCCCGACCTCATCTCTTCTCGTAGCCAGCTCTCAACCATCTTTCGCTCATACTCAGTTACACTCTCCGCCATCGCTCCGGCAACATTCACCTCGATCCCGCCATAATTGTAACCAAATTTCCAGAGGTCAAACAGCGCGGTCAGTAGTTCTTCGCGTGCTTCAGTGTCCAGTTGTTCATCTTGGGGGAGGGCCGATTGTCTTTCCAGGCACTCTACCAGGCCGGCGGCGCATTCACCCAGAACCCAACTGACCTGACCCTCATCGTGTACCTCCTCGTATTGCATGACAGTTTCCTCGGCAATCGTAGCATACACGACTTGCGCGTTGGCCCATTCGCCTGCCTCGGCAAAGTTCTTGCCTATGTCATATAACTGTTCTAACTCAGCAGCAACATGGCTGGCAGCGCCCCATCCTTTTCCCGCGTTGTAGAAAGCCGAGTCTACCTGGCTTCGAATCGGGGAGGGATCAAGCGTGCGTTCTCGCCCCTTGCCTGGCCTGCTTCTCTCTTGCGCCGTAGTCATCAGCGGAAGTTCTATCAGCAGTTCAAGCAACGGTTCTATGTCGGGCTGCCGCTGCACCAGTTGTTCCAGCAGGGCCAGCAACTCCGCGTGGTTCTTCTCGCTCAACCGTCCCACGATCCCCGAGCGTACCGCTCCAGTTTGGGCCTTTACCATAGGTGTTTCGTCCATTTCATCTCTCTGCCATCTTAGAAAAGCCGTTGTATTTTCACTGTCGTTTATCCTGGCTGCTCTCAAATATTTTTCGCCGGACACTTGTTTTTATTGCTGTGCCAGGGTGTCGATCATGTTATACACCAAGTCACATGATTAGACAACACTTGTACAGGTCTGGTAAGCGAAAGTCTTGATGAATCAAGCAAGTTTGTCGCACTTGTCGCAGTTGTTGCACTTGTAACGGTTGTAGCGGTTGTAGCTGCCATTGCCTTTGTCGATACAAGTCTCGTGTACTGCATGGAACGCGGGGGAGTTCTAGCAAAAAAGGACGCTGAGAAGATCCTGGGAAGGCTCTCACAGGTCACTGGTCAAAACTATTCGATGGAGACCGTTGGGGGGTATTGGATACGGGAGAAGGAGTAGGGGTTGCCAATTTGAACCAACAATTTGTTGAATTCCGCAAAGTCGTACCCCTGTGCAAGTTATATTGAAGTAGACTGAAATTTTGAGTTCTGGTGAAACGCGATCGGCAAACCGCTGGTATCAGCATCTTGCACAAGGGGGTCGATCACCTATTTGAATTGATTTTGAACGAAGGTGGACGCCGCGTTCTTGGGCGTCAGTGAAAGGAAGATGAACATGTTTCGTTCTTTCCGTCCTCGAAGGATCATGCTCTTCATTGGAATCACCGCCACGTTGATGCTGGTGGTGGTTGGTGTTTTGGCCCTGAAGATACCCAATAAGGTACACGCGGCGGGGAGCACACTATTTGTAGGCCAGTTCACAGGCTCCGATACTGGCTGCGCATCTCCAGGCTTCACCTCTGTGCAGGCCGCGGTAGATGCAGCCAACGCGGGCGATACTGTCTATCTCTGCGGCACCACACCTTTCTCCGAACAGGTAATTATCACCAGGGCGATCACGCTGACGGGCGACAGTGGGGCAACTATCCAGGCGCCTCATCCGTTTCCAGCTACCCCTCTCACGCGCTTGCCGTCTCAGTTCACTACCGATAATCTGTTTGTTCCACAAGCGATTGTCATTGTTTGGGGCGCAGGCTCGAACGCTACGATCACCAACCTGACCATTGCCGGGGGGATGTTGCTGGGCAATGGAAGCTGCGCCGATGAGGAGTTTGGCGTGCTGGTGATTGCCGATGGTACGGCTACGCTCAGTGGCGATCAGGTCAGAGATATTCGAGACAGCAACCCGGCTCTGTATGGCTGCCAATTCGGTGACGGCATTCGGATTGGTCGCAGATACTGGCCGACTGCGAACTTTAGTGCCTTCCTCGTCGAAAACTTCGTTGGCCACGCTGCCATCACGAACACTACGGTTTCCGGATATCAGAAGAATGGTATCACCATCGACGGCCCTGGTACGACCGCCGACGTTAGAGGGAATACGGTGAACGGCGCCGGACGGGATACTCTTCTTGCACCGATTATTGCCCAGAACGGCATCCAGGTCTCGCGTGGAGCTTCTGCCCAGGTACGTGGCAACACTGTTACGGGCAACTCCTACACTGGTTCGTCCTTTGCGTCTTCCGGTGGCATTCTCATTTTCGGTGGCTGCGGCGACCCCCTGGTCACTGGCGTGCAGGTGATGGGAAACACGCTAACCAACAACGACGTCGGCATCTACCTCAACAACTTCACGGACGACTGTTCTGCCCCCGCCACGACGATGACCAACGACAAGGCCGTGAACAACACGATTAGCAATGACGCGGTGACCAACGTTGGCGACGGTACCTCTTCCGGTTTTCCCTACAAGGGCTACCAGGCGGGGATTGATGACATCGGCAATAACGACAAGATCATCAACAACACTATCTCTGGTGCTGGCTATACCCCTGCTCAGACTACTCAAGGCGGCCCGTTTGTGATGCCCATTGACACAAGCTCGTTCCAAACTATCAGCCCCAAGGTCCATGCCAATGCCATCCGTTAACGCTGTCCCGCCCATGAATTCTGATGGTTAGCGGTGATAAAGGGTCGAGGGAGATTTGTATCGATTGTGTCACTTGTATCGATTGTGTCACTTGTAGCGGTGTGATTTCAGTATTCAATCGGTCCTTCTAGCGTTCACAGTTATCCCTTAACAATTAAAATCCGTGTTGTTTTTACTTGAAAACACGATCAATATTGTGTATACTTTCTCAGTGGAAGGATCCCTCTAGTGTGTTTTAATCAAACGTGCAGTATTTTTTAAATGTGTCCCCACCTTTATGAAGGAGGCGGGTAACTTACTCAGCCACCTACCCACCTGAGTTGTTACGATTTCAAAACCGGTCACTGCTGAACGTGAGCAGTCACCTTCTCATCTCTCTAGAAGGAGGACTATATGGCTACCTGCGAACAACTTGCACTAGACGTGCAAAGACTCCATAGCGAATTCCTGCACGTGTCTAATGAGGACGCACAGCAGGCCATTCTAGACAAATTAGATAAAGTTGAGCAACAACAACTACAGCAGGGCTGTTTTGACAGCATATTCCGAACCTTGGATGGAACAGCGATCCTCTGCACTGACAGCTCGTTTCTTCCTGGCCCTAAGCGCAGTGCAATTCATGCATCACTGGGTATCCTCCTCCACACTGGAGTAGCAACATTGGGCTTTCTCCCGCTCCCATTCGGCTCCACCACTGTAAGTCAAGGTGGGCCAAGCTCGGGGCTTTACGACTTCACCTCTGGTTCGCTGGATTTGAGCGTTCCAATCCATGTAGACAATGTGCCAGTCGTTGGTAGCATCGATGCAGTTGCTGGCCTCTCAACAATGATCTCAATTTCTGCCCCTTGTGAGTCAACCGCTGGATCATTCGCTGGATCCCCTGCTGGATCCCCTGCTGACGCGACAGGCTTCATTACCTTAGTGGGAACTGCTCCGGTCACTGTAACAATCGCGGGGATTACTATTGTCGACAACACTGCATTCCTTCGAATAGCGGGTACGCTCTCATAATAACTTTGGGCATGACGTAATCGATGAGCATCAAGGCCAGAAAGCTTGAAAAGGGGAGCACCTTCACCGCTATCCCTTCCTTTTTCGGCACAACTTTGTGGCATCTCACAACAAAAGGTGGGTATCGTGTATGATACCCGCCTCTCTATGATTCGTCAGAAGGTTTGGCCGGAAGCCTACAAGTGAGGAGAGCCTGCGGTAAAACTTCCTTATTTTGATGGTGTTCTCCTCCAATGTGTCTTCAAACCAGGCCGTTTCTGATCTGAGGAGAAGTCACGACTCAAATACCGCTTGTGAAGTAAAAAACGCCTGAGTTGCCAGTGAAGTTATTTGTGGCCCCAACGGCCATTAATCACTGCAAATCACACCACATACTCCGTTTGTATTGTTTAGACCACGTTTCCGCAATTGGCTCTGCACAAATCCCTCGCTTATCCATCCCAACCACTTATGAGAATACAGGGGGGTGAGTGGCTCTCATGAGTAACAAATGGCCCTGTTCTTGAGGAACATTTTTAAAAGCTCAATTGCAAAATGGCCCTAATGCAGAGGAACTTTTGGCCCAGGTGTTAAGTATCAAAAACACTTTGTGATGCGCCTGTTAAAGATGAAGCAGGTTCACCTCCTTTTTGCATGCCGAGCGATGTAATAGCTGATCTGCTCGTCTGCGCTCTTGAGTGCATCCAGCACTTCGTAGTGGTGTAACTCTTGCCACAACTGCGGAGCAATTTGCAAGACTCCCTCTTCGGGAAAATATTCTATGAAATTTTTGATGAGGAAGCGCTCGAGCGGATAGGTGATGATGAGCCGTTTAATAGCATTGTCGCTCGGTTTTGTTGGGTCAGCCAGGGGAGAATCGGCGCGTTCTAATGGTAGCCCCACGCTTGCTTGCTGTACATAATAGTCTCTGAACTCCCTCACCAGATCATCAATCTTGACCTTGCCTTCGCGATCAACCAGTTTGAAAAGAACTTTTAACATCACTGGCTTGTAGGATTTCGTCAATTTATGGCTCTTCGCAAAATCAAGAAATTCCTGTTTCCACTCATCACTTGATGCTGGAATGTTCTCCAGGCCCAGGCTTTTCCTGATCTGCTCAATGCGGTCACGTCTAAAGTAGTAGCTGGTACGTTCGCCCGATGCCTGAGAGACATCAGGTCGTAGCATCTCATTCTCAACCCAACGACGAACTCTCGCCGGGTCAACTCGTAGCGCGTAGCCCAGGGCGTTCAACGAAATGAGGTCTTCTTCTGGTTTGAGGTCAATGCTCTGTTCATCTGTCGACTGAGAATTAGATATGGAAGAGTCTGTGCTGTAGCTTTGAGGTGACTCGCTGATTTGACGCGAGAGAAAGCCCTTCATAGCTTCAAAGGCCATAAAGTAGTCATAGTCGATGTCGAGCCGCTCTGTATTCGTTGGCGATGTCTGTAAAATACGGGATATGGGTGATTGGTAGCGGAGTGACACCTTCTGATTTTACTCGCACTACCTCTTGCTCCACAAGGAGACTTGTCAAGTCGTCGTCAAGGTCGCTATTTCCCGAAGGATGTCCCAAGCGCGATGCCTCTGCGAGGCAGAGAAGAGGATGATACATCGCATATAAAACGTAAAAGCGGTAGAAGTATGCGACGTAACGAAGGAAGTAGCCACCACAGGCAGTCAGCTGAGGTCCACACGAGCCGGGAGCAGGCAGAGATTACGATGAAGCATTCGGCCCCCTCTCAGGTAAATAAATAGAGCGAAGATCGCTTAAACGTTGTCGATTTTTAGCTATCATCTGTGAAAGTGAAACTGGCTCTTGTTGAGTCCTATTCCTATCACCCTCAAATTGTTTAGCTACGGTGGCAGATCGACGGAGAAACTTAGCAGCAACTTCTGATGCTACTTCAGGATTTAATGCCCACTTATTCTCTGGCTTGACAAAAACAAATTCTGGAGATGAAGATAGTATTGTGCGTATTGTAGCTCTATTCGGCTTATGTTTTTGCCTTTTGCATAGCTCTTCATATATTGCTTGGAAGCTCAAGGCTTGACTCTGCCTGCTCAGTATTGCTCGAAGACTTACTCTATAGCTTTCTAGAGTAGTGGAGCGCAGTTGAGAGAGGCGGGTAAGATCAATAAGCCGTGATTCCTCTTCGGCTACTTTTGGATCTACACCTAATGTACGGAACACGAAGCCAGCAGCAGTCCACTCTATCTCAAGCATCTCCCCTGCTTCTAAAAAAGCAAACTGGTCTTGAAGATCTGGGCCAAACAATTGGTGCTTTGCTCTGTCCAGCCAGACGGTCATATCGTTCCCATCATTAAACCACAGACCTGGTAAGGCTATTGTAGCAGCGAGTTTGCGCGCATGTGGATAAAAAGATCGAGCCTGTTTTGGCACAGGTATAGTACCCTCATTAATATGGAAAGTCCGAAGGGTAACCCGCCAATCTACGCTGCTTTTCAAAAGCTGCCGCTCTTTAAATTCGATAGATTCTTCCGTTACCTCGGTAGCATCGCGTTTTAAGACTTTTTCGTTGATCAACTCCGGCAAGTTCATCGCAATACCTTCAGATGAGGAGAATAGAGGTTTCACAGCGTAACGATGCTTTGCTCTCACTGGAGGCAACTTACTTTTCGGTAGCCAGCTATCAATACCCACTCGTACCCACTCCTCTTGGCGGAGTAGCCAACTTTCTAAAGCTGCTGGTACCACCTCATCCAGCATTCTGGATGAGTGAGAGCATCTCCTTAACTCCTCCAATATAGAATTGGTCGTCCAGGGTTTTCTGCTATTACTTGGGGAAAGAGTGAGCAGTTGTACTGCCAGTTGGTCTATTACTCTCCTTTGCTCAGTAGTTAATTCTACAGTTGCTATATCCGCACTTAAAGCGAGGCAATACAGGCCATTCTCATCCTTAGACAGTAAGAAGCGCTCATCATTCAGACAATATATATGAAAGGAGGAATCCTCTGCATTTCGGTCAAGACTTTCTAAACAACGATAGAGATCACGTCCATCCCAAAGTCCATCTAAGAGCAATTCGTAAAGATCCTGGTTTGCCACAGTATGTATAGCTAGTTGCCATTGCGTTACTACTACTCGGTGAGAGAGTATTACTTGCCGGAATCGGCTATCTTCACACAATCGTATATCTTCCCCTTCATGCCATATAGGCTTCAACACATCCTCCTCAGTGAAGGTGAAGCGTCTCTTGTTTTGAATATATTCTTCCACCCAGCTATCCAGCTCAGGGAGTGGAGATGGCTCTGCTAAGAAAAGACTCTTACTGGTGATATAAAGAGATGTTTTAGGAATGAGCATGATAATCATCCTACCTCTCGAGCAATATCCTTATTGGCCCAAGTCAAGGTTAACTTCACCTGCTAGCACATCTCGTCCTAGCGGCGTGAGAGACAACGCTTGGTAACTATCCTCAGTAGCGGGTACACTTGGATTTCGCTCACGTTTACTACGTATCTCTAAAGAGGCATAACCGTTTGCAACTAGGTGTTGGATGACCTCCCGCAGGCCCGTCTCTTTGATACCATAATTTTTTAGAGTACCAAAATGTTCAGAATTTCTGGCGGTGGGATGAAGCGAGTACTTTGTACCATCGCGCTTTTGCCCAAAGCTCTCACCTAGCAACATTTTGATAAAGGTGTTCTGACCGAAATACCCATTGTGGTCACGGAGAGACTCTAGTAGGACCATCGCTGCATCCCTCCTGTTCTCTTGTTGGTTGGGGGAATGGCGGTGTATATTTGCTTCTACTACCCGGTCATTCCAGGGTAATGGGTAACTTGGAGCGCAATGATCACACACTCCACAGTGAGTAACGTCCTCACGACCGGAAAGGTAGTTCTCTATAAATGCACGCCGACACCATCCATCAGGCAGGTGAATGTAGTCCAGCATTATTCTCAAACGCTCCTCGAAGCGAGCATAACGCTCATAAAAGTAGGATGACAGGCGGTTAAAAGCTGTTTCTCTTTCCATAGATGATAGCGGCAATACACTCAATATAATTCCTCGTGAATAAGGTCGGAAGATAAACCGATTAGGCTCAAGCTCACTAAGCTGATTGAGAAGAATAGTCGCTTCAGAAGGATCTCCTCCTTCTTTCACCCAGTCTTGAGCCTGGTAATTTAAACGTATGCCAAGTGCCGATGTTAGGTGGCTTGCAGCATGATTTTGAGCACTAACTGCTGAAGGAGTTTGAGATTTTTTAGCCACAAGGTGGCGTAGTAGTTTAATAGAGGTTGCCTGCGCTTCAACGCCGTTAAACCGGGCCACCAGGTCTGGAATTTCTCCACTGATCAATATACCTGCCTCCATAACAACATCTGCTCCGCGCCGAAGTAGTCCCGCTTGCTCAGAACCATGCATAAGGACCCGAACAGCTACTTCCTCAACCTTTAGTGCCTGAGCCAGGTCTTCAAATGAGGTCAGTATTTGTCCATTTGGCAATGAGGTAGCAGCTTGTAAGTCAGTAAGAACAGCCAAAAATGCACTCGCATCTTTACTTTCTTGCAATCCCTTACGTGCTATTAGACGGTGAGTACGTTGGGTGGCTGAGGAATATAAAAGAACAGCATATGCCTCTTGTCCATCACGTCCAGCACGGCCAGTCTCTTGGGCATAAGCTTCCACGGAAGAGGGATGATCATAATGTATGACAAAACGAATATTTTGCTTATCAACACCCATTCCGAAAGCATTGGTACAGCAGACGACATCTATTTCTCCATCCATAAAAAGCTCTTGAATGTTATGACGTTCGGCAGTACGAAGCCCCCCGTGGTAGGCATACGCCGAAATATTATTGGCACGCAACCGCTCGGCTAATCGCTCTGCTTTGGCCCGTGTGGCCACGTATACAATACCCGATCCACTTTTCTCACGATCGCTCAAAATCTGCCTGACTATCTCAATAGCTCGTTCTTCTCCCTCGGTTGCGTTATCGCACTGATATAGTCGGTAAACCAGGTTTGGGCGCATATTCTTGCTGGAGTGTATAAGAGGTTTGGGCTGACCTGTTTCTACCTGATCTGTTAAAGGGAAGTTGAGTGCAGTGGCGATTTCCCGCTGTACCAGTGGTGTAGCGGTAGCAGTTAAAGCGTGGACAGGTACTCGACCAATCCCCATAGTGCTTAGTAAGTTGGTGATCTCAAGAAAATCAGGACGAAAATCGTGGCCCCAAGTGGAGATACAGTGAGCTTCGTCTACCACCAATTGAACTAGCGGAAGATGTGTGAGGGTAGCTCTAAAACGCGGATCGCGTAGCCGTTCTGGTGCTACATATAACAGCCTCACTCGGCCCGCCCGTGCATCACCTAGCACCTCTTCTTGCTCGGCTGAACTCATCCCACTTACCAGGCTATTCACCAAGGAGAGCCCATACCGTTCACGCAAAGTGGTAACCTGATCTCGTATAAGAGCAATCAAAGGAGAGATCACCAATGTACATCCACTGCGCAACAGGGCAGGCAACTGGTACGTTATACTCTTACCAGAGCCAGTAGGAGCCAATGTGAGAACGTCACGACCAGCTACCACAGCTTGTAAAGCTTCTAGCTGGAACGAGTGCAATTGTCGATCACCCCAGATATACTTCAGCACTCGTTCGATCCGAGGTAAAGCGATGGTTGCCCATTCAGCTTCGCCTATTATGTTGGAAGGTAGGTGATTTTGCTCGAGGAGCTCCTGTAGCTTGTTTTGCGATACGCTAGGCAGCAGATGAGGGTCAAATTTGAATTCCATCCATTCAGCAATGCGCCTGTACATCTCTACGTCAGACTCATAGCCAATAGTGGGATTGGGTAGTGAAGCTAACACTTCGGCCCGGTACATCGCACTACGTAAGCGTTTATCAAGCATTATAATAGCACCGTGATCGTCGTTTTTACGGATCAGGCGCCCAAAGCCTTGTTTGAACTGAAAGATAGCACGTGGCAGCATGTACTCATAAAAGCTGTCACCGCCCGCTCGTTCAATGGCTGCCATGCGGGCAGCTTCAAGGGGATCGCCCAACGAAGGAAAAGGGAACTTCTCAATCAGCACATAGCTGAGGGATGGACCAGGTACGTTTATTCCCTCCCAGAGCGATCGCAGTCCTAATAGAGATGCCTTTTCTTCGGCCTTGAAGCGCTCAAGCGCGTCAGCTTCATCTTGGGTGAGAATGGGGAAACCTGATTGCTCTAACTCGCGAACGACTAACTCATGAACCTGTTCCATGCGCGAGCGTGCAGTAAATAGCACCAGAGTACGTCCTCCGAAAAAGGGTATAAATCGTCGAAGTTCGGCGGCTACCGCTTCTGGATAGGCCTTACGTAGAGCCATATCGCGTGGTGTAGGTAGGTGGTTAGGCATCAAGAACAGTGCATGTGAATGGTAGTCAAAGGCGTGGGGAAGCGATTCAGTTATGAGTTTCTCAGCAGGGAGGCGCGAAAGTCCTACTCTATTCAGGAAGTAATCAAATCCTTCTCCCCAGCTCGTTAGAGTGGCAGAGGTTATTACGGCTGAATCTAATTTCGACCACAGTTGAGCGTGTAACAGTGCTCCAACGCCAATAGGCATTCCACTCAAGCTCCACTCTGCCACAGTCGGCCCACCTGGTTCAAACTTCACTACTCGCACTGTCGTACTGTCTTCAAAAAAGTTCCAGAACCACTTGGCATCCCTGGCTAGCTCACGCAGCTCATCAGCTATAGCCAGTCTCATACGTTCAGCGCGAGTTGCTCGCCGGATGACTATATGTTCCAAGGTGGATTGAGCTTGCCGAGCGATGGGAGCAGTTAAATCTTCTAACACTTCTTTGAGCCCTTCCAGCAGCGCAACAAGCTGTTGGCCTCCTTGTCGCAACACTGGGCCACCAGTAGCCGTTAAGGATTGTCGCGTCAGTTGCACACTTATGCCATAGCGCAATCGATCTTCCCGATTGACAATGGTATGCTGTTCGATATAGCGGCGTAACTGCTGGCTTACCACCTCGAGCTGCGACACAAGGCTTGTACTTAACAGTCGCAACCGTTCAACTGTGGGATCATCACGCGCCAGTCCCAGGCCTCGGCAGGCTTTCACAAGCCCTTCATAGCCTCTACCTTGCACTCCTCGTACCCCAATCAAGGCAATCAGTAAGCGTCGTAGCCGTCTCAGTTCCACCGTGCGAGTCAACGTAGAGGTAGCGGCATCTTCTAGTGTATGAGCTTCATCACAAATCAAGTAGGGGGATATGAGACCCTCCGCGTCTTGAGAAGAATCTGGCGTTACTGCTGCAGAATCCGCCATCTCATCTTTCTCAAAATCCTTCAGTGCTTTGTGCAATAATAGTGAGTGGTTAACAACCACAATATCGGCATGCCGAGAATTCTCGCGAGCGCGTTGTGCAAAATCAGCCCGCTCATTTGGGCGTGGCAGACCAGTAGGCCAAACGGCGCGTGGCACTTCTGCCGTTACCCTTACTCGTTCAAGGAGGTTCCAAACTTCGGAACTGTGAGTAGCTGGCAAAGCTTGGTCATTTCTGCCCAGCCACATGTAGATATGCCGATGAGCCGCTAAGACTTGTTCCAATCCAAAAAATGCGCTATGTACTGCCGACAGATCACCATCCGAGGTAGTAATCGCAAATGAAATAAGTGTAGCTAAAGCCCAGGCTCGACTCGGCTCGATTTGAGGTTCATCAAATGCATCCTGTAACTCCTCTGCAAGGCAACGGCTGCTCAAGTAATTACGTCTCCCTTTCAACAAGGCACAGTTGACTTGTCCACCTACTATTTCATTTAAAAACTGCAGATCGCTATTATAAAGCTGATCCTGCAACACATGGGTAAAAGTGCTCACTACCACCGGACGTCCAGCAGCCTTTGCTTTCAGATAAGCTGGCGCTAGATAACCCAGCCCTTTTCCTGTACCGGTCCCTGCTTCTACCACTACAAAGCGATCTTCCAGCAATGCCTGCCCTGCCAGCTGCGCTAACCGTGCCTGCGATAGGCGACGTTCTCGGCCATGGCGTTCATAAGCTTCAAGTAACTGCTCTATGGCTTGTGGTGTAGGACTAGCATACTCCACTTTATCTGATCGGGATAGCGGAGGCGTAGCACCTGACCCAAATAATGGAAATAACTCCGCTAAGTTTAAGCTTTTTCTCACGCTTGCTACAGCGTGAGTATCTATGAATGCAACCCACGGATCAGCCGCTCTACTCAAGAGGTCCAGGATAAAAGGTGCCGCTGGGTTAACATGCAGAGGTCGCGTGAATCCATCCAAAGGGCAACCAAGTTCGCCAAGCAAACCTTTCACTACGCCTCCTAACATGAAAACATCAACATCTGCACGGTGTGCCCCTTCTTCCTCACAGCCATAGAAGCGGGCTAAGGTAGTCAGACGGTAATTCTCCAATGGAATACCATCTATCGGGCCAGGCTGGTTCAAAGGTAGAAGTGCCCTGGCTAGGGGTAGGGTATCGAGTACGAGCAGTTGAGCTGGTAACATATAGCCTATTCTTTCTGCTACACATTGCAGCACTGGTCCGTCGAACAGCACGCCATTGTGTGCTATTAAGGGGAGAGTCGTAGCATACTCAAGGAACTCGTCTAATACCTCTTTTACATCAGGAGCTTCTGCAACATCATCCATACTAATTCTCGTGAGGTGGGTAATGCTTGCGGGGACAGGGTGGGTAGGTTTTACAAAACGAACAAAAGGCTCCCCAACAGGGTTATAGTTTTTGTAGCGTTGTGCTGCAATTTGCAATATCTCAATATCGCTCGGCTGGTTTGGGCCATTCCAGATGCCCATTGTCTCCAGGTCGAATATGACAAATGAACCAAGTTTAAGCGCCTCTAAAGCCGCTGAAAATCCAGAGTGCAATTGCTCACTATAATGAGCAGTGATGTCAGGTTCTGCTTGGGCATCATCCGTGTAAGCTGTATGCACCAGAGACCAACGCCCTGCATTGTTTTGACGATACAGAGTTGGATACTTATTCATCAGAAGTTCAAGTTGCCGAGGCGTAACTTGGCGTCCTACGAAGCGGCTTACAAATGGCAAAAGAGCTTCCAGAGTAGCAGAATTATCGGAGAACTGCGCAAATGCCGAGTCAAGAGCGCTGCGCATGCGTTGTTCAGGGCTGAGATCACCAGGGATGGTCATATGGCACCTCAATTTTGGATTTTATGCAACTCATTGTCTCTTGCGAGCACATTACGTAAAAGTTCACACATTTCAGACAAAGAAGCACTTAAATCCTCGGCAGGAAAATGTTCGCGGTCTAGCCGGGCTGCAGCCTCATCCAGAGCTAATTCAAACATTGCCTGCCAGTCGTTCAATGCTTCTATGAGGGGTTGGTAATCTGTAGTTCTACCAACGGTAAGCAGAGGCTGGGCGTCTTCTTGCTGGTTTATCTCAACCACGGGGACATCACCAGCTTCGATATGATCTACTTCTACTAGTGGGCTGCTATTAGTATCTTTCTGAGAGGGTTGCTTCAAATTGCTAAGATGAAGTTCCATGAAAGCTTTAGCAAGTTGTATCACAGTGCATCCTAGCCCGTCCGCTAGAGCTGCTATACCGAGTAATACACCCAATTCCTGATGGTCTGCACTTGGCAACCACAAATTATCTCCATAAAGCAGCTTATCCGCGAGTCCAATTTTCCACTCAGCAAGTTTTGCCCAGTGGCTCACTTCTTGTATCCATTCCTCAAATAAAGTGGATTGCTGGTTGCTTTCCTCTCCAGCGCGTTGCCATAAAGCAGTCAAAATTTGAATACACGTCAGGAGCGGCCTAAGTAGCTCACTATCATTAGCGTCTTGCCAATCGGGCATGTCACACCTCTTAAACTAATAGCCGCACATTGATCAAACGTGCCGAGACAGTGGAAGCTAGCTCTTCATTACCGACCAGGATCTGCTTTTCCTCATGAAGTGCCCACCTATCTGAGTGTGTGAGACCGCGATAACGTTTGGTTCGCTTTTGCGCAGCTCTCTGAAACTCCAGTTCTTGCTGCGCTTTCTCCTCCAGCCTAAGCAGTAAAGCTTGATACTGTACTACGCGCTTTTTACTCAGTGAAAATGTAGGCGAAATCGAATTAGATAGCAAACCATCTACAACAGGAACGAAAGACTCAGTTTCTACAGTAATATCCAAAGCGCCCGTATTAGCCTCTTTTGATTCATGTAAAGCCAGGTAGTAGTGCCAATAGCTTGCTTTTCCAATTGGTCGTTGCTGCTGATCCATCAGTTGGAATTCTACTTCGGCAATTAAAGCAGCCTCTGGTAAATTGGAGCGAAGCAGCTTGTGTTGATCAAAGAGCGGCACCTCTCCGATACTCACCAACAGGCGGCTTGTTATTCGTCCTTTTCCAAAATCAATTCGGGTTTTGGCAGAATCCTGAAGACGAAGCAGGGCCTCGCGCTCTAATTCATTATTTGGTAGCGATACTTCAGGAGGACGGGCACTGCGTTCGGCAATCTCTTCTAGAATAGTATTGACCTCGCCCACATAGATTTTATCCAGGCCCTGCTCACGCCGCAGCCGACTAAACTGCTCTATCATATCGAAATATCCTGGCAAAATCTCGTCATCGAAAGCAGTGTCGCGATAAGCAGCGGTCAAACGCTTTTCGATGGTTTCACGCAACTTTATCTCAGACTCAATTAAGTCAAGATTGAGAAAGTAAAAGATATCGAGCGGAGCTGAATCGCTACTGTGACGAGGGCGATCGATACGCCCAATACGCTGCTCATGCAGCATTGGATTCCAGCATAAATCGAGATTAATGAGAACACGAGCGTCCTGTAAGTTTTGTCCAACCGATAGCGTATCACTACCCACTACAATATCAATGATATCTGGTAAAAGATGATCTTTGCTACTTTTTTTCTGCTTACTCTTATCAGTAGCCCAAGATTCAGGAGCAAAGCGGCTCAGAACCTCCTCACGTGTAGCAGGTTGACCATTTATTTGAGTGGGGCCATTTTTGTCTTTAGAGCTGCTGACTACTAGACCGATGCCCCTTTGCTGTAGGAGAGGCTGCTTTAACAAATAGCGGTATACTGATTGAGCCGTATCTGCAAATTGCGAGATGCATAGAACTTTGTGACCTGTGGCAATAGAATCATTGATCTGAGCCAGTACGGCTTCCAACTTAGGATCTTTGGTAAAAAGTGATTTGAAGTCGTGCTGGATTGCTTGAACGATGCGTATATCGTGAACGCAATCATCAAGCAGCATGTGACGAAGCTTCCGAAGTTGTCCGGTTCTCTCAGCCTGATCTATCAAATGCCGAATACGTGCAAATCGAAGCTTGGGAATCGGTAATACCTCAGCAGCAATTTCGAAATCAAATTCATCAGCAGCAGCCTCTTCATCCAGCTTGTATCTCCGCCTGAGCCACCCTGCTATCGCGGTCTCGCTATCGGCTAGTTTTTCTAACTCCTCACCCATAGACTTTGCCTTAAAGGCCAAGGTGTCAAGCGATAAGGAAAAAGCATACATACCACTCTCAGCCCGTTTTAGCAAAACAAAACGGTGGATACCCGAAAGACGGTTTTCACCGGCATCTGCCGATGTAAGATAACGCACCGGGTTGAAGTGTGGCAGTCTCAACTCCTCTATTTTATCCAGAAGCGTAGCAAAAGCCTTCTTTTGTTCGGGAGTGTACATAACGCTCACCAGGTAAGGCCGTCGCGGAGCGTAAAACACGCTGCTGTCGCCGCTTTCACGCAATTGACGCCGAGTACGTTGTAAGGCCGTCAAGTTGTATACTTGGCGAAAAACTTCACTATCTCCTTCAAATTCTTTTTGGCCAACCTTAAGACCTTTGGAAAAACAGCTAAAAGCCTGTGCAGGGCGCTCGGTTCCTAATGTAGTAGTTGCAAAGGGTTGTAACATTGCAAAGATGTCGCCCCGGCGATTGTTCCAAGGTGTAGCGGTGACAAGAAGCCCATACTTACCAGCCGCCACATCTCGTATATTGCGATGAAATTTATTGCCAATATTACGCATATCCTGATGCGCTTCTTCAACAATTAGCAAATCACAGCCGCGTACCTGCAGACGGGCGTGAGTAGGATCCAGCCGTTTGAATTTATCTTTATTAATGATAACAACATCGGCATGTGCATCACCTGGGAAACCCACTTTTAGTTGTAATTTTTGGAGTTCCGCTAGCCAATTATGCTCCAGTTTACTTGGTGTTAATACTGCGGCCTGTTGAATAAGCTCATGCTGCCGAAGCAATTTGATTAAGGTCGCTGTAGTTCTAGTTTTGCCTAAACCCACAGAGTCAGCAAGCAAGACCACACCGAGCTTTTGTAAGCGTACTGCCAACTCTGCTGCTCCGCGCTTCTGGTGCGGAAACAGTTCTGCATCGCGTTCTATGTCAAAATCGACTTGAAGGAGGTAAGTTCCATATCGTGAAGCAACTGCTTGTATTACGAGTGCGGATTCATCTAACTGGTTATTCTGTAACCGTTCAAAAGCTTCTGCGAAGCCCGGTAATTGCCATTCTACTGGCGCAACCTCTGGTACTGTTGTATCACCATTAACGGGAAGCAGTTGGAACCAGAGATGTTGCTTCGTTTGCACTGCTCGGTCCCATCGACGACGAGGTCCGATAGGTGACTGCAAATCGGAAAGAACGTCGTAATGGCTGTATGGATCGCCCTTCCGTAGATGACCAAGCGCTATGTGACCATAAGCGTGCGCGAGCAGATAGTAGAGGTCGCTAGGGACCAGGTTATCTGCAAAGTAAAATATGTAGTTGCTAGCGCCCGCGTCATTTCCGGCAGGTACTAGAACGCAATCGAAATGCGATGGAGGCTCACTCATAAATTTCGCAAGGGGCAGAGAGTGATTGGAGAGAAAGTAAGATAAGCTGTCAGGGCCAAGCTGTGGTATAACCTGGCAGCCAACCAGCATAAAGGCTTGCAACGATGATTCAGGCGGTAAGCTATAACGTAACGCATTCATTCTATCACGCAGAGCGCCTGGCAAGGCACGTTGGGTTAGCTCTACATTTCTAAAAAGTGGAGCGAGTTGCTGCAGGTAGTCGCGCAAGAAAGATACTATTGATTTACTGGACAAATCGGTTATAGAAGTTGTCATGGTGCTCTCCAAGAGGCAATTAGCTTGTACCTACAGCTAATTGTCAATAGCATATATCCACACATTGAGCGGACGATGTTTCCCTGGTTCTACAGCTACGATCTTTAGGCCCAGCCGTTCATAAAAAAGATTGGCGGGTAACTCAGTAGGGCACTTCAATCGAATCTGTGTTTTCCCCAGTGAGCAGGTTGATCTAACTAACTCTTCAAAAAGTCGTCGACCGAGCCCCGTATGTTGATATACCTCAGCTACAACAATATTGTAGAGCGTCACTACATTATCGCGCCGCACATAAAAATGTACCATACCAGCAAGTTCACGCTCAGCGTCAACACAATTATCAATATTTGGACAAGGTGCTATCAGCAATGAATGGGTCTCGATTGCTTTTTGCAGAATCGTCCGATTGATAAAGCCTAACTCACGCTTATGTTTATCCGCCAACCTTTTTGCTGCGGCAAGATCCTCGATCTGTGCTACTAGAATAGCTGGTGAAGTCCCCCATACTCCTTCTTTAAGATGGGAATCTTTAGATGCCTCTCGTAGTAATTTGGGTTCTGGCAGCAGTCCAGGTACTATTGCATCTGCATTCATTTGCATTTATCCATCGTTTAAAGTGCATGACTCTTTTTGTAGATTAGTTAAACATAACTGGCGCTATTTTTATACGTAAACGTTGCTTGGAATAAAGCTGTGCTATAAGTTTCCAACTATCTGCCTGGTTACCTAAACCCTGAAGTAACAGTCCTAGCTCAACCCCGTCACTGATAGCTGTTTGCTGCTGTAAGGTGATTAGACCTGCTAGAGCGTCCTCTTCCTCAGATGACAAACTGGATGCAAGTACTTTCTGCTCGATCTCAGCAATGCTACGCTCGATTTCCGGCAAATCCTGAGTTCGCTTAGTTATGTTCGTGATTACAGGCTTCAACATGATTTCGGCTGAGGTAGTAGCGCCGCGTTCTCGCACACGGTTCATAAAGCTCGAAGCTCCTACACTCTCTACCCAGTTGTTGGTTCTTTCATTATATTCAGCTAGCCGAGCGAGCGATTCATCTAGTTGAGTCTGTAAGGCAGGACGCTCTGTCGGCGGCAGATTCGATAAGCTGCCTCCCTGTAGTCGTGCTGCCCGATCATATACCTCTTGCACCTGTTGGCGGATTCGCTCGACGACCCGCTTCAACACTTCATGTACACTATCCCATAATCTGGTGTAACTATCTTGTGGTTCAGTCGGATTAAAGACCACATCGGACCAAATTTCCACTGTGGGAAACTTATTCTTCAGGAGAGATTTGTAATCTGCTTGAATGCCAGCAAACCGATCTCGCTCAGCTTGCAATTGCTTCTCAAAATCCTGTTGAATAACCTCAAACTGTTCCCTCCACCGAGGTTCACGGTTAAGCCCGTTGAGCTTATCACTGCTTAGCTCGCTGGTGATCAGTAAAGACCACTGATCGAGCGCATTTTGAAACGCAGCAGCCAGATCGGCAGGCACGATCTGAAATCGTTGCCGTAGCGCTTGTGCCTGACTCAGGAGGTGACGTACTTGGCCATAATAGCGCAACAAATCGTTCACCTGTGCCTGTCGTTGTTCTAGTTGGTGAATGTCCCTTTGTAAGCGTTTGTGGGCTTGTACCAAGCTCAGTAGATCGCTTGCGGCAAGAAGCGGCTGTTCAGCCTGCTGAAGCAATTCATTTAGTTGCTCCTGAAGTGGCTCAATTTTACTTGCAACCTCACTGTATTCTTTCAGAAGGCTCATGCGTTGGGCATTCAACTGAGCTGCAAACAAAATCCCATTCAAGGGTTGATGGAGCATCTCTGCATTGGCTTGTTTGACGATACCTTGTTGGATCCGTCTTCTGAGATCCTGGGCCATCCGATCTTGCTCGTCCTGTATTAACCTATCTAGGTCACGCTGGCGTGTCTGAAGCAAATTCGATAGGCCACTCTGTTTAACTTCATCCGGTGCAGTGACAAAACGGTCAATAAGCTTATCAGAGCCCTCTACCTCTTTCATCCAGCTATCTACCTGAACATTATCTGGTAGGGCTTCTTTTGCAATCTTTAACCTGTTTCGGTAGTCTTCCCGTAAACTACGTAATTCTTCTACTTGCGGAACGCGGGTTATCTCCTCGATTAGCTTGGTTCGTTTAGTATCTAGCGAGATAAGTCCTCGCACTTCCAGCAAGTGGATGGCTTCCTCAAATTCATCCTCGCGGTAGCCCAGCTTTTCAGCAGCTTTAAGCGTCACTTCACGCTTAACATAGGGACGCGCTTTCCCATTAGGAGGCCGAGGAGGTTCTGTTAAAGGACTAGCCTTAATCTGATCAAGAATCTGGGCTTCTAGCGGATGCAACAGAAAGCGCCAGCCACCATGCTCTTCCTTAATAAGTAGAGGATTGACATTGATGAAAGCTTCTAAGGCTGGTACTGAGCGATTAAATATTTTTGCTAATTCTTGCCTCGACTTGTCATAGAGTTGTTGTCCTTGACGTTCAAAAGGCGTAGGTAACCTATCTAAAGTACTCCGGTACTCTCTTAGATTTTGCTTCCACTGGGGAGCAGTTATTAATGTTTTATACTGTGGATAGTGGGCTTCTAACTGACGTCGTGTAGCTTCTTCGATTATCCTTGTTCCATTAGCATTAACCTCGCTACCGAGTTCACGATTAAGCAATTCCCTTAAAGCATGTTCAAGCAAAATAGGCTGGAAGTTGCTACGAATAACTTCGTCATCCACCTTGGGGATAACATTCGCTTCCCGTTTTTTGTCCAAGTAGGCATAGAGGCTTAGAAGGAGCGCCGGAGTCATCTTCCAAGGTGCTACTGCCACACCTAGCGTGTTGCTGAGATCACCGTAGTTTTCCAGGTCACTATGATGGCTCATGTTGAGAACAAAGGTGATAGTCTTATCGTGCGAGTAGGTGATCTGACCAGGGATATTGAGGCGTATTTGTTCAGGTTGGTCAATGTTTAGTGCAAGTTCAAAGTTAAAAGCCAGGTCTCCGTCAACAAAGGTATCGCGGAGCTTCTCCTCTTCCCCCATGATACGGACTTGCAATTGGCGCTCAGGGTAGTTCTTACGAGTAGTGGTAAAGGCACCCAAGAAAATATAGGCTCGATTCTGGCTAAAAGTCGGATCCAGGCCCCGAAGAAGCTTCCAACTTCCCTCTTTGAACACCTCGTTTCTAAGTAACTGCTGAAAGCCCTTAATCGCAAGCTCTCGTATCTGTTGAACTTGCTCATTATAATTGCGAGTAAACTCCCGAATGGTGGTTGCAAGCCAATCTGTGTTGATCTTATGTTCTTCCAACCCTACCAGTAGTGCGCGAGTTTCACGTAGCTGGCCTTGTGTGTCATAACCACCACCCGCAAAAGTAACAATATCTCCTCGAGCCTCCTGTGTTAAAGCTTCAATAGCAGGTCGCACTCCATACTTGTCAAAATAAGATTCGGGCAATCCATCAATTGGGAAGGCGGCCATGAGCTTAATGGCCTTCTGGTAGTCCGCATTATTCCGCACAAACTGGTGGGTCAGATGACTATTTACTACTTGCTGAAGTTTCGCAGTGTTATCGTAACTGATATCACCATTCAGGAAGGCATCAATCAAATCGAGTGGGGGAAAGGGTTCTGCTTTGTTACCTTGCTCCTTAAATCGTCCGCTCATTAAGCGGAAGACATCTACAACAGTACGCGGCCCATTAGCAAGATCGGGCCGCGCTGAAATCTGGCCGAGCGCTTCTAGGGTTTCAGGAAGTACAATCTTATCTTTGAGAGATTTAAATTGCAATTCACGCGCCAACTGATTCCATAGCTCTTGAGCAAAAGTCTGGTTGTAGATCAGGCTTAAATCCAGGGCTAGTTTATCGCTTTTAAGACGCTGAACCAGATCACCACGATAATCGTTCATGAAGCCCAGGTCTTTGAGTGCAATGCTAAATAAAAGGCCAAAGGGTAACTCTCCCTTGCGAGTCATCAGAGCTTGAATAATATTGAAGAGTGGAGCAAGTGGATCCCCACTAGCCCTATTCACTTCTAAATACTGCTGAAGTTCGTCAGCGATAACAACCAAACCGCTATAGTGAGCCTTTTGAGCCAGTTCTGTCATCTCCTCAAAAAACTTGATATAATCAAGTTCGCGCAATCTCGGATTATAGCTCCCCGCTTCATAGAGTCGACGCAACAATTGGCGCTCACTTTCATTACGTCCTTCCGAGTCAATATCCCGGTCTATATAGCGATTGTAAATCTGTTCGGCTTCAGCTACCAATTGAGGATAACTACCTGCTAATTTGAAGCGTACCCAGCCATAAGTGGCACTAATGAGATGATGTAGTTGCTGTATTTGGAAGGGTGGCACTGCAAGAATTTCAGCCTGCTCACACCGTTGCCATATAAAAATAGCGGTGCTGGTTTTACCGTAACCATAATCTGCTGTGATATAACCTTTGGCAGCCCCTTTCTCCCTGACCAACTTTATGAGGCGTTTTTCATACTCTTCAACTGTAAGCTGATCTTCATCGCTAGAGCCACCTACTCTACCTAACGGCACAAATGAACGGGCATGTTTCAGGTAGTTGCCACGTACCATCGCTGGCCGCTCAAGCAAATCCTGAGCAGTCCATGTCCCTATAACTGGCTTTTTATCTAAGATAATCTCCAGTTGTTCCAATTCATCTTCCAGCACAGCAATTTCCTCCCAAGCAAGTTACATCAAATCTTCTACTTGCACCAGGTGATTCAAGCGAACAAACCGCCCATAGGAGCCAGAGCGAGTTCCCTGGCTGATAAATTGTGGGAAAGTGGGTAGCACCCAATCTAGCATGCGGTCGAATTGAAGTGGCTCTAGCAGACACAGTCGACATATCTCATTGCGCCTTTGTGGAGAAAGTAGCAAGTCCATGCCTATTTGCGAACCGCTCAACTGGTAACTACGGCTGAGAGCTAATAAAAATAGCTCTGGAGAGCAAGCTTGCCTTCGGTGAAACTCTTCCACTTTCTCCCCCTCTAGCACAGCAGGTTTCAAATGACGCAACCATACCAGTGCACCTGCCATTGTTTGTCTGCCGATAGATATCTTTTCTCCAGAGACACCTAGCACGCTTTGAAAGTTTTCCAAGGCCTGGTTAGTTAATTGCTGTGTAAGAGTATCGCGAGTGTCTAAGTCAAGTTTCGCATTTTGCACAACCCACAGGTTGTCACAAACAGCGCGATAAAACCATGAACGAGCATGTTTTGCAGGCTCTTCGGGTCTCCAGGCATTATAGAATAAGTAATGGAGCAAGTCATATTGAACCGAACTCCGTTTCGTGAGTATAACCTCAGCACGACATGTTATATGCAAACCTTCTTTAGTAGTCTCTATTAAGCCAAGCTGCTCAGCCAAGATGCGAGCTTCATCAAAGCGGTTCGCATCCGAGCTTTGCTCCAACGCCATCTGATCCAGCAAACTCCCATCGAAAATGGGCGAGTCGGCATTCTGCAAAACATTTAGTAAATGAGGTATTTTTGCTGGCGTAGCCGCTACTGCCACATGAAAAGTTAGCTTAGGAGTGGTAGCCATTGCTTATATTCTTCCTTGTATTTAATTGAGCCTTGCTCATAAATAGCTCTAGCTCGATCAAACTGACCCAGATTAAGCATGTTGACTGACTCGTTGATGACCAGAAGATTGTGTATAACGCGGTGCATTTTATGGCTGGCCAAAGTTTGATAGTCAGCACAGTAAATACAATCATGCTGAGTCACCTGTTTGAGCCGGGTAAAATCATCCCATGTAATACCCTTTTGTATCTCCGACAAACTGTTATTGTAAGTGATGTTATAGCCACGCATGAGTGGTAAATGAACCTGTCCAAATCCCGCTGCTTTGAACCACGAAGCAGAGTCAAATGAGGCTGCTCCAATGCTGTGTATCATTCCTGCCAAAGCTGGTGCACCTAATCCAAATAGGTGTACCCTTAGACCATGATCAGTGGCAATCTTCACTACGAGACGGGCATTTTCAACAGCAGACTGAGTAGCCACGTTCGTTTCGTTATTTTTGCCAAAAGTGCCAAAACTGCCGAAGCCAACCCATTCTACACCTAGCTTTAAGTAGTGTTCAAGGCAATACTCGACTTGCGCCCGTGTTCGACCATGCACTACAGGCATGGCCTTAGGTTTTAACTCATCCGGCATCTCCTCAAAGAAAAGACAGGAGTAATAGACCGTTTCACGCACTTTCTCTTCAACTTGCTCAAATGTATCGCTGGACAAGGGAACATAGTCTGGCAACACATACCGATCAGCCCAACGATTGGCTCGGTAGCAATGGAGCAGTTTCATATACAGTTCATGGTAGCCAATCTTTCCAACCTGTACGTAATAGCCAGCGCTATCAAAGCAGACCTCGCTCCCGCGCTCTACCTGGAAACACCTCACCGAATCAATTGCTTCTTTATTCAGGAAAAGAGGTGTAGTTAGCACATGGGCTAGTGGGTCAAGATTTGAGTTTACTTTAGCTAACGAACTTTCTATCTTACGAAAGTCACTAGGTACTGCCGTTATAGAAGCAAAAAAGTTTAACGTCATTTGTTTGTTTTTCTTTGTTCCGATTTTTGTTTTTTAGACTTCATTTTTTATCTGGAGCCTCGGCTTTGCGTAAAGTCTCCGCCTTTCTATCTCATTTTCGATTTCTCAAAAAAGTAACGTACCCTTCATCTTCTTAATAGCTCTCTCTTCGATCTGTCTAACACGTTCTCGCGTTACATGTAAAACTTTGCCGATTTCTTCCAAAGTACGGTCGTCTCTGCCGTCATCGTCAAAGCCATAGCGTAACTCGATCACCAGCCTTTCTCTTTCAGTCAGACATTGTAACATAGCATCTACATCTTGCTCGATATCAAGCTCGTTAATTTCATCATTTATGATGTCTTCACTTACTGAGAAATCTTGTTCTACCGACTGAAAAGAATATCCATCGTTGATATACTCTGCTCTTATGTAAGGGTCAAGCGAAATAGTCTGGGGCAAACTTAAAAGCTCTTTCAGACGCTTTATAGGCGTCTGAACAGCAGACGCAAGCTCCTCATGTATGGGAGGACGCCCTAAAACCTTCTCCAGTTCAGCGCGATGTTTCTTTATATTTTCTAACGATTCATGAATATGAACTGGTAAACGTATCAGAGGCTTATATTCGATCACTGCACGAGTGAGGGCCTGAAACACCCACCAATTAACTGCAGGGAGCAAGCGAGCTCCTCTGCTAATATCAAAATGCCGTATCCCTGCAATTACCCCTAACATCCCATACTGGATGAGATCGTCCAATTCAATACCCTGACCTAAAAAATGGGGAGCCTTCTTCACTGCCACCCATTGCAGATTGTAGGCCAGAGTCCGTTCAAGCTCGGTAATTTCAGCTTTGATCTCGTTTCGTTGCTCTTCGTAGTCATCTTGGCAGGGTAGTTGAGCCAATCGGGAACGAGCATTACCCAACCGAGTAGTGAGTAGCTGCTCCTGACGAAGAGTTAGTTTAGAGGCACGGGCAGCCTGAATAACAAATGTGCGTGTAGCCTCGCTTAATTTGAGGTTCGTATACCCTAGACGCTCGAGAGCATCTTGTTCAGCCTTTTCCTTGTCTTCCCAGTTGATATAGAGGACACTGCTACTACCCATCCAACCAGGAGCTTGCCCTCTCTCGCTCTTAGTAACGATGCCAACCGCATGCTCAACTTCAAGCTTCTGGGCAGCCGACTCTGCTTCGATCCGCTCCAACTCGGCTAGTTCGGCCTCAATGTCGATAAATTCTAAGCTATCTAATAAGAAAACTGATTCAACAGCCCGTTCAAAACCTCGCAACGTAGATTCGTTCTCGAACTCTGCAAATGGATGAGGGGTACTTTCAAAATCTGACAGTAGCGGATCGGCAAGCAAAGCCTTTGCATCGTTAGCTTCTTGGATAAAGACCTGTTCACTACTGCTCCAATTCCCTAATAGCTCTTCATCTTCGTCTGAAGTCTGAAGATTACCATCAGAGTCAACCCAGAGATCATCTTCAAGCTCCAACCCTGAATCCATCTCAGCAATTTCTGCCGTTGGAGCCAAAGTCCGCTGTTCTGATGTAGTAGGTTCTTCCATTATAGTGAGAGGCTCAGAGTTACTGCTCCAAAGATCTTCAAATATGATTGGTGCTGGTACAGGTGTTACTGGTAGGTCACGAGGTACCAGGGGTCTAGATGAAGAGGATATATCGAGCTGGTTATTATCTTTTGCGTTTTTTTCAGTGCTTGTTGTATTAGGAGATGGCAATACAGATTTCTGATAATTGGATTCAAATACAGCGTTTTCACGAGTGGCATAAAAATGATTTTGTCCAAGTTGCCTAAATAAATACGAGGTGGAGGCATTTGGCTCAGCGATTTTTATAAGCACTGTCTTTTTAAGCACGGGCTTAGAGGAATCTATGGCGGTACTGTCAGCAGAGATATCTGTTTGGTGTTTAACCAATTCGATAGATATCTCCGCGTCACCTAACTCATCTGGAGGGTCTGACCATAAGTCATCTTTGACCATACGATACCTGTCTAGTCGAGCAACGGCCGATTCAAGAGCGGATTTTAGAGTGTTAGCGGGCTAAAAGTCTCAATTCTAAATTCCCCTCCCTGATGATGTGGTCTGCTACAACTCGTGTGTTATCTTGTATAAATCGAATTATGTTCCCCGCGGGCATTATAGCACGTCAGTTAACAGATGTTAATAGGTTTGGTTAGGTTTTATCTACCAGTGAGGTAGTGAGGTGGGTGCGGTTCTTTTTTTGCACAAAGGAGGGAGGTGGTAGACTAAGTGGTGCATTCGCTAAATACGCATTACTTTGACTTTGAAGGAGAACTTCTGGGAGCAACGAGGTGGCTGATGACGACGTCGCCTCCCCCAAACGAAGGGATGCTTATGCGCATTCCAGTAGGCCGTAGCTGCCTCAAC
>WNFD01001320.1_pt1 | contig 26934 bp, 32 predicted proteins | sample 5400491 | NCBI WGS metagenome assembly WNFD01 (sample SAMN13153343, study PRJNA577476) | soil metagenome | isolation source: 120 cm saprolite under Douglas fir tree site 2 hole 2 replicate 2 | place: USA:California | collected 2015-04-18
GAGCAGGTCGAGGGTGAAGACCAGGTCCGATACCCGGTCCCGGAACCCGGCCGGGGTATCGGTGCGGGCAGCGGCGCGGAGGGTGTCGGGACCTTGCTCGATGACGGCCAGCACGTCGGTGACGGCGGGCTGGGCCGAGGTGAGCCGGTCATCGAGCAGGTCGATGGCGCGGCCGAGGATGACTTCCTCGGCGTTGGTGATGGGTGCTCCGCGGATGAGCGTGCACAGGGCCATCAGCAGGGACAGGCGGCGGGAGCGGACCTCCCACCGCAGCGCCTGCGCGTCGGGGCCGCTCATCTGCCGCAGCGCTGCGCCCAGGGGGCCGGCGTCGAGCGGGTTGATCCGGTCCATGCCGCGGCCGACGCGGATCACCTGGCCGCCGAGATGCTCGACCAGCATGCTGTAGTCCGGCTTGGTGTCCCCGAGGACCAGGACCCGGGTGCCGGCCGCGACGGCTCCGGTGAGCTGCCTTTTGACCAGGGTGGATTTGCCGGTGCCCGGCTGGCCGAGTACGAACTCGCCTGGGTTAGTGATCAGCCCGGCGCGCAGCCAGGCCAGCGGGTCTAGGCACACCACCTCGCCGAAGAGCTGATGCCGTCCGACCGGGGTGCCGATGGCCGGGGTGCCGGAGCCGGCGGTGAACGGGAACAGCCCGCAGATCTGGGTGGTGGTGGCCTGGTACTCCGGTGCCGCGGCGACGTGCGCGGCGCGGCCGGCGCCGGGGATCTTCCATCCCCAGGCCGGCGGGACCGGCGGCTGGCGTGCCGGGTAGGCGGCGCCGGGGCCTGCCGCCGGCCAGCCGGCGGGCTGGCCTCGGCGCGCCGCGGGCTGGGCGGACCGGGCGGGGTGCAGCGATGTCATGACGGCTCCTGGTGCTAGCGGGGCATCCGCCGGGCCAGCTCGGCGGGGCAGATCCCGCACGGGAGGGTCGCGGCCCACCCGGCGGCCTGGCTGTAGGTCATCCGTCTCATGCGGATCTTGGAGGATTCGGCGGCGGCCTCGGTCTCGGCCGCCGCGCGGGGCAGCTCGGCGTCGCTGGTGACGGTGACGGTGACGTACAGGGAGACCAGGCACACCCCGGCGCCGGCGGCTTCCTCGGCCGCGGCCTGCCGGGCGCGGGCCTGGTCGTAGCTGTCCCGCGCGGTCTCATCCCGCCCGGTGCGGCGCTTGTACACGGCCCGGAACTGGGCGGCGTTGACCTCGCTTTCCAGCACGCGGGTGGCTTCGGCGGCCGGGAACGGCCGGTATTGCAGGCTGACCCGCTTGGGGTGGCGGCCCGGGGCGACCAGGCGGGCGAGCACGTCGGCGGTCACGTTCTGCCGGGGCGCCTCGGACCATGCCCAGGTCACGCTGATCCCGCTGTCGTGCCGGTAGCAGCCTGCTTCTTCCTGTGCCCCGACCGGCCCGGCATCGGCCCAGCTCAGCTCCTGTGCCGAGCCAGTCGGCCGCGGCGGGGCGAGGATGCGGTTGACCTCGCCGCGGGCGGCCGGGTCGAACGCGGTGCGCACGATCCCGGCGAGTTCGGCGGCGCTGGCCCGGCCCAGCACGGTTACCCCGCAGGTGCCCAGCGCTGATTCCAGGCCGTGCATGACCCGGCCGACCTCGGCGGCGGCAGCAGTCAGGTTGCCGGGCGCGGCGGGGCTCAGCCTGGGGTCGAACGAGATCGACACGCGCGTGTCGACATCGGCGGCAGCGGCCGGCGCCGACGCTGCGAGCTGCCCCATGATCTGCCGGGCGGCCAGCGGGGACGCGGGGTCGAGGGCGGCGGCGACCGAGCCGGCCAGGGAGGTGCCGGGCTCGGGTGCGGTGTCGATGGTGACGGTCACGTGCCGCACCATGGGCAGGTAGCCGAGTGATGCCAGCCAGCCGCCCCAGTTCGCGACCCACGTGTCGGCGTCGGCGCGGTTGGCCAGCCAGGTGGAGGCGGGGATCACCCGCAGCGTGGGGGTCATCAGCCCGGTGCGGCGGTCCAGCACGATGCCGTAGTGCCCGCCGTACCCGTCCTCGCAGTCGAGCAGCGTCAGCGGCGCCAGCACCCCGGGCATCTGGAACCCCGGGGAATGCTCGGCCACCACCGCGGCCCGGTAGCGGCAGCAGGACCGGTGGCGCGAGGTACAGCAGCGCGGCAGCATCCGCGGTGGCCGTGATGATCAGGGCGAGCAGGGCGCCGAGTACGGCGGCGGTGCCCGCGGCGCCGAACCCGAACATCCCGATGCCGCGGCGGCGGCGCCACCCGCCGTAATCCCGGGGCGGGTTCGTGTCGTGGTAACTCATTGCTGGTCTCCTCCTGGGGTGCCGGGCGGCTGCATGGCCTCGGTTGCCTTGCGGCGTGCGCTGGCCGCGCCTGCCGCGAGCCCGGCGACGGCGATGCCGGCCGGCCCTGCGGCGGCGCTGGCGGCTGCGGCTGACCCGGTGCTCGTGCCGGCGGCTGCGGCGCCGGAAGCCGCGCCTGTCCTGGCGGCGGGGGCCGCTGTAGGGGAGCCTGCCGCCGCGCCGGCAGCGGGCGGGGTGCCTGGCCGGGCTCCGGCGCCGGATGATGACGCTCCGGACGGGCCGGAATCGGCGGGGCCGAGCCGGGCGCTGACCATGCGGGCCTGCTCGACCGGGCCGGAGCCGCCCGCTCTGCCTGACATCCCGCGCAGCGCGCCGACGGCCACGGCTCCCTGGAGCGCGGTCTGAAGGAAGCCGCCTCCGCCGGAGGCGTCCGCGACGTGCCCGGTGGTCCAGGTGAAGAACCGCATCAGGACCGGCAGCGCCAGCAGGGACAGGAACACCATCGTGAAGCCCATCAGCACGGTGCGCGGGTCCTTGCCGGTGCCGATCATGGTGAACGCGGTCGCGTACACCAGTGCCGCGGCCGGCTTGTAGAAGATCAGGGCGAGCATCCAGCCGGTGACGCGGGGGAACCAGCGGCGGGTGGCCGGGGTGAGCATCCCGGCGGCGGCCAGCGGCAGCACCCCGGCGAGGACCACGAGGGCGCCCTGGCGGAACAGCATGAGCACCGCCTGGATGGCGGAGATGATGATGGCGACGATGCCGAGCACGACGACCACCGACGGGGTCGATCCGCCCAGGGTCAGCACGTTGACCAGCCGCTGGGTGAACTGGCCCCCGGTGGACGCCTGGAGCATCCAGGTGGACCAGGCGTCGCCCGCTTTGATCAGCAGCGTGGGCAGCAGGACGCCCACGGCCGAGGTCGCGGAGATGACGGCCAGCCCGGAGCCGACGTCGATGAGCGGGTTCGCGCGGCGGGTCAGCGCCATCTTCCCGCCTGCGGTGATCAGCCCGAGCACGGCGACGGCGACGGTCAGCGGCAGCATCCACTGCTGGAGCTGGCCCACGGCGGGCTCGCCGGACAGGTCGGGGGACGGGAGCTGCACCCACCAGGTGGAGGTCTGGGTCACCATCCAGGTGATCCCGGACTCGATCGCGGCGGCGATCCCGTTGAGCGCGCCGGACGCGGCGGTACCCGCGACCGCGCCCGCGATCTTGCCGGCCACGACGCAGGCCGGGGAGATGAGCACAGGGCAGGCCATCAGCGTCCGCTTCCGGGACCGGGGAAGGCGGTGTAACCGGCCAGCGAGGACAGCTCGGTGGCCGAGTTGCCCCAGTCGCCGCCGGGCGGGGCGACCACCTTCCAGTCGCCGCCATCCCAGACGGCCTCCATCTGGACCGAGGCGCGTACCGTGGCGCCGCTGGCGCCGGGTCCGGCGACGGCCAGGTCGAGAATGGCCGCTGCCGGGGAGTAGGTGATCCAGCGGAACGCCTGCTCGGTCACATCGACGGTTCCCAGCGGCTGCCCGCCGGTCACCCCATCGGACTGGGCAGCCTGGTCGTAAGCGGCCTGGCAGCCGGACAGCAGCGCGGCAGCATCAGGCCCGGTGAGCTGGCCCCGGATCACCGCGCCGAAGATCCGCGGACCCCACTGCGCGTTCGCGCGGACCCCGATGTTGACTGCGGCCAGCAGCGCTCCCAGCGGGGTGTGCGCAAAGCCCGCCGCGACACTCCCGCTGGTGTCGAACGGTCCCGCCTGCGCGGAGACCGGCAGCTCGACCCCGTAGAAGCCGCTCCACCGCACGCTGGCCAGGTTCACCCGGGGTACCAGTGGCTGGCCCTGGCTGCCCGAGCCCGCAGTACCTACGGGACTGGCCGATGCCGTGGCGGCCGGATTGCGGGATGCCGGCGGGCTGCCGGTCAGGGCGAATGCCATCCCGGTACCGAGGAGGATGGCCGCCACGGCGGCGGCCGGGAGGAGCAGGCGGCGGGCGCCGGGCGCGGTCACAGGAATACCCCGGCGATCGCTGCGGCGACCGCGGCCAGGCTCAGCCCGGCCAGCACCCACGGGACGCCGGTCGCGCCGTCGGCGGCGAAGGCGGCCCGGTTGCGGTGCCCGATCGCCATCTTCCCGCCGCAGATCAGCAGCCCGGCGACGCCGCAGACCAGGACACCCCATTTCCCCCAGCCGAGGATCGTGTTGACCGGGGCGGTCAGCCCGGGCGGGGCCTGCGCCGGGGGGTTGGGTGCCCCTCCGGCGAGGTACTGCCAGGCCCGGTGGGCAGTGAGGTAGCCGGCGAAGGCGGCGTGGGCTGCTGCTGCCTGGAGGATGAATCGCATCTGCTTCTCCTTACGGTCTTGTTTCAAATTCGGCGTATGGCTGCTTGCCGGCGAGCACGCGGATCTCGGCGAGCGCGTGCCGCGCCCGGCGCGGCAGGGTGACCGACAGCGGATCGGCGGCCAGGCGGAAAGCGGGGATGAACGGGACGCGGACCACGGCGCCGACCCGGCCGTCCAGGACGCGGAACCGGTACCTGGCCTCGGCCGGCTCGGGCAGCCCGTCGCCGATCACGGCCAGGACCGTGACCTGCACGCCCTGGGTGGCGAGCAGCCCGGTCGCGGTCACCGCGCGGGCTGCCGCGGCGGCCGTGCTGCGGGCTACCAGCACGACCGGCCTGCCCGCCGGCCGCAGCGGGCGCTGGCCAGGTCCGGGGCGCCTGACTGAGCCCATGTCCCAGGCCGGGCGAAGTAGCCCGGCCAAGGTGGTCACCCCCGCGCCGCCGTGCGCCCCGACCAGGACGACCTCGCCGGGCGGGGCACGTCGGGACGCTGGCGCAGGCCCGGCCTCCCGGGGCCGGGGATCGGCCGTCATCTGGTACACGGGTGCACCCTCCTTCACCGCCGATGAGCTACGCCGACGCCCAGGCCGCGGCCTGGGCGGGCCATCCGGCCCCGGTGACGGCGGGGCCCGGCACTTGGATGATCACATTAAGATGATCACTAGTTCGCTGGAGAACAACATGAGTTGAACCTCGCGGGCAGCATATGCGTACATACGGGTGTGCTGTCAATTTCAGGCAAGAAACGCGAGGTTTGACATTGATTCAACGCAAGACAGCGCCCGTGCGAGAGAAGCGTCCCGAGGTGGCCGGGAACGCCGGGCGCCGCCGCCGGGCAGGCGGCCCGTCGGCCTGCTCCCAGCGGCGGCTGTCCGGGGCATGGCTGGCCGCTGTGGTGGCCGTCGTGCTGGTTACCGGCTGCGCGGCCGGGGCAGTGTCCCCGCGCCCTGCCGTCGCAGGCGAGCGGCCGGCGCCCGGCATCGCGGTGCCGGCGGGCTCGCTGGCCGGCGTCCCGCACCCGGACTATGCCCGGCCCGCGTCGGTGGCCGCCGCCTTCTACGTCGCGTGGGCGAGCACCGACGCCGTGCACGACCAGCCCGGCAGGTACCTGGCGCTGTGCGCGCCCGTGGTCACTGCCGCGCTGGAACGGCAGCTCGCGGTCAGCCAGCCGGCCCCCGCTGCCTGGCAGGCCATGCGCCGCGCCCGCCTGGTCAGCCTTGTCCGCGTGCGGGCGGTCACTCATCCGGACGGCGCCCCGGCACCCACCGCGTCCGTGGTGTACCTGCGGGTCTACGCCACCCGGGTGACGACGACCTCGGCCGGCCGCCAGGTAGCCAGCGATGGCGTCACCGTCGAGCTGACCCGGTCCGGCGGCCGGTGGCTGGTCAGCGCCGTCCTGTTCTATTAGGGGCGCGCCGTGACCAAGGCCCTCGCCGCAGCGGCGGCAGTCCTTTCCGCGTTCCCGCTGTTCCTCATCCTGCTCGTCACCGCCAGCACCGGCATCCCCGCCCAGGCGGCCCCGGCCGCCACCGGCCTGGCCGGGACGCCGACCGCGCTGGCCGTGTCCGGCATTCCCGCGGACTACCTGGCCTGGTACATGGCCGCCGCGAAGACCTGCCCCGGCCTGCCCTGGTCAGTGCTGGCCGGCATCGGCGAGGCCGAATCGGGCCACGGCCGCTCGCCCCTGCCCGGCGTCCGCTCCGGTTCCAACAGCGCCGGGGCCGAAGGCCCGATGCAGCTCGAGCCGTCCACCTTCGGCCAGTTCGCGGTCAACGCCGATCCCGGCCAGCCGCTCAGCCCTTACGACCCGGCGGATGCCATCTACACCGCCGCCGCGGTGCTGTGCGCCAATGGCGCCCGCGGCGGCAGCCCGGCCGGCCTGCAGAACGCGGTCTTCGCCTACAACCACGCCCAGTGGTACGTCGGCGAGGTCATGGCGTGGGCCGCCCGGTACGCCACCCAGGGCGGCAGCCATGCCGCGGCCACCGCGATCGCCTTCGCGCTGGCCCAGCTCGGCAAGCCCTACCAGTGGGGCGCGGCCGGGCCGGGCGCGTATGACTGCTCCGGCCTGGTCTACGTCGCCTACGCCGCCGCCGGCATCCATATCGCCCGCACCACCTACCAGTGGCAGCAAGACGGCCCTGTCGTCCCGCTGTCCCAGATCCAGCCTGGCGACCTGCTGTTCAGCGCGGGCAGCGACGGCATCGCGTCCGACCCCGGTCACGTCGTCATGTACCTCGGCAACGGCCAGGTCATCCAGGCACCCCAGACCGGACAGGACGTCCAGACCGGCCCGGCCGGCCTGGCCAGCGTCGTCGTCGCGACCCGCCCGGCAGCCCTGGCCGCCAAGCCGTGACCCAACCCGAATCCCTTTCAGGAGACATCCTCATGACCAGCAGGCCCCCCGCCCCGCCGCTGCCGAAACCCCAGCACCCCGCCGTAGCCGCAAAAGCGCTGGCCGAAGCTGCCTACGCCGCCGCCCACGCCTGGGCGCAGCCCCTGGAGCCGGACAGCCACAACCGCGCCACCAGCCAGCTGTACTCGACACTGCGTGACCTCGGCATCGCCGCCCGCGGGCTCGCCCGCTACCAGACCCCCGGCGCCTCACCCGATCCCGCGTCCCGGGACTTCGGCCGGCACGTGACCGCAAGCGCCCGGTGGCTGCTCAGCGCGTGCGAGAGCCTCGATGGCGTGCTGGCAGCCGAGGGCATCAGCTCGCTGCCCGACCCGGACGAACCCGGCGCGGCCCTGTGCCGGACAGTCCGCACCGTGATCCTGGCCTGGAGGCAGCCATCAGGAACCAGCGCCGACCGCGACACCACCATCAGGCGGTTCATCACCGCCACCGGGTTCCTCTCCTCCGCCACACTGGGCCTTGCCGTCTACGCGCCGCGCCACCGCCTCATCGACCTGCAGGTCGTGAACGCCAGCCTCGGCGAAGTCATCGCTTACCTGACCGCGGCCATCGGTGTACCCGCCGAAGATGCCGCCCCCGGACATGCCAGGGGACCGGCCGGGTACCAGGACGGCGGGGCACTGCCATGACCGGGCCAGGCAACGCCGACCGGGCGGCCTGGGCCGACCGGGCCATCGAGGCTTTCCAGTCAGCAGCTGGCCATCACGGCGGGCTCGATACCGCCGAAGCAGCCGGGAACCTGATCACCGCGCTGTGCCACTACGCCGACCGGCGCGGCATCAACTTCGGCACGATCCTCACGGCCAGCAGCGATGCGTACCTGGCCCAGCGCGCCAGCGAACAGCACGCGTACAAGCCCGGCGACGAAGTCCGGATACGCGACGGCGCGGTCCTCGCCCCGTCGCTGGCGACCCTGCCCAGGCTCGGCATCGTCGCGGCGCTGTACCCGGGCGCCGACCGCACCCAGCAGTACGCCATCCGGTTCCCCGGCGAGATCAACGCGATGCCGTTCACCGGACCGGAGATCGAGCCCGCTCCGCCGTTCCAGCCCGTGCGGACCAGGCAGGGAACCGTCGCATCCCTCGCCGAGGCCGAAGAGGCGCTCATCAGCACCGCGGCGCGCATCCAGATCAGCCACCTGCACAAGACCCGGCCAGCCCGAGCCGACATCAGGGACCGGCACCTGCTCGCGTCCGTCCTCGGCCGCGCATGCGACCTGACCCCGGAGGAAATGCTGCGCCAGGCCGAGATCCAGGTCACCGCGACGGTACGGCGAGAACTCGCGATGCAGGCGGCAGCAGACCTGGGCCGCGAGCACGCGCGGACCGGCACCCGGCCATTCGAGACGGAACCGGAAACAGCAGCACGGCTGGCCGAAGTCCTGCGCGAGAAGGGGTGCGCGCTGCCGGGAGATGACCCCAGCGCGCGCGAGCTGCTCGGGGAATACCGCTTCGCATTCGGCCACGAAAAAGCCGGACTGCCCCGGCCCGGGCCGTCCCGCTCGCAAAGGAATACTGCTACGCCGGCCGAGCTGGCCGGACAGGACTTCCCGGCCCCTGCTGGCCAGGCGCTCAGCGCGGCGGCAGATACGCGGCTGGCTGTCAGCGCCCTGCGTCCGCCGCGCGCCCTGGACCAGGCGAACGGGAGGCAGCACCGATGACGACGCCGGATGACGAAAACCACTACGAGCACGAAGACCGCGCGAAGGCCGGCAACGGCAGCTGGACCGCTGAAGCCATCCGGGCTCTCGGAGCAATCACGGATCTCCAGACGCTCGCCGGCATCTTCGGGTGCAGCGGGTGGTCGTCCCGGAAGATGGCGCGGACGGGTGAATGGGAACGTCAGGGCATCAAGATCTTCCGGATCGGCGCGCACTACCGCGTCGGCGTCCAGTCGGTCCTCGACGTGCTGGGATTCAGCTCCGGCGACGTCAGCACCCCCGGAACAGCCCCCGCCGGCGAGCTGGACCAGGCCGGCGGGAACGGCACGGACAGCGCGGTCATCCAGGCATCCGGGTCGGTAGCCGCCGCGGGGTGCGTTCGATGAACCGGAGCACCGGCAACGGGCCCGGGCCGGCGGCCGGACAGCGCCGCCCGGGCCGGCTGGCGTCCCGTCCAGGATCAGCGCACCGCTGCCGGTGGCGGGCGGCCGGGGTCGCCGCCTTCACGGCGGACCTTCGCGGTCAGGGCCGGCTCGACCACCCGGCAAGGAGCGCGGAGCCCGCGCGGCCACAGCCCGTCGGGGCGGGATCGCGATGAGCTGGCCAGACGGCAGCCCGCGGCCGCAGCAAGCCGGGCTGGCCCGGGCGCTGCACGACTTCGCAGACGCCACGGACCAGGCAGTGCGAGCGTGGGCCGGTGAGCTCACCATGCGGCAGGCGCTCGACATCACCTACGTCCTGGTGGACATCCTGCGGCTTCTCGGAGCCACGGCTGAACGGCTTAGCCGTTACCGGGCGGGAAGTGAGCCGGCACCGGGCCATGGCTCCGGGCCGGGTCAGCCGGACGAGGAGATAGCCCGGGCAGGTGCGAGCATCAGCGCGGCGCGTGCGGGGCTGGCACATCTGTTCCGGGAGGCTTACCGCGCCGCGGGCGGCTGGCCGGAGCCTGGCGGTGATCCCGCCCGGGACGGCACCGCGGTATTCCTGGCGCATCTGCTGTACCAGCGGCTGAATATCGCCGGTGAGCCGTGGCCGGAGCTTTCCGGCACACGCGAGTCCAGGGATTACCTCGTCGAGGCGCTGATCTGCGCGACTGACGGACTCGCGTGGGGCATCCAGAACCTTGCCCGCGATGCACCCGAACCGATGCATACCGGCCTCACCGAGGCAGTGGCACACCTTGATGACACCTTCGGGCACCTGCGCGAGGCTCTTATCTGCTCCGCAAAGCGGGATATCGCCCCATCGGACGCCGGGGAAATCGACCGCAACCTGCGGATTGCCATCCCGCTTCCCGGGCGCGCCCAGGCCCTCCGCGCCAGGAATGCCCGCAGCGCGCCGCACCCCGCCCGCACCGCCGCCGCGGATTTCCCGTGCCCCGCCGCCGGCTCTGCCGCGATGCGGTCCCCCGCGACGGCTCCGGCGGCCAGCCCCGCCGCCGTGCCCTGGCACCCGTCACGCCGATCCGGGCCGAAGGAAAACCATGGACATCACCAATAACGAGCGGATGAGGCTTGCAGCCACCGCGTACCGCGCCTACCTGCAGCACGCGGCCCAGATGGAACTTCCCCTTGCCGAGGACGCCACCGAGGACGACATTCTGGCGGACCTGATCGCCGGTCTCCATCACTACGCAGATTCCCGCGGGATCGGCTTCGACAGCGCGGTCGCATCGGGGCAGGCCGCCTACGAGCGCCACCGCGCGGGCGAGGACAACCCCTACAGGATCGGCGACGAAATCCACCTCCGCCAGCGGCCCGGCACCGGGTTCCCGAGCCGCGGCGTGGTCATGTCGATCTTCCCCGAACGCGACGGCGAGCCGACCTACCACGTCCGCTTTCCGGGCCAGGCTGACAGCACTCCCCTCGAGGGACGGGAGATCGCGCCGGCCGCCAGCTTCCCCGCGGTGACCACGAACCAGGGGACCGCGGCATCCCTGGCAGCAGCCGAGCGGATGCTCATCGAGACCGCCGCACGGATCAGGGCCTGTGAGCACCGCCAGGTCCCGCCCCACGACCACGACCTCGCCGACAAGGACAGCCTGCTGCTCGCGATCGGCAACGCATGCGCCCTCGCCGGCAGCGACGTCCTGCGTCACCTTGAACCGCAGGTCGCTGCCTGGACCGACGTCATCACCCAGCCGTGGCATCCCGTCCACACCTCCGCGACCGAACTGGCCGCCCTGGACTTCCCGCAGCCAGTACAGGCCAGTGTCCTCGCTGATCCCCAGGGCGCCGGCGCAGGTGCACGGCATGACGCACCTCACCAGGCCCGGCTTGCCCAGCCGGGGCATCCGGCATCGCCGGCCATCTGACACGCCGGAAGACCGCGCGGCTCATGTCGCGCATCCCGCAGCAAAGGAACGGCACGGCCATGTGCCACGAAAGGGAGCAGGAAATGAGCCATCCAGATCCAAGGCACCTGGCGGAGGCTGACGGAGCTTACCCGTATGAGCTGCCCGTGCACGACTCCGCCATGACCAGCGCGGGCACCGGAATGCCCGGCGCAGACACCCGGCAACACGAGGAATGGCACCACGCTGAACCGCCGCCCCGCGGCGCTGGCGGCTGGGACGCCACGCGGGAATTCGGCCCGCCACCCGGCTGGGCCGACGAGGGTGTATTCATAGCCGGTGACGACGACGGCCAGCACGAGTGGGATACCGGCCCCGCGTCACCAGCTCCGCCCTACGGGACACCTCGTCGCCATCCAGCCCGGCGGCTCCCGGCACGGCTGATCGCCGCCACGGCGCTTGTGATCTTGTGCATCACCGCCATCACGTTCGTGATGTTTCCCCGGAACCACACGATCCGCATCTCACCAGCCGACAACCCCGCCGCGACAGCGAGCCAGCCGGCGCCTGGCGTCCGAAGCGGAGGCACGCCGCCTGCTGCGGCGGAGCCAGCCGCGCTGACCAAGACCGCCGCCGCGCGCATCCTGGCCAGCTACTGGCAGGTGAACAACACGGCTAACGAGTCACGGTCAGACACCCTGCTGAAGACAGTCGAGGCAGGCAGCAGCTACAGCATGGACGCCGGCACGTACCAGATGGACCGGGTGACCGACCCGGCCAACCGCCAGTACACCGCGTTCACGGCGGAGAACGCGACGTACTACATCCCCCGCCAGCCACCAGGGGTGTACCCGCGGTGGTTCGTCGTCAGGGTCACCTACGCCAACCTGGCTGCTCCCCAGCACGCGACCGGGGCCGGGTTCGTACTGTTCACCCAGGCTGCGAAGAACGCCCCGTGGAAGAACGTCCTGGAACCTTACATGCTGCCGGGCACGGGGCCGGGTCCGTTCATCGAGACCGATGCCCACGGCTATGCCATCGCGGCCAGCGCATCGGACGAGGCGGGGCTGAGCGTCACGTCCGCGCAGGTCCAGGAGGCGACCGCCGAGTCCCTGGACGGCAGCTCCACCACGGTCAAGACTCCCGGCAACCTCGCCGATCTGCGCGATGGAGCGTACTTCGGCGGGAAACCGCCCGCCGGATCCACCGACACCGACAAGCACTCAGCGTCGGGCCGGGTCTTCGCCCTGAAGACGGCCGGCGGCGGCGTCCTCGTGTTCTACGCCCTCACGGCGCAGCTCACCCTGGCACCACCACCCGGCCAGACCTTCCAGGTCAGCATCCCCGGCTTCTACTCCTCCAGCCAGACCCCGACATCGGCCACCATCGGCTACGCCGAGCAATTCGCCACCTACATCCTGCCGGACCAGGCGGCCCCGCAGATCCTCGCCGACGCCTCCGGCATCACCGGACGACGATAGGCGGCTGCCCGCGCGTTACCGGACAGGTAATCCCACCGCAGCCAGCTCAGCACAGCCCGCGCGTCCGGGGGGACTGGCGGGGGCCTGACCCGCCCGGACGCGCGGTTTCACACCCGGCGAGCAGCGGCCGGGCCACCTAACAAGAATCATCCGAAGAGATTCAAAGCTGATGAATATCCACGCCACTCAGAACGACAAGGCCGCCCAGCAGATCATCAAGGCCCTGGCACTGCCGACGGCGAGCAGGGCAGCGGTGGCGCCGCACCCGATACCGCTCAGCCGCCTCCCCCGGCTGCCCCGCGAGACTTCCATGATGTACGACATCGGGCGTGTCGATCCTTCCGGAAGGGTCACAAGCCGCGGAATCACCGATGCCGTGCGGTGGCGGCCCGGCGACCGGCTCGCGATGACCCTCACCCCCAGCGCCGTCGTCCTCTGCCCTTCTCCCGACGGGCTCCTCCGGGTTCCGCGCAGGCCCCGCATCGCGATCCCCGTGACCGCCCGCCGACTCCTCAGCATCACACCCGGCGACGAGCTGCTCCTCGCCGCGGCCCCCGAGTACCGCATCGTGATCGCGCACACGATGCAGGCCATGGAAGACATGCTCGTCTCGTTCTACGCCGAAATCGCGGCGGACGAGCTGCCGCAGCCATGACCAGCAGCAGCCACGGGACCGGCTGGAGCGACCTGGACGCAGCCCGCCTTCTCCTCGAAAAGCTGGGAGTCCGCCCCGCCGACCTGGTGGCCGCACCGGCCAGCGCCGATTTCCCGCTCATCGCCGACTACATACCGCTCGTGGAGAAAGCAGTCGGCAAGGGAACCCGGCGCGTCTACGGTCCGTACTGGGCGAGGGTGGTCCGGGAATGGGGACACAGGCGGGTCAACGAGCCGACCGCGCTGGAGATCGCCCAGCTCGCCGAGCAGGTCAGGGCAGGCGCTGTGCAGCGCAGGAATGCCCGCGATGGCCGCGGGGCCGCCGAGCACCTGATCGGCGCGCTCCGGTGCATGTACCGCTACCTGGTCGCTGACGGCATCCTCACACGGGCCGAGAACCCGGCGGCACGGGCAGAAAAGCCGCGCAGGCTGCGCAGCGCCCGCATGGCACTGCCCGATAGCCGCCTCGACGAACTGTGCCGGGTAGCGTCCACGACCGGCAACGACCCTGCACTGGACGCGCTCCTGCTACGGCTGCACATGGAAACAGCATGCCGCCGCGGCGGCGCCCTGGCGCTCACGCCTGACGACCTGGACCCAGAACAGTGCCTGATCCGGCTGCGCGAGAAGGGCGAGACGGTACGTTGGCAGCCCGTGTCGCCGACACTGATGAGGCATCTCCTCGCGCACGGTGAAAGCCGGGGCGGACTCGGCAACGGCCAGCGCTTGCTGCGATATGCTAACGGCAGGCCGATCACCAAGAAGCGTTACGAGGTTCTATGGCGGCGGCTCGGTGAGCACCTCCCCTGGGTCGACACCCTCCAGGTCAGCATGTACTGGATCAGGCACACCATACTGACCTGGGTAGAGCGCAACTTCGGCTTCGCCGTCGCCGAAGCCTACGCCGGCCACGAGGACAACGGGCGGGGCGCACGTTCCATGGGCGCCATGGCCACCTACGTCCGGGCAGGGCTGCCCGAAGTGGCGACCGCCCTCGCCGCCCTCACAGGAGAACCTCACCCGCTGGCCATCAACGATCCCGGAGAGCAGATTGTCGGGCCGCGCTGAAGCTCCAGCCTCAGCAATTCGCCGTGGAGTATTCGCGTGCCGGACTGGTCGTCCGCTGGAAATCCTGGCACCGCTGGACCGCGATCTGCCTGCTCGCCTACATCTACCTCGCGGTCGCCGTCGCCGTACAACGCCAGCAAGATGCCGGCTCAGACCTGGACGCCGGGCTGGTCCCGGTCACCGTTCCGGAGCTGCTGCGGCTCCTGCGGGACACCGTCATCCCGCCGCCCCGGCGAGACCGGACCCACCGGCTGCACTGGTCGGCCTGGCGCCGCCGCCACCAGTACCGCGCCCGCCAAGCCCACCAACGCTGGAACGCCTACGCCGAGACAACGCCGTGATCACAACCAACTACAGCTGCCGTATCAGTTCAGCTCAGGTCGGACGTGCGGTCTTCTGCGTAGCTCTCCGTCCAGCATGTGCGCGCCAGTTCAGTAGCGCGCCAGTAGCAACTCAGGTGGGGTCTGACATGGATCGCCGCAACTCTCGTAGGGTCTCTTCGGACAAATAGGCCGCCGCCCACTCATGCCCGCGGTAGTAGTCGAGCAAGTAGAGGAACTCCTTCACTGACCGCAGCGTCGCATACAACGAGAGCCCAGGACGTTCACCGCGATGTACAACTCTGTTCCTGGCTTCAACCGCCGCTTGGAGGCTCTTGCGAAGGCCTTTGGGACATCGGTTCTGCCTTGGCACAGGGGCTCGGATCTCCAGCTCTGGCAGGTAATGCGTCATCATCTGTACAAGCGGTGGTGATGGCAGCTCTTCCATCAGCCACCGCGTGACGGGCGCAATATCAACAATCAGTCGCTTCAGGCCCACCTCTGCTGCGGACACGCCGATGACGATCGAACTTCTTGGATTCGAGTACTTCAGATCCCACGCCTCTCGCAAGAGTTGGTGAGCGAGCGGCTCCTCATCACCTTGCCGCGACAGCTCGGTGATTTCGGCGAGACCGCCCTCACCGATGGTGCACTGGTCATCGCCGAAGTTTGCACCGGGCACTGGGTATAGATCGATCGATCCGTCCTCTGTCTCCAAGCGGAGCTCCATCGGTCCGAGTACAGCTTCCTCTCCGGCCACATCGAAGCGCCAACGAACCAGACGCCCAACAGACTCCAGCACGTCCTCGAGCCGGTCGAGGGCGGCGGTGACCTCCGGTCCCGCCATCTGGGGGTCCCGGTCTTTCATGATCACCAGCGGCAGGCTCCGCGTGGTGGCAGGTTCGGTTGAACCACCGGGACCGCTCGACAAAGCGGCGCGTTCGGTCGAGATGTCCGTTGTCCCGGAGCAGACGATGGATCCGAATGTGTTCCCTTCAGCAACATACGCGGTGACCTGCACCGTAAAGCCGTCTCGGACGATTGTTCCTGTTTGGCGCGCCTCCAGGTTGATGAACCGAATGTTCAGAGTGTGCGTGACGGTCAGCTCCACGAAGACCTCGCCTTCGGTGATATCAGTCAGACGGCAGTGTTGGGGAAGGCCTCATCGGGATACTTCGCTCGGTACTGCGCAACCTTGGAAGGACGTCCACACTTAACGGTGCAGTCTGGACGGATGGCAGGCATCCCGCGCAGCTCGGGATTCGGACCGTACCTGAAGATATGGTCGAACCCGCCCCGGAGCTGACCGGACCGCTGCGCTTCCTTGATCATCTCTCCAGCAGCAAGGATGCCCGGGAAGGATGAAAGAAATGACAGCGATGGTGCTCGCTCGTCCGGGGGTGTATCGCAGTTCTCCCGGCCGCCCGTCGCAACCACTGGCGCTTGCCGCGAGCACCCCAGGCAACCATACCGGCCGAATTCGACGCGCTCGACCCGGATGTTCATGTCTCGTCCGGTGGCGCCGTCGATGAGGATGCGTGGCATGTCCCGCTGGACCTCCCAGCGGGATTCATCATTGTCCAAACCGGTTACGACGACATCGTTTATCCGATCTTGGCGTCGGGGGATCCGTGCCTTGTACTTGTCGTAGGCCATCGGATAGGGCGTAACGTTCAGGTTCGGACAGTGAGCACGCAATACAGCATTTGCCTCACCAACCTTCTTCTCTTCCGCCTCGGCCGCTCTCAGTGAGGCATAGGACACCCGGTTCAGACCATCAATGGTCAGCTGATCCTTGTCAACCAGGCCAAGGGCACCTTTGACCCTTGGCCCGAGTGCCACCATCGCGCGCATGAAACCGGCGCCAACTCCACCCAAACCTATGAGCGTCGCGTCGATCGACATCTCAGTTAGAGGTGGACTCGCTGCGCCGAATTCGTATGAGTAGAGCGAGAACAAGCCGGACCAAGGCGTGAACTGCAAGGCTGCCGCCCGCTCCGGGTATGTCGCACCGAAGGCCCACTTGAAGACCTCAGCAGCAGCGAAGCTAGCCGCACCGAGCGGCCCTATGGGATTGCCATCGTCAACGGCGTCCGCCGTGACACCAAGCGCGGTAAGCCATCCAACACCGTCAACCAGTAGGTCAGCCGACTTGCAACCTCCCACCGCCACCACGTAGTCGGCTGCAACAGTCGAGCCGCTTCGCTCGAAGGGGAGCCTCGTGGCCAAATCGGACAGCCACGCGTCGTCGGGCCAGCCCGGCGTGTCGATAACGACTTCGCCGATGAGCGGGTCAAGGCGAAGCAGCATGTCCACCAGGGTTTCGGCCAGCAGCCGCCGAGCAGGATCCGCCCCAGTGGGAAGACGCACCGCGACGCACACCTGACGGTCTGTCGGCTCGACACCCATCGCCTCCAGTGCCGCGACAGTCCTGCTCGCTGAGCTGCCGACCAGGTCGTGGAGCCGCGGACGCAGAACGATCATTAGTCCACCCGGATGAGGGAGTCGTCGATGATGAAGCGGTCGGACCGCTCCTCAGCTGTCAGCTCGTGCCAGTGCCCGGCTTCTATGAAGGCATGTGCGGACCATGCATCGACGGCAGCCAAATCAATGAAGCCGAAGCTGGGAATGACGATCGACAGGAAGCCAGGCATTGCGACAAGCGGTCGCATGGCGTCAATCTCCGAAAGGAAGGCTCGCCGAGGATGACTATGCAGTTGAGCGATTGGTACAAGGTCTCTCTGGTCGAGAGCGTCTAGAAGCCGCGCTGTGGTATCTACACTGACTTCGCCGTGAACGGCATCTACGCTGAGACTCGGAATTACGACTGAACTCACGTAGCCGTCGCCTGCCGCAAGGGACCCAGCCCATACAACGAAGCCCTCTTCGCCGCATACTCCGGCCTGACGGAGGACCAGCTCCGTATGGTCGATGACCAAGGAGGGAACGAATACCCGATTGAAGGCAAACTCCGCGCTTCGACGACCCAGCGAGCGGCCTGACGATGGAGCGGCGGCGGAGACGCGCACCGCCGTCAACGGCACAGGGTGAGCTTGTGCCGCAGACGGGGTACCCTCTGGGTCGGCAACCACCTCGCGCCGACGACGTTTACGACCAGACATTGAGAATCGCATTTCGGACGTTCATGACCAGCTGATAGGGCGTGTGCTCGTGCGTTGGCGGGTTAGTCCAACCACCGTGCCAGCCGCCCGCGTAGTAGTCGCGGTGGCCGGTTATGCACGGCACCGGAAGCGGCCCCCGCCCCTGGTTCGCGCCCACGATGTTCGGTCCGGTTGGGTAGAACCGTTCCTCAGGAGCTGCCGCCTCGGAGGGTTTGTCAATTACGTCCGGCGCCACGAAACGCAGCTCTGGAGCGATCTCCGGATAGTCGTCAAAGCGCAGGCGCATCACGAAGGTGCGCCCTTCCGGCTTCGGCACCCTGACGAAGACCACCACGTAGTCGCCCACGTCGATCATCGCCGAGCGCCAGCCGTACTCCTCTTGCTGTGACTCGATCAGCCGGTACTGCTCGATCGCTGCCGCCTTCGATTCGTCCTCGGGCGTCGCCGGCGCCTGAGTCATCGAGCTCCAAACGGAGTTCCAGCGGCAAGAGTGACCTTCTGTTCGTTATGGAGGTGGTAGTCCTCAACCTTCTTGGCTTCGTCGAGCTGCTCTTCCTTACCATCGAGCTTCGCCTTCAGAACGAACTTGTCCTTCTCGGATGACGGGATGGTGAACAGCTTCATGGCGTCGAGCTTCACCGTCTCGATGGACTCGTTCTCCTGGACAGTGAGTGGCCTGTTGACGCCGTAGACGATGATGAGAGTGATGTCACGCTCTGGGTTCTCTGACACTTTGATGCCCTCCTTCGGAGGTGGGGTCCATGGCGAGGGAGGCAAGATGGCCGTGGGCTGCTTTGCAGTCACCTAGCCGCTTCGCCTCCGTTCGTCCTGTTCCTGGGGTTGTTGATGTTGCAGTGAAGCTGCAGGACCACTATAACTGGAGGGGGCCCTGCTACGCAGGCAGTTCACGCAGGCAACATCGCCGCTTAGCTGTTACATTGCTTTTGTGCCCAAACGGCTCGCGCGCTCCGACGCGTCCGAGGTGCCGCCGCCGGAACTCGACATCTCAGAACTCGGCCGTCTCATCCGCGACAAGCGCGCCCGGGACGAGCTGTCCATCCGCCAAGCCGCGGCGCAGGCGCGGGTCAGCTTCTCAACGTTGAGCAGAGTCGAGGCTGGTGCGCAGCCCGACCTCGCGACGTTTACGAGCTTGTCCGCGTGGCTGGGAGTCGATCCGGCCCAATTCTTCCCGCCGATCACGCGTAGGACCCAGACCCCCCTGGATGAAGCAATCGGGCACCTCATCACCGATCCCGCGTTGAGCCCGGAGGCCGCAGAACAAATCGCCTCGATGGTGCGGACCATGTACCAGGCCCTGGCGCAACAAAGCCCAAAGCTGCCGGTCGCGCCTCTCGCTGTCCACCTGCGCGCCGCCTCGGTGATGAGACCAGGGGTTCCGGAGCGGCTGGCGTCGCTACTCCGGGACATGCAGGAGGCACTGGAAGACTCTGGACACATATGACCGTGCGCCGCGGATTCCGCGCTGAAGCCGAACGCATCTCAGCTGCCCTCCGCAAAGACCTTGGAATCGCTGAAGCGGACCCATTGCCCCTCGACGATGCTGCCCGCGCCCGGAACGTGCGGGTGGTCTCGGCGGCCGAGCTAGTGGAGGTGGAACGACTCGCTGAGCTCGATCGACTTCAGGCATTCGCCTTCTCTGCCTGCACATTCGACGTTGGTAGCAAGGCAGTTATCGTCTTCAATCCGCTCCGCTCCGAGCCGCGGCAGCACAGCGATGTGGCCCATGAGCTGTCGCATCTGCTGCTCAGACACGAACTAACGGAGATTCGCGAGGTTGCCGGGTTGCCGTTTCGAACCTGCCGCCCTGACCAAGAGGAGGAGGCGACCACACTCGGCGGTACGCTGCTCCTGCCCCGGCCTCTTCTGTTGCGGGCAGTAGCCCGAGGTATGGCAATAGACGACGTCGCACGCGAGTACGCGGTCACGCCCGAGATGGCCAGATTCCGACTGAATACCACGGGCGTGGCACGCCAGATCGACCGTGCTCGGGCCACGCGCGCTCGCTGATGCGGCAGTCATCAGCCCTGCGGATCCACCTGCACCGCAGTTGGACTCCGCACAAGCTCGATTCAGGCCCTGGCTGTGGCACGCTTCGTGGCGCCCATCGCCTTGCCTATCGGCAGCCCAGCAAACGGGAAGCTGAGCTCTGGGCCGGTGCCCTCGAAGGCTGCCTTGATGGCGGCTCTATACTCCTTGCCGCCCAGGCCGATCACATCGCCGTAGCGGTCCAGGCCCATCTGCCGAACCTGCTCCCGAAGGACGGCGAAACCGATGGGGTTCGTCGACCGGCGTTTGAACGTGGTGTTGTACGTACCTGGGACGACATCGGTAGGCCGTAGAAAGCCGTACTTCGCCGAGAGGACCACCCAGTTGCCGCCAGCCTGTTCCGCAAACCTCCGGTTCACCGTGAAAGGCGGCCCGATGTAGGCATCGGCGGCAGCCGTGGGACCGGCATCGGGGTACTTGTCCCAGATCTTCGACAGGCCGCAGGGCACGATAACCAGCAGCCCGGACGACCGCTCAGGTGGCCGTGACATGGGCGGCTCGCTCGATCTCCTTGGGGCACACCTCGGTTAGGGGACAGGAGGCGCAGTCCGGCACACCAGCATGGCACCAGCCTCTCCCGATGAGCCAGGTGGGCAGGTCCAGCGCGCCAGGCCGCGCCGGATGCAGCTGCCGCGCCACGGCGATCATGTGGTCCCGATCATCGCGCTCCGCCAGCCGAGCGCGCAGGAAGACGCGCCGGATGTGGACGTCGTAAGCGATGTCACTCCGCTCCAGATTGCGCACCGGCACGCCGAGGTCTCGCTCCAAGATCTCGACCGCCATCGCGGCTTTCTTCTGCGCGATCCCCAGAAAGTCATCGAAGCGCTTCTGGAGGATGTGAGCGCTGGGGTTGTCAGACCAGATCGCTGACGCATCGCCGCCGTAGACCTCGACAACACGCCGGGCAGCCAGGACAACCCATCTTGGCATCTTGTTGACGTACCGGTGGAGCTTCGGCACCTCCTGGACCGCGTCCCGGACCGCTCCGTCAGCGTAAGCGATGGTCTGCGGGTCGAGGTGTCCCAGGCGCTCCTTGAGGATGAACGGCGCGATCCACGCCCGCTCTGCCGGAACGTTCTGGTCGAAGAGGACGCCAAGCAGGAACGCGAAAGGGTCGGAGCGCAGCAGAGCATTGGCCTGTTCGTTCGCCGTGAACTCCAGGGCGGCGCCCTTCTCGGAGGGATCGTGGTAGCTCCCGAACTCCAGCAGGGCCGCGGCGATAGCTTGTTGCTGTTCTTCGGGAGGCTCGCCATGGGTCGCCGCGGGAACAGGCCCGGGAGAGGTCCGCGGCGGCAGCGACGGACGGTATCGAGAGCGTGTGGACAACCGGCCCCAGGCTGCTGCCCGCAGCAGCGCATGACGCGTCCAGCCCTCGAGGTCGTCGAAGCGCAGCTTCACGGCGAGGCTGCCGTAGCTGTACGGACCTACCACCTCATCCGCAAAGACAGCGATGACGAAGCCCGCGTACTCGGAGGGAATGTGGTTTCCCGGCCGCAGGTGCTTTTTCGTGATCTTGATGAGGCTCAACAGAGACTGGGACTGATCGAAGTCATCTGCCTCCACGCCCTCAACGAGAGGCTGGCCCTCGACCCATGTTACGGACTTGAGCCGGGAACGTCCGAAGGCGTCCCGCCGACCGATCCCATGTCGGATCTGGAACTCGGTCCCATCCACGTCGGCGATGGCAGCCCAGCCGCGCTCGTAACTCTCGATGCCCTCGGGCCAGCGCCACGAGAATGGGCCGATCGCCGAGGTGCTAATGAGGCGCGATCGTGTCGCCGGGCTGAGATCCACCAACGCAGTCTATGGACTGGCGGTTCCGGAGGACCTGTACGGTCATCGGGTGTGGCGGTATGGGCCGCTCTTCTACAGCGGCTTCACAGCTCGCGTGCTCCCGTGAACGGACTCCGTCCTGATCCCTCCAGCAAGCGCGCCTGGCGCGCAGATGACCGAGCCGCTCACAGGAGCCCGGCCCAGCGAGGCCGACAATCCACTCGCTGACGGCGTCCTGCATACTTGCTGCCTCGGATGTCTTCGTGATCCTGAAAGCCGGGCGGCCGACCTGGCTAGCTCGTCACGAAAGAGCATTGTCGTTGATCATCGATCCGTGCCCAGATAAATAGGCCGATAACACGGCTACCCCCGCAAAGAGAACCCGTACCGGGTATCGACGGATCGCCGCCACGCGCGCATGAAGTCGCAAATACGGAGTCCGCCCCAGTGGGTCTGTTATGGTGACAGGGTGAATATCCCCGAATCGGGGATATTTCACCGCCGTGGGGGTTCAAGTCCCCCCTCGGACACCCAAACCGGTGCGATTTCCCCTAAACCACGCACTGCTTGAACACTCGCGCCGGGCGGCCGGCCTTCACCGCCGCCCCGGCCTCCCCCTCTGTGTCAGCCGCCTCCTGTCCGGGAGGCAGCCATGACTACCCGGCCCGTTGCCCCTGTCATCCCCGGCGCCAGCCGCGGCCGCCTCCGTGAGGGTAGGCCTGGGGCGGGCCGTCCGATGCCATTGGCCAGCCCGCCGGGCCGGCCGGACGTGATCTACGGGTTCGGCCGGATCGATGCCTCCGGCCGGGTCGCTGACCGGGTGACCATCGCCGCGCTGGGCTGGCGCAGCGGTGACCGGCTGACCCTGACCGCTGAGGCCGGGGTGATGATCGCGCGCCGCGACCCCGGCGGCATGGTCACCGTGCCGGGCCGGCCCTACGTGGTGATCCCGGCCGCGCTGCGCCGCCGCTGCGGGCTGCGGCCCGGTGACCACGTGCTGCTGGCCGCCTCGCCCGGCCAGGACACGCTGGCTGCCTACTCGTTCGCAGTGGTGGACCAGGCACTGCGAGCCCACGCCCCGGTCCCCAGCGGCGAAGGGGGACGGCCATGACTGCCGTGAATCCTGCCACGCAGCCGGGCACGTCCCGGCAGGCGGTGGTGGAGGCGGCGCTGGTGCTGCTGGAGCGGATGGGCCTGACCCCGGAGGACCTGGCCGTGGCCGCTGTCCCGCAGCGCCGCCCGGAGGTGCCGACCTTCGCCGAGTACGTCCCGGTCGTGTCGGCGGCGGTCAGCGCCGGGACCCGCCGGGCGTACGGCTCGTACTGGAACCGGGTCGTCGACCAGTGGGGCACCCGGCGCCTCGATGAGCCCACCCCGTCGGAGATCCGGCAGCTGATGGCTTACGTCAAGACCCACGTGGTGGCCCGCCGCAACGCCCGGGGCGGCCGCAGCGCCGAAGAGCACCTGGTGGCCGCGCTGCGCTGCCTGTACCAGCGTGCCGTCGACGACGGTCTGATCGCCGAGGCGGACAACCCGGCGCGGAAGGTGGCCAAGCCGCGCCGCCTGCCGACCACCCGCCGGGCGCTGCCGGATAACCGGCTGGCACAGATCAACGAGGTCGCCGCGACCACGGGCGATGACCCAGAACTGGACACGCTGATCCTGCGGCTGCACACCGAGACCGCCTGCCGCCGCGCCGGCGCGCTTGCCCTGCGCCCGGCCGACCTGGACCCGGACCAGTGCCTGATCCTGCTGCGAGAGAAGGGCGAGACGGTCCGCTGGCAGCCGCTCTCCCCCACCTTGATGGCCCGCCTGATCGAGCACGGCCAGCAGCGGCACGCCCCGGCCGACGGGCAACTGCTGCGGTATGCCGATGGGCGTCCGATCACCCACCGCCGCTATGACCATCTGTGGAGGCGCATCGGCCGGCACCTGCCCTGGGTGGCGACCCAGGGCATCAGCAGCCACTGGATCCGCCACACCATCTTGACGTGGGTCGAGCGGAATTTCGGGTACGCCGTGGCCCGCGCTTACGCCGGCCACACCGACAGCGGCAGCGAGGCCGGCGCCACGTCGACCTATGTCCGCGCCAGCCTCGCCGAGGTCGCCGCGGCACTGGCCGCGCTGACCCGCGAGCCCCACCCGCTCGCCACGAGCGAAGGGTGGTGACCGGCAGTGGCGGCTGTGCTGGTCAGGGCGTCTGGGGTGATTTGTGCGGGGGCATCCTGGCCTGGGCTGATGCCGGATATTCAGTCGGCGGAGCCTGGTCAGTAGCGGGAGGGAGCCTCCCCTCCCGCTACTGACCAAGGTTCAGCTTCGGTCCCCTCGACATAACAGGTCTAGACGCGCGAGATCGAGGTTGAGGCTCTCGCTGTCGGGTGGCGGTCCACCGGGGCGCACGTTTGCGGTCAGCCACTCCGGGACGCATTCCGCTCCGCCGACTGGAACGCCGTAGCGATCGCGGAGCATCCGTGAAGCTTCACCGGGCGCGGTCTTGCCAGGCCAGCCGCTCTCGGGCAGGGCGATGCGTACAAGCCTGGCATACTCGGCTCTCACGCCTCGCATGTCAACGAATACGCGCCCGTAGCAGGCGATCTCGGCATAGGCCCATGGATCGTGCTCGTACGCGGTGTCGCACAGGTAGCCGGGGAGCGAGTCGAGCGTCCCGGCGACGGCGCCGTAGATGCCGCACCTGCATCCCGGCGACGGCGCCGGGTGTCCCTTGTTGTAGCAGGTCGCCTCCGCTTCCAGGTAGGGCCACAGTGGCGTGAGCCCCGTCGTGTCGTCGTGATACATGGGCGATGACAGGACCAGGCGCTTTCCCTCAGTGCGCAATCGGAACAGCCGCCACGCATGAAGTGCCGCCTCCGGAGAAAAGCGGAGCAGCCGCTCTTCGATGTCCACCACCGAATCGTAGATCGCGGTAGACCACGGATGGCCGGATCTGGGTGAGAGCCAGGGCCGGAACAAAAGGACCGGGCAGTCGGCGGTGTGGTAAGCACCGCGGATGCTGCCGTATCACCCCGCCACCGGCAAATCACGCGCCACCGTCGTCCTCGCCGTTACCCAGGCCAGTCGGTTCCCTCACTCACCGCGAAACTCGGAAACACGAGTCACAGAAGGGTGTGAGGTCGAGTCTGGTTCCGGCGAGGAAGCCGTCGAGGAGGCCGGGCCGGTACTGCATCCGCCTGAGCCGGGTCTTCACTAGCGCGGTCAGCTGGCCGATATCGCGTTTAGCCAGGTTGGCCAGGGATCTCTTCAGGTGCGACCACACCGATTCGACCGGGTTGAGCTCGTGCGCGTACGGCGGGAGCCGGAAGACGGTCAGCCAGTCCCGGGCGGCGACCAGATCGGCCATCGAGTGGCTGACGTGGGTGTTCAGGCCGTCCCACACGACCACGAGCGGCCCGCCGAGCTGCTGGTGCGCGTCGTCCAGCAGCCGGGCGTAATCGGCTTCGGTGAACCCTTTGCGCCGGTCATCGCGGGAACGGCAGCCGTAGTGCACCCGGTAGATCAGCCGGGGCCGCTGCCCGGCCCTGACGGCGATCAGCGCGGCCAGCGACACCCGCTTATTGCTGCCGCCGGTCACCCGGACCACCGGGGTCTGGCCGCGGCGGCCCCAGGTACGTCCCACGGGCGGCCTTAAGCCCTGGCCTGATTCGTCCTCGAAGACCAGCCAGGCACCCAGGTCCGCCGCCGCCCTTTTATTACCGGCCACTCCACCTCCCTCCACCGGGCGATCGCCGCCTCATCCCGCTCGGCCGCCCGCCGGGCCGGCACCTGCACGCTCCACCCGAGCCGGTGCAGCAACAGGTCCAGCCCCGCCAGGGTGTACTCCACCCTGAACTGCCGCCACACCAGCTCGCCGATCCGGGCCAGCGTCCAGCACTGATCCTCCCAGCCCCAGGCCGCCGGGCCGACGTCCAGCACCGCCTCCAGCTCACCCAGCTCGGCCGGGGTGAGCTTGCACCGGGCACCGCCGGCCCCCTTCGAGGCCAGCGCCGCCCGGCCGCCCGCGGCCAGCGACCGCCGCCACCGGTTCACCGACATCCGGCTCACCCGGAACCGCCTGGCCACCCCCCGGTCGCTGGCCCCCGCCTCAATCAGCTCCGCCGCCGCCAGCCGCACCTGCTCCCGGCGGGCCCGCTCCTGCGCCGTCAGCCCGCCGCCATCCGGATACCTCATGACCCCGGCATACCGCGGCGCGGCAGCCATCACCAGGGGCAGTAACCTTCAAAATTGAAGATCGTTAGCCGGTCTTAACCAGAGCGCTGAGCCATACTGGTGCTGATAACAGCGGTCACCTGCCCTTTTGACCCGGCGGCGACACCGAGTGCCATCAGCGGTAACCGCACCGCAACGGGCCATAAGTTGAGTGTCCGTCCGGTTGGCCAGCTTTGCAATGGTCAATTCGCTGGGCAGCATCTAGGCATGTCCGTCGGCCCGGGCGGACGCATTTCCGATCGCCATGAAGGAAATTTGCAGACCGCATACGGCAAGCGGAAACACCGTGCGCTTGGGTGCCGTAGTGGCTGGACCGATTGGCGCGTGGTTAGGCTCTGTGGTATGAGGGAGGCTTCGTCCTGAGCCGTGTCACGGACTCTGAGCGACGCGTTCTCGGACAGCTGGCTGCCGAGTTGCGAGGGGTGGTGAGTAGTGGATGAGCGGGAGCATCGCGGGCGGCGGGAGCGAGTTCAACGACCGGGATCAGCGGCGGGTGGCTGAGCAGATTGATACCTGGCGCAAGCAGCTCATCAACCTGGCTCGGTCGAACCGCCTGCTGTATTTCCGGCATACGCGGATGTCGACGCTTGAGATCCCATGCGGCCCCCGCGAGCTTGTCGAGGTGGCGGATCGCCTTCTCGGCGGAGGGTCGTGGCGCTTCTACGAGCCCCCTGAGCCTGAGGTAGGCGAGCATACAGCCGCTTCTGACTACGGGGATCGCGCGGTGTGTGAGGACGAGCTGGTCACCTCGAAGACCACCCGCCGTGACTTGGGGAATGCGCTGCGATCGCTCGACCGTCGGTCGACTCAGGAGTTCATGGATAAGGGGATCTGGATCCTATACCTGGCCGCGGGGATGCTGCATTGGACCGATCCCGATACCGATGAGCGGGCGGAGAGCCCTCTCGTGATGATCCCTGTCCAGCTGTTCCGTGAGAACTCTCGTGAACCTTATGAGCTTCGGCGAGCAGATGAAGATGTCGTGCTGAACCCGGCGCTTGGCGTCAAGCTCGCGGAGTTCGGAATTGAGCTTCCCTCGATGGAAGAGGACGAGCCAGACATCGCGACGACCCTGGCTGAATTTGATCGAGCTGTCGCGTCGCAACCGGTACTACAGTCCCGGTTTGTGACCTGACGCCTGGGCAATCCTGATCGGCGCGGTATGCCGGGCTTGAGCGCGGGACGGCCACCTGGATGATCATGCTGTGTGAGAAGACGAGATCAGCAGGTGGCCGCCGTGGCC
>WNFD01001123.1_pt1 | contig 26899 bp, 25 predicted proteins | sample 5400491 | NCBI WGS metagenome assembly WNFD01 (sample SAMN13153343, study PRJNA577476) | soil metagenome | isolation source: 120 cm saprolite under Douglas fir tree site 2 hole 2 replicate 2 | place: USA:California | collected 2015-04-18
CTCTTAGAGTACTCCGGATCCCAGGACGCTTGAAACAGGGCCATTGCCGCTGGGATCAGGCTGCCAAACCGGCCAGCTCCGACTGGAAGTTCTGGCTCGTTTGCCATGTGTAAAGCCGTCAGCCCATGCGTCATGGCAATGAACAGATCACGGGCCTGAACAGGTGATAGACCTGGTACCAGACTTCCGTGCTCAAGACCTTGCTCGACAATCTGGTCAGCCCTCCCGAGGAGTTGACGGCTTTCGTTCATACTCTCTTCTGATGGGACGAAGCCTGGGACAGGCCGCTCAAAGACGAGTTGATAGAGTTCAGGATAGTCCTGAGCAAAGGTCATGTAATGTTCCAGGCTCGCACGTGCATATTCCCACAAGGAGGGGGATGTTTGAGCAAGCCGTTCTGAACGCTCTGCGGAGAGGCGAACACCCATACGAAAGAGCGCGTCATAGATGGCCATTTTCCCAGGAAAGTACTCGTAGAGGGAAGGCGCACGGACACCAACCCGCCGTGCGACTTCCTGCAGGTTGAGGGCTGCGACTCCCTCTTCACGCATCACTGCTCTGGCGGCGTCGAGAATAGCGGCTTTCATTTCTTCCCGATTACGATCTCGGTTGCGCTGCCGGCGCTCCTTAGGGGAAAGGATAGATTTCTGCTTCTCCATCGTTTTGATCACACTGCTAATGGTAATTTTCCTAATGCTATTAGGTTTACCCTAATGCTATTAGGATAACATGAACAGTGCGGACTTGTCAAGTATATCTTGGCTTTATTATTACCGCATGCCTACATAGCAAGAGGTTGTACTGGCTACTTGTGTAAATTTTGGAATTCTATGGATGGCCTACCCTGTTGTGACCTGGACCGCATGCTCCTTGAAGTGACGATTGGGCATCTCGCACAGATCCAGGATCGTTTTGTAGCCCTCCCCATAGCAATAGGCGCCGCACCCCCATTCGTCGTCCCGAATTCCCTCAAGGGTTGCTAGTATTGCTGTGTGGGCCTGGTTATAGCGCGCCAGGATACTCTCACGGGTTTGGCCCCGCGCGCTCCACTTGACCAGCCAGCGATTGGTCGGATGTGCCAGCCAGTTCAGGAATGAGGGAAGATTGAGGTAGTTCTTGCCCTGGCGCACATGCCCAATGGCCTCTGGCATACGAGCCAGTCCATCCGCCAGGTGTGTCATCACTTCGCAGACAGTCCATGCCGTCGTAGCAGTTTTCCGATGCCAATCGGCATCGGTGAGCAACTCCATCAAGGCGTGAAAGGCCAGGCGGGTTTCCTCCAGCCGGGCGCGGAACTCTGCGCGGTCAGGAAGCGCGGTACTCGAAGGTGCAGAACCAGAGACATCGGTGTTCATGAAGAGACCTACCTTTCTTTCAACAGATATTCCAAACAGACGCGAGAACGTTCCTCACGAGTCTCGCATCATGTGCGAGGCGTTCTCAGCTACGAACAGCTCGGAGCCTCTCGCAGGACCGAGAGCAACGTGAGACCCAGGGCCTGGATTTTGTTCAAGATGCCATACAAGGCTGCTTGATCAACCACCTGTCCACAGAGGGTCGTCTCGTTGGTTTCATCGTAGGCGATGGTCATACCACCGAACCACTCGGACCATTCAGGTCCCACCTGGCCCTTGACGCGAATACAATAACTGGCCGGATCTGTCAACATGCGATTGCTCCCACCTCATAGGAACGGTCTCGGTTTCCATGCCTCAAGTGTAGCTGCCAGTAGGATGATCTGTCTTCATCCTGGCGGGATGAATTCTAGATGAAACACGCTTTCTGTTTGTGGAGGAGCAGAGGGATGAGAAGCCCGGAGATCCACGAAGGGCTCTCTAGAGCAGTCGCCACTGGCGAGCCAGCGCCACGGCTTCGTGACGATTCTTCACGTTCAGCTTGTGATAGATGCTTCGCGCCTGTGTCCTGATGGTATTGATCGAGACCACCAGCTCAGCAGCAATTTCCGCATTCGAGAGGCCAGCCGAAAGCCCCCGTAGGACTTTGCGCTCGCGGTCAGTTAACGGCTCGAGAGGCGGCTCCCGGTGGGACGTGGCGAGAGAGAGGGAACCCTGTGCTGGTTGTTCTGCTTGCAACACCGCGAGCAGGGCGTGAATATACCTGGCCTCGGGCTTGCTCTTCCACCTGGACAGCACCAGGGAAAGTAGAGCGACCATCGGGACGCCTTCATCCACAAACATCCGAACGTACCCTTCAGGCGAGGCGAGCAAGAGCGCCTGCTGGAGCAGTTGCACGGCCTGCTCTGTCTTGCCTTGCCTGGCATAGGCCAGCGCCGAGAGCATCAGCATCTCAATCTCGCTGCCGGTGCGCTCCTGCGCTCTGGCGTGTCGACGCCAGCGTTCCAGCATGCGTAAGGCTTCTCCGGCTTCTCCCTGAGCAAGAAGGCATCGCACAAGCGTGAGCGCCAGGACTTCTTGTGGGTAGCTGGGAGGGGCATCGTGGGCAAAAGAAAAGGCTTTCTGCCATTGGATCGCCTCCTCTGTGCGCCCGAGCTTTAGCCAGCCGCGCACCTGGTAGGCCTGGGCCAACTCCACTAAGCCGGTGTACTCGCACGCCTGGGCTACCATCAGGGTCGAAGCCCACCCTTCGCTTGTGCGTTCTGCATCCCCCCATGCCTGGATGACCCTGGCACGCACGAGCGAGGCGTGCGCCAGCCGCTGCGTGTCTCGCACCTTGCTGGCGAGAGTGACGGCTTGCTCGAGATATTCCTCTGCCGTGTCGAGTTCGTCTCGTTCGCGCGCGATGTTCCCCAGGCCAGTCAAGGTTCGGATAGTGAAGTTTTGCCGCTCGCCTGCCGATTCGAGCACAGAACTATAGATATCGGCCGCTTCGTGCAGCCTGCCCTGCATGACCAGCAAGTCACCTAGCGCATTCGTGTCGACCAGGATACCGTTAATGTTGCCGGTCTGCTCGTGAAGCGGGCGCGCCTCGGTCAAGGCCTGGCTCGCCGCCGCGACCTCTCCTACCAGCCGGTAGCCTTCCGCCAGCATAGTTGCAGCGACGCTGCGTTCGAGAATGGCATCTACTGGCAACAACTGGAACGCCTGGTTGCCGTACCTGACAGCCTGTGCTCCATCGCCTCGCTCACCTGTGACAAGCGCTCGTAACGCATATGCCTGGCCCAATCCTTTGCGATTGCCTTCCGCTTGAAAGAGCCATTCCGCCACTGCTAATGGACCTTCGTGGGCGTCAGACGTTTCTGAAGTGCCCAGGCTAAAGGCATAGACCAGGCAGAGGTTGGCATCTGTGAACAATAACTCTCTCGGGAAGCGTTCCAACCAGCGGATGAGCGTCCGCGCCTCAAAACCAACGAGCATCGACCGGACGAGGGGGGCGTTGGGGTTGATGAAGCGAGCTGCTCGCCCGAAATCGCCAGCCGAGAGCGCCGCCTCGATGGCCTCAGCAGGCATCCCGTTCTGCTCATACCAGGCGCTTGCGCGCGTATACAGCGCAGCCAGTCCCGCTGTCCCCACCTCCCGTTGCAAGCGCGCCTGCAGCACCTCGGCAAATAGGTGATGGTAGCGATACCACTGCCGCCGCTCATCCAGCGGGACGAGGAACAGGTTGGCACGCTCCAGGTAGCCGAGCATCTTCTCGCCATTATTGCGTCCAGTCACGGCATCACACAAGGGGCTTGTGAACCGGTCGAGGATCGAAGTGTGCAGCAGAAAGGACTGCACCGCTTCCGGCTGACGGGCGAGCACCTCTTCGACCAGGTAATCGACGATGTGGCGGTGGCTGCCAGTGAAGTCGGCCAGGAAGTGTTGCACATCGGAGCGTCCTTGTAGAGAGAGCGCCGCCAGTTGCAGCCCGGCGATCCAGCCCTCGGTGCGACTCTGCAGGGCAAGAATGGCCTCGGCAGGCAGATCGAGTCCCATTACGTTCCCGAGAAAAGCGCTCGTCTCCTCGGGCAGGAACTGCAATTGGGCCACCCGTACCTCGCAGAGCTGACCTCGCGCACGCAGCCGCGCCAGCGGCAGGGCAGGATCAACGCGCGTTGCGATGACCAGGTGCAGTTGGGGCGGGATATGCTCTACGAGAGTAGCCATGGCGTGCTGCAGCGATTCGGCGGTGATGAGGTGGTAGTCATCAAGCACAAGGATCATGTCCCTTTGGGCACGCTCGAGGAGCTCGGCGGCGAGCTGGGCAAGGACGACCTCGGGCGGCGGAGGTGGCCCAGGAGACGAGGTGTGCAACAAGGCGAGCGCACTGCTGCCCAGGTGCGGGTCAAGGGTCTGCAAGGCGGCAATCAGCGAAGAAAGGAAGCGCACGGGCTCATTATCTTCTGGCTCTAATGACAGCCAGGCGGCGTCTCTTCCGCTCTCGGCGAGCCATTGGGCAAGCAGCGTAGTTTTGCCAAACCCGGCGGGAGCCGAGACGAGTGTGAGCGGCGCCTCCATTCCCTGTTGGAGGCGCTCGATCAGGTGGTTGCGACGGACGAGTTGTGTACGTAAGCGTGGCTTGTGGAGTTTGGTGGCCAGCCTCATATCGTGCAGGCTGCTCGGTAAAGCGGATGCTGCTGTCTGGACAGTCATTCCGCCGGGGGAGGATATATTTGGTATTTGCATCACGTGCTGATCGGGCATCTCATGGCTGGATAGCACCTGGACAAGCATGGCCTGTCTGGTACCTGGTGCAGCCTCTGCAAGCTGCGCCGCTACTTCTTCTAAACGAGCAGGAGTAACCTCAGGGGTATGACCAAGGTAGCGCTTAGCCATCTTCTTCCCGGTTCTGCGGGAAGCGTACCAATACTTGCCGCCTCGTGCTCTGGCCTCCTGGCGCACCGTGAGCTGGCCAGCCTGGCCGCTGAAGGTGAAGGACGGGACTGCAGCCAACCACGTGAACCACTCGTGGCTGCCTGGAACCACAGGAAGGACCTGGTTGCTCTGGCTCTCACAGAGTTCATAGACTCCGCGCGCAGGAGACCAGGTGAGACGGTATGCAGCGGCTTTCAGCATCTCAGGCTCGCTTCTTCCAGGCGTTGCTGCCCACCAGGGCGTGTATGCTGCCCAACAGCTGTAGTATACCTGTTGGGCAGCACAAGCGCAAGAGCGGATGATGCCGCAGGGGGCAGGACGAAAACCAGAAACTCATCAACCCTCTGGCACGTGCTCGTGTGCCGAAACCGGAATGACGCCAAGCTGCTGCATCATACCCAGATCATCCCGCACCGCCCGATGCTCTATCCCCTTGCCATCCCGGAAGCGCACGAAATGCACCTGGGCCTGCCGCAATGAGCGACCGGTCGGAGCCATCCCCATAAAAGGGCCTAGATGGGTCCCGCTCAGCGTGACACGGGCTGCTACCGTGTTCCCCTCGGCCACCAGTTCCTCGATCGTGAAGTGCAGGTCGGGAAAGGCGGTGCGCAGCATCGTGACTACCTGGCGTGCCGACTCGGGACCACGATTGTTCATGCCAGGAGGAACCTCGTGATTGATGCAGTCAGGCGCGATTAACTCGTCTGCAACGGCGAGGTTGCCCTGGTGGAACATCTCCTCATAGGTCCGGCGAAATTGCACCTTGTTTCTTTCTTCTTCTGTCGTTGACATGAGTTGACTCCTTTGCTTATTGCTTCATCTCCTGGAAAACCCTAATGAGCATTATCTTCCTGCTCTCAGTGTGCCGGAGCAGGGATGGCTCCAAGTTGTTGCATCAGGCCCAAATCGTCTCGGTTGGCCCAGACTTCCACGATCTTGCCGGAGGCTATACGAAAGATGTGAATCGATGTATTGGTGATGTGCTTGCCAGTCGCCGCAAGACCTAAAAATGGCCCCTGGTGCGTACCGCTATGGGTGAGCCGCACCACGACCTTTCTCCTTCAGCGACCAGGTCCTCAATCGTGTGATGGTCATCAGGGAAGGCGCTGCGCAGCATGGTCACGGCAGCTTTCAGCCCCTGTGGACCGCTTGGAACGCCGGGGGGCAGTTGTGGATCATGATTGATCGCATTGGGGGCGATCAGCTTGTCGGCGAGTTCCAGGTCTCCTTTGTTGAAGACCTCCTCGTACAGTTGAATGACGATGGCTTTGTTTGCTTCTAACGACATCTCTTGAACTCCCTTCTTGTCTTGCTGTACATCTCGAGAAAACCGATGACATCTATGGCGTATTACCTTGTCGAAAGTGTACCTGTCTGTGCTTGACCGCACCATGAAGTAGACCCACGGATTCCCCACAGTTTTCTCCACAGGCAGCATGTGATATGCTGTACCGTATACCTGAGATCGCCCGCTCTGTGATCAGCACAAGGGATTCTATGAGCAGTGAACAGACTCAATTTGGCACCTTACTGAAGCGCTACCGGACCGCGGCTGGCTTGACGCAAGAGGCGCTCGCGGCTCGCGCTCAGATCAGCGCTCGTACCGTTGCCGACCTCGAGCGCGGCATCAGTCACACCCCTCGTCATGACACGCTGGCGTTGCTACTTGAGGCCTTGAGCTTAACCGCGCAGCAGCGAGCCTTGCTCCTGGCGACCGCACGACCTGAGATGGCGGAACCTGTACCTCGGGCCCGTTCCCTGTCGCCGCCTCCTCTTCCACCCACGGCACTCATCGGGCGAGAGCAGGAGATGATACGCGCCATGACGTTCTTGCAGCGCGATGGCGTGCGCCTGCTCACGCTCACCGGTCCCAGTGGCGTCGGCAAGACGCGGCTTGGGATTCAGCTGGCGCAGGACCTCGGTGAGCGTTTTGAGGATAGGGTGGTGTTTGTGGCACTGGCCCCGCTGCGTGATTCATCCCTCCTCCCGGCAGCGCTCGCGCAAGCGCTTGGACTCCGCGAGTCCCCTCTCGGCCAGGTTTCCGAGCAGGTCCAGGCACATTTGCAGGAGCAACAGTACTTGCTGGTCCTCGACAATTTTGAGCAGATCCGGCAGGCAGCCCCATTCATCGCCGCTCTGTTAGCGACCTGTCCCCGCCTGCAGGTCCTCATCACCAGCCGCGCTCCCCTGCATATACGCGGGGAGCAGGAATTGGCCATTGCTCCACTCGCGCTGGAAGCAGCCGTTGCGCTCTTTCGCGCGCGAGCGCAGGCGGTGCGGCCGGAGAGAGACTACGCGTGGCCGGATGTCGCGGCCATCTGCGAACAGGTGGACTGCCTCCCCCTTGCCATCGAGCTGGCGGCGATGCACGTCAAGGTCCTCGCGCTTCCCCTGTTGCTTGAGCGCCTGAGCAGTCGTTTCACCCTCTTGCGTGAGGGCGCATGGGATCTGCCGGAGCGCCAGCGCACGCTGCAGAGCGCCATCGCCTGGAGCTACGACCTGCTCACGGCCGCCCAGCAGCGCTGTTTCCGTGCGCTGGGCGTCTTCCTGGGCGGCTGGACGCTGGATGCCGCAGAAGCAGTGTGTTGGCAGGAGGGCCTTCTTGCCAGGGACGAGGTCCTGATGGCGCTGGCCTCCCTCATCGATCACAGCCTGGTCTCCTCTGAGAGCAGCGTGGGCAGCGTGCCTCGCTTCAGCATGCTGGAAACGCTGCGGGAGTATGCGTTGGCATGCCTGCTCGCAGCAGGAGAAGAGGAGCAAACGCGACGCCAGCACGCCCTCTATTATGCCAGGCGTGCAGAGAACGTTGGCTGGCCAACACAGGGGACCCGCGATGTGGCCCTCCTGCAGGACTTCCCCAATGCGCGGGCGGCGTTGCACTGGGCGACCGAGCAGCGCGAGATCGCGCTTGGTCTCAAGCTCGCGGTGCATTTTACACCGCTTTGGTTCGCCCACGGGCAGATGCGTGAGGCCAGCGCCTGGCTCGAACAGCTGCTCTTCCTGGATGCAGGCGCGGGAGAGCAGGCAGCTCCGCCCGCGTTGCGGCTCAGCGCGCTCTACGGGGCAGCACGCAATGCGATGAGCCAGGGGCATGAGGAACAGGCAACAGCACTCGCCCGGGAAATGTTGCACCTGGCCGAGCGCAGTGGTGATCACGCTGGCCAAAGCCTCGCCCTGGCCAATCTCGGCGTTTTCGCTCAAGCACGCGGCGAGAGCGCGCAGGCAGCCGCCTCCTTCGCAGAAAGTTACACCCAGGCCAAACTTTCAGGGGACAGCAGAGCCCTGGGCTTTGCTCGCATCAACCTTGCCGAGAGCGCATGGCTGCAGGGCGATCTGAAGCGGGCCAGGGTGCTGCTGGAAGAGGCGCTCAGCGAGGCCCGCGCGATGGGATTCACCTGGGGGGTGGCCAGCACGTTGACGTTGCTGGGACACCTGGCGCGTGCGCAGCAGGATTATCCACTGGCCAGAGCATGCTACCGAGAAAGTCTTGCTCTTTATCGCCGGCTTCGCAATCCCACCTATACCGCCTGGTGCCTGGAAGGGATGGCAGCCCTCGACTGCGCAGAACACCACTACGAACGTGCCACCCAGCTCTGTGCTGCTGCAACGGCGCTGCGTCAGAAGGAACAGACCCCCCTGCCACCAGCGGAACAGGAACCCTTCGATCAGACGGTGATGACGGCGCGTGCTGCCCTCGATGAAGCGACATTCAACGAGGCATGGGTAACAGGGTCAGCCTGGACTCAAGAGGAAGCGATTACATATGCCTTGTCCAGCATTTCCTCGTGACGTGCTGCCAGAACGATCCGCTCATTTTTCACGTTCTTTACCTTCGTGCCTTCAGGTAACGATGATCAACCATCGCGCGCAAGAGCAGGGGCCAGTGACCGCTTGCCAGCACGCGCCCATTCCTTACCATAACCATCACCGTTTGCCCCCCACAATCCGGTATCGCCATCCCGGCTCCCTTGCGCGTCTTCTCAACATCAAAGTTCCTCAGCTCTTGTCCCCTGGCGTGCGCCACCAGGTTCTGAGCAACCAGTGGAGCTTGCTGCCGCGTCGTCATCCACGTTTTTGGTAACTCACTGCCAGCAGGTAAACGCGTTGCGTCACCGACCGCGAAAAGGTCCGGTTGATGTTCACTCTGAAAGGTCGGTTGTACCCGTACAAAGCCCCTCTCATCAACGAGCTGAGCAGGCAGCGCGAGATCCGCTCCACGGAGCGGACCGACCACAGCGGTAAGTGTAGAGTCCCAGCTCGCACCGTTCTCCAGCTCGATCCCTGCTGCATGCACAGCGCGCACCGCCTGGCCCCTTATCAACTTTGCACCTTTCCGGGCGAGAAAACGCGCGAAGATGTCCAGCGCACTGTCTCCCAGTCGTGCTCGCAGGCTATCCCGGTCATCGACAACATGGATTTGTAGCTGACCGGCCGGCCAGTGTTCTTGCGCAGCAGTCGCGAGCCATCCCGCGTATTCCAGTCCTGGCCCTGGCCGCTCGCCCGCCATGATCACGGACACATGCCCCTGTTTGAGCGCCAGAAACTGCTCTTTCAGAGCAAGCGCCTCCTCGACATCGCAGGGAAAAAGCGCGTGCTGGGCGGAACCGGGGAGACGTTCCCGGTCAGCAGGTGCGCCAGTGGCAAGAACTGCAGAGCGATAGTCGATCATCTCGCCATTCGCCAGGAGCGCGCGCTGGCTTGCGTGATCCAACCGCCTCACGGTATCGATAACGAGATGCAGCCGGTACGTTGCAGCGGCTTTTTGCAGGGAGATTTGCAATTCCTCGAAGCGATGCCGCCGCGGCGGCAGGAAAATGAGCCAGGGCCGGTAGATCAGTTCTGGCTTAGGATTCACCAGGGTAATAGTTGCATCAGCCACCAGCTTCCGCAGATGAATAGCAGTCTCTAGACCACCACAACCACCGCCAATAATCAAAAAGTCTGTGTTCATAGTTTACTTCCTTTTATCGTGTTTCTCATCACAAATTCTATTATGGAAACAGCCGGTACATGCGCACGCGGGGATGCTCGATGGGCAGGATCTCGACCCCGCGGAAGCTGGCTTCCATCGCATAGCGACGCAGGGTGGCCGGACGCATTACCTGGCCGGTGGCTGCCGACGGCTGCTCGGCCATCCCTGTCGGCAAGCTGAACAGGAGGCTCTCCACATAGTGCATCTGGTCAAACAGATCGCCCGGCGCGCTGAAGGTCTCCGGTGCGCGTGGTTCAATGGCGATCACCATCCCGCCCGCCGCCACCAGGCCGCGCATCACTTGCAGAGCCTCGACCGGACGCGCCAGGTCGTGGATGGCGTTGCACACCAGCACCAGGTCGTATGTCCCTACAAGCCCCAGATCAGTCGCATCGCGTACAGCGAAGGACACGCGATTGGCCAGGCCAGCCTCCGCCGCAGCCGTGCTCGCCGCTATAATGGAGTCCTCATCGCTATCGAAGCCATCGACATGCACCTTGGGGTAGACCAGCGCGAGCGCGAGGCTCGACCAGCCATAGCCGCAGGCAATGTCGACGATGCGGGCGGGCGGGTCTGCCTGCAGGCGGGCATGCATCTCGGGGATCATCGGCAGCCACACATTGCCCAGCAGGTTGCAGTATATCGCCCGGGCAAGGGCGGCCTGGCCTTCGCGCAGATCCGCGCCGTAGTCGGTGTAGGGCACGCCGCCCCCCGTCTGGAAGGCTTCCAGCAGGGCTGGCAGCGGCTGCGCACCGCCAACGGCCACGCGAGCGAGCGGGGCCAGATAGTTAAGGCTGTCAGGTGCCAGCAGGACTTCGGCGTGTCCCAGCGATAGGTGGTACCTGCGTGCGCTGGCCTCCGCCTGCGTGTCCTCGACCTCGATGATGCCTGCCACGGCCTGTTGTTCCAGCCATTCACGCGTGTATCGCTCGTGCGTGCCAGCCTGTGTGGCCAGCTCGCCGGGAGTGACGGGACCGAGCTCGGCCAGCGCCTGATAGATGCCCAGGCGGTAACCTATGTAGATCGTGACCAGGTTTCCTCCCTCGACGAAGGCCTGGAAGAGTCGTCTCACGAAAGCGTCGCGCCGTGGGGCTTCCTCAGGGGTAATGGCGATGGTATCGATCATAGAACACTCCTTCCGAGATCGCGCTCTGCAAATGCTCCCTGCACTTCACGATGCTCTACAGGCACGCGCGTTTTGCGTACGACCCATTCCAACCATGCCACTCCCACGACGAAACAGGCCATACCCAGTGGACCAGTGGGCACCACGTGTCTTGTGCCAAAGAGCATACCAGCCAGCACGAGGAGGGCAACGGGCAGGCGGGGACGACTGACACTGAACACCGCCAGGCCTGCCACGGCAAAGGCGATCCACCACAGCGCTGTTCCCACGCTGGACGTTGCAATGCCCCAGCCAACCAGGCCAAACGCAAGTACCGCGAGTACCGTCACTCCCCGGCGCCGGCCCGGCTCCGTCAGGGCAATAGCAGCAGAGAGCATGCTGATGACCCAGGCGCTCGAACCAATAGCGGCAAGGATCGCTCCCAGGCCGCTGGTCCACACGGCCTCAACCGCAAGCCTGGCCCCTGGAAGCTGATCTGCCGGCAGGTGGCTGGCGTACTGGACCAGGGTGCCGGTGCCCAACCCGATCAGCGCGTCGAATCCGATGTAAAAGGGGATGAAAATGGCCAGTGCCACCCGGCTGATGGTTGCTGCGAGACCTTGCTCCTCCTGGAGGAGGACATAGGCTGCCAGCCCCAACAGCGCAAAGCCTGCCAGGTTGAGTACGTGGAGAATGATCCACCACTCCACATGAGGGGACACCGATTGATACACCCCGGCGGATGATGAGACGATCGGGTGTGCCAGGTTGATGGCGCCCACGAAGACTGGTCCGCCAAACAGGCTGGCATATCGGAAGAGTTTTGACATACGTTTCTTCTCGTTTCTGCATATTTTCTACGAACAGAGCAACAGGTTTGCTCCTTTCCCAGAAGCATACCCACAAGGTCTCTCGCGTACCTCGTCAGAAGTGACTATTTTGCAGATGCCTGGTGAGAAGAGAAGGTCGGGAAGTGGAATAGTAAGAATTGACTAGAAATCACTGGACACCGGCGGTTAGTCTGCCAGGCCGTGACGGAGAGCGAACGCGGTGGCAGCGGCGCGATTGTCGGCGAGGGTCTTGTTGAAAATGCTGGCCAGGTGGTTGGCGACCGTGCGCTCACTGATCACCAGCGCCTCGGCGATCTCACGGTTGGAGCGGCCCTGGGCGACCAGCCGCAGCACTTCAGCCTCGCGCAGGCTGAGCCCGGCGGGCAGGTGCGGCCGGGTTCCCATACGAGCGAGCTGGCGCAGCCGGTCGCGCATCTGACGCGCCACCGTCTGACTGCCGAACTGCTCCCCCAGGGCCACGGCCTCTTCCAGAAGGGCGCGAGCGGAGGCAATACCGGCTCGCCCGCGCTCGGCCAGTTCGAGGTCAGCCCGGGCCAGCAGGGTGAGGACGTGTTCTGATTTGAGGCCAAACCGCCGGGCCGCCTCTTCGGCTGCCGCCAGGTACCCTCGCGCTGCCGCGAAGTCTCCGAGCAGCGTGGCGAGGGCCCCCAGCAGGCGATCCACTAAGAAGCCATGGAACTGACCGCCGAACGGCAACAGGCGCGGGTAGAGGCGGACTGCCCATTCCCGGTTACCCAGCTGGGCAGTAATAGCGGCCATGGAGCTCAGCGTGTGCGCCGCCGGCATCGTCCCGGCAGGCAGGGGAGCGATCAGCGCTTCCAGTTCGTCGAGTGCGGCCAGCGCCTCCCGGTGTTTGCCCGCGAGCGCCTGGACGAAGCCGAGTCCACCCAGCCACCAGACCAGCGAGCGGGGTTCCAGTTCGCGGAAGCGGCCAATGGCCGCGCGCAGCAGGTCCTCCGCCGTCTCAGGGTCCCCCCAGAAAGAGGCGAGCAGGCCGTGCGTCAATTGCAGCAGGGCCTGCGGCTCCGGGCTGGCGAGTTGCTCGACGATCAGCCGGCCCTGCGCCAGCGCCTCCTCGGCCTCTGCACGCTGTCCACGCATAGCATAGTGGGTGGCCAGGTGCGAGTAGAGGTGCCGCAACTGATACGGGTCATGGCAGCGCCGGGCGTAGGCGAGCCAGCGCCGGAACAACTCCTCCCGCCGGTCGAGCGCACCGGCCCAGCTGTATGCCAGGGACAGGCCGGCGCAGCTCTCGGTCGCCTCCAGCGCATCGAAAGCCTCGTCGGCCTTCAAGAGCGCCTGCTCCAACAACAGAGTGGCTCCCTCCACCTCCCCTGCCCGCAGCAAGAGATTCCCCAGCGCTCGGCTCGCCGCTGCCTCCAGGCGCACATCGCCGAACCGTTGAGCGAGGGTGAGCGCCCGGTCGAGAAAGCCTCTTGCCTCGCTGTGCTCGTGCAGGCTGAGCACCAGGAGCGAACCAAACTCGATCAGCACCCGCACCGTATCGGCGGTTGGCTGCTCCGAGAGCAGAGCCACGGCCTGTTGCAGCGCGGCGCGTGCCGGGCCGATCTCTTCCAGCCGCCAATGGGCGCGACCCAGACCAAGCGCTGCCCGCCCAGCCGCACCGCTGTTGCCAGCTCTCAGCCACCAGTCCTGAGCGGCTTGAAACGCGCCAATGGCGTCCAGTGGAGTGGCAGCCAGCAGCGCTGCCTCCCCGAGTTCCTGCAGCCATTCCCCGCGCCGCGGGTCATGGTCGGCCACGAGTACAAGCGCTGTGCAGTAATGTCCCACCGCTTCCTGTGGCGCGTAGGCGCGCCTGGCCTGTTCAGCCGCCAACTGAGAATAAGTCGCACCCAGTTCGCGGTCACCGCTGCGGGCAAAATGGAAAGCCAGCTCAGCCAGTTGGTGGGCGTCCGAGCGGTCGAGCCGCAGTTCCAGCCTGCGGCCGATCAGCGTGTGCAAGCGGGTGCGCCGGGCAGAACTCACTTCGTCGTAGAGGCAGGCGCGAATCGTATCATGGCTGAAGGTGAACGTCCCGGGTTGCTCAGATCGAAGCAAGCGGGCTTGTTCAGCTTGTTGTAGCTGCTCCTCGACCGCCTCTCTGTCCTGGCCGGCCACCCCGGCGAGCAGCGCGATGTCAAAGGTGCGACCGATGATCGCCGCCGTGTGCAGCAGCGTGATGACCTGCGGGGCCAGCCTGTTGACGCGCTGGCGCACGGCACTCACAATGCTGGAAGGGAGCATGGCTTCCACTGGCTCACCCAGGCGAACCCCCTCCTCATCGTGCGTGATGACGCCAGTTTCCAGCCATCCCCAGAGCAACTCCTCGGCGAAGAAGGGATTGCCTTCGCTCTGGGAAGCCAGCAGGCGACTCAATGCCGCATCGACCGGGGCGCCAAGAGCATTGGTCGCAAAGGTGCTCAAGTCAGTCTCTGTAAGAGAACCAGGCGTGATGGTGGTGAGCTGCCGGAGACGATTGAGTTCAGTCAATGCACGTTCAAAGGCCGGGCGATGCGTGACCTCGCCTTCGCGGTAGGCGCCCAGGACCAGCAGGCGTGCATCCGGCTGGGAGCGTGCCACGTAACAGAGCAAGTCGAGCGTGGCGGTGTCGGCCCACTGCAGATCGTCGAGAAGGAGCAGCAAGCCGTGGGGAGCAGCAATGGCAGCGAGAAACATGCCCACAGCCTCATAGAGGCGCAGGCGCGCCTGTTCGGGCGGCAGTGGGTAACTGGACGGGAGTTCCCCCAGGCGTAGCGAGAATTCAGGCAGGATCGTAGCCAGCACGGAAGCCATTGCCCCGGCCTGCGAGCGCACTTCGTCCGGTGTAGCAGCGCGGATGTGCTTCCCGAGGGCTTCTAAAAACGGGAGATAGGGCGGCATGCCCTCGGCTTCGGAGGCCCCCCCGCGCAACACGGGAGCACCCGCCTGTTCGGCACGCCGTGCGACTTCTCGCAGCAAGCGCGTCTTGCCGATGCCTGGTTCGCCCGCAACGAGAGCCACCCGCAGCCGGCCAGTCATGCTCTGCTCAAACTGATTCCACAGGCTGTCGAGTTCGCGTTGCCGTCCCACCAGGACAGGCTTAGCCTTCGGTGCTCCACCAGTCATGACTCATTCTCCTGATCGTCACCTCTCTTGAAGAAAGTATACTCAATTGTTGTCGAACATGCGAGTTTTTGGCACATTTCTCGGCTGGTGGGACCTATCGAGGCTCTGCATCCATCCTGTTCGTGCTGCTCTCCACTTCAATCGGCTCAACCCACTGTGCTCTCCAGGCTGGTGCCTCGAAAGGATCGGCATAGTAGCGCGTTTCCCGGATAATCTTACCCTCACGGAACTCAATGATATTGGCGACATGGTAGATCCGCCCATTATAGTCGGAGCGTGCCTCTACCACCCAGACATCTCCACTGCCTACAATGCGACGCATGGTTACCTTAGGCGGCCCAGGGTAAGCATCCTGCATTGCCTTCATGTTGTCACGACCGCGAATGCGTTCGCCTGACTGAAGCATGTCAATCACCACGTCCTCGTGACGTAGTTCATATTCCTGAGCAGCATCGAGTTTCCCCTTGAGATACCTCTCGAGCTTGAGGCGGTTATTTTGTCCATCCATAAGCGCAATCTCCTTTCAAGTATGGCTGCTCAGCCATGCTTCCTTGCCGAGCCGCTCACCGGACCCATGTATTGGATATATCCTTCCTCACCTCTCTTCTCAAGGCTTTCCACATAGCCTCTGACGTGTTCAACAGCCTTCTTGACCTGCTTTTGCCGGACGAGGTGGATCACTACTAAGATCAGCCACGGTCCTACAAGGGCGAATATGCCTCCCATGGCGAGGAAGAAGAAGAGGGTGAAGAGCCCAATGACGCTGGAGCAGATGTCAATGCACCAGTGCGTGAGTTCATTGTCGGATGTTCTTGAACCAAACCTGGTATCTGTTCCTCGCGATACCATCTGACTGTAAAGGACCATGTTCTTGCCTCCTTCTCTGGGATGAGCTACAATAGCTGTACCCGATGCTCTGAGTGTAGTGCACCACCAAGAAAAGCCCGTGAAAGAGAGCGTGAAATGCAATGGGCCGGCTTCACCTGGCATTCCTCGGCACACCAGAAGTTAGTCACGCTGAGCGGGTACTAACGTTTCCCACGCGCAAGGCGCTGGCGCTGCTCATTTATCTCGTGACGAAAGAAAGCCTGCATCCTCGCGAGAAACTCACCGCGCTGCTCTGGCCAGAGAGCGACGAGGAACATGGGCGCATGACGCTTCGCCGCACGCTGGCATTGCTGCGCCAGTCTCTCGATGAGGGCAGTGAGTCCCAGGGTAGAATGCACCTGCTCGTCGAGCGGGAAGCTCTCGGCTTCAACTTCGCTTCCGACTTCGATCTTGACCTTCATCAACTCAACACTGCCTCGGCACTCATGCGCTCCCAGGCCAGCCCTCCCACAGAACAGAGAACAGGGGTACCAGAAGAGTCCCGTCGTCACCTACTCTCCAGGCTCCAGCAGGCCGTACACGTGTATCGAGGCGAGTTTCTCGCGGGGTTCTCTCTGGAAGATGCCGCCGACTTTGACGACTGGATTGGTGCTCAACGTGCCTACTGGCAGCGGCAGATGGAAGGGATCTTCAACCGGCTTTCGCAGGTGCAGTTTGAAGGTGGAGAGATTGCCAACGCCATTGATACCACCACGCGTTGGGTTGCCCATGACCCTTTGAACGAGGCTGCCTATCGCCGTCTCATGCGCTTACATCTCGCAGCCGGAGATCGCTATTCCGCCTTAGAGACATACGAAACCTGCCGGGCGCTACTGGAACAGGATTTGCAGACTGAACCTGCGCCCGAAACTGAGGCTCTGGCCGAGCGCATTCGCGCGAAAACTGTCCCTGGCAGCAAACAGTCTCGTGGCTCGGTCAAGCCTATCTTGGCCGAAGTGCCTCTTATAGGGAGAGCGAACGAACACACTATACTAGTAACAGCCTACCGCAAGGTGCGTCGTGAAGGGCCCCAAGCGCTCGTCCTCAGTGGTGAGGCAGGCATTGGCAAAACCCGCCTGACGAGCGAATTCCTGCGCTGGGCAACAGCGCAGGGGGCAGATGTGCTCCAGGGGCAAGCATTTGAGGCGGGTGGCCGCCTGCCGTATCAGCCCCTCGTCGAGGCACTGCGTGGCCGCTTGGCACGCGAGAACGCGCCAGGCGATTTGCTCACTGCCCCCTGGCTGGCCGAACTCTCCCGGCTCCTCCCCGAATTGCGCGAACGCTCTCCTGACCTGCCTTTCCCAGCGAGTGATGAAGCAACGGCGCGAACCCGCCTGTTTGAGTCCATCGCTCGCCTGGGCCAGGCCCTGGCCAGGAAAGTACCGCTGGTCGTGTTCATCGACGATCTGCAGTGGGCCGATGCCTCTTCGCTTGACCTGCTGCATTACGTCTGCCGGCGCTGGGCCGCGAACAAGACACCCATCCTCCTCATCTTCACCCTGCGCTCAGAAACGCTAGCGATCGCGCCAGAACTCGCTGGCTGGTTGTCCGGCCTGGAACGCGACGTGCCTGTCACACACCTGGAATTGGACCCGCTCACTCCTGAAGAAACAGTACAACTGATCCGCTCTCTGGCTCCCGAAGAGCAAGCCGCACAAACGGAAAGCTCCGACACTGAGCTGTTTGGTCGCTGGCTCTATGCCGAAACAGGTGGACAGCCTTTCTTTCTGATGGAAACACTCAAGACATTATTGGAGCAAGGTCTCCTTACCGTTCAATTGACAGAGGACGGAGCACGAGCCATCGATCTCACCTCTGCCATACGCAGTGAGCATGTTTTAGGAGGGGTACTCCCTACGAGAGTGCGGGAGGTGATTAGGAGCCGATTGACTCGTCTTGCTCCCAACGATCTGAGCCTGTTGACTGCTGGAGCTGTCCTGGACAAGAGCTTCACCTTTAAACGGCTGTGCCAGGTAGCGAATATTCCCGAACACGAAGGGCTGCCAGCTCTCGAAGTGTTGCTCTCCAGGCGCCTGCTCTCTGAGGCTGGCAACAGGGAAAGGTATCCAGCTGAAGAACACTTCCTGTTTGCCCATAACAAAATACGTGATGTGGTGTACACAGAGGCAGGCAGTACGCGCCGCCGCCTCTTCCATCACCGGGCGTTTGAGGCCCTGCAAGCAGCATCGGCCTCTCCTGCTGAACTGGCTCACCACGCGTTCGCGGCGGGACTTCCTGAGGCTGCCGCGCGTTTGAGTATCGCCGCAGGGGATGAGGCGATGCGCCTGTTTGCCGCGCGTGACGCCATCGCTCATTACGAACAGGTCCGACGACTCGTGAGACGTTCGGATGAAGATACCCCGCAGATGGTAAGGAGGAACGTTGCTGTTTCGCTTGCCGACCTGTCCCAGCTGTATCTCCAACTGGGTTGGGCCTACGAGCTGAGCAGCGAGTTCGCACATGCGAAGAGCAGCTACGAGGAGATGCTGGCACTGGCGCGAGAGGTGCGCGAGCCGGCGATGGAATGTGCGGCCCTGAATCGCTTGGCGACCCTGGCCGCTCAGAGCAACCAGGATTTTGCAAGGGCGGAGGAACTCCTCCAACAGGCTCTAGCTATAGCCGAGCGCAGCCAGAATACTGCTGGAGTGGCAGAAACCGCATGGAATCTCGCACAGACGGGGTTTTATGCTGGGAAGATATCTGCATCACTCCCGCATGCAAAACGGGCGCTGGCGCTCGCCCGAGAACTGCACCTGCAGGAACTCATCGGACGAAGCTTGCACGCACTGGCTACCCTTGAGTCCGCCCTGGGGAAATGGGAGGAGAGCCTGTCTCACGCCGAGGAGGCACGGATACTCTACACGACGTTGGGCAACCGGCCGATGGAAGTGGGTTGCCTGTGCATCATGGCTGTAGCCAGGATCAATGATGGTCAGCCTCAAGCAGGGATCGATGCCGCGCGGGCAGCGCTTGCGATCAGTATGGAAATTGAAGACCCATGGGGGCAGATCAATGCGGCTGTTCAGATGGTGCCAGGTTTACTCGATTGTGGCGCTTACACCGAGGCACTTGCAGTCATCCAGCAGGGCGTTGCCTTAGCACGCGCTCTAGAGATTACACCTTTGCTGGTCATCACCCTCAATGAATTGGGCAATGTGGGCCGGGCAATGCTGACGCTAGAGGCTGCGCAAGCAGCCCATAGCGAAGCACTCGCACGCTGTGAAAGCTCCTTGCCTCCACCTTATGTCGGATGGATCGTCGGCGAACTCTGCGCAGATTGTGCGTTGGCCGGACAATGGCAGAAGGCATATACGTACGCCCTCAAAGCAGCAGCAGCGAGGGACCCAACCATCATCCATGGAGGACTCGCCCGCTGGCATGAGACCGAGGCCTTGCTGCGCGGAGGGAGTGTCGAGCAGGCCAGAGAGGAGGTGCAGCGCTTTGGAGAGCGCTTTGGCAACAGGCGGCGCTATCGCATTCCCTACCTGCGGGCTCTGGCTGTGCTGACGCAATGGGATGGGGATACTGACCAGGTGACTGTCCACCTACAAGAGGCAGCGCAACTTGCAGAAGAGATAGGCTTACCTGGAGAACTCTGGCAAATCCTGGCAGCCCTGGGTGAGTTGTATCAAGCGCGCAAGAACGTGAGTCAGGCGCGGCAAGCATTTGCACGTGCCGCTCAGGTCGTGCAGTCACTTGCTGACAGGATGGAAGACGAGCAACAACGTACCACCTTTCTCTCAGCGCAAGCAGTACGAGCTGTGTTAGCACATGACGCAACAGAGTGGTAGAGCAATGACGCAATGCACCGGTGCATGCTGCGCAGCCAGGTCTTCCACCGAACGGAGTGCCGCATATTGCAGCCCCAGAAAACTATCGACAGCCGCGTTAGGTCCGCCAAGCGTCATCACTCCGCTGGCATAGACCCGGCCAGGCCCATTGCTCATACCCAGCACCTCAAAATCGTTGGACACTTTCAGCCGACCTTTGGGATTCACTCCTGAGTTCTAATTTACAAAAAAATGTGACTCTTTTCGTCTATTTTTTTGTGCAATAGTAAAGTAAGTGAGCTATTTCGCGGACTGTTTGTGAGAAAGGACGTAGAAGCCACCCAGGTTCTCGGGTATACTTGGAAAGAAAAAATGGTGATGAGAGGGTATCCTCTTCGTGCAGAACGCCGAAGTGCAAGGAAAGGAAAGGCGATCCGATGCTTACAGGACAAATCCTGCTCCAACTTATCGTCATCTTGATCGTAGTGCAGCTTTTCGGTCATGTGTCGGGACGTATTGGTCAGCAGTGGGTCATCGGTGAAATCCTGGCAGGGATTGCGCTCGGACCTTCTTTGCTTGGCGCCTTCTTTCCTGGTATCAAAGCCATAGTATTTCCCGCCAGCGCCCTTCCAACGCTGCAAACGTTGGGTGATATTGGTCTCGTCTTCTATATGTTTTCCCTGGGATCGCGCCTGGATACGCCGGTAATACTTCGCCAGAGCCGCAAGGCCATCGTTGCCTCCCTCAGCGGCATCCTGCTCCCACTCATCCTGGGGGCCTCGCTTGCATTCGCGCTCTACCCCGCTTTTGCCGGGCCAAAAGCGACCCGTCTATCCTTCATGCTCCTGGTTGGAACGGCGATGGCGATCACAGCCTTTCCGGTGCTGGCACGTCTGCTCACAGAGAAAAAAATGCTGGGCACCAGCATAGGAACGCTGGCCCTCACCTGTGCGGCCATCGATGATGTCATAGCCTGGTGTCTGCTGGCCCTGGTGATCGCCGTCGTCCATGCCAAAGGCGTGACTTCGGGCCTGCTGACCGTGGGACTCACTCTGCTCTTTATTGGCGTCATGCTCGGGATCGTGCGTCCCCTGCTCGCCTATGCCAGCCGGCGCATTCCCTGGCCGCACTTGCTGGTCGCGCTCACTCTCGTCCTGCTATTGCTGTCAGCTTACACCACCAACGCGATTGGCATCCATCCCGTGTTTGGTGCGTTCCTCATGGGGATCATCCTGCCACGCCGGGCGGCCTTCATCGAGCAAGTTCGCAGCTTAGACCAGGTCAATAGTGTGCTCTTCCTGCCGCTCTTCTTCGTCTATAGCGGCCTGCGCACGCAAATCGGCCTCATCAGTGCCCCGGCCCTGTGGCTCATCTGCCTCCTTGTGCTCGTCGTCGCCTGCCTCGGCAAGGTTCTGGGCGGCACGCTTTCCGTCCGCTGGATGGGTGAGTCCTGGCGAGAGTCACTGACCCTGGGCATCTTGATGAACACCCGGGGCCTGGTCGAATTGATCGTGCTCAACATTGGCCTGGACTTAGGCGTGCTCTCCCCAGCGCTCTTTGCCATGCTGGTCATCATGGCCGTGGTGACGACGATGATGGCTTCACCGCTATTACCCTTGTTGGGCTACCGGCAAAAGAGTCAGCCGGAACATCATGCCGAAGTCCCAGAGATAGATATGCATATCTGGGACGGAGACCGCTCCAGCAATGCCTGAAGTGAGAGAGGAGGACCCAGTGACGTTTCCCAATGGCAGGTTTGGTCGTCGCTGGATACTGGGATTGTATCTCTTCGGCACCAGCGAAGGATTACTCGCCGGACTACTTTCCGTCTTCATCACAAATCCCATTTTCGTCTTGTTCAACAATATATGGGGGGCGATCAGCTTTCCCCTTATTCTGTTTTGTAGTGTATGATTGAGGTGAGAGGGAGATACCTGTAAGAAAGCATTTTTAGAACAGATAACCGTTCCCGTACTCTTTGGGCTTTGCAAAAGACAAAAGGAGGTGCTCATTGAATACCTGGTTAGAGGACGTACAAGCTGTCCTCTCCACCACCCCAGAGCGCTGGCAACGGCTGGTCAGCACTCTTCCTATTGATCTGCTGACACGTCCGCCAGCCGCAGGAGAGTGGTCAGCGCTCAATTGCTTACAGCATTTACTGGACGCGGAACGCTTAGTCTTTCCTGTCCGCGTCCATGCTTTTTTGGCAGGACAGGATTTTGTCGATTTCGACCCAAACCAGCAGCACGCAGGCCCTGATTCACAGACTCCTGAGCAGCTGGCTGCTGCGTTCGCACGCAATCGTCAAGAAAGCCTTGTCCTGCTCAAGCAAGTGAAGGATGACGACCTGGGACGGACCGTACAGCATCCTCAGCTGGGCACAGTCACCCTGGCAGAGATGCTTCATACCTGGGCAGCTCACGATTTGATGCACACCGTCCAGGCCGAACGAGCGCTCATGCAGCCCTTCATGCTCGGCTGTGGTCGCTGGCGTCCCTTCTTTCGGGATCACGAGAGCGGTGTTCTGAAGGAATAAGCGCCGTTGCCCCACGTTCCGATGAGCCTCTTCGCGCACAGTATCGGCGCGCGCCAGGTGGTTTCACGCTGTTCTGGGGAGGGTGATGATGTCGGCTGGTAACATGCATGTCGACGAGGTGGACGTCGATGTATCTCTCGTGGGCCGGTTGCTCGCGGCGCAGTTTCCGCAGTGGGCAGACCTTCCCATCGAGCTGGTCCACTCCGCTGGGACCGATAACGCGATCTATCGGGTAGGCTCCGACATGGCCGTGCGACTCCCCCGCATCGAAGGTGCCACCGGGCAAGTGTACAAAGAGCACCAGTGGCTGCCGAGACTTACCCCGCACCTGCCGCTCGCGCCGAAGCGATCATTCGCGCGAGAAATGCAGGATTGACCTAGGCAGGGAAAACCATATACAGGGAAAAAATCACACCATTCCCCTGACCAGGTACGCCAGCGTCCTCATGTCGCCCACCAGGAACGTCTCCCTCACATCCAGCGGCCGCGCCAGCCCTTGCCGGTTGACCCACACCGTCGTATAGCCCAGCTCGCTCGCTGGTACAACATCATACTTGAAACCAAAACCGGCATGCCAGATGTCCTGCACCGGCAATCCCAGGCGCTCGCGCGCCAGCAAAAAACCCTTGTGGCTGGGCTTGTAGGCGCCTGCCTGCTCCGCCGTAATGATATCGTCGAACTTCACACCTATCGTCCGCTCCGTCTCGGCGATAATGGCGTCGTCGGTATTGGTAATAAGCACAACCTTTAAGAATTTCTGCAAGTCGATAATGGCATCTCGCGTATCCGGAAATGGCTTCCACTGCCCCATCGAAGCGGCAAACGCCTCCACGTCCGTCTCGTCATAAGGGAGGTGAAACTGATCGAAAGCCATCTTCATCGTATCGCCCAGCACCTGGCGATAGGGGCGATACTGCTGCTGAATGTAATGAAACTGTATCTCTTCCCATTGCGCCTGCAAAGCTTTCGTATCGATCCCCTCAACGCCTTTCGCCGCCAGGCGCCGGGCGAAGAACTGCTGTATCTCCCCTTCCCAGTCAATCAATGTGCCATAACAATCAAAGGTAATAGCTTTGGGTAATGTAATCAAAAAATAACCTCCACGCGTTGCGTACTTCCTATCCTATTTCCCGCCTGGATGTCAGGCCCGTCTGCTATGTATTCTACCGCATTATTCAGAGCATTATCATACTCTATCTTTCATGGTAAAACTGGGAAACTGAGGGTGAGCAGATCAACCGGGTGAAAGATAGGGCCCGTTTGATTCGCTGCCACCACCGATGATGAAATGTAACACCCAAGATCGGTCAGGTATTGTCATGCTGAGCGAAGCGAAGCATCTCGGTGCCCCTCGAGCCAGACCCTTCGCTTCCCCTTCACTTCGCTCAGGGCTGCGGCTCACTCAGGGTGACACCACAGGACCGAGCTTGTTCCTTAAACTTCATTATCGGCCCGCTCTCGTACATCACCCCAAAGCATGGAGAGCCGAAAAGCACTCCTCCTATTATTCATGAGCTTTTAGGAGTATAATAAACACCTATAACTCATCCTTTTATTGGAGATATTTAGAGCGACCCTAAGGAGGCATTTCACGATGGCTGAACAAGAAGTATATTTCAACGAAGGCATCTCCCGGCGCGCTGTCCTGAAAGTGCTGGCGGGTCTAACTATAACTATGGGGAGCATAAGCTGCTCCGCTTCTGCCTCGCCTGCCGCCCCCGTCACTCCTGCCCCCACTCTACTCCCACTGGGAACCATGGTTTACACCTACAAAGGCCACTCCGATTACGCAACCTCGGTCGCGTGGTCGCCCGATGACAAACGTATCGCCTCCGGGTCACGAGATCAAACCGTGCAAGTCTGGGATGCTACTACAGGCGGCCATGTGCTCACCTACAAGGGCAATACCGACGTGGTGAATACCATAGCATGGTCACCTGATGGCAAACATATCGCCTCCGGCGGTTATGACAATGTCGTAAAGGTCTGGGATGCCTCCACGGGCAATACTCTCTACACATTCAAAGGCCACTCCGATCTGGTGAATGGAGTAGCATGGTCGCCCAGTAGCAAGCGCATCGGCTCTGGAAGCCACGATAACACGGTCCAGGTGTGGGACGCCGCTACCGGGGGCAATGTCTTTATCTATAAAGGTCATACCGATTTCCTCACCGCTGTAGCATGGTCACCCGACGGCACGCACATCGCCTCTGGCAGTGGTGATGATACGGTGCAGGTGTAGGACGCCACTACGGGAGGCCACAAAGTTAGCTTTACCGGCCACGGCTCCTGGGTGTTCGCCGTGGCGTGGTCGCCCAATGGAAAGCGTATCGCCTCCGCTTCTGTGAATAAGATGGTACTGGTCTGGGATGCCGACACGGGCAATAACGTCTTCACCTACAAAGGTCATACCGACGGAGTGAATGCCGTAGCGTGGTCGCCAGATGGCAAACGTATCGCCTCTGGCAGTGACGATAAAACCGTACAGGTCTGGGATGCCGCCACGGGTGGGAACGTTTTCATCTACAAAGGCCATACCGACATTGTAAGAGCCGTACCATGGTCACCGGATGCCAGGAAACTCATCGCCTCCGGGAGTAACGACCAGACGGTGCAGGTATGGCAGGCAAGTATCTGATATGCATGGGACTACACGTTTTGATCGCCGAGCCCCGTGAAATCACAGAAAATCCGGCGGGAAAGTCCCGGCATTCATGTCGGGGATGAAGCGCCGCTCCTTTTGCTCTTTGGTGCTGGCAGTTTCACAACTGCTGTTCACACCATGCTCTCGCCACGCTGACACTAGCCACAGACCCAGGGTGCCTCCATGCTTTAACGCAGTGTGCTACAATAAGGAGTGGAGATTGTTTAGGAAGGGGAGGATGCGGTTCCGTCTGCCCAATGCAAGTAGCTCAAGCCATCAGCTTCCAGCTGCTCTGATAGGAGTCGGCGCGTCTGGATAGATGAAGGGAGTTCACGATGTCTCTGCACACACAGAGACTGGTGCTGGTTGCTTTTCTTCTCTTGCTGACAAGTTGTGCCGAGCCTGCGAACCAGCGCGCCGTGCCCGTCGCCACTGCGCACCCAACGAGCGTGCCAACTCCAACCGCAACGCCGACGCCGGTTCCGCTCGTGCCGACACTGGGTCCTATTCCACAGAACTGCCCAGTAAGTAACCCGACTCCTCATATGATCTTGCCAGGTCTTGGCCCGGTCATTGGCGCCTCACCTGTCTGGGCCGACTGGCCCCCAGGTCCAAGCATCCTCAAGGGGCAACCCGACCCCACTTTAAACACCTATGAACCCCCTTATGGATGGGCCATGCTGAAAACGATCTGGGAGGTCGGACCCAACTATACGCATCCTGTCACGGTCCAGGGCCATGATCTCTTCGATCACACGCCTCTCTTGTTCCAGTTCCTCGATTATACACCCACAGCCGATGGCGTTTTAGACCCGCAGCATCCAGATCACCCTCGGTCCGTTGTTGGAGAGGAATGGGCCGAATGGGGGAGCGTTTTTGTCATACCCAAGGCAGGATGTTATGTCGTGGACGTGTCATGGCCGACAGGCCATTGGTCGGTCACATTTGCTGTCGGGGCATAAGAACCAGCGCTGCTGGTTGTGGTTTACTGCCTGAGCGAGGTATGATGTACTGGGGCTGGCGTGTCGCTTAATACGCCTGGAGATGTAGTGTACGAAATAAGGGGATGGGCTATGAATCATGCTCGCTTAGTATCTCGAGCGGTGCTGCTGACAGCAGTCATCCTGGTCATAGCATCCTGTGCTCAGGCTTCACAACCATCAACCTCGGCCACGCCCACTGTGGATAGCGCCCATCTCACGGCGTTTGCGCAGGAGCAATCTACCCCGGCTCCTTCTCCCTCTCCAACCCCAACTCCTCTCGTGGCTAGCGCTGCCAACGTAGGACCAGTACCGCAGACCTGTCCACCTGGTCCAACACCCAAAGATGTCAACCCATCACTCTTTGGACCGGGAGTCGGCGGATCGCCAGTCTGGGCCATCGGCTTTGATGGGCCTCATGCGACAGCGCACCTTCGAGGTATCGCTGAGGATGCTACCACTGCCAAGCAATACGGCTGGGAACACAAAATTCTGTGGGAGATCGGCCCTCATTATACCCACTCCGTGACGCTCCGTGGTGGATCGCTCAGGAATGGAACACTCCTCTGGTTTCAGTTCGGTGATCAAGCTCCCACGATGACTCCTGTCTTGGATTCGCAGCATCCCGGAACGATTACCGGTTTTGATGCCGGTTGGGCAGGTTTTCCCTCCTATCTTCTCATTCCTGGAGCAGGCTGCTACTATCTTGAAGCTCGGTGGCCAGGAGGAAGCTGGCGTATTTCCTTTGCAGCGGGTCTGTAGAAGGGTGCATGAGTAACCAAAAGCAGGATTGGATATGTTGACCCCTTGTTGATTCAATTTCATGACGAAGGATTCATTGAACTGCATGCACTGACAAGGAATGGCTATCCTCGCCCAGCGCTCTGACTGAATCGCTCAATGAGGCGTGCCGCTTGAGCTGCTCCTCCATACGCGCACATCCTTTTGCCCGCGCGAGCGGCGTTGGAGGCTATGGACGGATCCGTGAGCACGCGCCTGATCGCCGCCCGCAGCGCTTCCACGCACACCTGTTTCTTCCCGCGATCATGCTCGACCGGCACCATAGCTCCCGCACCTAACGCTGCAATCCGCCGCGCGTTGCTCTCGCGTTCTGCGTAGGTCGGGATGATGACGGCAGGTTTGCCCATGCAGAGTCCGGTCTGGCAAGAGCCATAGCCCCCGTGGTGGATCAGCACATCGCTCCTCTCTGCCATCGCCAATCCTGGAACGTAGGGTTCGTGGCGGAAGTTGGCTGGCAAAGGGAGCACTTCCTTCGGCAGGGGGTGATGTCCCG
>WNFD01005763.1_pt1 | contig 26891 bp, 28 predicted proteins | sample 5400491 | NCBI WGS metagenome assembly WNFD01 (sample SAMN13153343, study PRJNA577476) | soil metagenome | isolation source: 120 cm saprolite under Douglas fir tree site 2 hole 2 replicate 2 | place: USA:California | collected 2015-04-18
ACCAGCCGACACTCTGAAGCGCGGCAGCGGGCCGAGCGAGGGGCGACATGAGCTCGCGGATTTCAGCAGGCTTGATCGTCGTTGCGATCTTGGGTTCCGGCGCGGTGGCGGCCGGAGCGGGGCCTTGCACCAAACAGATCGCAGCGTTCGAGCAATCCGTCCGGGCGTCGGGAAAAAACCCGGATGCGGGGCCGACCGCGCGGGAAAGCCTGGGCGCCAAGCTTGGCCGGCAACCGACCCGAAAATCCGTGAAGCAAGCGGAGCAGCAGGCGCAGGAGACGTTCGACCGAGCTCTGGCGCGCGCCAAGGCGCTGGATGCACAAGGCAAACGCGCCGAGTGCATGCGAGCTCTTTCAAAGGCCAAGAGTCTCTTCGATCTGCAATGATTTCCCCTCTCGTGAGCTGTCTTGGAATTCGCAAGAAATATCAAGTATAAAGCGCGCCATGACCATACGGCTGCACCGCGGGGATTTGCCCGACCTGTCGCGCTATCGCGGCGCGGTCGCGATCGACACCGAAACCATGGGGCTCGACCCGCACCGCGACCGGCTCTGCGTCGTCCAGCTCTCGCCGGGCGACGGCAGCGCCGACGTCGTGCAGATCCCGGCGACCGGCCGTGACGCGCCCAATCTCAATCGGCTCCTGGCCGATCCGGCCGTGCTGAAGATCTTCCATTTCGCCCGCTTCGACATCGCGGCGCTCTATGGCGCGTTCGGCGTCATGGCGACCCCGCTCTATTGCACCAAGATCGCGTCGCGGCTGGCGCGGACCTATACGGACAAGCACGGCCTCAAGGATCTCGTGCGCGAGATGCTGGGCATCGATCTCTCGAAACAGCAGCAGCTCTCCGACTGGGGCGCCGCGCAGCTCACCGAGGCGCAAGTGGCCTATGCGGCCGCCGACGTGCTGCACCTTCATGCGCTGAAGGACAAGCTCGACGTTCTGCTCGCGCGCGAGGGCCGGGCCGAGCTCGCCGCGGCCTGCTTCCGGTTCCTGCCCGATCGGGCGCGGCTGGATCTCGCCGGCTGGGCCGCGGAGGACATTTTCGCGCATTCGTGAGCCGCATCCGAGGCTTAACCGCGTGCCCCGGCGGGGCCACATTCCCTGGCCATTTTGCCCTGCCGGTGCGGCGGCGTATGATCGGCGGGCCTGATTCCGCGCTTGCATAGAGGGGGCAAAGCGCCTGACCACCGCGACTGCAGCCGAGCGAAGCGAGGGTTGGACGGCATCGAGCCGTTCCGATCTTTCGCACGCGTTCCGCATCGCCAGGCGCCACAGCCGCCGGGTGCGCCTGCTGCGGATCGCGATCCCGATCCTGGTCGTGCTCCTCGTCCTCGGGTTTGCGGCGGCGACCTGGTTCAATCCGCTGCGGATCATCGCCAAGCTGCCCAATGCGGCCGGCACGCTGACGATCTCGGGCACGAAAATCACCATGGAGCTGCCGCGCATTGCCGGCTACACCCGCGACGCGCGCGCCTATGAGCTTTCCGCGCAATCGGCCGACCAGGATCTGATCCACCCCGAAAACGTCGAGCTCAAGGGCATCGCCGCCAAGGTCGAGCTGCAAAACGATGCGTTCGTCGAGATGAGCGCCGCGAGCGGGCTCTACAACACCAAGGCGGAGCAGGTGCGGCTCGGACAGAGCATCTTGCTGAAATCCTCCAGCGGCTATGAAGCGCGGCTGACCGACGCGCTGATCGACATGCGCAGCGGCCAGATCGTCTCGGACCAGCCGGTCGAAGTGAAGCTGCTCAACGGGGTTCTCAACGCCCGGCGGCTCGAAGTCGCGGAATCGGGAGCGCTGGTGCGGTTTTCCGGCGGCGTGGCCATGATCCTCAATCTCAACCGCGACGCCGCGACGGGAAGCGTCGGAGCTTCCTCGCCATGAACCGCGGCGTCCTTGGCTGCCGCGGTTTGCTGCCGCAATTCGCGTTCCTGCTGGCGATGGCGGCGGGCGCGCCGGCGCAAACCGCGCAGACCGCGGCGCCGGCGCAGACCGGCGTGCCCAACGCGCTGCAAGGCTTTTCGCAGAACCGCGACCAGCCCGTGAAGATCGATTCGGCGAGCCTCGAGGTGCGCGACAAGGACAAGGTCGCGACGTTCTCGGGCGACGTGCACCTGAGCCAGGGCGACACCACGCTGAGCTGCAAGACGCTGGTCGTCTATTACGAGGACAATTCCCGCTCGGCGACGCTCAAGGCCGCGCAGCCGGGCCCGGGCGGCCAGCAGCAGATCCGGCGGCTCGAAGCCAAGGGCGGCGTCACCGTCAAGCAGAAGGACCAGACCGCCACCGGAAGCAACGGCGTCTTCGACATGAAGACCAACACGGTGACGCTCATCGGCAATGTCGTCGTGACCCAGGGCCAGAACGTGCTGCGGGGCGAGCGGCTCATCGTCGATCTGACGAGCGGCGTCTCGCGCGTGGAGGGCGGCCGGGTTCAGGGATTGTTCCTGCCGCACAGCCAGCACGACATCCGGGCTCCCGGCGAGAAAGAACCGCCCAAGCCCGCGGCGCCGGGGCCGCTGCGGTTCAATTGACGCTTCGCGCGGGCCGGCATTGCACGCCGCCGCCCAAGCGACTACACCCGCCCGAAGACAGACCCGAGGCTGATGTGCTCGACGATATTTTCGCGTGGCTGAAGGGTGCTCGCGCGCCCGCGCGCCCGCGCCCAACCCGGCACGATGACTGGCGCATGGACCTGCGGCCCGTGAAGGCGCCGATGTTGGAGCGCCACGCCGACACTTCGATCTCGCTCCCCAAACCTCGGCGACGTCAATCGGGCAACGGCGAGCGCCGGCCCGCGACCGATTATCTCGCCGTGCACGGGGTGGAGAAGAGTTTCGGCGGACGCAAGGTGGTCAAAGGCGCGAGCCTTTACGTGCGCCGGGGCGAAGCGGTGGGGCTGCTCGGTCCGAACGGCGCCGGCAAGACCACGGTGTTCTACATGATCACCGGCCTGATCAAGGCCGACCGCGGCCGCATCGAGCTCGACGGCTACGACATCACCAAATTGCCGATGTATCAGCGCGCGCGGCTCGGCATCGGCTATTTGCCGCAGGAAGCTTCCATCTTTCGCGGGCTCAACGTCGAGGACAACATCCGTGCGGTGCTCGAAGTGGTCGAGCCGGATCGGCGCAAGCGGCAGCGGGAGCTCGACGCGCTGCTCGAAGAATTCAACATCGCGCGGGTGCGCAAGACGCCCTCGATCGCGCTCTCCGGCGGCGAGCGCCGGCGCGTCGAGATCGCACGCTCGCTGGCGACCCGTCCCGCCTACATGCTGCTGGACGAGCCGTTCGCCGGCATCGATCCGATCGCGGTCGGAGACATTCAGGCGCTGGTCCGCCATCTCACCCAGCGCGGCATCGGCGTTCTCATCACCGATCACAATGTTCGCGAGACGCTGGGACTGACCGACCGGGCCTACATCATCTATTCCGGCCAGGTGCTGATGGAAGGGCGCGGCGAGGAGATCGTCACCAACCCCGAGGTGCGGCGGCTGTATCTGGGCGAGGAATTCCGTCTCTGAGCGCGAGCCTTGGACCGCGCAGCGGCGGCCGATTAGGGCGCCCCTGGCATTCCGGCGAGCGGATCGGCGAGATGGTAACGACGCGCCGGAACCTTGGTGTTAATCTTGTCCGACGCCTGCCGAAACCGGCGGAAGAGATCGATCGCTGCGAACCATGGCACTGACGCAAAAGCTCGAATTCCGCCAGAGCCAGGCGCTGGTGATGACGCCGCAGCTGATGCAGGCCATCAAGCTGCTGCAGCTCTCCAACCTCGATCTTGCCGTTTACGTCGAGGGCGAGCTCGAGCGCAATCCGCTGTTGGAGCGCGCGGGCGAGTCGGAGCCGGGCGACGCCAATCCGCAACCGGCGGAAGGGGAACCGATGCCGGCCGCGGAAGCGTCCGCCGCCGATTGGGTGGGCGAGGATTTGGCGACCAGCCGCACCGCGATCGAAGACCAGCTGGGAACCCGTCTCGACAACGTCTTTCCCGAGGATTCGGGCGAAGCGCCGGCGCGGCCCGGGGGCGATCTACCCGCGGGTTATTCCGAATGGGCTCGCGTGGGCGGCGGCGGGCGCGAGGACGCCGATTACAATCTCGAGGCCTTCGTGTCGGCCGAAACCACGCTTGCCGACCATCTCGCGGAGCAGCTCACGCTCGCCGTTGCCGACCCGGCGCGCCGCATGATCGGTCAATATTTGATCGATCTGGTGGACGAGGCCGGCTACCTCGCCGGCGAGCTTGCCTCGGTCGCCGAGAGGCTGGGCGCGCCGCCCGCCGAGATCGAAACCGTGTTGGCGATTCTGCAAAACTTCGATCCGCCCGGCGTGTGCGCGCGCAACCTTACCGAATGCGTGGCGCTGCAGCTGCGCGAGCGCGATCGTTTCGATCCGGCCATGCAGGCGCTGGTGGCTCACCTCGATCTCGTCGCGAAGCGGGACCTTGCGGCGCTGCGCAGAATCTGCGGGGTCGACGAGGAAGATTTGAGCGAAATGATCGCCGAGATCCGCCGGCTCAACCCGAAGCCGGGTCTCGCCTTCGGGTCCACCCTGGTGCAACCGATCGTGCCCGACGTGTTCGTGCGCGCGGGCGCCGACGGCGGCTGGACGGTGGAGCTCAATTCCGACACCCTGCCGAAGGTTCTGGTGAACCAGACCTATTACGCCGAGGTCGCCGGCGGCGCGCGCAACGATTCCGAGAAGGCCTATCTGGCCGATTGCCTGCAGACGGCGTCCTGGCTGATCCGCGCGCTCGACCAGCGCGCCCGCACCATCCTCAAGGTGGCGACCGAGATCGTTCGCCAGCAGGACGGCTTCTTTGTCCGCGGCGTGCAGCATCTGCGGCCGCTCAATCTCAAGACGGTGGCGGACGCGATCGGCATGCATGAATCCACCGTCTCGCGGGTGACGGCCAACAAGTACATGGCGACCACCCGCGGCATCTTCGAGCTCAAATATTTCTTCACCTCGGCGATCGCCGCGGCCGACGGCGGCGAGGCGCATTCCGCCGAGGCGGTCCGCCACCGGATCAAGCACCTGATCGACGCCGAGCGGCCGGACGACGTCCTGTCGGACGACGCCATCGTCGAGAGATTGCGCGCGGCGGGCATCGACATCGCGCGCCGGACCGTGGCGAAATATCGCGACGCGATGCGGATCCCCTCCTCGGTGCAGCGCCGCCGCGACAAGCAGGTTTCGACCGGCGCGGCGCCATGAGCGGCCCTGCGGCCGGCGATCGTGACCGGCGCGGTCCTGGTGTTCCGCCATGCCGGGCGCGGGCGCATCAACCTGGTTTACCGCCGGCCGGATGGCCATATCGGCTGGATCGACCCGCCGGTCATGAACGTGGCCGGCGGCCATTGACGGGGTGGCGGTCGGTCCCTATGTTCCGCCGCCTTTGCCCAACAGCCTCCGCAAGTTTTGCCGATCTCCGGACCGGGTTCCATGCCGCTCAACGATCTCGTAGCGCCGAACGCAGTTCTTCCGGCGTTGAAGGTCAACAGCAAGAAGCAGGCGATCCAGGAGCTTGCCGCGAAGGCCGCGAAGCTGACCGGGCAGAGCGAGCGCGGCATCTTCGAGACCCTGCTGCAGCGCGAGAAGCTGGGCTCGACCGGAATCGGCCACGGGATCGCCATTCCGCACGGCAAGCTCGTCAGGCTCGACAAGCTGTTCGGGCTGTTCGCAAGGCTCGATCGGCCGGTCGATTTCGAGGCGCTCGACGGCCAGCCGGTGGATCTGGTCTTCGTGCTGCTGGCGCCGGAAAGCGCTGGCGCCGACCATTTGAAGGCGCTCGCACGCATCGCGCGGCTGCTGCGCGACCCCGACATCGCGCGCAAGCTGCGGGAATCCCGCGACGCCGAGGCGCTTTACGCGGTGCTGACCCTGCCGCCCACGCAGGCGGCGTAGCGCGGGCGATGTCATGCCCCGCGCATGCGGGGCACCCAGTAACCCTGGAACTCCCTGTCGTTACCGGTGGGAGTGGCTAGCGGGTCGGTCAGTGCACGCTGACGGTTTCGAGCTGATTGTCCCAGGCGTTCGCGAGCGCCGCCTCGCGGGTGTCGGCCACCATGATCGGGGTGCCGTCGGCGGCATGCAGGGCGAACAATTGCAAGCCCGGGGCGAGCTGGGGCGCCTGCGGGAAGAGCGTGTTGAGATCCTCGGAGCGGATCGCCTTGACGTAGGCGATCTTGCCGCCGCCGATGGCGGCCAGCGCTTCGGGGGAGATGGTGCGTGTCATGGCCCTCGACTCCTTGTCTGTCGAGTCCTCAAATTCCGTCACTCATGCTGGGTGATGGCGATCGTCTTCACCAGGCGTTCGGGTTCCGGACGCGCGAGATCGATCGCCAGCAAGCCGTTGTTCAGGTCGGCACCCAGCACCTCCATTCCGTCGGCCAGCACGAAAGTCCGCTGGAACTGCCGCGCCGCGATGCCGCGATGGAGATATTGCCGGGCCTTGTCGTCCTGCTGCCGCCCGCGGATGACGAGCTGGCTTTCCTCGATGCTCACGTCGAGCTGGTCCCGGGTAAATCCGGCCACCGCCAAGGTGATCCGGAGCCGCTCGGGGTTGCCGCCTTCCCGCGGCAGCCGCTCGATATTGTAGGGAGGATAGCCGTCGGCAGCCTTGCTGACGCGGTCGAGCGCTCGCTCGATCTCGTCGAAGCCGAGCAGAAACGGGCTTGAAAGCGACGGCACTCGGGACATGGTTGCAAAGTCCTTGATCAGCGACTTTGCCGGGGCCCCGATGGGCACCCCGACCATCCCAATATGGGCCTACCCCGTTAAGGCTTCAAGAACGCCGGCGTCGCCAAGGCGTTGCTCCGTTTGCGCCGGGAGCGAGGCTGAAATGGCTGCCGCCGAAGGCGCGGCACCAGGGGCCCCCGAGCCTGCGCAGGGGACCACCGCAGGCGCCGAGGTGTCGAGGAGGCCGAGCGAAACCGGCAAGGCGTCCGGACGGAACAACTCCAGCCCCCGAGGCACGCCTGCCGGCCGCTCCCCGGCATGAAGCGCCTCGAAATAGCGCACGACCTCGAGGATCGTCGTCGGGTTGTACGGTTTTTCGACGAGCCCCAGCGCCAGCTCGCGATGCGCGCGCGCTCCGACCGGCTGTCCCGTCGTGAACACGCAAGCCACGCCGTGCCGCCGCAGCTCCGCCGCGAGCTCGATGCCGCTCTCGCCGTCGCGAAGCTCGATGTCGACCAACGCCAGGTGCGGGGTTCGGTCGGAAACGAGCCCGAACGCTTCGGCTCGGCAGCTTGCCGGCCCCAGCACCCGATGACCGACATCGGTGAGCGCCTCGGCCAGCAACAGGCCAAGCAGAATTTCGTCCTCGACGATCAGAATGTCCATGGAACGCGGACCCCCTCTCGCTCAGCAAAGCAAGATGGAGAGGAAAGTTCCCCAAATTTTCTACAAATTGGGGGCTGCTCGTTGATGCTCGCTAGATGTCGTTAATTGCGGGTTAACGAGCGAGCGCCGTGCCGTGGCAACACAAGCTTTTTCGCCGGGATCGCGGTCTTGTCTGCGTCTCGACGAGTGCCCGCCGAAGCTCGGCTCAAGACATGAAACCCCGGTCGGCACACGGCATCCGACCGGGGTCATACCGAGCGACCGGGTGGGGGAAGAAGCCTTGGGGGAACGTCGCCCGGCACCCATGGTAACGTCGCGCATGCAGTTATGTTCCTGGCGCGATGGCATCCTGAGCACGCTGCGAAGCGCTAGCTCTTGGCGATTGCGGTCTTGTCGAGTGCCGCCCGAATGCCCCTTGCGAGCTTCACCGCATCGTCATTCGCCCAGAAATGCACGAAGAACAGTCGCGGCTGCTCGTCGAGCATGTGACTGTGGATCGCGGTGACCTCGATTGCACCAGCCCGCAAGGCACGGATCAGCGGATTGACCTCGTCGGCCGTGACCACGAAATCGCCGGTGATCGCCGCCTTGCCCTGGCCGGTCGGCTGGAAATTGACGGCGTTCGCCGATCCCATCGCTCCCGGAACATTCACCCCATTCTCGGTGATCGGATCGCGGCGCGGCACGCTGAACTGATAGACTCCGCCGGTGGCTTTGCCCTTGACCCCCAGGATCTCGTCGAGCTGCGCCGTCGGCAGATCGGGCGCAGCCGGCGCGGACGCGGCCTGTCCGGATTCGGCCGGCGTCTTGCTGAGCGCCAGCGCCGCCCGGATCGTCTCGGCCATTTTCACCGGATCGCCGTGGCCGCCGACGTGCATGTAAAAGGTCGCCGGATTGGCGCGCAGCAGATGGTTGTGCAGCGCCGTGATTTCCAAGTCGCCTTCGAGCAGCTTGGTCATGACGGGCTTGATCTCGGTCTCGGTCAGCACGACGTCGCCCATCACCATCGCGCCGCCGTGCGCCGGCTCGAACGCGACCCAGCCGCCCAATGCGAGCGCCGGCTTGATCGCCACGCCGTCGACGGTGACGTTCAGATCGGAACGCGGCAAGGCGTAGCGCTGAACGCCTCCCGGCATCGCCGCGCCGGTCCGCCCGAGAGCGGCGTCGACCTTCTTCCAATCGATCTCCTGGGCGAGCGCGTTCCCGGCGAGGATGGTTGCAAGGCCGCAGATCAGCAGGCAAGCCGCAGTCCGTCTCATCGTCTCCTCCACGTGTTCCCGTCCCGATCCGTGCAATCTTGTCAGATGTGCCAGTGCCGATTGGCTCCAACGACCCATCTCTTAAGAGCGCAAATCTGCCGTAGCACTGCAACGAACCAGCGGTCGCTCGGTTGCATCGGCAAGCCGCGGACGCGGCTCGAGCGCAATCGCGAAATTGTGAACTTCGCGTCGCCAGCCGCGCGGGAATAAGCAGGAATTCTCCAAACGGTTCATGTTGCTTAACCTCCGCTAAATGCACGCCTCAGTTCTGGTTCAGCCGCGATCGCGCATTCTTGCGGCGTGTCACGGCTATCGATCCGCAACTGGATCCCAGAAGGGAGGTACGTGATGCTCCGCAAGCTCATCGTCACGTCGGCTGCACTCGCAGCCCTGAGCACCGCCACCGCGACTGGCGCGCTGGCGATGCACGGTCATTGGGGCGGCAGTCACCGGGGGGTGGCTGGGGTCATCCGCACCACAATTTCGCACTCCACGACCGCTTCGCGTCCCGCCACCACGCATTCTTCTTTCGGCACCGCCGGCATTTCGCCTTCATCGGCGCGCCGTTCGCGTTCGGCGACGAGTGCGTCGTGGTCAGGCGGGTGTGGACCCCATGGGGCTGGCATTGGCGCCGGATCTGGGTGTGCGATTGATTAGGCGGCAGGGAAGTTTCGTCCGGCTGCGAACGAAGGAAGTCCGGCCGGGATCCCGAGCTGACGGTCCCGCGCCCCGGCGAACGCCATCGCTTCGCGATGACACCTGGTCGCCGGTTCGCAATCTCCGATCCCACGTCGTGTGGTGCGCGGCGAACAAAAAGGTCGATCGCGAGTTAGCCTTGCGACCCCGTTAGGGCAGCGCGCATGTGGAAGATCGGCGCTCGCGATGCAGCCCTGCCGTTTGTGGCCGCGGTCGCTTTGATCGGCGCAACGCACGTTGCGCCGGCCGCAGCGCGTTTGGGAGCCGCGGCGGCGCCCCACGGCGCAGCGGCGCCGCGCGCTGTCGGCTATTCCCCGCATATGGGCGGGCCCCGCGGCAGTTTGCCCAGGGCCGGCGCCGGCGCGCATCCGTCAGCGGCCGGGCGCGTTACCAGCCCGTCTCTTTCGCGCCCGACATTTCACGCAAATCGTCTCGCCGGCCGTTCATCTGCGGGATCGCTCCGCGGTCACGGTCCCACGACCGCCCGAACCGTCCACAGCCGCAAATCTGCTGCCCTGGCGAAGACCGTTCGACGCAATGCACCGGAGTTGCGCGGCCCACTCGCCGGTCCCGCCTACGTCCGGCCTCGGTACCACGGCGGATTCACCGGATGGTCCGGGCCGCTGTTCTGGCCGCATGCCTACGACGACATCTTCGATTACACGTTCTGGCCCTACGACTTCGACCAGACTTTCTGGGCCTATGCCTACGCCGATGTCTACAACAGCATCGTTTGGCCCTATGGCGATTCGGTCGGGAGCATCGGAGTGCCGGGTGGTCCGCCGCGGCTGACCCACGGCCGAGCCGGCACGCCCGCAGGGCAGGCGCACGAGATCACGCAGTTCTGCGGCGATCGCACGCCTGGCCTCACCGATTGGCCGATCGAGCGAATCGAGCAGACGGTGGCGCCGACGCAGGCGCAGCAATCAGCGCTCCTCCAGCTCAAGACTGCCTCGGCCAATGCCGTCGAGGTGCTGCACGCGGCCTGCCCGATCGATGCCGTTGCAACTCCGCTTGCGCGGCTCGATGCCATGGCAAAGCGTCTCGATGCCATGCTGCGGGCGGTCGACCTCGTGCGCCCGGCCCTCGAGAGCTTCTACGATTCCTTGCGCGACGAGCAGAAGGCCCGCTTCAACGCCATCGGATACGCGGGCAACGCACCGCAGCGAGAAACCGGCACCGGGCGCGAGGGCGAACGGCGAAGTTACAAGACGGATTTCTGCAATAGCGATCACGGAGCGGCTCTGTCGCAGCAATCGGCCAGGCGGATCGAACGGGCCGTGCATCCAACCGAGTCCCAGCGCAGCGCACTGGACGATTTGAGGGAGGCTTCCGCCAGGGCCATCGAGACGCTGCGGTCTGCTTGCCCCAAGGGCATACCGGCCACCCCGCTCGCCCGGCTCGATATCTTGGACAAGCGGCTCGATGCGATGGCCCGGGCGGTGAAGACCATTCGCCCGGCGATGCAGCATTTCTACGATTTGCTCGGCGCGGAGCAGAAGGCGGTTTTCAACGCGATCGGTCTGCGAGAAAACGCCATCGGATCAGGGCAGGCGACCTCCGGCGAAGAGCGCTAGATTTTGGGTTGCTCCCGTTTTCCCCAGCCGGCCGGGGCAGCGCTCGGACGCACGCCGCGCCGGCGCTCCCGAATTGCGATTGCGGCGCGGCAACGCCTGTGCTTTTAAACTTGCGGACATTTGCCGCCCGGGGGCGGGGAGATCCGCATGACGGAAATCGTGGACCCAGAGCAGCATCGCGATTGGAACTGGTGGTATCTGCTGCTGCTGATTCCATTCGTCGCCGTGCTCTGGGTGCCGTTCTACAATTCCTCCGAACCATACCTGGACTTCGGCCGACAGCGTCCGCCGGCGAATTACCCGCGGCTCACCACCTACACGGTGCAGAATGAGACCGGGCCGCTCAAGGTGGGGCTTCCGCTGTTCAAGCCCGGCGCGAACTACCGCAGGTGGGTCGAGGTCTGGCTCGACGACAAGCTGCTGCGGCCGGGGCGGGACTGGATGCTGAGTTCGCCCGGCGGTCCGCTCGACACGCTCCCGCGCCCGATCACGGACGCGGAAATCACCTTCACGAGCCCGCGCACCGGCGAAGTACAGATCGTGGCCGACCGCCCCGGCATTCCGTTCTTCTACTGGTACCAGCTGCTGTGGGTGCTGATCGGAGCGGCGCTCACCGCATTCGTCTATTTTATGACCGAACGGCGCTGATCGTCGGCAATGAAAATCCGAAATTCTGGGGGGAGCCGTGCGTGAAGTGAATTGGGTGGCACTGATCGTCTTCGTGCTGCTGTTCGGCTTCGTCACCTGGCTGGGATTCGTCGCCGCCCGATGGCGCAAGGGCGATCTCGACCTGCTGCACGAATGGGGACTCGGCGGCCGGCGGTTCGGCACGCTGATCACCTGGTTTCTGGTGGGCGGGGACCTCTACACCGCATACACCTTCGTGGCGGTTCCGGCGCTCGCCTTCGGGGCCGGCGCGATCGCGTTCTTCGCGGTCCCCTACACCATCCTGGTCTACCCGATCCTGTTCGTGGTGTTCCCGCGGCTGTGGCACGTGTCGCACAAGCACGGCTACATCACGCTCGCCGATTTCGTGCGCGGGCGCTTCGGCAATCGGTGGCTGGCGCTGGCGGTCACGATCACCGGCATCGTGGCGACCATGCCGTACATCGCGCTGCAGCTCGTCGGCCTGCAGGTGGTGATCGGCGCCCTCGGCATCGGCGGCAAGGGCATGATGGGGGATGCCCCGCTCATCATCGCCTTCCTGATCCTGGCCGCCTTCACCTATTCGAGCGGGCTGCGGGCTCCGGCGGCGATCGCCATCGTCAAGGACACGCTGATCTTCGTGACCGTGTTCGCGGCCATCATCGTCATCCCGATCGAGCTCGGCGGATACAGCCAGATCTTTGCGGCGGTGCCGGCGCTGTTCCTCTACGTTTTTCCGTCGTGGTTCGCCGGCGTGGCGCTGGCGGCGATCGGCATCGGCGCGCTGGTGCCCGCGGCGATCATGTCGATCGCGGCCGCCAATCTCTTCACGCGCAACATCTATCGCGAGTTGCTGCTGGGACTGCTCGCGCTGCTGGGCTTCATGGCGATCGCCGCCGGCGTCGACAAGCTGCCGGAATACGCCGGCGGTTTCCGACAGTTCAAGGCGAATTTCGCGGTGCCGGCGCTGATGTTGTACGCGTTTCCGTCGTGGTTCGCGGGCGTGGCCCTGGCGGCGATCGGCATCGGCGCCCTGGTTCCCGCGGCGATCATGTCGATCGCGGCCGCCAATCTCTTCACGCGGAACATCTATCGTGAATTCTGGCGCCCCGACTGCACCGACCTGGAAGAATCGCAGATGGCCAAATGGGTGTCGCTGGTCGTCAAGGCCGGCGCGCTCGTGTTCATCCTGGCGCTGCCGCCGCAATATGCCATCCAGCTGCAGCTCTTGGGCGGCATCTGGATCATCCAGACGCTGCCGCCGGTGATCCTCGGCCTCTATACGCGCTGGCTCGATCCGTGGGCGCTGCTGATCGGATGGGCGGCCGGCATCGGGGTCGGCAGCGCCATCGCGGTCAAATACAGCTTCACCTCCATCTGGCCGGTCGTGATCGCCGGCTTCAGCTTTCCGGGATATACGGCGCTTTACACGCTGGTGCTCAATCTTCTCATCGCGGTGGCGCTCACGCCTCTCTTCAAGGCGATGCGGGGGCATGCGAAAGACGAGACCGTTCCGGCCGATTATCACGCATGAGACCCGCGCCTTGGCCCATGACGACAATCTGACGACCGAGCGGCCGACGTTCATCACGCATCTCGAATGCGCGGCAACCGGCGAGCGCTACCCGGCCGATGCGGTCCACAACCTGTCGCGGGCCGGCAAGCCGCTCCTGGTGCGCTACGATCTTGCCGGCGTGGGCCGCGCGCTGAGCAAGGACGCGCTGCGCGCCCGTCCGGCGGATCTGTGGCGCTATCGCGAGCTGCTGCCGGTGCGAAAAGTCGAGCACATCGTCAGCCTCGGCGAGGCGGCAACGCCGATCGTCGCGCTCACCAAGCTCGCGGCGAAGCTCGGCGGCGGCGAGCTGCTGGTGAAGGACGAAGGCCGGCTGCCGACCGGCTCGTTCAAGGCGCGCGGCCTCGTCATGGCGGTCTCCATGGCCAAGGCGCTCGGCATCACCCACATGGCCATGCCGACCAACGGCAACGCCGGGGCGGCGCTCGCCGCCTATGCCAGCCGCGCCGGCATCCGCGCCACCGTGTTCTGCCCCGAGGACACGCCGGAAGTGAACGTCAGCGAGATCGCGCTGCAGGGCGCGAAAGTCTACCGGGTCAACGGCCTGATCGACGACTGCGGAAAAATCGTCGCCGAGGGGCGCGAGAAGGCCGGCTGGTTCGACGCGTCCACGCTGAAAGAGCCCTATCGGATCGAGGGCAAGAAGACGATGGGCCTGGAATTGGCCGAGCAGCTCGGCTGGGACGTGCCCGACGTCATTCTCTATCCGACCGGGGGCGGCACCGGGCTGATCGGCATGTGGAAGGCGTTCGCCGAGCTCGAGGCGATCGGCTTTCTGGGCTCGAAGCGTCCGCGTATGGTCGCGGTGCAGGCCGCCGGCTGCGCCCCGATGGTGCGCGCGTTCGAGGCCGGCACCGAGCACGCGCCCCGCTGGGAGAACGCGCATACGATCGCGTCCGGGATTCGCGTGCCGCAGGCGATCGGGGACTTTTTGATCCTGCGCGCGGTGCGCGAGAGCGGCGGGTTCGCCATCGCGGTCGAGGACGCGGCGATCACGGCGGCGCTCGAGGAAGCGGCGCGCGAGGAGGGTTTCCTGCTGTGCCCGGAGGGCGCCGCGACCTATGCGGCCTACAAGGCGGCGCTCGCCGACGGCCGCATTCGCCGTGACGAGCGCGCGCTGCTGTTCAATTGCGCGACCGGGCTCAAATACCCGCTGCCGCCGGTCCACCGCACGCTCGACCGGACGAAGCCGATCGATTACGCGGCGCTGTAATCCCTCCCCGGAGGGGAGGGTCGGCGCGCAGCGCCGGGGTGGGGCGAATGGTAGACGAGAATTAGATCCCCACCGGGCTCGCGGCCAAGGCCGCTCGCCACCCTCCCCTTCGGGGAGGGATCATCCGATCCGCACCAGGGCGCCGCCGTCGACCGGAAGCGCGACCCCGGTGATGAAATTCGCCTCGTCGGAAGCCAGGAACAGCGCGGCGTTGGCCACGTCCCAGGCGGTGCCCATGCGGTGGCGCAGCGGCACCCGCGCGTCGCGCTGCGCGGCGATCTCCGCGCGGCTCTTGCCGCTGACGCGAGCCCTTGTGTCGACCGCCATCGGCGTGTCCATCAGGCCCGGCAGGATGACGTTGGCGCGAATGCCGAACTCGGCGTTCTGGATGGCGACCTGCTGGGTAAAGGCGATCATTGCCGCCTTGGTGGCCTTGTAGGCGACGTAAGGGTAATGCTCCCACGCCGCGACCGAGGAGATGTTGAGGATCACGCCGGAGCGCTGCTCGCGCATCACCGGCACCGCATGCTTGGCGGCCATCACCGCGCCGCGCAGGTTGATGGCGCAGATGCGGTCGAACACTGCCTCGGAGATTTCGGCGAGCGGCGCGTCGCCGCCCCCGATGCTCACCCCGACGTTATAGTGCAGGATGTCGACGCGCCCCCAGCGGCGTCGTGCCTCGGCAACGGCCGCCGCGAGCGTGCGCTCCTGGGTGACGTCCGCCTCGAATGCGACGCAGGCGCCGCCGTCCTTGGCCGCCAATCCCGCCGTCTCCTCCGCGGAGGCGAGGTCGCGGTCGACCGCCAGCACCCTGGCGCCCTCCTGGGCGAAGCGCAGCACGGTGGCGCGGCCGTTGCCCAAGCCTTCGCCGGGGCTCTGCCCGGCCCCGACCACGATCGCGATCTTTCCCGCAAGACGCATGGCGAACCCCCGTGTCGAGCTTGGCGATAGCGCAGTCCGGTTTCGATTGCCACCGGCTCGGCTTGACTCGTCGCCGTGCCCCGGCTTCCACTGACGAAAACGTGCGCGGCGGCGCTCCCGGGAGGAATTTCATGCTCGCACTACCATCCATGGAACGCAGACCACGAATGATGGACGACAGACGAGCGAGAGCCGGCGTCGTCCGTCGTCCGTCTTCTGTCGTCCGTTGTCTGGCCGCGCTCGCGGCCCTGGTGATAGGCGTGACGCCGGCGATGGCGGCCAAGAAGGACAACTCGCTCCGCGTCGCCGACGATCAGGTTCTCGATAACACCGATCCCTATTTCAACAACGTGCGCATCGGCGTGATCCTGTCCCATCAGGTGTGGGATACGTTGATCTATCGCGATCCCAAGACCAACGAGTACAAGGGGCAGCTCGCGACCTCCTGGAAATGGATCGACCAGAAGACGCTCGAGCTCGAGCTGCGCAAGGGCGTCAAATTCCACAATGGCGCCGAGTTCGACGCCGACGACGTGGTCTACACGCTCAATTTCGTCTCCAAGCCGGACAACAAGGCCACCACCCAGAGCAACGTCGACTGGATCGACCGCGCCGAGAAGCTCGACCCCTACCGCGTGCGCATCGTCACCCGGCGGCCGTTCCCGGCCGCGATCGAATATCTGGCCGGCCCCATCGTGATCCACCCGCATGCATATTATGCCCAGGTCGGGCCGCAGGGCATGAACCAGAAGCCGGTCGGTTCCGGCCCCTATCGGGTCGTCGAGCACGCCATGGGCAAATACATTCGGCTCGTGCGCAATCCCGATTATTTCCAGGACAGTCCGAAACCGCAGCCGCAGATCGAAAAGATCGAGCTGCGCTTCATTCCGGACCGGCAGACCCAGGTCGCCGAGATGCTCTCGGGCGGGCTCGATCTCATCAAGAACGTCCCGCTCGATCAGGCGCAGCAATTGCGCGGCACGCCAAATCTTCAGGTCGTGTCCGCCGAGATCATGCGCTATGCGTTCCTGCAGATGGATTCGACCGAGCGCACGCTGGCGCCGCAGCTGCGCGACCCGCGCGTGCGCAAGGCGATCATGCATGCGATCGATCGCGAGGCCATGGTCAAGTCGATCGTCGGCGAGGGCTCCCGCGTGCTCAACGTGCCGTGCTTCCCCTCGCAGTTCGGCTGCAGCGACGAGGCCGCGCCGCGTTATGCCTATGACCCGGCTGAATCCAAGCGGCTGCTTGCCGAAGCCGGCTATCCCAACGGCTTCGACGTCGACCTCTACGGCTATCGCGATCGCGATCAGCTCGAGGCGATCATCGGCTACCTCCACGCGGTCGGCGTGCGGGCCAATCTGCGGTTCGTGCAATACGCCGCCCATCGCGACGCCGTGCGCGCCGGCAAGGCGCCGATCGCGGTTTGGACCTGGGGCTCGTTCTCCATCAACGACGTGTCGGCCGGCGTCTCGGTGTTCCACAAGTGGCAGGCCGACGACACCGGCCGCGATCCCGAGGTGCGCGATCTCATCGAGCGCGGCGATTCCGTCGTCGACCCGCAGGAACGCAAGGCGGCCTATGCCAAGGCGCTGGGGCTGATCGCGGAGCGCGCCCACGTGCTGCCGCTCTATTCGATTCCCACCTATTACGTTGCCGCCAAGGATTTGGTGTTCACCGCCTACTCGGACGAGCTGCCGCGGTTCTGGGAGATGCGCTGGCAATGACGATCCAGAGGGAGCGCGCTCGCCGTTTTCGCAACCCCCTCTCCCCCTGCGGGAGAGGGGGCGCGCGGCAGCGCGGGGTGAGGGGTCATCGAGGCACCCCTCACCCGGCTTGCCGCTCCGCGGCGAGCCACCCTCTCCCACAACAAGGGGAGAGGGGATGCTCGGCTTCGCCCTAAAGCGCCTCGGGCTTGCCGTCCTCGTCGCGGTCGCGGTGTCCGCGCTCGCGTTCCTGCTGCTGCGCGCCTCGGGCGACGTCGCGACCGCGCTCGCCGGCGAAGGCGCGCGGGCCGAAGACATCGAGAACATTCGGCGGATCTACGGTCTCGACCGGCCGCTCGTCGTCCAGTATCTCGACTGGATCGGCAAGATGGCGCACGGTGATTTCGGCCAGTCGCTGTATTTCAAGACCGACGTGCTCGCTCTCGTTCGCGACAAGCTGCCGACCACGGCGCTGCTCGCCATGTTCTCGCTGCTATTCGCCCTCGCCATCTCGATTCCGCTCGGCATCGTCGCGGCGGTCTATCCGAACAGCTGGATCGACCGCGCCTGTCTCGCGCTCGCCGTGCTGGGCCAAGCCTTGCCGAATTTCTTCTTCGCGCTGATCTTGATCCTGGTGTTCGCGGTGATGCTGCCGGTGCTCCCGGTGTCCGGCAGCGAGACCTGGGCCAATTTCGTCCTGCCCTCGGTCGCGCTCGGCTATTATGTGGCGCCGCCGTTCATGCGCCTGGCGCGCGCCGGCATGATCGAGGTGCTCGCCTCCGATTACATCCGCACCGCGCGCGCCAAGGGACTTTCCGGCCCGAGCATCGTGCTCAAGCATGCGCTGGTGAACGCGCTGGTCCCGATCGTCGCGCTCGCCGCCGTTCAGCTCGGATTTCTGCTGGGCGGCTCGGTCGTGATCGAGACGGTGTTCGCGCTCGATGGGCTCGGCTATCTCGCCTATCAGTCGATCAGTCACTTGGACCTGCCGGTCACGCAGGCGATCGTCACCTTGCTGTCGTTCATCTACGTGGGGCTGACGCTGGGCGCCGATCTCGTCAATGCGTGGCTCGATCCGCGCATCAGGGTGGGATGAATGACGGAAATTTCCGCGCTGCCCCTGATCGAGCTGGTCGGGCCCTCGCCGCGGACGCTGCTGCATCGGCGCCTGTGGGGCCACAAGGGGCTGGTGATCAGCGTCGCGCTGCTCACGCTGATCGGGCTGGTCGCGCTGCTGGCGCCGGTGCTGGCGCCGTACGACCCCTATGCGCAGGATCTCGGCCGCCGCCTCATCCCGCCGGTCTGGTACCAGAAGGGCACCTGGGTGCATTTGCTCGGGACCGACAATCTCGGCCGCGACTATCTTTCGCGCGTGCTCTACGGCGCGCGCATTTCGCTCTTGATCGGCGGCTCGGTGATGGCGATCTCGGGACTGATCGGAACCACGCTCGGGCTCGCGGCGGGTTATTTCGGCGGCCGCGTCGACGCCTTCGTGATGTTCACGACCACGGTGCGGCTCGCCATGCCGCTGATTCTGGTCGCGCTCGCGGTGGTCGCGACCGTCGGCGGCTCGCTCTGGGTCGTCGTGCTGGTGCTGGGCCTGCTCAAATGGGACCGCTTCGCGGTCGTCATGCGTGCCGCGACCCAGCAGGTCCGCGGGCTCGAATACGTCGCGGCCGCGGAATGCGTCGGCGCCTCGACGCTGCGCATCATCCTCGGCGAGATCCTGCCCAACGTGCTGCCGCACCTCATCGTGGTCGCGACCATCGAGGCCGCGAGCGCCATCCTGCTGGAGGCGGCGCTGTCGTTCCTCGGGCTCGGCGTGCAGCCGCCGCTGCCGTCGTGGGGACTGATGATCGCCGAAGGCAAGGTCTACATGTTCTTCTCGTTCTGGCTGATCGCGATTCCCGGCACGGCGCTCGCGATCCTGGTGCTCGCCATCAACATGCTGGGCGACGGCATCCGCGACGTCACCGCGCCCGGCGGGAGGGCCTGACGTGCCCCTCCTCGAAGTCGACGGGCTCACGGTCGACATCGCGACGCCGCGCGGCGTCCTGCATGCGGTGCGCGACGTGTCGTTCCAGATCGACCGCGGCGAGACGCTGTGCCTCGTCGGCGAATCCGGCTGCGGCAAGTCGATGACCGCGTTCGCGCTGATGGGCCTGCTGCCGCAAACGGCGAGCCGTACGGCGCGGCGCTTCCGGTTCGAGGGCGAGGATCTCACCCGCGCTTCGGCCGCGCGGCTCGGTGCGTTGCGCGGCGACCGCATGGCGATCGTGTTCCAGGAGCCGATGACCGCGCTCAATCCGGCCTACACCATCGGGGATCAGCTGACAGAAGTGCACCGGCGCCACAAGGGTTCGACCCGGCAGGCGGCGCGCGAGCGCGCGGTCGAGCTGATGGAGAAGGTCGGCATCACCGCCGCCGGAAAGAGGCTCGGCCAGTTTCCGCATCAGCTCTCCGGCGGGCTGCGGCAGCGGATCATGATCTCCATGGCGCTGATGTGCGGCCCGGCGCTGCTGATCGCCGACGAGCCGACCACGGCGCTCGACGTCACCATCCAGGCGCAGATCCTCCGCCTGCTGGTCGAGCTGCAGCGCGATCTCGGCATCGCCATCCTGCTGATCACCCACGATCTCGGCGTCGTCGCCCGCGCCGCGCACCGCGTGGCGGTGATGTACGCGGGCGAGATCGTCGAGTCCGGAACGGCGGCGGCCGTGTTCGGTCTGCCGTGCCACCCCTATACGCGCGGCCTGATGGCGTCGATTCCCGTTCCGGGAAAAACGCCGCCCGGCGCGCGGCTCGGCGCCATTCCGGGCGTGGTGCCGTCGCTCATCGGAGAAATACGCGGCTGCGCCTTCCGGGAGCGTTGCGCCCACGCGACCGCGGTTTGCGCGGCGCCGGTCGCGGTGCGCTCGGAACAAAGTCATGATTGGCGCTGCGTACTCGAGGCGCGCCCGGTGGCGGCATGAACGCGCTGATCGAAGCCCGCGGCGTCTCGCGTCAGTTCGTGGTCGGGCAGCGCCTGTTCGCGGCGAAGCCGGTGATCCGCGCCGTGATCGATGTCGATCTCGTGGTCCTGAGCGGCGAGGTGCTCGGCATCGTCGGCGAATCCGGTTCGGGCAAATCGACGCTCGGCAAGATGCTGCTCGGCCTCATCGCGCCGGACCGGGGCACCATCCGCATGGCCGGCGAGGATTTGACCGCAATCGAGCGGCGGACGCTGGCCCGGCTGATCCAGCCGGTGTTCCAGGATCCGTATTCCTCGCTCAATCCGCGCAAGCGCGTGTCGGCGATCGTGGCGCTGCCGCTCGCGGTGCTCGGCATCGGCTCCGCCACGGAACGGCGCGCGCGGGCGACCGCGATGCTCGAGCGCGTCGGCCTGCCGGCCCGCTATGCCGACGTCTATCCGAGCGAGCTGTCGGGCGGCCAGCGCCAGCGCGTCGCCATTGCGCGCGCGCTGATCGTCGGGCCGAAGATCGTGCTGCTCGACGAGCCGACCTCCGCGCTCGACGTTTCGGTGCAGTCGCAGATCCTCAACCTGCTGCTCGACCTGCGCAGGGATCTCGGGCTCACCTACGTGTTCATCAGCCACAATCTCGCGGTGGTCGAGCATGTGGCGACCCGCGTCGCGGTGATGTACCTCGGCTTTCACCCGCGCTGTCCCGACAACGGCCCGCGTTGCCGCATCGAGGTCCCGCGGGTGCTGCGCGAGGCTGGCCTGGTCGCTTGCCATTTGTACGACGGAGGAACCTCAGCCGCATGAGCAGGGACGCCGCGATAAAACTTGCCGAGACCTATTTCGACTCCGGCGGCTTCAAGGGCGACCTCGCGCGCCGGGTCGCGATTCCGACCGAGAGCCAGAATCCCGCGCGCGCCGACGAGCTCGAGCGCTATCTCGACGCCGAGATCGTGCCGGCGCTCGAAGCGTTGGGCTTCCGCTGCCGGCTGCTGACGCACGGAAAAGCGCGCGGGCCGTTCCTTTGCGCGGAGCGCATCGAGGCTGCGCATCTGCCGACCGTGCTCTGCTATGGGCACGGCGACGTCATCCGCGGGCTCGAGGCCGGCTGGGCGAAGGGGCTCGCGCCGTTCGCGCTGACCGAACAGGACGGCCGCTACTACGGTCGCGGCGTTGCCGACAACAAGGGCCAGCACACGATCGGCATCGCCGCCATGGGGGCGGTGCTCGCCGCGCGCGGCCGGCTCGGCTTCAACGCCAAATGGCTGATCGAGATGGGCGAGGAGACCGGCTCGGCGCGATCTATCTCGGCAACCGCGGCGCCTATCCGGTCGACCTGTGGATCGAGGCGCGCGAAGGCGGCCACCATTCCGGCAATTGGGGCGGGCTACTCTCCAATCCGGCGATCGAGCTCGCCCATGCGATTGCCGCGATCGTCGGGCCGAAAGGCCAGATCCGGATTCCGCAATGGGTGCCGGACGGCATTCCCGATCCGGTCAAGCGCGCGCTCGCGGATTGCGAAATCCATTCCGGCCAGGGCAGTCCGGCGATCGATCCCGGCTGGGGCGAGCCCGGCCTGACCTCGGCCGAGAAGCTGTATGCGTGGTCGACGTTCGAGATCCTGGCGATGAGCGCCGGCAATCCGGAGGCGCCGGTCAACGCGGTACCGCCGAAGGCCTGGGCGCGCGGCCAATTACGGTTCGTGGTCGGCGTCGATCCGGAAGAAATCCTGCCGGCGCTGCGGCGGCACCTCGATCGCCACGGCTTCGCGATGGTTGAGATCGCGAAGGCCCGCGACGAGATCTTTCACGCCACGCGCCTTGACCCGGATCATCCGTGGGCGCAATGGGCGGCGGCCTCGATCGCGCGCACCGCGGGCCGCAAACCCGCGATCCTGCCCAGCACCGGCGGAGCCTTGCCGAACGATGTATTCTCGGAGCTGCTCGGCTTGCCGACGATCTGGGTGCCGCATTCCTATCCGGGCTGCTCGCAGCATGCGCCCAACGAGCATTTGCCGCTCCCGCTCGCCCGCGAGGGGCTGCGGCTGATGGCCGGGCTTTATTGGGACCTCGGCGAGGGAGGCACGCCCGGGCGTGCGAAAATAACTCCGTAGCCCGGATGGAGCGGCGCGTAGCGCCGTGAAATCCGGGATCGTGAGGGAGGGGAATCTCATGTTCACCGACGGATTGTTTCGCGGCAAGCGCATCCTGGTCACTGGTGGCGGCACCGGGCTCGGCAAGGGCATGGCCGAAAAATTTCTCGAGCTCGGCGCGGAACTGATCATTTGCGGGCGGCGCAAATCTTTGTGCGAAGAAACCGCGGCCGAGCTGATGAAGCAGCACGGCGGCAAGGTCGAGGCCTACGGCATCGACATCCGTGACGCCGCCGCCGTCGACGCGATGGTGGAAGATATCTTCCAACGCGGTCCGCTCACCGATCTCGTCAACAATGCGGCCGGGAATTTCATCTCGCGCACCGAGGATCTTTCCCCGCGCGGGTTCGATGCCATCGCCAACATCGTGATGCACGGCACGTTCTATGTGACCCACGCGGTCGGCCGGCGCTGGATTGCCGCGCAAAAACCCGGCAGCGTGCTCTCGATCGTGGTCACCTGGATCCACAACGGCAGCCCGTTCGTGGTGCCCTCGGCGATGAGCAAATCCGCGATCCACGCGATGACGATGTCGCTCGCCGCCGAATGGGGCCGCTACGGCATCCGGCTCAACTCGATTGCGCCCGGCGAGATTCCTACCGAAGGCGCGGGAAAACGCCTGCGCCCGATCGAGATGCCGGCGAGCCGCGGCGCGCGCTTAAACCCGATGGATCGTCACGGCCGCATGCAGGAGCTGCAGAACCTCGCGACCTTTCTCTTGTCCGACGGTTGCGACTGGCTCACCGGCCAGACCATCGCCATGGACGGCGCCAATGCGCTGGCGACCGGCGGCAATTTCTACGATCTGCGCGAATGGGGCGATGCGGAATGGAAAACCGCGCGCGAGGCGATCCAGAAGGTGAACGCGCAGGACAAGGCGGCGCGCGGCGCGTGAACGCGCAAGGCGAGCCGGCGGCGGCGGCGCGGCGCGGGAGAAATCGCATGTTTCCAGCTTTTCGACGCATCACCACGAAACGCATGCCGGACGGGAGATCGGCACTCGCCGAGGACATTTCCGTCGAGATCAACGACATCGGGCTTGCCGATTTCTGGACCACGGGCACGATGCCGGCCCGTTGCGACGAATTTGTCGCGTTCGGCGCGGAGCCGGCGCGACTCGAGCCGCCGCCGTCCGGCACGATCTTCCGTTATTTCGTCATTCCCCCGCAAGGCGACATCTCCACTGAAGCATACAAACAGGCGGTCAAGAACATGTTTGCGGCGATGCAGGGCTCGCATTGCCAGGTCGACACCCGGCGGCATCCGGCCATGCACACCACGCGCACTATTGATTACGTCGTGCTGCTGCGGGGAAACGTTTCGCTGCTGCTCGACGAGGGCGATGAAATCCCGGTTCGGCCGCTCGACGTGGTGATCCAGCGCGGCACCAATCATTATTGGGTCAACCGCGGCAGCGAACCGGCGCTGCTGATGGGCGTGCTGCTGGACGCGGCGTTTTGATCGGGGGATTTGCCATGATCGACCGGCAATTCGTGGAGCGGATGGCGAAATACAATCGCTGGCAGAACGGGAATCTCTATGGCTGCGCCGATCGGCTCTCCGAAGAGGATCGCAAGCGCGAGCGCGGCGCGTTCTTCGGATCGATCCATTCGACCCTCAATCATCTGCTGTGGGGCGACCGCACCTGGATGCACCGGTTCGCCGGCACGCCAAAACCGGCGGGCGGCATCAAGGAGTCGGTCGGGCATTATCCGGATTGGCAGGATCTCAAGCGCGAGCGCGAAGCGTTCGACGAGGTGATTTTACGCTGGGCGAGCGCGCTCGACCCGCACTGGCTCGAAGGCGAGCTGACCTGGTTCTCGGGCGCGGCGCAGAGAGAGATCACGCGGCCGGCATGGATCCTGGTCACGCATTTCTTCAACCACCAGACCCACCACCGCGGCCAGGTGCACTGCATGATCACCCAGTCCGGCATTCGGCCGAGCGACACGGATTTGCCGATGTTGCCGGCGACCGCTTGAATTTATTTGGAACTCCGTTCGTTACCACGAGAGAAGAAGTTAGGTTCCGAGCATGCGGCACGCTCGGAAACCCTCTCCCCTTGCGGGAGAGGGTGGCTCGTTGCGAGCGTGAGCAAGCAACGAGCCGGGTGAGGGGTATTGCCTCGACGAAACAAAGCACCCCTCACCCGGTCCCTCGCTGCGCTCGGGACCAACCTCTCCCGCAAGCAAGGGGAGAGGGGAAGAGCGCCTGCCGCTGCGCCTTTATGAATCACATCAGAATTCGCCCGCGACCGGCTTACCGGCGGCCCATTTCGTAATCCTCGTGGGAATAGCCGAACTGCGAGAGCGCTTCCTCCAGATGGTCGCCCAGCAACGGCATGCCGATCAGATAGGTGGCTGTCGCCTGTGTTGCGTGAACAGCCTCAGTGATCAGAGCCTCGAGGCTATCGTTCCACCAGCCAAGAGCGAGGGGAAAGGCTCCCTTCCACGGTTTCGAAGAGACCACAATGCGGCTCCCACCAGCGACTTTTCCAACAAAATCTGCCAGAAGCCGAAATCCAAGCCGTGATTCGGATAATGCCAGGGCGGCGCTCGTTGCGCCACGTTACTCCGACACCCGTACCATGCGCTTGCCTCGGTTCTCGCCTGCGAGCAGGCCGATCAACGCTTGGGGCGTGTTCTCGAGCCCCTGGATCACGTCCTCCTCGATCTTGAGCTGCCCCGTCTGGACCCAGCGCTGCAGCTCTGTCACCGCAGCCTGGCGCTCGTCGAAATAGTCCGTCACGATGAAGCCTTGCATCAGCAGTCGCTTGACGACGATGAGGCCCGGTACGCCGCGCGGACCCGCCGCCGGCGCGGCACCGTCGTAGGCCGAGACCGCTCCACAACAGACGATGCGGCCACGCACGTTCATGAGTGCCAGGCACGCTTCGAGAATGTCGCCGCCGACATTGTCGAAATAGACGTCGATGCCGCTCGCCACCGCGGCCTTGAGCGTCGCGTGGACGGAACCTGCCTTGTAGTCGACCGCCGCGTCGAATCCGAGCTGGTTCACGAGCCAATCGCATTTCGCGGCGCCTCCGGCGATGCCGACCACGCGGCATCCTTTGATCTTGCCGATTTGGCCGACGAACGATCCCACGGATCCGGCCGCGGCGGAGACGACGATTGTCTCGCCGGGTTGCGGCCGGCCGATGCGCAGGAGCCCGAAATATGCGGTGAGCCCGGCAATGCCATATACGCTCAAAAGATGCGTCAGCGGCTCGATCCGCGGGACCTTGCTGAGGGCCTTCGCTGCAAGCGTGGCATAATCCTGCCAGCCCGTGTCGGCAAAGACGAGGTCGCCCGGCCTGAAGTCCGGTGCACGCGACGTGACGACCTCGGCGATGGCTCCCCCTGCCATGACCGACCCGGCTTCGACGGCGGAGCGATAGGTGGCACCGTGCATCCACGCGCGGTTGGCCGCATCGAGCGAGATGAGATGCACGCGCAAAAGAACTTCGCCCTCCTTGGGCTCGGGCACCGCGCCTTCGCTCATGCGAAAATGCTCCGGGCCGAGCTTTGCCTTCGGCCGCGCGACGAGAACGATCTGCCGGTTCTTCACACGCCCCTCCCTTGCTTCGTCGCAGCGGCCTTCCTGCCGAGATCGTCCGATGACGGCCGTCCATTCCGAGCCGTCCATGCACTTGCTTGTCCCTAATGTGATAACTGCAAACTCCGTGGCCATCAATCCCGAGGATGAGGCGCGAGAATGGAGGTGGCGAGCGGGAATATCCCTTCGCGGGATGCTGATAGGCCGGCACCTCGGAGCACGGTCCGCTTCCCTGGCCGACATGTCACTTCGCGTGCGAGACGATCGCCTCGATGATCTGCGGCCACATCGGGATCGGCAGTGCGTGACCCATGCCCTTGATCACCACGAGCTTGGCCCCCGCAATGGCATTGGCGGTCGCGATGCCGCCGGCGAGCGGTACCAGCGGATCGACGTCTCCATGGATGACCAAGGCCGGCGCATGGACGGCACGCAGTGCATCCTTGCGGCTGCCGGACGCCACGATCGCAGCGAGCTGACGGGCGACGCCCGGCGGGTTCAGGCCCCGCTCGAAAATTTCCGCCGCACGTTGCGCATCGCGCGCTTGGTCGAGCGGAAATCCCGGTCCCCGCAGGACCTGCCATGTCTGGGCATAGCGAACAAGATACGACTCCCGATCGGTCGGCATCGGGGCGAGCAGGATCGCTATCGCTTCCGCGGTCGGCGGCGGCAGTCCGGGTTCCCCGGTCGAAGACATGATGGAAGTCAGCGTGCGCACCCTGTTCGGGTAGTGAATTGCCATCTCCTGAGCAATGGCTCCGCCCATCGACACGCCGACCACGTGCGCCGATTCGATGCCGAGCGCGTCCATCAACCCGACGGTGTCGGCCGCCATGTCGCGGAGCGTGTAAGGCGCGGAGAGCGGTTCACCGAGCAGCTGCTGCTCGATCAGCGACGCCAAATTCGGGACCGGGAATTGCTGCAGCTTCGTAGATAGGCCGATGTCGCGGTTGTCGAACCGAACCGCCCAAAAACCCCGATCGGCGAGCTGCGCGCAGAACGCCTCGTCCCAGGCGATCATCTGCGCCGCCAGGCCCATGATCAGCACCAAGGGTTCGGAACTGCGTGCTCCGAACGTGTCATAGGCAATGTCGATGCCGTTCGACTTGACGATTGCAGTCGAGGTTTTGTCGTTTTTCATCAGAGGGATGACGCCGCTTTCCGCGGGTTCAGGCAACCCCTCTCCCGCCGATCGGCATGCGCCGGCTAGCGCGCCGGCCGATTCGGACTATATGCTTTTGGCGCTGTTCTCGCTTGAAGACTTGCCGCTGAGTGAGCCCGGACA
>WNFD01007630.1_pt1 | contig 26878 bp, 42 predicted proteins | sample 5400491 | NCBI WGS metagenome assembly WNFD01 (sample SAMN13153343, study PRJNA577476) | soil metagenome | isolation source: 120 cm saprolite under Douglas fir tree site 2 hole 2 replicate 2 | place: USA:California | collected 2015-04-18
ATTCCGAGATAGTTGTTGGTGCTGAACGAGACCCGCGGTCGGTCCTTCACCGTGAATGTCGGGGTTGGAAGACTATCCACCACCACCGGCTCGTGCGGCGCACGCCACCCGAACCAATCCGCCAACTCCACAAACTCATTCACGCTACGCACCTCTCACATCTTCGACTGCGGCATTTCTTGGGGAACTACCTTGAAGTCCTTGGCGCGGCGGACGGCGGGCGCGAATGCGCGCCCACGCTGGCGAGAGGTCCGCTCGGCGCTGCCCTTGCCCTTCGAGCCGGCAGGCGCCGCCGCCCCTCGAGCAGCCTTTGCTCGGCCAAGCGTTTTACGACCGCTCAGTAGTAGCCGTAATCGTAGTCACAGGCCCAAACTCGCTGCCACCCCCACGGTGTCGGCTGCCAACTCCAGCACGAGCCGCCATAGAGACCAACGCCAGCGACGAACGGCACGGCCGCGAAGGCGAAGCGGCGGTGGTGGAACCGATTGAACCGGGCGAACGCAAACCGATTGACGCGTGGTGCAAATCCTGGTCGGAACGCAAAGCTGCGTGACCCGACGAACCCACCGCGGAAAGCGGCACTGCGGAAACCTCCACCCACCACTCCACCGCGGAAGGCGGCGCTGCGGAAACCTCCGCCCACCACTCCACCGCGGAAAGCGGCGCTGCGGAAACCTCCGCCCACCACCCCACCGCGGAAAGCGGCGCCGCGAAAGCCACCGCCTACCATTCCGCCGCGGAAGCCGCCACCTATCGCCGCACCGTGAAAGCCCCCGCCGCGAAAGCCGCCACCTATCGCCGCACCGTGAAAGCCCCCGCCGCGAAAGCCTCCGCCCATCCGGGCATCCGCCGGCGTCGGCGCCGCCATCGCGCCGGCGAAAGTGACGGCGGCCAGCGCGATTATGACCTTACGCACCATGGTGTTTCCTCCATTTGTCGCAAGCACTGGGCTCCATCCGATCATCGCTCGTCAGCGATGAAAGTCGCCCGCAGGGATCGTCTCGGCATCTGCGGCGCAGCTTGGCCGCGACAACGGTGGGCACGGGACAACTCTGTCAGGCGCTTTTGCATCGACTCTCTAATCGGATCTCTGCTGGTGGAACTCATGTTGGCTGCCGGTTGGCTGCCGGCCGCCGCCGCCAGCAACAATCGCAATGACGAGTAAAACCGGCAGACCGCCATAAACAATCGAGCCGGACTATTCAAATTACTAATGCGTCAGTTTCTGACTTGTAAGTTAGTAGTTTGCGGGTTCCGGTATGATAAGATCACACGCTCGAATGCCCTTTGCACATCGATTTGGAGATGCGAGATCATGGGAGGAGGGCGACGGCGCCTTCTCGTCATTGAAGACGACCCGGAAACGGCTGAGCAGCTTGAGGATTTCCTCTCGACGAGCGGCTATCAGGTTGATCTGGCTGGCAACGGCAGCGACGGATTGAGCCGTGGAAGTTCTGCCGATTATGCCGTGATGGTAATCGATCGCATGCTTCCGGATACCGATGGGCTCGCGGTTATCCGACGTCTTAGGGAAGTTAGGATCGTCACGCCCGCCCTGATCATCAGTGCCCTCGGCGAGATCGACGATCGGGTGCGCGGCCTCCGTGCTGGTGGCGATGATTATCTCGTCAAGCCATTTGTCTTCACGGAATTGCTGGCGCGGATCGAGGCTCTCGCCCGACGCAGTGCTACCGTCGTTAGAGAAACCGTGCTGCGCGTCGGCGACCTCGAGCTGGACCTCGTGGCACGAACAGTGAGCCGCCGTGGCCGGAATATCGAACTGCTACCACGAGAATTTCAAGTTCTTGAGTACTTGGTTCGCAATGAAGGCCAGGTTGTTCCCCGGGCAATGTTGCTACAGCATGTATGGGATCTCCATTTTGACCCCACGACCAACATCATTGACGTCTACGTCGGACGCGTCCGCCGAAAAGTCGACGGTCAGCAGGCCTATCCGCTCATCCATACCGTCCGCGGCGTCGGGTTTTGTGTCCGTGCTCCTCGCTAAGACCCTACGTTCGTCTACGTTCAAGTGGGCGCTGATCTGGATCACGATTTTCGGCGCCGTGGTCATTGCGCTTTTTAGCTATGTCTATTGGTCCACTGCAGCTTATGTCCATGGAAGATCGGATCGTGCCATCGCGGCGGAGCAGATCATCCTGCAAAAAGCCTACGCCAGCACGGGACGCGGTGGTCTGATAGCCGCGATCGAGGATCGAATCGCCAATAGACGTTTCGAAAGCGGCATTTACATGCTCGCCGAACCTTCCTTCGCCCCCCTAGCGGGCAACCTTAAGGCGTGGCCATCGACGCTGAAAGGCTCCAAAGGATTGCAGGACTTCGCTGCGCGGGAGTGGAAGCCGGATGCGGCGAACCCTCCGATGCTGCGAGCGATGTTTGATACGCTCCCAAACGGTGATCATCTGCTGGTCGGAAAAGAGATCGACGATCTCGATGAGTTCGCGAAGAAAATCAAGACGGCCCTGCTATGGGGCGTCGCTTTGATATTTGTTCTCGCGGCGGTGGCCAGCGTCTCCGTCACGCGGCGCACGGTGGGACGGATCGAAGCCATTAACGCGACCAGCCGAGCCATCATGCAAAGTGGTCTTGGCAAGCGGATACCCCTGCGCGGGACGCGGGACGAATGGGATCAACTCGCTGAGAACCTCAATTCGATGCTCGAGCGCATTGAAACGTTGATAGTCGAGGTGAAGCAAGTCTCCGACAATGTAGCGCACGATTTGCGGACGCCTCTGGCTCGCATGCGCGGACGGCTGGAGAAGGCCTGCGCGCGCCAACGTAACGGCGACTATGATCAGTCGTTGATCGACGACAGCATGGCGGACCTCGATGCCGTCCTGCGCATGTTCTCCTCGCTTACGCGAATATCTCAAATCGAGGCCGGCGATCGAACTTCCGCGTTCCGCACCGTAAACTTGTCGGAAATCGCAAGCGAGGTCGTGGAGCTATTCGATGCCGCCGCGGAAGACGAGCGTGCGCATCTCGATGCCGTCGTGGATCAACGAGTACTCGTAGCGGGCGATAGGGACCTTCTGTTCGATGCCGTGGCAAACCTCGTCGACAACGCGATCAAACATGGCCGTGAAGCCGGTCGGGTGACCGTGGAGGTCACTCAGAACGATGGCAGTGCCGTCATTTCTGTCGCCGATGATGGACCTGGAATCCCCATCAATGAACGCCAAAACGTCTTCAAGCGTTTTTATAGGCTGGAACAGAGTCGCCGCACTCCAGGCAACGGGCTCGGCCTCAGCCTTGTCGCTGCCGTCGCCCGTCTCCATGGGGCTGGTATCGAGATGATGGATAACGCGCCGGGCCTCAAATTCCGACTTCGGTTTCCGTCGCCCGCGAGGTCGTGACTGCGAACGGCATCCGCGGGGTGTGCCGAACGCCCGACAGCCCCTTGCGGTCGGTCTACCGCACGCTCAGCCTACGGCATAGCGGCCGGCAAGTCCTTGGGGCAGATCTGAAATGTTCTGAATCGGGCCTCTCCACCCAACGCAGTTACGCTGTAATCCCAATCTCGGCATCCGGGCGTAAGCCTCGAAGCCGCCCCTCCCGCGCGCCAAGATGACGCCGAGACGGCTTCCATCATCGTAAACGGACGCAAAGGGCTCAACGAGTACAGCCATCGCGGTGCCCCTGCGGTCGCGCTAAGCAGCGCGCATCCTGCCATAGGTCGCGTAGCTTGCCCTTATTGGGCAACCAGGCGGCACCTCGCTATGGTGCCTCGGATTCGTACTCGGCGGCAAGATTTCATGTCAGGCCAGCGCGAAGCATTTTCAGCAACGCGCTGAATTTGTGCCGCTCCGCAATCGCGGCCTTCGTGCGCTCGCCGTGACGGTATTGCCCATTCCGCTCGCCAGGAGGGCCGCCGCTACCGCTTGCGCCGCCATGTAATCGGCTTCGTCGTAAGCGAACCGTGATGGTATTCAGGGCCACCCAAGGAGGATTTTTGATGGCTACCTACGACGCATCAGTCAAGAAAGCTCTGACCGCGTCTCAGCAGGACCTCATCGACCACAAAGAGCATTGCTCGGCCGATCCCGTGAAACTCGCGACGGTTGGGCGTGAACGGGGACATCAGGTTCGGATCAAGCGCAACGACTCTGAGTACGGGCTGTACACGGTTAGCCAGGTCCGCCAGGAGAGTCCGGACAACATCGTTCGCATGGGCTCTGCTGGCCGGAAGCGGCTCGGCACGAGCGACGAATTCGCCGGTTCGCTCGATTCGCAGGTACCACATCCCACCTTCGATGACGCTGACGCCGAAGCCAACAACGAGTTCGTCGAACGGCTGAAAGATAACGGCACGCATACCGGACTCATCGTCATCGCACCTCACGGAGGTGACATCGAGCCCCATACCGACCAACAGGCCGAGCGTGTGGCGTCGCGACTCGCGGCCAAGGGGGTCAGCTTGTGGCGGTGCAAGGGCTTTAAGGGGGAAGCCGCCTTTGGTCGCTGGCACATCACCTCGACCGACATTCACGAGGCAAGTTTCCCGCTCCTCAACACGGTCACCTCTCGCGGCTTCTCCTATGCCGTCGCCTTCCATGGGTTCGACGACCCCGAAATCCCCTTCGACATCCTCATTGGCGGGGCTGCGCCCTACCCCTTGAAGCAAGAGATCGGGACTGCCATCAAAGGCGCGATCACTGGCTCAGACATAACAGTCCACATCGCGTCCCCAGACGAGAAGTTCGGCGGTGATAGCTTGAAGAACATCGTCAACCGGCTCACCGCCGGCGGAGCAAACGGCTTCCTCGACACCATTGCGCCCGACCGCAGCGACGATCCCGTACTCGGCAAGATGGGCGCGGATCGCATTGATCACTGCGGTCTGCTGGCGGATGAACAGATGGCGCGTGCGGTGGAGCATCAGGCAGCTCTGCTGCTCGGGCGTCTTGGTCTCGACGAACCGCATGTTTGCCCTGGTGACTGCCTCGCAAATGGCCTCGGCGTCGGCAGCCTGAAAGGCTGCGGACGAATCCCCCGCTCTTGGCGCACTACACGTCAATTCACGTTGCCGAACAGATCATAAAGAATGAAGAAATTTGGCTCTCTCACCCATTCCACATGAACGATCTGGAAGAACTAAGATTCGGGATGCTGCAAGGTGTCCAGCAATTCCCGATCTATGCGCAGGCTGCCGCGTGTACACCGTCCAGAGCGAAAATTCTTCTCGATACGTTCAGTCATTACGTCGGGTACATGAGCGAAAATACGCTTGTGGACACGTATATTCTGTGCCTCTGCGAACACGCGCCGGATGACAAGGACGGGGTCCTGTCCATGTGGCGTAGTTATGCCAGCCAGGGCCACGGCATCGCTCTGGTCTTTAACACGCGCAACATCCCTGATCCCCCGCAAGCCCCGCTTGGAATCGCAAAGGTAATCTATGGCGCTGGCCGTCCTCTTATTCGGATAATCGACACACGTTGTCGCAACACGCCAAGCCAACGCTTCGCCGATGTCATCACGCAAATCTACGACGCGATCTTTGAAGAAGGGGAAGCACTATGAAACCGCTCGATAGATGTTTGCTGGTCGTAATCGCGATCATAGTAGCGTGGAGGCGGCCGTGACGGGACAATGGAAAACTATACGCGACATCGTTCTCATTGGCCCGCTAGGGATAGTCGGCTTGCTCGGCGGGGTGTTTGCCGTGCCGTTCATGGTTATGAGGGTGATGGCTTGGTGTTGGGGGTCGCAGGATCGGTGTATGTGAGCGAACGCGCAGCGAGCACGGCCGCCTTCAGCTTCTCGGGCGTCGAAACGTCGGGGACGGGGCCGCCCTGCTTCACCACCGCACCAACACCGACGCGCGCGAGCGCTACGCGGCTGATCGGCACGAGGTCGCCGGCTTCGTCGTGATTGTCCATCGCCGGCACCGAAAGGATGACGGCGTCGAACGTCTTCTCCGCGAGTTCCTTGTCGATGTCAAACGGTGGTCGGATAGTGAAGGTCACCTGATTGCGGGTCTGCTTTTCGAAGTCAGCTGCGATCGCTTTCGCCGCGGCCTGCGTTGAGCCGACACTGAGCACCCGCACCTCGGCAGCGGGCGCGAGAGTCGATGAGATGATCAGCGTGAGCGTACTGACGGCTATCGTGCGAAAGGCTAGGTGCATGATGTCTTTAAGGTGTGGTCATTGCGCGCGTTGATTTAACGCTAGGGCTCTGCAAATGCCGGTCTCACTGGTCGGCCTGAGCCCGCTTATTCTTGGTGCTGCGAGCGGGCGACGCCTCTGCCTGCCGGACGGGCGGCGGCGGTGCCGATTCCTCCGCGGCAGGCTCGATCTTGGTTTCGGTGAGCTGGCGCCGCAGGTCTGCTGAGAGTCCCGCATAGGTGCTGATGGGCGTGAAGGTCGGGCCGTTGGCCCCGCCGCTATAGACCATCAGTCCAGCCTTGGTCGCGACAATGTCACCGGCACGCAATGTCGGATCATCAGCAACAGGTGTGGTGACGAGGCCGAAGGCATCCCTGTCGTTGCAGGTGCAGCCGGGGACGATCTTCTTCCGGTACGCGAACGCGGTGGCAAGCTCCGAGTAGCGCTTGCCGTCTGGCGCGACCGCGTGATCGATGCCGTTGCCGATGTAAATCTTGGTTGCGCTCGCCGGACAAAACGAGCTGCAGGTCTGCGCCGGACTTACCCCGCTATGACGTTGAATTGGGAAATAACGTCCGTCGCATAGGCGCACGCAATAGGCGAGGCCTTCCTCGGAACGGGGCGCTTCTGGGGTGCGCAGTGGGGCGTTCGTATCCGCATAACCGGTGACAGGAGAATTCCAGAGGCGGCCGAACAGCGCCTCAAAAATGTTTTGGGCGGAAGCCGCTGATACCGAGGTGGCAAGCATCGCGACGGCAATGCCGGTCACGAGTATGCCTTTGACGCCGCGGCTCAAGCGGGTCTGGCGACGGATCAACAAACCGAATGGCTCCCCGCGTCGCGCGCCGACGATTCCCCAGGCGCACCATTTAACAATATCTTTAGCCTCTGGACAGAAATATGACTTAAGGGTGCCAGGAGTAAGACGCTCGTGCGGGCCCGCTCCCGTGGGGCTGCGCCGCGCATACCCCGGTGGAGAGGACTTTCGCAAAAGACCGATCGTGCTGGGGCACCTACCCCGTCATCGCGGTCTTGAGATTGATGATCAGTTCGCGGCCTGGTGCGCTCGCCGTGACGGTACTGCCCATTCCTTTCGCCAGCAGGGCCGCCGCTACCGCTTGCGCCGCCGTGCAATCGACAGCGGCCCTTTTTTGTCGCTGGTGACCGGCAAGGCTTCCCGCTTTTGGTCCGCGCCCCGCACTGCCGGGCTGTCTGAAATTGCACGGGTTGTTGGTTTCTCTTGCGCGCGTTCATAGGCTCGCTGCTCATTTTTTGCGGTACCCCTCCCCCCTCGATGGCTCACATTGCCAACGATCGCCTCTCCGCCGGCGTACACATGGACATGCTTGACCCTTATGTTTTGTTCCCCCTTGCGCCTTTTCCTCGTCAATCCTTCGACTTGTTTGATGTACGTGCGCATAAATTTATTCGTCAGGTTGCCGAGCCCGTCCAGCCGTTTGATGCCGTCGCCGCCTTCGTACTTATGATTTGCGATGGAGCCCCGTGTACGTGCGACCAATTCGAGCAGGGCAATATTCGTGACGGCCATATGGGCTGCAAGCATCGCCTCGATCTCATCCTTCGGCTGCACCCCACTAATGACGGCAAGTGCGGCATTCATTGCGACTTGATTGGAACGTCCCGGACTAAAATCGTAGTCCAGTGAATGGTCGGCGGTCGCATTTCCTAAACCGTTTAGCATCGCGCGAACGAATTCCAGCGAGCGGGTTCCGAACGTGTCGGCGAGCCGGTATCGGTGTCCTTCTTCGTCGCAATGATCCGGGTATAACGCGCGTCCTGCTGTCCCGCGATCCTCTATATTAATAGCAATACGTGGCGTGCGGGCTTTGGTTCGCCTTCTCGCCTTTTCGATCTCGGCACGTTCGACTGGATTCGGCGGCGGTCGCTTCGCCAGCTTGTCCGCGAATGCCTGCTCCTCGGCCGCTTTGCGTTCCGCTGCGGCCCTTTCGTTTGCTTCGGCCGCGGTCGGATTGAGGTCTTCTGATAGGTCGCGGCGGTCACTTGCCGAGACAGCGGGCTCGATCAAACCCTCAAGAACACCCGCCGTCTCGTCCAGGGTAACAGGCGCGCGCGGCCATCTGCGACCGCCGTTTGCGTAAACCGTTCGCGAAACGGTCAATGATCTCCGGCCTGAACGGTTAACCCCCGTTCACAACACGGTTCCGTGACTGGACCAGGTAAGCACACCCCAACTACCGCGCCCCTCGTCAATTCCTGCGAGTCGCCGGCTTGAATTGACGCGACGCTCGCCGCCACCGTCGACACCCAGGCCACCGCTGCGTGCCTCATCCCGTCTCTGAGCGCCCCGCGACGTAGCGCGAGCCGCGGTGCCATCGGCGATCATTGCCTGCGGAGGCGATCCCGCCGCGTTGCCTGTAGCCTCCCGGTGCTGTTGAGGAACACGCATTGCGCCTGACCGACTGCACTTCCAAGGCGGCCCGAAACCGGTTTCGGGCGGTCTCGACTGTCGCTGCAACTTGGTTGCGGGCTCTGTCACAGAGCCTGTCACAGGCTCTGTCACAGAGCCTGTCACAGAGCCTGTCATAGAGCCTGTCATAGAGCCTATTATTGAGCCTCCCACAGCGCCTACCACAGGATCGCTCTCGTGAACGGTTCACCCCGGTTGCACGTGCCGTGTGCCCTAGCTTGGGAACGTCGCGAAATAAAAACCTGTCCTTTCCGAAAATTCCGTTGGTCGGATTCGGGGGATGTCCCGGCGACGCGCTGCTCGACGGATCCGGGCAGATCGACGTGCCGCACCTTAAGGCGGCTCTTGCGTTCTGGGAGTACTGCGAGTCTTCCGCTGCTTTCATCTTTGGCGACCTCCTGGGCGACCCAGTGGCCGACGAGATTGCACGCGCCCTGCAGCACGCTGGGTCCGAGGGCATGACCCGGACGGCGATCCGCGACCTGTTTGGGCGGCACCGCCCTGCTGATCGTATCGGCGCAGCACTCGCCCTGCTGACGACGAAGGGGCGCGCCAGGTCAGAAAGCAGAGACACGGGCGGTCGCCCCGTCGAGCTCTGGTTTGCGACGCGGGGGCAGCCCAATGGGTAAGTATCTCGCCATCCTGGACGCTCTGGAAACCAAAAGCAGTAGCGACAAAAGCGCAAAAAGCGACAAAAGCCCCCCCTTTGGTCGCTTAAGCCGCTTTGGTCGCACCTTCTCTGTTCTCGAAAGTCGCCGTCCCGACTACGTCCCGGTTGAACGATGGCAAAAGGCGGTCGAAGACGGCCGAGCCTTCTTGGCCAAGTGGGGCGAGCAAGCCCAAGCGCTCGGCTGGACGTCGGCAGACCTGTTCGGGCTGCACACCCCGCCAGAACAGCCACACCCAAGCTACAGGCGCTTGTCCCGATACGACTGCACTGGCCTGGTTTGGCTGCTCGAGGGGCGTGAGGTCGTGGCGCTCACCGAAGCCACGGCCGCGATCGAGAACCCGGCCACCGGCAGCATCACCACCTATCGCAAGGACAACAAGCCAGCGCTCGGGCCGGTGGCGATAGACCTGGACGATTTCGAAGAGATGTTGAAGAATCGCGATTGACTCTAGAGTCGTCTGGCATGCCCTACGGGGGCTTGTGGGATGTTGGATGTGGATCGCCGCAATCATAGAAAGCGAGGTTTTGCAGCCATGAAGGACGGAAAGAAGATTGTCGAAAAGCCGGAGGTCGAGATTACGCCCAAGATGATCGAGGTCGGTGCGCGTGCGATTGAGCGTTATGCGCTCGATCTCAGATCGGATCCGTCGAACGAAGTATATGAGGAAGTGGCTTCCGTTGTTTATCGGAAGATGAATCAATCTCGACCCGAATCTTGTGGCTGATAACGTCAAACGACTCCATAAGATTTTGAACCTTTGCACGAAATTCGTTCAACGATGCGATTGATTCCGGTTCTACACCGAATTTCAGCTTCCGCTTTGCACTCACCTGGAACCGAACCACCTCCTTGTTTCTCCACTGTATAAGACGCTTGTCATGAATAATTCTGTTACGTGTTTCCGCAAGCCCTACAGCCTTTCCGTCAAAAGTTCCAAGTTCATCCATGACGGGCTTGCTAATCTCCCACAACTCGGCCAGCGCACGAAGAGCCTGAAGGCGCGGATGAATCGAAATCATCTGCGAAGTAACGCAGGCACCAAGTGCCTGATTTGTTCCTAAAACTTCAAACTCTAGGTCAGCCCAGGCGTCGGCGACCTTGCCCATCGCCGCGTAATGGGCATCGGGAATGGGGATGTACTGATCGTCGGGAGGCGGTTCGTCTTCCGGCTCAAAATGGGTCTTATTATTCTCAACGGACACGCTACGAATTCCCGATTGATATTTGCATCATGCGCTAACCCGCATTGGGTTGCAATCGCACGGGCAACGTGCGCAGCATTGAAAGAATAGACAGAGCCGGGGGGTGGAAGGGGAGAGAGCAATACCCTTTGGAGCTATTCGTGCAACACAACCCTTTCTTTGATGCTTTCTGGGGAGCCTTCTGGGGAGGAGTGGTCAGCGTTCTCATCGTGATCGTGGTCGAGCGATTACGACGCCCAAAACTCGTGCTGTCCATTCGCGATCCATTGATCGTTGCCCTCGGAACTGGGCAAGCGCAGCAGATGCAAGCAGATGCAGCAGATAGGGACATCGCTTCGGATTGGCGTTCATAACAAGCCTCTGTCGTGGGCTATGTCGCGGGCCCCCGGACTACAATGCAAAGGAGAAATTACGTTCTGCCATCTTGATGGTCAGAATCGGTTCCGCAGACCAATGGCCGCGCGGTGGAGCGAGTCAATTCAGCCAATCTCGATGCGGGGCGTATTTCAGGATGGCCAGGAATTTCAGATACACGATCCAGCAAGGTTTACCCTAGACTCGCGCATGGATATCTTCCCAGGGGAGCACAAAGACCTAGATGTGGCCATTCGGTTTTCGGATGATCAGGACTGTTACGGCTGGAACAATGAGACGTATTTTCGCTCAACTGATGGACGGCATCCGGATTGGAAATTGGAGCACGACCGTTATCTCATCAAGGTGACGATCACGTCGTCGGGACAAGAATTCGTTGATGTCTTCCGGCTAGTCAATGGCCTGCACCCGGTTCCGAAGACACCGAGTTAGGTGTTTTGATGGAACTGGAGGTGGGTCATGGAGAGACGGAAGTTTACCCGCGAGTCTACGGTTTTCTGAGCGGATTCATCACGGGGCCGCAGTACCACCGTTTCAGCCCGCAAGAATGCAGCAACTTCTTTCGCCATGCCGGCTATGCTCGAACATGACCGGAATCCGCTCTAAGTATTCCTGCTTTTGCCACCGCCGGCAAAAGGTTTCGCGTTAAAGCTTGCCATAGCCTAATGCAATGTCGCGAATTTGCCAACAACTTTCCCGCCCACAGCGGACAAACATGCCCCCGCGCAGTTGCACCGAGCCCAGTGTGGTGCGGCCGTCGGCGACGCTCCAACTAGCGCCGTGGCAGGGCGCATGCGCATGCGTAATTTGTTCATCATTGTAGTTCGAGTTCGTCCTCCGGCGGGGGCGGCAGCCTATGAAGGAAACAATCCATGCATATGTGCTCCTCACCATTACCATCGCTCTCAATGATGTGGGCCTCCCCAAACTTATGGCCTGATCTGCGGAGAACCTTCCCACAGTCATCACAACAAATGTCACTCATCGCTCTCTCCCATCATGCTGCCGGATACCGTCCGGCGCGGTCGTTTTTGTTTACGAACACTGCGTAACTTCCGCCACCGGATGCGCTCGTTCCTCAGCCACTCAATCGTTGCAGCATGTTTTTTGTCAGCAAAAAACGTGGAATTTTCGCTGATGAAGTCTTCCAGCACAGTTTCCAGCGCGATCACGCCAGCGATCTTGTCGTCGTGGGAGCGAACCAATTGCAAGATGTCAGCTTCCAGCTTGAATATCGGAAGCCAAATGCGTTTTGTTTGCTCGTTCAGTTTTCGCAGCTCTTCTTCTGAAACTTTTTTCTTCTTCATTCGTCAGCTCCTCATCATCATGCTGCCGGTGCCGTCGTTGTGCCGGCGGCACGGTCGTTCGTTATGCACTCACCTGTAGGTGGCACCAGTTGATGACGTTTCATGGTGTCACCTGACCTAGGAGTTGAACTTGCTCCGTGCGTCGACATGAAGCTTGTAGCTCTGCGGACCGATCTCGATGTCCACATCAAAGTCGGTGTTGGCGGCATAGTCCCCGATTTTGCCGGGGCGCTCGGCAAGACCGGTTTCGGCCGTCAGAATGCGCCAAATGACGCCCATCATTTGCATCTCCTGCCCGACCTGGTCCTCGGCCAGGAGCGAGCCCTTCTTCAGATGCACAATCAAGTTGTCGGCAAAGGCCTGTGGGCTCAGCCCGACGCCCTGAGCTCCGCTGGGAAAGTCATCCAGGATGTTCAGAACGGCGGCCTCGTCTCCGTCCCAGGTGAAGAACGGCTTGCCGCCTACGGTGATGTTCATCGTGCTCATCTCGTCATGCTCCTGCTTGCGCGCCAAAAATTCCTGTTGCTCTGGTGTTGGGGAAGAGACAAAATCATCGCCTCAACATCATGCTGTAGTTCGGGGGCGGGCTCAGACCCGCCCCGTTTTTTTTGCGTTCACTCCACTTGCTTCGCTAACATCTTGAAAGCTCGTGAGAGCTTTTTGCATGCTACACGGTCGCTTTCGTGCGCAAGCGCCCCAATAAATAGCTCGGAAGCCGGCGCGGTGCCAACGGATCACCGTCTCCGGTTTGAGAGTTTTCACAGCATCCAGGATGCCGGGGACAAGACGATACAGCCCAGCAAACACCAAGCGATCGATGCTCTTGAAGACCGCTCTTTCGGCCGATTTGCGCCGCAGGGTGTTGAGCTGATGGCGTAGAGCCTCTCACTCCTCCACCTACGCCGGCACCGGGACCGTGCGCTACGCGTGGTGACTTATCCTTCCTGCGCCCGCTTGTGGGACTTTCTGGCGCAGCTTGACTTATTGCTGACCTAAGTCGTGATGCCGCGCTCATCGAGGGGCTGCCGATCTGCGCGTCACGCCGCAATCGCATCGACTATACGGTCCAACGCGCCAACAGCGCGCACGACATTCGGTGAAGGGCAACCTGACCTCGCGTTTCTGGGTCGCACCAGGCCATGTGGAGGGATCCGGACGAGCATAAGACAAAGGGATTGAACGAAGCCGCTTGCGCGGCAGTTAAGGGGCGGTCGCAGTCGCCTCCTGTCTGAAAGGATCCTGGGTTTTTCGTGCCCAACCCTTCAGACAGGAGGTTTTCCGATGGCTGAGATCAGCCCTCTTCGCCGCCGCATGATCGAGGACATGACGGTCCGCAATCTGTCGCCGGCGACGCAACAATCGTACCTCAATGCGGTATCGAAGTTCAGTCGGTATTTTGGTCGCTCCCCTGATCGTCTTGGCCTGGAAGATGTCCACGCGTTTCAGCTTCATCTGGTTGCAACGGGGATTTCATGGCCTGCGCTGAACCAGATCGTCTGCGCGCTGCGGTTCTTCTATGGCGTAACGCTCGGCCAGGACACGGTGCCGGAGCGCATCACCTATGCGCGGCAGCCGAGCAAGCTGCCGGTCGTGTTGAGCGCCGACGAGGTCGTGCGCTTCCTGGAGGCAATTCCGAGCCTCAAAAGCCGCACCGCGCTGACCACGGTCTATGCCGCCGGACTGCGCGTGTCGGAAGTCGTTCTCTTAAAGATCGCCGACATCGACAGCCAGCGGATGGTGATCCGGGTAGAGCAGGGCAAGGGCGGCAAGGACCGCTACGTCATGCTTTCTCCGCAGCTCCTGAGGATTTTACGCACCTATTGGCGGCTCGCTCGACCGAAGCGATGGCTGTTTCCCGGCCGTGACGATGAGCGTCCGCTCGTACCCAACGTCTTGCACGCCGCCTGCCGTTCAGCCTGCGCGGCGGCTGGCTTGAGCAAGCAGGTGACGGTGCACACGCTCCGGCACACATTTGCGACCCAACTCTTGGAGAGCGGGGCGGACGTGCGCATCATCCAGGTCTTGCTCGGCCACGTCAGCCTCGCAAGCACGGCGCGCTACACCCGGGTCGCCACCAAAACGATCAGCAACACGCCGAGCCCGCTTGATCGGCTCCGCTTGGAGGTCGTCCCGCCCGGCTGAGCGGGCGTCAGGCATGGCGGCCACAACCGGGCCCGCAACCCCGCGAACGGCCGCGGACGAGATCGCCGAGTATCTTGCACGGCATCAGTACGATCTATCACCGACGTTGCGGATCGAGCTTGAGCGGCGTCACGTCTGCCTATAGCGCGACGAACCTCTTCGAGGACGCTTGAGATCGGCTGGATGTCGGAAGGTTATTGCGGCCAGCACGCAACTGACGCCGCGCCTCCCGCGCGGCGGCGGCAGCGTGGCGACGGGTGACTTGTTGCAGCGCCTTGAGTGGGTCCGCCTCCCAACGCGAGAGCCCGGCCAACAACATTCGTCTCAACAGTCTTTTCGTGCTATTTGACTGTGATGGGGCTCCCTCGCGACCTAATCCGCACCATCGGCCACCTCAAGACAACGAGCGCTCTTGCGCCATTGTCGATGCCGGCTGGGTTGATCGGTGTGTTTGCCGTCCTAATGACGATAGTTGGGGGTCCCCACCATCCAATAACTTGGACGCTTTGGATTTTTTTCATGATCTGGCTCGTCGCGATATTTGGCGCTTACATTTTCTGGTCGATTAAAAGCCCCGACAGATTACAGACGGAGAACTATCAGCTAGAACTGCAACGCACGCTAATTGGCGATGAACGAAACCCCGGCAAGGTGATTGAAGGCGCACCGCTCACTTCCAACACGGCCATGCAGGTGAGCAAATGAACGGCAAGCCTACGACTTACATCATCAATTTCTATGCTGCCGATGTGAACCTTGCGGCGCTGACGCAGTACCTGCATGACAGTCGGGAAATAATTGCCTATTGGAACTACCTCCCGCTTGTTTACTGCATCAAATCTTACCTATCAGCGGAAGAACTCGTCGTCAGGCTCCATCCTTTCTTGCCGCATCCGTTCATGATCGCGGAAATCAATCCAGGCAACCTCAATGGCATGTTATCTAAGGAAGCCTGGTCGTGGTTCTACATGGACCATCACGAAAAACAACCAATCTCAAGCCTTGAGAAGCTGTTGGGATTGCCATCGCCACTACGACCAGCGAGATGATTTGCCCTACTAGGTAAGTGCGAAGGTCTGTCGCCGGCGCGGATGCGCGCGCGCCAGGGCGGAAATTAAGGCCACCGTTCTGATCGCGAGCCTGTTCGGCAATGACGGGTTCGATCTCGGAGGTTTTGTTACGCCCGGAACGATAGAGCGATTCATTGCGCTTGCTGACAATGCCCTCCAGTTCCATCGCGCAGGCATGGGCGAAGATGGTCCGTCGCCTTCCAAATGCTCGTTGAAGCGCAGGCCAAGGCCAGCTTTGGCCAGCATACATCGAAGGGTGGCCTTGCGCACTTCCAGCGGATCACGCCGCATGTCGTCGCCGTTCAACTCAATCAGGTCGAAGGCGTAGAGGAAGGTGTCACCGTCATGGCGTCGGTGGCGGATACGGTCGAACGAGGCAACGCCGTTGTCGTCACACACAACCGCCTCCCCATCGATGATGCATGAGCGCGAGCGCAGGCGGACGAGCGCCTCGACGATCAACGGGAAGTGGCAGAACACCGACGCGGATGATTGCCTGCCCAGGTGAAGAAATCTTTCGATGCGATTGCCCTGGTCGGGTCGCTCGCGGACCCGATCTTTGCCGCATTTGCGGGGCTCAATTATTCGGGAATCGTGCTCGTAATGGGGGGTGCGCATGGCGCTTAGCTTAAGCTTATGCATCACTATACTGTGGCAGAACAGAAGAGCCTCCTGGTTCTGACCAAAAAGGCAGGGGACATGAAGCTCTTCTTGCATGACCTCGACGACCTTCATCAATTGGATTTCGTCCATAATCAGATAATGGTGAAGGAGATCGAACGATTGCGCGTGCGATCGACCACGATCGAGCAGCAGCGCGAGAGCTGGAAGGTCCGTGCCTTGATAGCGGAGGCGCAATTACTCGAAGCGACTGCCAAAACGACCAACAATGATCGCTGTCAAAATGTCAGTGACGTCAGGTACGCTTCGCTCAAGCGCTATCTGGCAAAGCGGTTCCACCCTGATTACGCCCCCGGGGAAGGCATCGAGAAGATCGTTCGAAACGAGATCTTCAAGGAAATCTGGAACGAGATCGAGCACCTCGATCAAGGAGTGTCGGCCACCCGCTTCGCGACGGCGCGATCATCTTCGGCGGCTTGATCGGCAGACTAAGGAGCCCGCGAGGGGCGGGACTGAGGCGTCGAACCTGCGGGCCGATCTCAAATCGACTTGATCCGCTCGATCGCGGTGATAATCAGCCCGCCATTCGAGGCGCGCGCGAGGGCCGCGACCCCGCGCTCGATCTCCCCGGCCTCGCGCGCGGCAACGAGCGTTGCAGGCGTTCACCGAAGGGCATATCGCCGCGGCTATTAGATCAACAACTGGCTGGCACCGCGAAGAATCCTCTCCTCATGAACAGACGCGAAAGTCTCGCGCTCATCGGAGGCGCAACAGTGATGACCGCAGGCGCCATCGCCGGCAGCGCCATTGCCCAGACACCGCCGGCGTCGGAGCATAAGCGCGCCGCCGACCCAGGCCATTCGCACGCTGTGCTCTTGCTGACTCCCTTCTGTCTTGATGATCAGATAGGTCGCGCCCAACAGGACGTAGCCGAACACCACGCCGAGCGCGACGAGAACGGAAAACGGCGAAAACCAGTCGAAGGGTCCACCGGCGAAGCGGCCGTTCGCCACAGTCGGCCCTCCGATCAGGCCGCCGAGCGCAAAGCCTTGGCATAACGCGGCGACGAGGCTGCCGAGCCCGAAGGCGAAGTCCCACAGCCGCGGCACCCGCAAATGCTCGCGGAACTCGAAGGCGACGCCGCGAAAGACCAGCGCAAAAAATCATCACGATCAGGTAAAGCGCGTGGAGGGCGATCGCATACACGCTCGGGAAGGCGCCGAAGAGCGCGCCGCCCAACACCACGAGCCAGGTCTCGCTCGCCGCGGCCCGTCGCTCGGCTGGTCGATCGGCCTCACAGTCCGCCTCGTTATCTTTTAAGCAAGAACTCGCAAACGATGGCAAGCCGCGGCAAGCGACGGCGGTCGATATGCTGCAGGAGAAGCAATTCGCCAACCGTGAGGCTGACCAGTTCGTCGAAAGGCCGCGGCTGACCATTGATCGACACAACTCTCGATCGAGAATCCGGTCGTGGCCACGTTGGCGAGACTGGGCTAGTGACTCAACCAACGTTCACGCTGCGCAGCGTCACCTTTGCCATCGCTCTTCTGATCCTTCCGGCGACAGCCGTGGATGCGTCGTATTGCGGTCAGTCCTCCGAGCTTGCTGCCGCGCGAGCGCGTTGGGCGGCGGTGCGCCAAAGTCGCGTCGACCCTGCCGACGCCGAGAAGGTCTGCCGTGCCTACGGCAACCATTTCTACGACGCGGTGGTGGCGCGCCAGGCCGCCTCCTCGTGCGAGGACAGCGTCAGCCGCCAACGGAATCTCGAGATGCTCGACGGAGAGATCGACGCGTTCAACAACCTCATCGCAGGCCAGTGCATCGGTTTGTGACGTGCTTTCACCTGCGTGCCCAAGGAGACCCGCAAGATAAATCCCCCGCGTTGCAAGCTGTTTGATTTCCTCCTCGCTCAAGCGATCGAGTCAGTTGACTTGCTGACCGGAAATAGCTCCGGGCGAACGTCACGCAAGCTCGATCACGTCGCCGCGCCGGATTGTTCCTTCCACCAAGATCGCGCCATAAACTCCGGCCTTGTTATCGTGGGTCTGATTGACCGTCCGTAGGAGCTGCGCGTTAGGCTCAGCGGTATCGGGATCTAGCGTGATCATCTTGCAGCGCGGGTCGCGTTCGAGAACCGAAACCACCACCTTGGATCCGATCCGCAGCGTTCGGCCGACATACGCGTCCTCCGCGAAGCCGCCGGCAGACCCGAGATCCATGTAGATGTTTGCCCTGAACCGCCGCTTATCGATGGTGGTTCCGATCTCCTCGCCAAGCCGGCGCCCGGTTTGAATCGAAAACAGCGAAATTGGACGACAATCCGTCATCGCGCGCTCGGATCGCAACAAGGTTAGGACATGCTCATCTCCGATCCGCTTTTTGAGCAAGCCGATCAATGCGGGATCATCGACCCGGAGCACTTCTCCCGATGGCGTCTCGACATCGACGGCGAAAGCCGCTGCGTCGGCAAAAAGCGGGTTTATACCAGGCGCCATGCTCTCAGCCTCCCTCAAATTGGGAGGTTTTGCAGTTTTGTCCGCATGACGGAAGCGAGGTCGATACAGCAGCATCTCTTCCTGCTCCCGCCCGGTCAGGTAAGGAAAGCCCTTGGGCGCAGCGGTGCTCCTGAAAGCAAAGAGGCGGTCACCGTAGACACCTGAAAACCCAACGAAGGCCTCTTCCAGTTCCTCGCCGCGCATGCTCTTAACCGGATAGCGCCAGAGGCTGTCTACCTTTCCCGCGACACTCATTTGTGAACTCCCCCGACGCCGTTTGTGCTCTCGGCACCTAACCTCATACCGATTGAGATGCTCCACGCTAAGCCGGTGGAAGCGGTCGGCGCAAGTCGGGGACCTTGCCCTTCCGCTCGAGAGTCCCTGCGGAACGTCAGGCGGAAGAAGTCGCGCAGGCTTTCGCCATAGCTCATCAGCCGCCCGCAGCGGTATATTCTCGTTGCACAAAGATACTGCGCGCGCGCGGCAAGCGGCCACGCGGCCGCCGCGCCGCCGAGCAGCGTGATGAAATCGCGTCTGGCTCGACGACGCTCATCGTTCAGCCTAGCCCGTTCACCTACCGGCAACGCGGACGGATCATCGCATCAGCGATGAAGAATGGACTGGGGACGATATTTGGTTTCCCGGTCGCCGCGCAGGAGGGATCATTAATCGCGTATGGGCCCGACTACCTCCACATGTACCGTCGAGCGCCGTTATACGTGGACCGTATCCTTAAAGGAACCAACCCAGCCGATCTCCCGGTTGAGCAGCCTGCTAAGGTCGAGTTCCTCATCAACCTGCAGACCGCTAAGACGCTTGGGATCGAGGTGCCGTTGTCTCTGCTCATTCGCGCCGACGAGTTGCTCGAATGAAACGCCGCGAGTTCATCACGCTGCTCGGCGCGGCATGTGCTTGGCCGCTCGGCGTTACCGGCATTACTGACGTTAGCTTTCCGCCAGACGACGGTAACGGGGGTAACGGCATTCTCAGGTAACAGAGAGAGCGGTGCAGAACGCCGCCAGCAGGCTCGCAAGTTGATCCTGGCGAAAGCCGATGTGCTGACCTAGAGGAAGCTACCTAAGAGGCTCATTCCTCCGGCTCCTGACGGCGTTCCGTTCACGTATGCGCTGCGGCGAAGCGCCGCTTGACACCGACTTTGAAGGAACGAGCGCAAATAGGGCAGCGTATTGTGCCTCTCTAGAGAGACTTCAGTTCCGCGGGCGGTGCGCCCTTGCCCGCGAGGTTCTCGACCGCCACCAGCGCCTCGGCGCCCACGCTCGGGTCGTTGTCGTTGAGCAATTCGCGCAGGTACGGCACGGCGACCTCGATTCCGGGGTGTCGCGGCCCGAGGCGCCCCAGGTGCCAGACGGCTAGACTGCGGACAAAGGAAATCCCATCGCGAGTCCCCGCGACCAGAGCGGGGATGACGTCGGGGTGCTCCGGTTCAACTCGCGCCAGTGCAGCGGCCGCCCACACACGGACGAAACTCTCCGAGTCGCGCAACGCCTCGGTGAGCGGGGGGACCGCCTCCCGTGCCATGCGGCCAATCTCCGCGAGCGCGTGCGCAGCCAGGCGCCGCTCCAGCGAATCGCTGCTCTTCAGTGCTGCGACCCAGCCTGCGGTCGCAACTCCCAGATACGACGGCTGCCTGGACATGCCTCCCTCAGTGGCCCGTTCAGGTCTCCCCCTTCAGTCGACGGTTCAGGTTAAATGCGGCGCTGATCAATCCCATGTGCGTGAACGCCTGCGGGAAGTTGCCCAGCGCGTCGCCCGACGGACCCGTCTGCTCGGCGTACAGCCCCAGGTGGTTAGCGTAGGTAAGCATCTTCTCGAAAATGAAGCGCGCCTCCTCCACCCGGCCTGCGCGCGTCAGCGCCTCGACCAGCCAGAATGTACACATATTGAACGTCCCCTCGCGGCCTGTCAGCCCGTCGCCGGCGCCCCTACCGATCTCATAGCGATGCACCAGGCTGTCGGAAACCAGCTCCGCTATTGTGCGATTGAGCGTTCCGATCATGCGAGGGTCGTTCGGCGAGATGAAGAACACCAGCGGCATGATGAGGTTCGCCGCGTCCAGCGCGTCAGTGCCGAAATACTGCACGAACGTCCGCCGCTCCGCGTCCCAGCCGTGCGTCATCACCGCTTCGTAGATGCGGTCGCGCTCCGCGAGCAAGCGGGCACGATCCAGCGGCAGACTGCGCTTCGTTGCCAACCTGATCGCGCGGTCGAGTGCCACCCAGCACTGCACCTTTGAGTAGGTGAACTGCTGCTGGCCGCCGCGCACTTCCCAGATACCGTCGTCGGCGTTCATCCAGTTGTCTGCAACCCAGTCGATCACCCGGCGGACGTGGCGCCACGAGTCATATGCCATCGGCGAACCGTACTTGTCGTACAGGTAGATCGAATCCATCAGTTCGCCGTAGATGTCGAGCTGCAGCTGCTCGCAAGCGCCGTTGCCGACGCGCACCGGGCGCGAGCCACGGTAGCCTTCCAGGTGGTCGAGGGTTTCCTCCGGCATTTCGTGCCGACCATCGATGCGGTACATAATCTGCAAGGGGCCAAGACGCGCTCCTTCGATGCAGCGCTGCTCCAGCCAGCCCATGAAGTGCTCGGCCTCGTTCGTCATCCCCAGGCGCAGGAAGGCGTACAAAGTAAATGCCGCGTCGCGGACCCAGGTGTAGCGGTAGTCCCAATTGCGCATCCCGCGGATCTCCTCGGGGAGGCTGCACGTCGGTGCCGCGACGATCGCCCCGGTCGGCGCGAAGGTCAGCAACTTCAGCATCAGGGCCGAGCGGTTGACCATCTCACGCCAGCGGCCATCGTAGCGGCACTTGCTCACCCAGCGTCGCCAGAACTCGAGAGTCTCAGTCAGCAGCTGGGTGCCGACGAGCCGCGCCTCCAACAACCCGGAGTCTCCATCACCCTCAACCTGGCGGAGGATGAACGTCGATGGCTCGCCCGGGTGCAGCAGGAATTCGGTAGCGACCCCCGCGCCCTGGCGCGCCAGCGGAAAGCGGCTGACCAGCGAGAAGCGCATGCCGGGAGCCTCAAACACTGCGCCGCGGCCTTCCAGAGTGACCTGATGCGGCCGCCGCGCGTAGTCGAAAGCAGGTTGACATTCGAGCCGGAAGCGCACCGCCCCGCGCACCGCCCGTACGACGCGAACGATCTGGTGCATCTTCTTGCCGCGGCTCGGGTCCTGAACCGGCATGAAGTCGACCACTTCGCCGACCCCCTCGGGGCTAAGAAAGCGCGTCAACAGCACGTTGCTGTCGGGCAGGTACATCTGCTTGTGCTGGGCCTCGTAGAGGCTCGCGATCTTGAAGAAGCCTCCTTTGCGCTCATCAAGAATCGCGGCGAAGATGCTTGGCGAGTCGAACTGCGGAAGGCAACACCAGTCGATCGAACCGTCCATGCTCACCAGCGCGACCGTGTGCAGGTCGCCGATGACGCCGTAGGACTCGATCGGTTTATAGGCCATTTCGACACTCGCCGTTCAAAGAGCGGGATTGAATGCGGTGAGGGGCTCATTCTCGACATTCAGGCCGAGAATCTCAATTCAGAAAGATCGCGCCGGCGTCCCGCCTACGATCACGATCTTGGCGGCGGTCCGATCGGCAGCATCATCTTCACTACCTCCGGCACGACCAAGGCGCCGAAATTCGTGCTGCACGACCATTACAGCGTCGTCGCCCACGCCAATGCGGTGGCGCGCAGCTTCGGCTACGACGCGCCTGGTACCGTGCTGCTGCAAGCATTGCCGCTATGTGGCGGCTTTGGCTTCTGTCAGGCGATGGCGGCGCTTGCTGGCGGCGCCGTCATCGTCATGCAGCCTACATTCGAGGCAGAGGAGACGGCGCCGCATAAGCCCGGAGGCTTAAACGCGGCAGCCGCGGCACTGCCGCTGGATGAGGTTTTGCGATGGCGATTTGGCCCGCAGTGAGATTTTCCGAAAAACAATGGCTATTGCAGCGGTCAAATTGAATCACGGGAGATCGGTCCGCACAAGGCGGTCGTTGCGCCTTTGCTAGGCTCACGAACCGTTCTCACGAATAGCCCTTGGACGTTCGTAGCCCCGTGGTTGCGACGGAATCGTAAGCCGGAGGCTCTTTTCTATTGGGAACAGGCACAGGAATTTCATCAGGTGAGCGACTGGAGTCTGCGTACTCACGTATCGGCCGACTAACGGTAAAGTCTCACAAGGCCGCAGCGCGCAAGTTTCTTCGCAAGAAGAACTGGAAGCGCCCTCGCAAGAAGGCAAGCGGCTCAAGGAGATGAAGATTGTTACGTTCAATGCGCCCGCTTAGACCATCACCGATAAGCCCATGTTCCGAGACGCCTTGGGCCGACCCGAGATCACTCCCCATAACGTTGATTCCCGTCACCAATTCGGACGAGATGGAAGTTTCGAGAGCAGTACCCGCGCGTGCGCCGCGGTAGTACGCGACAAATCGGCCTTCCATAGTAGCCCCTTGGCATCCTCAAAGGATAAAACGTCAGCTTTGCCTGCTGCTCCGAGCATTCTTGCTTATTTCATGATCGAAAGGGGCGGCCACGGTTCGCCGGATTCGATCATCGGGTGGCGTGGTTCGCCGCTCGGCCGTCCATGTTCGATGCGCCAGACCTCCACCTGTCCCAACATCGCGAACGCCGCCTTACGGCGGCTTGGGTCATCCAACACCATCCGAAACAGCTCCGCGCGCGCCCGCTCGGCATTGCGCGGAACTGGGACAAAGGCGCCTGATCTGCCATAGGGGCGGCGCTCAAGGAATTGAGCCTCGAGGTCACGCTGGAGGCCATAATTCCACATGGCGCCTTGCAGTAGATTGACTCCCGCCACCCTCGTCTCGTCACTTCCGAGTTCGCCGTAAATCGCCGAGAGCAACTGTCGCTGCGTAGGCGTAAGCGTGCCTACGCTCAGGGCGACGAGCCTCCTCTTGAGCGCGGGGTCGTGCCGCGCCCATTCGCCGACAAAGGAGGCGAATCGCCTACTTCAGGAGCCTCGGCATTACCGTCGAACGCGTCATGACTGATGTCCGGAGGGCGCCCATGGCTCAAAAGGGAATCGAAAATAGGCGCTTCTCGGAAAATGTGATCAGCACAGACAAGTCGGCCCTGCTGTGGATGTATTGTAGAGAGATTGCGCCGTTTGAAACTCCGGCCTTTAGCAAGAAGGTCGGCAACCTTATCGCTCGCGCAACAAAGCGCCCCTCGGAAATGCGCAACCGAACAGCGGCAAATTAGAACATTGAAGATTCGGCGGCCCCAGGGCAGCCGCTTTCGCACTATCAACACAAAACAATGGTCGCTGTCGGTCGATTCCGATTCGTATGGGTCGCACAGTGGCACGAATGATCGGCCGTATTCTGCTTACGCTGGCCGTCCTTGCGGTTGCCGGCTTTGTGCTTCTCGTGCTGATTGGTCTCTGGGACCGTTACGAACAGGAAACCGCAGCATTGGGTTTCAGCGGGATTTACGAGCGGTATTTGGCGCCGCAAGCCGGTTTTTCCAGCGACCCGAAGGCCCGCGCAGCCGCCGAAGCTGAGCGCGCGCGGCAAGGGGCGGTTGCTCGAGAGCAAGTTGCGCCGCCGCAGTCCTTCCAGCAGCGACCGAAGCTGGTCGGAACCGGCGCGGTGGGAAGCACCAACCAAGGCATATCGGTCGCGCTGTCCGCGGATGGCAACAGCGCTATCGTGGGTGGGCCTGGCCCCAACAATGCGGATCGCGATCGGTCGCCCTTGGTCGGCCCTTCTGGGGCGGCGTGGGTGTTCACGCGCAGCGGCGGTGCCTGGAGGCAGCAAGGCAACAAGCTGGTCGGCACCACCAGCGAATATGGAGGGGGATTGTGGTCCCAAGGTGCGTCGGTCGCCCTGTCTGGCGACGGCAACACCGCCATCGTGGGCGGGCCTAGCGACAATAAGACGACGGGGGCGGCGTGGGTGTTCACCCGCAGCGGCGGTGTTTGGACGCAGCAAGGCAACAAGCTGGTCGGCAGCGGCGCTTATTGGGGGGGTGAACCGCCATTGCCGCCGGGCCAAGGCATGTCCGTCGCGTTGTCCGCCGACGGCAACACTGCCATCGTGGGTGGGTGGGGGGCCGAGGCGGCGTGGGTGTTCATCTGCAGTGCCGGTGTCTGGACGCAGCAAGGCAAGCTCGTCGGCACCGGTGCGGCAGGAAGGGCCCGCCAAGGTGCGTCGGTCGCCCTGTCCGGCGACGGCAACACCGCCATCGTGGGCGGGTGGTCCGACAACAGCAAGACCGGGGCGGCATGGGTGTTCACCCGCAGTGGCGGTGTCTGGACGCAGCAAGGCAAGAAGCTCGTCGGCACCGACGCTGTGGGAAGCGCCCGCCAAGGCATGTCCGTCGCGTTGTCCGCCGACGGCAATACCGCCATCGTGGGTGGCCCTGCCGACAACCCGTGGGATCGATCGGTGCCCTTCGGCCTTGGCGCGGCCGGGGCGGCGTGGGTGTTCACCCGCAGTGGCGGCGTCTGGATGCAGCAAGGCAATAAGCTAGTCAGCACCGGCGCTGTGGGAAGCGCCCGCCAAGGCATGTCCGTGGCGCTGTCCGCCGACGGCAACATTGCCATCGTGAGCGGGTTTGCGGACGATGGGGGCGTAGCATCAGTGTTCACCCGCAGCGGCGGTCACTGGACGCAGGACAAGAAGCTACTTGGCACCGGCGCTGTGGGAAAGTCCGCACCCTCCATCGCGCTGTCCGCCGACGGCACCATCGTCATGCTCGGCGAATCTAACGACAATGGGGGCATCGGCGCGGCGTGGGTGTTCACGCGCAGCGGCGGTGGCTCCGATTATCAAGAACCGCTGACACCATCCACTCCGCCGCCTAATCCGCCCTCGCTGACGCCATCCACTCCGCATATTCCGCCCCCGAACTTGGAGTAATGACTGATGCATAGGATGACGCGTCGCTGACCACAGCATCTCGAGCTTTCACGGCGATCGGGCTCCTGCGCGCGCCCCGCGAGCGGCCAAGCCGCCGCGCCACCGAGCAGTGTGATGAACTCGCGGCGCTTTGTATGACGGGAAAGGAGCATCGTGAGGGCTGAACAGAGGCTGAGTCGTCATGGCTCAGCCCCCGTCGCGACCGGAAGCCCGCAGACGCTTCGGATCCGAAACCGCGAATGAGCTTGGAGCTCCAGTCGCTTCTTCCATACCCGAACAGTTGCCTGGGCGCGAGCCCGCATCAACAAGGAAGGGATACGAAGATGGCAATGCTCTCTTTCGGTGGTATCGACGTGTCGAAGGATCGTTTGGACATCACGGTGTTGCCCGACGAGCAATGTTCTTCGAGCAATGACGCCGCCGGCTGGGCCGAACTGATCGAACAGCTGCGCGGCTCCTCGATAACGGCGATCGGGGTCGAGGCGAGTGGTGGCTACGAGCGTGGTGTTGTCCGGGCGCCGATCCCTCAACGATCTGAAGACCGAGCAGGTGAAGCGACTAAAGGACCTTGAGCTCGAGAACAGCCGGCTGCGCAAGGCGCTCTCCGATTTGACGCTGGACAAGCTCATTCTGCAGGAGGCCGCCCGGGGAAACACCTAAGCCCCGCGCGTCGCCGTGCCTGCATCGAGCAGGTGCGAGCGCAACTGCATGTCTCCGAGCGTCGTGCCTGTGCGGCGCTCGGGCAGCATCGCTCGACGCAACGCAAGGTCCCGCACGGTCGTGACGACGAGCAGCGTCTGACGGCCGACATTATCGCGCTTGCCCGGCAATACGGCCGCTACGGCTATCGCAAGGTCGCCGAACCAACGGCCAACCTTAAACTAACATTCCACCTGGACCACTCAGCGGGGGCTGATCAGCGATGCGGGCCTGAACAACAAAACTTTCTTCACGGCCGACTCATTAGCCTTCCCTGACATACTGCCGTTTCCACTCCTCAGCAGACATCGGCTCAGCGCTGATCTGCTTGCGCTCTTGTATCTGCACGCGGTCGACGAACATGCCGAGGTGCTTGCCGATCGAGACCAGCGCCGCGTGCTTGTCGTGAAGCTTCACGCGCAGCGCTCGTCGAGCACCATCACCCGGCTCACCATGACCTGGCGCGCCGCCTGGTCGGGGTTCTCTTCGTCCTTGATCTCCTCGAGGATGACCTCTGGCCGCCAGCGGACAACCTTGCCGATGTCGGAGAAGCCGAGCACCGCTAGCTCGCGCAGAACCTTCTCGACCGTGATTTCCGCCCGCTCGGCGCCGGCAGCGAGGATTTCGTCGACGCGAGCCGAAATGTTATCATTTGCTATCAAGCGGGCTGCGTTCGCGACTAGGACAGTCATGCCGAGAAAAACAACAGATAGTTGGGCAGGAAACGAACTCATACCATCCTCCCCTTGTTGCTGACCTTCGCTGCTTCAGCGCGCCAAGCGCAAGGCCAAGCACGCCGAGCAGAAAAAGCCCC
>WNFD01002027.1_pt1 | contig 26870 bp, 18 predicted proteins | sample 5400491 | NCBI WGS metagenome assembly WNFD01 (sample SAMN13153343, study PRJNA577476) | soil metagenome | isolation source: 120 cm saprolite under Douglas fir tree site 2 hole 2 replicate 2 | place: USA:California | collected 2015-04-18
TTTTTGTCCGTATAGAGATTCCGCGTCTCGCCGGGGTCTGCAGCCAAATCGTACAGTTCAGGCTTCGGTGCTTCGATAAATTGATATTTCTCCGTCTCCACCGATCGCAATTCGCTCCAGTTAAAGTGCAGGCGAGGCAAGAACGTCTCTGCGTAGACGCTCATAGAGTCCTCTTTTTTCCCCGTAAGCAGCGGCAGAAGGCTGCGGCCTTGCACTTGTGCAGGCACCTCAATCTTCAACTCCTGCAGCACGGTGGGCATCAGGTCGGTCAGGCTCACCAACCCAGAAACGGTTTTGGCGGCCACTGCTCCTGGTAAATGGATGATCACCGGCACGTGCAGCGTCGCATTGTAGATGAAGAAGCCATGAGTCTTCTCTCCATGCTCGCCCAGGCTTTCGCCATGATCTCCCGTGAGTACGATCAGAGTGTTGTCATAAAGCCCTTTTGCCTTCAGGAACGCGATTACGCGCCCAAACTGCGCGTCCGCGAAGGCAATCTCACCGTCGTACAACCGATCCTTATATTGCTCGCTATACGGCGGCGGGGGCTGGTACGGGTAATGCGGATCATACAGATGCACCCACAGAAAGAACTTGCTCTCCGCGTTCTTGCCCAACCAATCCAACGCGACGTCGGTTACCACATTCCCGGGACGCTCCATCGCCTCGAGATTCGATTCTTGCATCCGATTGAAATCGAAGTGGTCATAATAGAAATCGAATCCCTGGTTCAGGCCAAATCGCGAATCGAGGACCGCTGATCCGATTACAGCGCCGGTCGTATATCCCTGCTGCCTTAGAACGCTTGCGAGCGTGGACTGCTTGGGATTGAGCTTATTACCGCTGAAGTCGTGCATCCCGCTCAGTGTGGGATAGGTTCCGGTGAAAATCGCCGTGTGCGCCGGCAGGGTGACCGGAACTGGAGTGTAGGCTCGTTCAAAACGTGCGTTGTCGGCGGCGAACGCGTCGATATTCGGAGAAATCTTGGTGTAACCATAGCAACCAAGATGATCGGCCCGCAGTGTGTCAATCGTGACAACGACAACGTTGGGCGCGTGTTTAACTTCGCCCACTAGTCCGCCGGAAGGGAGAAGGCAGACGATCCACAGGAATGCAACGCGCAAATTATAACGCATGATGACGCGCCGGCAGGCGGCGCCGCCACGGTTACACGGTTACAACGACGAGCAACTGGATGAATCCGCCGGTCCAGCATCCTCTACTCCGTGAGATATTCTTGTCAACTGGCTATCATTGGTGTTAGAGCCTACCCACATCGTTCCCCCTAGCGAGATTGAAATGTGTGAGTGAGAAACGGGTTAGGGAGCTGGCCGCACGGCTCCTTAAAAGCCGGGAGGCCAGCGACCGGGATTACAATCCCCAGCCGTGCCTACTTCCTACTTCACTTTGGTGCGAGAAATGAAAGTGCCTACAACCATCGCTTGCGCCTCGTCGCTGAGGCTCGTCAGCATGGCATAAAGCCCACCGCTGTTTGTCTCAGATCGCCGTCCCCACCGTGCGCAAGCGGCTGCGCCGTTATCAGCAGCAGGGGCCGCGCGGCCTCATCGAGCTTTCCCGCGCTCCTCATCACCAGCCCGGCAAGGCTTCCCGCCGACATCGAATGGCAGGTCGTCGCTTTGCGCCAGGAGTTGTTCACTTTCGGCGCTCAACTTTTTCTGGCTACCTTCGTAACCCGACCGGGCAGGAGTGCGGGGGGGAGCGGCACCGCAACGCGCTTACTGTGCTAGGCTGATTGGCGATGCAGGCCTTTCGGATCCTAGTGTGTTTCCTACTGCTCGTGACAGCGGCCTTTGGGCGCGAATCGGTGACGACCAAGAGCACGCAACCTGAGGTATTCCTGATCACCATCGACACGCTCCGAGCCGACCACGTTCACTGCTACGGCTACGACAAGCTGGAAACTCCAGCCTTAGACGCACTGGCGCATGAAGGCATCCGCTTCACCCAAGCTTTTACGCCCAGCCCTATCACCAACACATCCCATGCCAGCATCCTGACCGGACTGCTGCCAGGCTCGCATGGAGTGACGGATTTCGCCGTGCCCCTGTCAACGGCCCATCCAACCGTGGCGGAGTTGCTCAAAGCACACGGCTATCGCACAGGAGCTTTTATCGGTGCGGTGATTCTCGACAGCAAGACCCTGGCGCCGGGATTTGATCGAGGGTTCGACTTCTACGACAACTTTCCGGAACATTTGTCGACAAAGTCGCGCTGGGGACGCCTCGAGCGCCGCGGCATGGACGTAGCAGAACATGCGGAAAACTGGTTGACCAAGCACCCTGCGGGTCCACACTTCGTGTGGGTACACCTATACGATCCCCACGACCCGTACGAACCGCCCCTGCCTTATTCGCAGATCTACAAAGATCGCTTGTATGACGGCGAGATCGCTTACGCTGACGCAGCTCTTGCGAATTTCATTACCTATCTGAAGAAGCATGGTTGGTACGACAATTCCTTGATCGTTGTTGTGGGCGATCACGGCGAGGGTCTCGGCGAGCATCACGAGGATACGCACGGAATCTTCCTGTACGACTCAACCACGCACGTTCCCTTGATTTTGAAACTGCCCGGAGAAACCGCCCGCAAGGCGAAAGTGGTCGAAGCGCAAGTGCGTACCACCGACATTCTGCCGACGGTGCTCGACCTAGCCAGGGTGACTGCTCCCGCGAAGCTAGACGGCGAATCGCTGCAGCCAGTCTTCACCGGGACAGATACCGATGCATTTGAGCGAATTGCGCTCGGGGAGACCGATTATCCCTTACGTTTCGGTTGGGCTCCATTACGGTCGGTGCGCACGCAAGGCCTCAAGTTCATCGAAGCTCCTCGTCCGGAACTCTATGATCTGCATGCCGACGCGGCGGAACTGAACAACCAATATGAGCCGTGGAACGCCGAAGTGAAGAAGCTTCGCGGAATGTTGGCCGAACTTCGGGCGAAAGCTCCGCCGCCCGCTGCGTCACAAGGTGTGGTCGGGCAGGGAACCATCGATGAATTGAAGGCACTCGGCTATCTCGGCAAGGCCGATGTGGGAAGCGCAACCAACGTCCCCGAGCCGTGGTTGTTGCCGGATCCAAAAGACAAGATTGAAGAGCAGAATCTGCTCCACCTGGCAATGATTGCGTCGGAGGACGATCGTGCCGCTGATGCTCGTAGGTCTCTCGAGAAGGTGTTGCAACTTGATCCGAAATCACCTACTGCGCTGCGGCAACTGGGAGAACTCGAGCTGCGTGCCGGGGACTATGCGAACAGCGCCCAACATCTGAAAGCAGCCATGGAAGTGCGTCCAGACGATGCCACCGCCGCGTTCTATGAAGGGCAGGCACTGGAAAAGACGCACGATCTGCCCGGCGCACGCGATGCTCTCGAAGCCAGCCTGAAACTGATGCCTGGACAATTCGAAGCCCGCTTGCTATTAGGTCAGGTCTATCTTGGATTGAAAAATCCGAACGCTGCGGAGGACCAGTTTGAAGCCGCGCTTCTGCTTCAATCAAATAGTATCGAAGGGCAACTCGGTGTGGCGAAGGCACAGATAGCCGAAGGCAACTTTAACCCAGCCGCGCAGCAACTCGAGTCTCTTTCCAAATCGCAATCCAGGAATGCCGCGGTCTTCGAGTTGCTGGCGCAAGCTTATACGGGATTGGGAAAGAAAGTGGAAGCGGAGCAGGCCGAAGCGCGGGCCAAGCTACTGCGTGGCAAAACGTAGTGCTGGCACCTCGAATCCTCATACCTCCGCGTTGGTGAGAGACTAGCGTTTCGCGGATACGGCTAGCCGAAGGCGACTAGCGACGGCACGACCGTCCTGGAAAGCGGGAACAAACTTCCATCCTGTCGCCGCCATGAGCAGGTCCGGGTCTGCGGATTTAGTGTTTCCCGCCGGTTCGACGGATCGAACTTTTCCGGCGGAATCGATCAGCAGATCTAGGAGCAACTCAGAGTCTGTCAAACCCTGCTCCGAAGCCAGCGGCGCGGGCCGCCGCAGCAGAATCGGTTGCGGCGGAACGATTTCAGATTTGCTCCGCTCCGACCTCTTACTGGTATCGAAAACCATCGCGTGTTTTTTCCGACCAGCCGAAACCCCAGAGGATGTCCCATCCACCTGGGCATGAATTCCGTGAGCACGGGCGTTTAGCATCGCGGTTCGCAGGCGCTGCACATCAGAGTCAGGCCACATGTCAGCCAGCGCGAGCCATGCCTCTGGCTCACGACCGCTATAGAGGTAAGACCAGGCAATTTCTAGTGCCTTGATTTTCACGCCCCGCAAACGGTGTAACTGCTCAGCCGAAAAGCGGGCAGTGGAAGCCAATTTGCCATCACTGTTTTTGAAATCGCGCAGGTCCTGCGAATCAAGCTCCGCCCTGAGCTTTGCGATTTTTTCGTCAAAATCAACCCGGAATTCAGAACTCACGTCGAGCAATCGGTTGTGTTCGAAGCGGAGCACGATGGTTGGCGCGAAGTCCAGTTCGCCTCCAGCCACGTTCTCGAAGCCATCCACCGCAGCGGCATCGTCTGTCCAGATCTCGACGCGACCGTCCAGATCTGTGTCCGACGCGCTGAAGAAGCCTCCACCGGCAATTGCGCGCAGCAAGCCAGGCGGCTTGTGAAGAGAATAAATCTGGTATGCCATGCAGCACTCGGTCTCGGACTGCTTCACCTGGAACGCGACAACTGAGACACCTAGGCCCAGGTCGGCACCAAATGCATCCACATCGAGCTGCGAGGCCCCAGTCGTAACGATTATCTCTTGCTTGTCCCAGCTGAGCGTTGCCTCACAGACCCGTGTCGCGAGTCCGGTTGCAGTTTTTCTTGCCGCTCCCAACCGCAGCTTTACTCCGGTGCGGAACTCGGCTTCGAAATTGCCACTGCCACTGCTGCAAACTGCATCGCGGCCCTGTGCATGGCAGGGGATTACCATGACGCAGAAAAGCAGGAATGAAGCGAGCGCCAACCGGCCGTAGGGAAGTCGACCTAGCGCTCGCCAAGACACGAGGAATGGAGTGCAGTTGCCGCCCGAGCTACTTCTTTGCGATGGCCTTGTCCGAATTCTCGAAAATCTCGCTCAGTACATGGCCGCGCATCTGCGCAGGTTGCTCAATGCCGTAGATGTGCAGGATGGTAGGTGCAAGGTCATACACCGAGGCCTCAAACCCCATCAGACGCAGGTCGTGCTTGATACCAGGGCCCATGGCAAAGAACGATCCGGGTACGTCGTCACCGTCGGCGAAGTCGTGTTTCGCTACCACCGGGGTAGTTTTCTCGTGGTCCATGTGCGCGTGCGGATCGGTCTCTTCGAACTCGCGCAGCGGCTTGATGCCATGATCGGAAACGATGATCACGTAGGTGTTGTCGTCCACGCGCTTCAGGACCGCGCCCAGAACTTTGTCGAAGGCGATGTATTGATCGGGGAAGGCCTCCGTCCGTACGGCGTTGACCTTGGGATTGTAGCCGGCGTTATAAGGCGCAATCGGATACAGCCAGTGCCCGGTCCGGTCCTCGCAGGACTGGCCCAACCAGGTGAATTCCGTGGGATGACGGGTCAGCAGGTAGTCGAAAAGTTGCGTCTGCTGGTCGCGAATGAGCTGGACTTTATTCAGCCAAGCATCGATGGCCTCAGTTTCGTGTCCTTTCAGATCGGCAGCTGAAGGCATGCGCTCGCAGTCAATGTAGAAATCCCCGACGTTCTTCAGCAACTCCGCCTTCATGGCAGGAGGATAAACCGCGTCGCCACCCTGCACTTCCGAAAGCTTGGGCGCGCAAAGCACGCCGTCTTCACAGTTTTTCCCGCGGGTCAGCATGCCACTGATCATGTAACCATTCACCGGCATAACCGGAAACGTCGCGGGCACATTGGCCATGCCCACAGTCACGCCGTTTTTAGACAGCATGGACCAGATAGGCTCTTCCTTCAACATATTCGTGTTGGCCGTGATGCCGCCCACAATGAAGCCCGTAACCCCGTGTTCCTCAGGTTTCGTGCTGGTGAAAAAAGTGCTATACACGCGCGGACAATTGGGAGCGGAGACAGTCCGCAACTTGCCATAGGCCCCCTTCTTGATCACGCTGGAGAGGTTGGGCATCTTGCCCTCTAACAACAAGGGCCGAATGACGTCCAACTCCATGCCGTTTACCCCGATGACCACCACGTGGGGCTTGGGTTTGGCAGTGTTCTGGGCCTGGCCCAACAGCGCTACAGGGAGGGCAGCAAACAACATCAGGACCATGGAGAACCGTTGAAAGACCATCGAGACTGACCTCATTACTGGGATTATCAGGGGTTTCCTCAGCTTCCCGGGCGTGTGGAAATTATACGTCCATAGAGTCCTTTTATTCCAGTAAGAGTGTCTCCTCTAATCATTGAAAGCCTTGGCGTTGCAGATTACCCCGTGCCGACATAGGGTGACAGCCTGCTCACCGTACACGCTTCCTCGTATCGACATTCGCTTGCCGATATCCGACCATCATCTGCGGCGGCCCTCTGCGTGTGGGGCCGGACGTTACTCGATGCGAACGGGGTTGGCAGTTTTCGAGGTTGTGGAGGTTGGGAGACCGAGGCCAAAGAAGCTGAGATCGATTGCAAAGGAGGCATTTTATGCTTTGGACAATTTTCGTGATTCTTCTGGTGTTGTGGCTGCTTGGATTAGTTAGTTCGTACACACTGGGGGGATTCATTCACATCTTGCTCGTGCTGGCGGTCGTGGTTCTGATCATCAACCTTCTGAGTGGCCGAAGTACGGCGGTTTGATTCAGCGGTTTGATCGCGTTTTCATCGCCACAACTCGAGCACGCTGATTCCGCCAAGACAGGATTGCACTGCACGTCGAGGAAGTCCTCAATCGAGCGACGAAGTGGCGGATTACAACTGGTGGTCTGACGCGGAGAGGTTTTTACTATTTCAGCTTGTCTTTCACTTCTTTCACCGGGGAGGGCTGCTTGCAGCAAAGTACCAAAGAAGTTTTCACGCGTCTGCCTGCCGGCTAACGCACTGCAGTGCGCTACCGCACGGAGTTATTCGATTCGCTCAGCCAGTTCCTGCTCTGCCGCTGCATGGCTTCGAAGCACTCACACGCTGCATCCTTGAGATTCTCTCTACTTTCAATCTTGACGTTCCCTCGCTTGTAGGTGATGAGGCCCGCTTTTTGTAAGGTGCCCGCAGCCACCGTGACGCTGGAGCGCCGCGTTCCCAGCATATGGGCCAGTAGCTCCTGAGTGAGAGGGACGGTATCAGAATTGATGCGGTCCTGGCACATGAGCAACCAGCGTGCCAGCCGCTCATCGACTTCGTGGATGCGGTTGCAAGCCGCTACCTGCGATGCCTGCATGGACAGGACTTGCACGTAGCGTTGCAGCCTCTGCTCTAACGTTTCGGATCGGCGGAGAATCTTCCTCAGGCCTGCCGCGCTCACCCGGAAACCCGCACCTTCTATCTGAATCACGGTGCGTGTCGGACTCGTGCTGAGGCCGACGACGAGCGGCAATCCAACAAAGCCTTCCTTGCCGGTCAATCCTACCTCTACACTCTTGCCGTCTGACAACACGCTCAACACTGACGCCAGGCCGCTATTCAGGAAATAGGCAAACCTGATTGGTTCGCCAGACTCGTGCAGCATCTCGTGAGTTCTCAGCTGCACCGAGCTTAACTCCGAGAATGTTGACTCCCAATCTTCCGGCGGCAGGCTGAGCAGAAGCTCATTCCTCACTAGACTTCCATCCACCATTGGCGCAGCTCTGCCGTCGGACTTCCCCCGGGAGAGAGCAGGCTTCTTGACCATTGCGCTCCTTACATGCCACGACGTCAAAATTCCAAGCGCTTCCCCACTCCGGCCAGATGCGTAAAGATGCAAAATGGAAAAATGAGAGCTGACACGCGTCAGATGGATCTTTCTTTGCTTACCGACGCGCCGGTCTTCCCCAAGTTTCAGGAGTGGTCTCTCTTCAGAACACGAAGGGTGGCTAAGGCGTCTTCAATCGCGCCTCGCTCTGTCTGACTACTCGAATCGTGCTCCAGCGCATCACGACGAGTAAGGATTGCCGCCTCCGCCACTTCCACGCGCTTGAACAGCACACTCTTGTCTGTTTCCAACACGGCCGACTCATACTCGCGCTGCCAATTCGGAAAACGCAGGGGCGGAGACGATGTAGATGTTAGAGACAAGTCCCGGAGCGCCATAGGCGACCTCCTGGTGGGGATGCTAGGGGTTATGAATGGTTGAGTCTGCCCGCCAACGAACGCCGGTTGGTGCGCCATCCGACAAAAGCTATTCCAATTCGGTCTGCCAGGAACTGGCCTGCCGTAACATCGAGTCGTAGCACTCGCAGGCCGCATCGACGAGCCCGGCTCGGTCTTCAATTTTGACGTGCCCGCGCTTGTAAGTGATTAGTCCGGCTTTTTGCAGGACGCCTGCAGCCACGGTCACGCTGGAGCGGCGCGTTCCCAGCATATGAGCCAGGAACTCCTGGGTCAAAGGCACGCTGCTGGATCCGATCCTGTCCTGGGACATCAGCAGCCACCGCGCCAGCCTTTCGTCGACTTCGTGGACTCGATTGCAGGCCGCAACCTGTGTCGCCTGCATGGCGAGGAGCTGAACATAGCGTTGCAGCCTTTTCTCCAAGATCGAACACTGTCCCAGCAGTTGGATCAGCACCGCTGCGCTTATTTTGAATGCGCTGCCTTCAATTTGTATGACGACACGGGTCGGGCTGCTTTTCAAACCAACGATCAGCGGAAGCCCGACAAAGCCTTCCTTCCCGGTCAAACCAACTTCTACGCTCTTCCCATCTGCCAGCACACTCAAAACCGAGGCCAACCCGCTATTGATGAAATAGGCGAACAAGATCGGTTCTCCCGCTTCGTGCAGCACGTCGTGAGTTCGGTTCGGCAGAAAGGCCAGCTTGGAGAATATTGCAGCGCATTCTTTGGTGGGCAGGTTCAGCAAAAGCTCATTGTTAACTGGACTTCCGTCGATCGTGGGGGGACCGTGCCCGTCGGTCTTCGGACGATTCCGATAAATAGGGGTAGGCATAACGGCTCCTCGCGCAGCGTAAACGCTGTCTGATTTCGCAAGGGACCGTCTCCAAGGAGGGCACGGCGGAAGGATGCGGAAGAGACAATCTCAGACTACTCCTCCACGGGCATAATTACTAGAGAATAAACAATATTCTAGCGTCTAAGATTCACACGCCGAAAAATTCCGGTGGGTCGCGGGGAGTGTCCTAACATTGCGTTGAAAATTTTACGGGCAGCGACTGAACACCCAGCCATGCACTATTGGGACTTGCTATTGTCTGCCCACTCGCTAAACTTTTTGTCGCCCGCCGCAAGGAGACGAACCGTTGTGACAAAGCCTACACCTACTCCCTTATGTTCGATCTGCGGCAAACCTGTGGAGCTTGAAGCCAGCAAGACTGACAGCAATGCGCAAGCCGTTCACGAGGAATGCTACGCCCGCAAGATCGAATCGAGAAAGCTGCCGAACCCGTCCCACCCATCCGACGACTAGCCACGCGATATTGAGGACACCACAAGTCTTGGGCCGCGCTAGGCCGCGCCCTTCAAATCATCAAAAGCGTGGCCATACTTCTTAACCAGGAAAAGGGCTCTCAGGCGGACTTCCTCTTGATCATCCTTGATCACCGCATGCAGCAATGACAGCAGATCGGCGCTCTTGTCGGGGTCTGTCTCGCGGATAATTTCCTTGCACAGGTTCCGGACCAAATCAGCATCGAACAAGCACCCACCCCGCCCTCCGGCCAGAGATAAGTTTTGCTGATTTTCAAGGAAGGCGGCGCTACCTGCCAATAGGGTAAATTGTGTATGATATCGGACACTTTTCCGTTGATTTGTGGTATGCTGCCGCCAACTTAAGGCTTTGGAACCTGTCGGGGGGCAGGCCCTCCATTTGCCGCACGCCTCCTATTGACACCAAATGACACGAATGATTCGAAAACCACGCAAGCTATGTGCCCGCCATCGACCGATATCTGGCGGGCATTTTTGACTGTATTGGCGCACCCGTAATCACTATGTGCGCTAGCGTACGGTAAACCCTGTATTGGGGAACAACCACCGTAAGCTTAAACTGACAATATCCTTGTGCCTTTCGTGAGGGGCCGACCGCCTCCGCGCCTAGATGGATCGGCCTGCAACCTGCCCAAGGCAACCCGAGGCATTCGGAAGGTGTTGCGTGCCCAGCAAAATCCTTATCGTCGACGATAGTTCCATGATGCGCCGAGCCCTGCGCCGTTGGATCGAGCAGAATCCCAACTGGAAGGTTTGCGCAGAGGCGCCGAATGGCGCGGTTGCCATTGAGAAAGTCAAAGAACTGCTTCCAGACTTGGTCATCCTCGATCTGTCGATGCCGGTGATGAACGGGTTAGAAGCGGCGCGGCATATCAAGGAAGTCTCTCCCGCCACACCCATGGTGATGTTCACCATGTACGTCACCGACGCCCTTACCAAAGACGCTCAAGCCGCGGGGATTCAATGTGTCGTGTCCAAGACGGAGAGCGTCGTGAACCAACTGATTACCTCGATCAGCTCACTGCTACACGAGCCCGCAGCCTAGAAATGCGTCAGAGCTCCCCGCAATTCAAATCGCGGCGCGGGATCAGCTTCACGCACGATCAGCGCACCCCGCAGCGCAAGGCAAGAGCTTGCGCGCCTGTATAATCGGGAACTTGCCCATCTATGCGGACTTCTTCCCTCCGAACCCAGCGCTGTTCGTGGGTGGCGTTGTTGTGCACTGCAACCGCGCTAGCTCAAACGACTCCCGCAAAAGTCGCGACACACGCAGTTCCTCCCCAGTCTCAGGCCCAGCAATCACCCGCGCCGCAATCACCCGTTCCCCAATTCGAAGACGTCGCCCAGAAAGCCGGGCTGACCGTTCCGCACATTTCCTCACCGGACAAGCGATACATTGTCGAGTCCATGAGCGGAGGCATCGGCCTGATGGACTGCGACAATGACGGTAAACTCGACATCGTCACCGTGAACGGATCCACCGTTGATCGCTACCGTCACGGCGGCGATCCCCTGATCACGCTCTATCACCAGGATTCCGATCTCAAGTTCACGGACATCACCAAATCCGCGGGCCTCACTCGCAAAGGCTGGGGCATGGGCGTCGCCGTGGCCGACTACGACAATGACGGTCTTCAAGACATTTACGTAACCGGATTCGGCGGCAATGCTCTCTACCACAACCTCGGCAACTGCAGATTTGAAGAGGTTAGTGATAAAGCAGGCGTAGCCGGCGGAGGCTTCAGCACCGGAGCGGCCTGGGCCGACTACGACCGCGACGGCAAGGTCGATCTTTTTGTCTCTCGCTACGTGCACGTCAATATCGACAAGTTGCCCGAACTCGGCAGCGATCCCCGATTCTGCCGCTTCAAGGGCGTGCTGGTGCAGTGTGGTCCCTGGGGCCTGCCGGGTGAGTCTGACTTACTCTTCCATAACAAGGGCGACGGCACCTTTGAAGAGGTCTCAAAAAAAGCTGGAGTCGACGACCCGAACCACTACTACGGGCTAGGCGCCACTTGGGGAGACTATGACAACGACGGCTGGCCTGATCTGTACGTAGCCAATGATGCCGGTCCGAACTTTCTTTATCGCAACAAACACGATGGCACCTTCGAAGACGTGGGCCTGCTCTCGGGCATCGCGTTGAGCAGCGATGGTCTGCAGCAAGGCTCGATGGGTGTGGATTGGGGAGACTATCTGCACGAAGGCCGTCTCTCCATGATCGTGACCAACTTCATCGAGCAAGGTGCCGCGTTGTATCACGCCGGCAAAGATGAATTCTCCGATGTAAGTCTCCGTTCCAAAGTGATGAGGCCGACTTATCCGCTCGTAGGATGGGGCACCGCATTCTTCGATATGGACAATGACGGCTGGCTCGATCTGTTCATCGCCAACGGCCACGTCTATCCCCAGGTGGACACAATTCCCGGCGGCACTCCCTATCGTCAACCCATGGTGCTGCTGCGCAATAATCGTGATGGAACCTTCGACGATGTTTCGCAGACGCTCGCAAGCCTGCCGCCGGAGGCGCGGCGCGGAGCCACATTCGGAGACATCAATAATGACGGAAACGTGGACATCGTCATTCTCAACGTCGGCGCGCCACCATCTCTGTTGTTGAACGGCAACCAAAGCCCCAATCATCGCGTGCTGTTCAAGCTCATCGGAACGAAAAGCAACAAGGCTGCCATCGGCGCGCGACTCACGGTGAAAGCAGGGGACCTGGTTCAGTTCAGCGAAGTACGCGGGGGCGCCAGCTATCTCTCACAGAATGATCTGCGCCTGCACTTCGGTCTCGGAGCCAACCACAGAATGACCGAAGTTTCCATCCGCTGGCCCAACGGCGAAACTGAGACCCTGCACGACCTCCCCGCCGACGTCATCTACACCGTCGTCGAAGGCGAAGGCATCAGCCAGAAGACAGCGTTACCGCCAGTCTCGCCAGCTGGATCGCAGGCACGGACCGGAGGCGCGACTAAAAAGTAGGCTTGAAGCGCTCGGCGTGCGATGATGTTGACCCAACTTCGGAACTGTACCCGTGTTCGGAAAGCCTGGGAGCGAGTCACGATTCTTATCTCGGTATTCCGGCAGCTTGGGGAGGCCGCACCATTCGTATCAGGGCACGCCTTCAGGCCTGCCGTAAACGCTGCATGGTGTCCGCGGCTTAAGCCGCTGAGGAAGAAACTCAATGCCTACTGCATCGTCGGGCGACGCCTCAGCGCCGCATAAACTAAACGCATACCTTCTGAAGGCTGCCCTTGTAGCCGGTCTCGGAGGCCTCCTATTCGGTTTCGACACCGCCGTAATCTCCGGCACCACCGGCGATCTCACGCAGGTCTACAACCTCTCCCCGCTCAAGCTGGGCGTGACTGTCTTCGCCGCGCTGGTCGGCACAATCCTAGGTTCCATGTTTGCCGGTATTCCCGGAGACAAGTTCGGACGCCGCGACAGCCTGCGCGTCATGGCCATCTTGTACGTGGTTTCTGCCCTGGGCTGTGCCCTCGCATGGAATTGGCCCGCCCTGGTATTCTCCCGCTTCATTGGCGGACTCGGCATTGGGGGCTCATCCGTTCTTGGCCCCATGTACATAGCCGAGATTGCTCCTGCAAGCTGGCGCGGACGCCTGGTCGGAATTTTCCAGTTCAACGTGGTATCAGGAATTCTGCTTGCCTACCTCTCGAATTTTTTTGTAGGCGCCCAGCATTTACGGATCGAAGACGAGTGGCGCTGGAAGTTCGGAGTCGCCGCCTTGCCGGCGGCCCTGTTCCTCACCCTGCTATTCACCATCCCCCGCAGCCCGCGCTGGCTGGTCAAGAAGCAGCGAATCAACGAAGCCCGCGAAGTGTTGCGTCTCATCGGAGAACAAAATTACGAAGGCGAACTGCAGGACATTATCGAATCCATTGACGCCGAGCACGGTCTTGCCGACGAGCCTCTGTTCTCAGCCAAATACCGCTTGCCGATTTTCCTTGCCATCACCATCGGAATGTTTAACCAGCTCTCCGGCATCAACGCCATTCTTTATTACTTGAATGACATTTTCGCCTTCGCCGGCTTCAGCAAAATGTCGGGCGATCTCCAGGCCGTGGTGGTCGGCCTGACCAATTTGCTGTTCACGGTAATCGCCATATCCATTATCGATCGCATGGGTCGCAAGAAACTGCTCTTGGTGGGCGCGGTGGGAACCGCCATTTGTCTAGCCGGAGTCGCCACGATTTTTGCCACGAACAAACACCACGAACTGCTGCTATGGCTGCTCGTGGGATTCATTGCCAGCTTCGCCTTCTCGCAAGGATCAGTAATCTGGGTCTACCTAAGCGAAGTATTTCCCAACCGAGTCCGCGCCAAAGGACAAAGCCTAGGCACCTTAACCCATTGGCTCATGAACGCCGCCATCTCCCTGACCTTTCCCATCCTCGCCGCCCGCTCAAAATCCATCCCCTTCATGTTTTTCGCCGCCATGATGCTCCTGCAATTCTTCGTAGTCCTATTCGTCTACCCCGAAACCAAAGGCGTGACGCTAGAAGAAATGCAGAAAAAACTGCACGTTGCCTAAGATCATGCACGTCCTGCAAGAATGCCGTGTGCAGCTTGAGAAGGAGCCTTAAACAGGGAGCCGTGCAACGCCTAGGCTGAGCCAAAACACGTTCTGGGCGGGCACCGCTGTGCCCAGCCTAAGACGAATCGCGTCCTGCGGGGCCGAAAATAGCCCAGCGTTTGAACGCCAGGGAGCCGTCCCCATCTAAGGTCCGGTCCCGGTAGAGACGGCTACAATCCTCAGATGGTGAGGTAGGATATTGCTACCGAGGGACAAGCTTATGTCAACGCCCGAGGCTGCCATCGAATACTTGACGACGACAAAAATTGGAGAAAAGGGGCAACTCACGGTCCCGAAACGGTGCCGTGAGGATCTTGGGTTGGGGATTGGTGCCCCCTTTGCCGTGCTGCGCCTGGGAGACGCGCTTCTCCTCCTGCCGGAGCTGCAACGATTTGAGCATCTCTGCGAACAGGTCACCGCAACCCTGACCGTCGCCGGGGTTAGGCCTCGGACTATCCTGGAAACATTGCCTCCAGTCCGGAAACGACTCTTCCATCGTCGCTACGGGACGACAGGTTCAGTGACAGTCGTCTCCCGCCGCCGTTGTCGCGCCGCCGCTCGAACTGACCAGCCGTAAAAGAATTCGTCTATTTTTGCACTCGATTGTCCACACCGGAGGGATTGTTTCTCCTTGGGCCTCGACAAGGCTGTGCTTTCGCTTTGCGCTCAGATCACAAGGCTGGTGCTCGCAGAGATAGTCCGCGATGAAATTGCTCCATGCGCAGTGGTTGCCATCTTTGAAAGCCGATGAGCTGATCGAGGACTATCGTCGTCTGCTCGAGTTGACAAATCCTGAACTGGTCCCTGATCCCAACGAACGCGCGGTGCATTCGAGCCGGCATCTCGTTCGACGCGCCGCTGACGTTCCGGTGCTCCTTTCGGCAATGGCAAGCCACCCCGACCGATCATTAACTCACAACCCGAAGCACTTCACACAAACCGTCGCAACGGCGTGCCGGACTGCGGATCGCAACGCCAGCGGATTTCTTCCGGATACTCGCTTTGTTGTTGGGCTGATTTGTTTATTGCGGCCGAATTGATTTCAGCCGTACTGAGTGGGCATGAGAGTTGAGGACTGCAACCGAGAACCGAGAGCTGAGGACTACCCCTTGCTCAGCGGATAACCTTTCTCCCGCCAGTCGCGAATACCACCATCCATCGAGATAACGTTGGTATAACCCATCTTTTGCAGATTGTCGGCGGCAAGAGCAGATCGGAAACCTCCGCCGCAGTAAAGCACCAGTGGAGTATCGAGCTTAGGCACACGCGCCTCGATGTCCCGCTCAATGACGCCTTTGCCGAGATGAACGGCGCCGGGCAGGTGGTCCTTGGCAAACTCACTCTCCTCGCGCACATCGACGAGCACGAATTTTTCTCCGTGATCGAGCTTCGATTTCACTTCGTCCACATTCGTTGCGCGCACGCGCGTCTTCGCGTCGTCCACAATCTTCAAAAAGCGTGGCGGATGCTGATGTGCCATCGTCAAACTCCTTGCACTCCGTTCGAATCCATAGCCACTCAGACTTCGTAAATATGGTATCAAGCGCAGCCGCAGCGTGCAGCAGTCCCGATTCAGACGCTCCCCACCACACGCCGAACAGCGGGACTTGAAGTAGCATGATGTCGATGAAGCCGAAGCAGAAATCGCGCCGCGTTGGATTCGCTCGCGCGCTCTCGAAGTTGGGATACTGTTCGCGAACGCAAGCTGCAGAGCTAATCCGCACTGGCCATGTGCAGCTGAACCAAAGGCTACGCCGAGACCCAGAAACGCCAGTTCACTTGGGCCACGACCGCATTACTGTAGATGGGAATCCGATCGAGGCGCGAACCAAAGTCTATCTCGTGATGAACAAGCCGCGCGGTCTCGTCACCACTGCCTCCGACGAAAGGGGCCGCGAAACGGTCTACGCCGTGCTGCGCGCGGCAATGCAGTCCCAATCGAATCGCAAGTCGTCACAACATGACCCCGTAGAACGAGCAGCACACCGACAGGACGCAGCAACAAATGCCTTTCCTGAAGAACATTCATCAACAACGGAATCAGAACAACAACTTCCCTGGGTTGCACCCGTTGGACGACTCGACAAAGCCAGCGAAGGCCTGCTCCTGGCAACCAACGATTCGGAATGGGCCGCGCGCATTGCCGCGCCCAAGATGCATCTGGACAAGACATACCACGTGCAGATCGCGACGGTCGTCGCAGAAGCCTGGACGCAATCGCTAATCCGTGGAGTGAGAGACGAAGATGGAGAAACGCTGCGAGCGAAGCAAGCTCGCGTCTTGCGCTCCGGACAGAAGAATTGCTGGCTTGAGATTATTCTCGACGAAGGCAAGAATCGCCAGATTCGCCGCATGCTTGCGGCGCTCGGAAAGGAAGTTCTGCGGCTGGTGCGAGTGGCCATCGGTCCGCTGCAGTTAGGCAATTTACCCAAAGGCACATTCCGCCCGCTAACCCAAGACGAGAAGCGGTCATTGGATGGCGCGATGCTCGCAAATGAAGCACGGCGCAATGTCACTTCCGCGAGCAAGCAGCGCCGACACCCAACTTAGCCACATGCTAGACTCACTCTTCGTTTCGAGCGAGCGCAACCTCTGCATGAGTGATCTCAACTTCTTATCTGCAGTATCCATGGCGGAACAAGTCCGCAAGAAGAAAACCTCTCCGGTCGAGCTAATTGAAGCGCATCTCCAACAAATTGAAAGAATCAACCCCAGCCTGAATGCATTCGTTCACATCGACACAGATCGCCCACGCCGGGACGCGCGCGCCGCCGAAGCTGCCGTCATGAGCGGAAAAACATTGGGCCCGTTGCACGGAGTTCCGGTCAGCATCAAGAGCTCGATCAACGTGGCCGGTCTGCGATGCGAGGCCGGAACCCGTCTGCGCGCCGGCTTCGTCGCCAGCGAAGATGCGCCGTTGGTAGAGCGTCTGCGGAACGCAGGCGCGATTGTACTTGGTGTCACCAACACGCCGGAACTGCTGATGGCATGGGAAACCGACAACCTGCTTTACGGCCGCACCAACAATCCGTGGGACATTACGCGCACCGCGGGCGGTTCCAGCGGCGGCGAGGCAGCCGCAATTGCAGCAGGCATGTCCGCAGCCGGAGTCGGCAGCGACGGCGGCGGCTCCATCCGCGTACCAGCACATTTCAGCGGCATCTGCGGATTGAAGCCGACGCCGGGAAGAATTCCGTCCACCGGCCATTACCCCGCGTCGGCTGGACCCTTCGCATTAATTGGAGTAGTGGGCCCCATGGCGCGAACCGTTGCCGATGTGAAGGCGCTGTTCGAAGCGCTGCAAGGACCCCACGTCAGCGATACATGCGCCGCACCGGTACCGGTTCGCTGGCCAGATAGCGAAGAGATAAAAAAACTCCGCATCGGCTATTTCGAAGACGACGGTCGAACGCCGGTGACAGCGGAGACGCGTGCGGCAGTTCGTGCCGCTGCAGAAGCCTTAGGGAACGCAGGATTCGAAGTCGAGCCCTTCCGCCCGGAAGGCCTCGAGGAAGCGCGCCTGCTGTGGTGGAAATTCTTTGGCGTCGCTGGCGGGATGCTGTTAGCTCCGATGCTGAAGGGACGAGAGAAGCATCTCAGCCCAATCCTGAAAGAATTTTTCGGGTGGGCGAGGGCAAAGCCGCCACACACTGGAGAAGCGCTTCTTGATGCGTGGGTTCGCCGCGATGCAGTCCGGCATCAGTTTTTTGCGCAGATGCAGAAATACCCAATCCTGCTTTGCCCGGCCGCGGCCATTCCGGCATTCCGGCACGGTGAGCGCAGTTGGCAAATTGACGGAACAACCGTGGAGTATCTCGACGCCTGGAGCTATACCGAGTGGTTCAATCTGCTGGGCAGTCCCGCCGCGGTTGTTCCGTTCGGCCGCTCGCCCCAGGGCTTACCCATCGGTGTGCAACTGGTCGGGCGGCCGTGGCAAGAGGAGCAAATGTTGGCCGTTGCAGCCGCACTGGAGCGAGAGAGCGGAGCTTGGAAGTCTCCGCCGGTCTGAGGTTCGCGCGCATAGTATGTTTGTACTATTTCGCTGACACCATCCAATGGCTAAGTTTATTTCGCCGTGCAGTCAGAGACGTGGTCTGGCTGATCCCGAGCGCACTCCTCGAGAAGTTAGTATTTCGATGCCACAGAATCGCGAACCCCAACGCGCCATCGCCCGGCAAGTTTTGTTCTGGCTGTTGATTTTCGTGGTGGTTTCAGCGGGATACCTCTATACCTTTCCCCAGCCCAACGTCTTCTATGCGGTGGTCGTCCTGCTGCATGCGCTCAGCGGGATCGTGGCGACGATCCTCCTGGTCGGCACGCTGGTTCAATTGCTGCGAAGCGGAGATGTCCTGTCCCGCACCGGATGGTTGTTGATCGTTGCTGGAGCGATTCTGGGATTGCTCCTGATCAAAACGGGCACAGCCCGCACCGAGTGGAAGTGGCTGTACTTGCACATTGTGATCTCGCTGGCTGGAGTCGGGCTTCTAGTTGCCGACTGGGCAGGCCGCCGTGGCTGGATGCTCTCCGGCACCGCTTCAGCGTCGGTTCGCGTTGCGATTTGTTTGCTTGCGCTAATCGGACTGGGCTACGCCGCGCGATACATACGTGAGAGCTGGCAAGCTCGCGCTCGCATTCAGAACCCGCAGATGCCGCCGGACAATATGAATGGCGAAGGTGACGGTCCCGACGGCCCCTTCTTTCCCAGTTCGGCGCAGGTCTACGGCAGGCAGAAAATTCCCAGCAAGTTCTTCATGGAATCAGACTCCTGCAAGCGCTGCCACGAAGACCTCTATAATCAGTGGTTCAGCTCCGTGCACCATTTTTCTTCGTTTAACAATCAGTGGTACCGCAAGTCCATCGAATACATGCAGGACACGATTGGGACGAGGCCTTCGAAGTGGTGCGGAGGCTGCCATGACCCCGCGGTGCTGTACAGCGGACTTATGGATACTCCGATCAAGCAGATCGTGCATAGGCCGGAATCGCAGGCCGGACTTGGCTGCATGATGTGCCACTCCATCGCGAATGTGAAAAGCACGATGGGTCAGGGAGATTTTTATCTGGAATATCCCAAGCTGCACGAACTGGCCGCGAGCAAGAATTCGGTGGTGCGCGAGTTACACGATTTCTTGATCAAACTCAATCCCGAGCCGCACCGCCGCGTTTTTCTTAAGCCGTTCATGCGAGAGCAGACTGCGGAGTTTTGCTCTTCGTGCCACAAGGTGCATCTCGATGTGCCGGTGAATCACTATCGCTGGTTTCGCGGCTTCAACGAATATGACAATTGGCAAGCCAGCGGGGTGTCGGGACAGGGCGCGCGCTCGTTCTACTATCCTCCGAAACCGGCGCAGTGCGCGGATTGTCACATGCCGCTGGAGGCTTCTCACGATGCCGGCAACATTAATGGATTCGTGCATTCGCATCGTTTTCCTGGCGCCAACACCGCGGTTCCGACGGCCAATGAGGATGCTCCGCAGCTCAAGCTGACTGAAGACTTCCTGAAGAATGGTGCCTTGACGGTCGACATTTTTGCTCTGTCTCCGGCGCAGGCTGCACCGAAACTGGGTGTGACCTCTCAAGCGGAGCTTGCAACCACGTTTGCAGTGGGAGAAGAAGCGGAGAGCAAGGTCACGGCAAACACCAATGGTGAAGTTGCGCCGGTGACCGCGCCCTTGAATGAAGTACAGCCTGCTCTGAGGCGCGGCGAAACCGTTCGTGTCGACGTGGTCGTTCGGACGAAGAAGGTCGGCCATTTCTTTCCCGGTGGCACGGTCGATGCCTACGACACGTGGCTCGAGCTCAAAGGCACCGATGACCAGGGCCAGACCATTTTCTGGAGCGGAATGGTTGAAGACAACGGCAAGGGCCCGGTGGAAAAGGGCGCTCATTTTTACAAGTCACTCCAGGTGGATGCACACGGGAATGCCATCAACAAACGCAATGCCTGGGCGACGCGAGCCGTCGTGTACGTGCGATTGATTCCTCCGGGTGCGGCGGACACGGTCCACTATCGAATGTCCATTCCCGAACACGCGGGAAATAAGATCACGCTGCATGCCCGCCTCTGCTATCGGAAGTTTTCATGGTGGGGCACGCACTTTGCGTTCGCGGGGATGCCAGATCTGAGCAAACCAAGCGAAGTCAGCTCCGACTACGATGATCGGCCGTTCGTCTTTACCGCACCCTTGCAGGGCATCTCGGCAAAGGTAGAAAAAATACCCGATGTTCCGATTGTGATCGTGGCGGAAAACGAAGTCACGCTGCCAGTCGTGGCGCCTAAGGCGCCAGTGTCTGAACCGAAAACTCTAGCGCGCAAACAAGAGTGGCAGCGCTGGAACGACTATGGCATCGGATTATTCCTGCAGGGTGATCTCAAGGGCGCGGCCGCGGCATTTGAAAAAGTGACAGAAGCCGATCCGAATAATCCCGATGGATGGGTGAACATTGGCCGCGCTGCGGTGCAGGAAGGCGACATGGAGCGCGCCCGCACGGTGCTGGAAAGGGCGCTAGCGTTGGCTCCAGATTTGGCGAGATCCAATTTCTTCTATGCCAAGGTCCTGCGTGCAGATGGAAACTATGAAGCTGCGGCTCAGCGACTGCGCAAGGTGATCGCGCAATATCCGCGAGACCGCGTGGCCTTGAACGATCTGGGGCGCATTCTTTTTCTGCAGCGTAAGTATGCGGAAGCCGTACCAGTGCTGAACTCGGCGCTCGCCGTGGATCCGGAAGACTTGCAGGCGCACTACAACTTGATGCTTTGCTACAACGGGCTGGGCGACGAGAAGCTGGCGAAAGAGCATCAGGCACGCTATCTGCGCTTCAAGGCGGACGAGTCCTCGCAGGCCATCACCGGGCCTTATCGTCAGTTGCATTCGGAAGATAACAACGAGCGCCAGGCGGTGCATGAGCATGTGTCGGTGCCGCTGCCGGCGCTGGCGTCGAAACACGCAGGGACAGCCGCCTCGGCCGTCCAGCCGCTCAAAGCTCGGCTCACTTCTACTGCCGCTTCGGCCGGGGCCTTCAGATAATGCAGATCTCACCATCTCGGTCCTCTTGTTCTTTCGCCCCGATGGCGCTGCATGGTTTCACGCGCCTTACCCACGGCTTGCGTCCCTTCGGCAAGGCAAGCTGTGAGCTGCATTTTTTCGCCGCGCTGCGGCTGATCTATGTGCTATCCGCCGGCTTGACATTTCCCCTAGTCCAAGCCCAGCAGATTCACTTCCACGACGTCACCGCGCAGGCCGGACTTCGTTTCGTACACAACAATGGCGCATTTGGAAAGAAGTGGCTCCCGGAAACAATGGGGCCGGGCTGCGCTTTCATCGACTATGACAACGATGGCTATCCAGACATTCTTTTAGTCAACGGGGAGGACTGGCCCGCACATCCTCGCGGCGGAGTCAACGGTGGCGCAACCACGCTCAAGCTCTACCGCAACAATCATGACGGCACCTTCACCGACGTAACTCGCAAGGCCGGGCTCGCACTGTCTATGTTTGGCCTGGGTGTCGCCGTCGGCGACTACGACAACGACGGTTTCGACGATCTCTTTATCACCGCTCTAGGCCAGAGTCATCTCTTCCATAACAACGGCAACGGCACTTTTACCGATGTGACGAAGTCTGCGGGCATGTGGGGGCCAAATGAATTTTCAACCAGCGCCGCCTGGGTGGACTATGACCGCGATGGCAAGCTCGACCTGGTGGTGTCCAACTACGTGCAGTGGACGCCGCAGACGGATCTTTACTGCACCCTTGACGGCGCGCACAAATCCTACTGCACTCCTGAGTCGTACAAAGGCACATCGGTGCGCTTGTGGCATAACCTCGGCGGAGGGAAGTTTGAAGATGCCACAACCAAAGCCGGGCTGGGCGACCCGACTTCGAAGAGTCTAGGCATCACAATCCTCGATTACAACGGCGACGGCTGGCCCGACATTCTGATTGCCAATGACACGCAGCCCAACAAGCTTTATCTCAATAAGAAGGAGGGAACGTTTGAAGAGCGCGGCGTCGCCGCCGGCATCGCATTCAGTGAAGACGGCGTGGCGCGGGCCGGCATGGGCGTGGACGCGGCCGATTACGATCGCACCGGTCACCCCAGTGTCATCATCAGCAACTTTGCCAATCAGATGGTGTCGCTCTACCACAACGAAGGCAATGGCCTGTTTGTCGACGAAGCCCCACAATCCGAAGTAGGGCGGGCCACGCTGGTCACACTCGGCTTTGGATGTTTCTTCTTCGACTATGACAACGACGGCTGGCCAGATATTTTCGTCGCCGACGGCCACATTGAGGATCAAATCGAGCGTGTGCAGAAACGTGTGAGCTACGCCGAGCCGCCACACCTTTTCCGTAACCTGGGAGGCGGCAAGTTCACCGAAGTGACTGCGCAGATGGGAACTGCCTTAGCAACTCCGAAAGTGGCGCGGGGCGCTGCTTACGGCGATATTGATAACGACGGTTTCCCTGACGTTCTGCTCACCACAAACGCAGGTCCCGCATATCTTTTTCATAACGAAGGCGGGACGAACCATAGCCTGCGGGTGAAGCTGGCAGGCACTAAATCGAACCGCGACGGTATTGGCGCCGTGGTGCGCGTGACATCGGGAAATGACAAGCAGTGGAAGGTATTGCGCTCCGGGTCGAGTTACCTTTCGCAAAGCGAACTCGTATTGACCTTCGGCCTGGGAACCAATGCGAAAGCAGACACTGTCGAAATTCAATGGCCCAGCGGGCAGGTAGACAAGTTTTCGAACATCAGCACCGGTCAGACGGTCACGCTGGAGGAAGGGAAGGGAATCGTGACTACGCGTCTCTACGCAGCGCCGGCGAGATATGCAAAGTGAAGGGGGATCAGCAGCAGGTAGACACGCAATGGAAGATTCCTTCTGTGACCTCTGCGTCCGCTGTGGTTAAATCGTTATTCGAATGACTCCCCGACTCTCAGCTGCTCTTGCCGGCCTGATCCTGGCCGCCTTTGGCCTCTTCGCCACGCCTCCCCAAATCCAGCGGAATGCCTCGCAAACAACTGAGGCGGCGCGCCTGAACAATCTGGGCTCGGCCTACATGAATCAGCAGCTTTTTGAGAAGGGACTGAAGGCCTTCCAACAGGCGGCAGAGCTTGATCCCAAACTGACCATTGCACGGCTGAACCAGGGCATAGCGTTTCTAAATCTACAGAAAGTAGACGACGCCAAAGCCGCTCTCGAAGCGGCCCGCAAGCAGGATCCGAAGAATCCGAACGCGTGGTACAACCTCGGCCTGCTCGCCAAGAACACCGGTGACGCCCAAGCAGCCATTGATGCATTCAAACGCGTGACCGAGATCGACTCCAACGACCCCGACACATGGTATTTCCTGGGCACGGCTTACGTGCAGGCGAAACAATTTTCGCAGGCCATCGACGCATTCCAGCACGCGCTGAAACTCAACCCGCTGCACGCCTCGGCTGAGTTCGGACTGTCGCGCGCCTACCAGCAGTCCGCCGATGTCGATCACGCCCGCGAACATCTCAAAAAATTCCAGTACATCACGCAGAACAAAATTGGCGCGCCTATGAGCCTGGCGTATGGCGAGCAGGGCCAGTATTCGCGCGCGGTGGAATCGCCGTCAGCGCTGTTGAAGCCGCCCCGGCAGATCAAGGTTCGGTTTGTAGATGTGACGAGGGAAGCGGGACTGGCTACGAAGGGTGCCTCGGGTACCGCAGCGGACATGGCTTCGTTCATAGGTCCGGGCGCTTGCTTTCTAGACTTTGACGGCGATGGCAACATCGACATTTTTCTGCCTGATAACGGCGCGCAAGGTGGCATATCGCTCTACCACAATCTGGGGAACGGCAAGTTTGAAGAGTTCACGAAGAGAGCCGGTCTTGATCCGGCCCGGCATGCGATTGGTTGCACGGCGGGAGATTACGACAATGATGGTGCCAGTGATCTGGTCGTGAGTTCGAATGCGGGGGTGATGCTGCTGCACAATGAGAAGAACGGAACGTTCCAAGACACAACTGAGGCGGCTGGGATGGCCAAGGCCAAGAAGCAGACGGATATTGTGCATACAGGACTTACCTTCGTCGACTACGATCACGATGGCGATCTTGATCTCTATGCGGCAAGTTCTCTCAATATTCCAGCTCCGCGCGCGGGGCAATCTCTCGAACTGCCGATCGACCAGTTCCTTTCACCAAACGAAATGTGGCGCAACAATGGGGACAGCACTTTCACGAGCGTCACTGAATCGCTAGGCTTTGGCTCGATCGGTGCGGGACCGAATTTTGGTGCAGTCGGCAGTGACTACAACAATGACCGTGCGGTGGATCTGGTGGTCACCGATCAAGGTCCAACAATTTTCGAGAACCCCCGCGAAGGGAAGTTCCAGCCTCGCAAGCCTTGGTCTCGACCCATACCGGCGCCGGTTGTGGGTGTCGCCATCCTCGATTTCGATCACGATGGCTGGATGGACTTGGCTTTCACACACATGGGAGCGCCGGGCGTCACGCTTTGGAGAAACAATCATGGCAAGACTTTCGATACGGTCGAATTGCCGAAGACAGATTGGGTCCGCGCCTACGGCGTCGCTGCCTTCGACTACGATAACGACGGCTGGATCGACATCGTCGCAGTCGGCGAAACCAAAGACGGCAAGGGCGAAGTGCGCCTGTTCCGGAACCTCGGGCCCGACGGCTTCAAGGACGTCACCGCCGACGTTGGTCTGGACAAGCTTCAGCTCAAAGACCCGCGCGCCATCATCACCGGAGACTACGATGGCGACGGCGCGACCGATCTGCTGATCACGCAGAATCACGGCCCTGCCGTGCTCTTGCGCAACCAAGGCGGAAATCAGAATCACTGGCTGCGCCTCTCGCTCAAGGGACTGAATGACAACAAGTCCGCCATCGGCACCAAGGTGGAAGTTTTTTCGGGCGGGAACCGACAGAAATTTGAGATCTATGGCTCCAACGGCTACTTCGGACAAAATTCCACCGACATCGTGGTCGGCCTTGGCGACGCCAAAGAGGCCGACATCGTGCGCATGCTATGGCCCACCGGAGTGTTGCAGGACGAAATTCGGGTCGCAGGCGACAAGCAACAAAACTTCCTCGAGATCGACCGCCGCGGCAGTTCTTGCCCCACGCTTTTTGTATGGAATGGCGAGCGGTACGAGTTCGTCGCCGACATGCTGGGGGCTGGCGTCGTCGGACATTGGGTCGCTCCCAACCAGCGCGACATCCCGCGCCCTGTCGAATACATCAAGATCGATCGTAACGCCATCCGCGAGAAAGACGGCAAGCTCAGCTTTCGCTTCATGGAGCCGCTTGAAGAAGCTGTCTACCTCGATCAGGTGCGCGTCCTGGCCGTCGATCATCCCGCGGATGTCGAAGTTTATCCCAACGAATATTTCGCTTCGAATCCCCCGTATCCGGAATTCAAAGTTGTAGTAAGCCGAGACGCACGTCCGCCGGCCGCGGCGAAAGACGAACACGGACACAATGTGCTGCCCGCTCTTTTGGCACATTGCTACTTCGGTGATTTCGAGCTGACGCAGTTCCAGGGCTTCGCCAAACCGCACAGCCTTGAACTCGATTTGGGAGAGGCTTATCGGGGCGGCGCACTCTGGCTCCTGCTGCATGGGGAAGTCGAATATTTTTCTGCGAACAGCATGTATGCTGCTTCGCAAGCCGGCGTGACGGCTATTTCTCCATACCTTGAGGCGCTTGATGCCAGCGGCAAATGGCGGCGCGTGGTAGACGACATGGGCTTCCCGGCGGGCGGACCGCGCACCATGACCGCCGTTCTTACCGGCAAATTGCCGCTAGGCACGCAGAAGGTTCGCATCACGACCAATCTGCAGATTTATTGGGACAGCATCCTGATCGACCGTACACCACAACCGTACGGTGACAGCGAGCTCAGATCGAGAGGGCGTCATCCTGAGCGCAGCCGTTCTTCAGGCGAAGCGAAGGATCTGGCGCGTGTCGCCACGACCCCAACACGCGTGGCCCTCGTACCGCTCATCCGCGCCGATCTGCAATTCCGCGGATTTCCACTGAAGATCGAGGGCTCGCCCCCGGGCAAGGTGCAATACATCTACGAGACAGTGAGTGCGACCGGCCCTTACACGCGTCCGGCAGGAACCTACACGCGTTACGGCGACGTACTCCGGCTGCTTACGGCGACCGATGACCAGCTGGTAGTATTCGGATCAGGCGACGAAGTTCGTTTGGATTTCGATCCATCGAAGTTGCCCACGCTGCCCCAGGGCTGGGTGCGTGATTATTTCTTCGCTGCCAACGGCTACGAGAAAGACATGGACTTCTATGCGGCTGAGGGAAACTACGTAGCTCCGTTGCCGTTCCTCAGCATGGGCGAGTATCCGTACCCCCCAGAGAGATCCTTCCCCTTGGATGACGCGCACTTGAACTACCTTCTGGAATACAACACACGGCATGTGTCAGGAAACGAGCAACGCGGGTATTGGTTCGATTACGGCGATCGAAGATAGATGAGGGCGACAACGCTCTATCGCCCAGAAGGCCCCCACCGTCGTGATCAAAGTCCGGGACGATAACCGGATCGAACCGAGACTTCCGTCTGCCTTCTCAAAGATTTCTTCCGAATCCTGAAAGCTATAGAACCGTTTTAATATTGACATTTTCCACCCTCCCATAATCCAATAGCCGGACTCATGGAAACCGCTGCTGTTTCATCCACGGCTCCCCGTCTGCGCCGCACGCTGA
>WNFD01003639.1_pt1 | contig 26855 bp, 19 predicted proteins | sample 5400491 | NCBI WGS metagenome assembly WNFD01 (sample SAMN13153343, study PRJNA577476) | soil metagenome | isolation source: 120 cm saprolite under Douglas fir tree site 2 hole 2 replicate 2 | place: USA:California | collected 2015-04-18
GCCTTCGTGCAGAGATTAACCGCTAGGCGAAGTTGGCTGGCCATTAGGAGAAACTTGTAATGAAGGAATTGGAGAAAGACTCGTCTAATTTGACCTTCGATCTTGGAGAGCTGCTTGCGCGCGTAGGCAATGACCGCGAACTCTTGCACGACCTCCTGACGATCTTCAAGGAGGAATTTCCCCGGTATCTCCAAGCCTTGCGCGAAGCTGTGGATTCCGGCGATGGAAAGCTTGTCGCTGCTGCAGCCCACGGCTTGAAGGGAATGCTCTTGAACATGGCCGCCGGCCAGGCCGCAGCCGCGGCAGGGCGCCTCGAGCAGATGGGATGTAGCGGAGAAGCGTCGGGGTTCCAAGAAGCTTTTCTAGCCTTCGAGCGAGATGCCATGACGCTATTGCCGCAGCTCGACGCCTGCATGGCAGAGGTGCACTGATGAAAATTCTGATTGCCGATGACGAATTGATCTCCCGGCGCCTGCTCCAGAAGACCTTGGAGCGCGCGGGCTACGAGGTGACTGCTGTGGAGAACGGCCGCCTGGCGGCGGAGCAGTTGTGCCCAGCAGAAGGACCCAGGCTTGCTCTCTTGGACTGGGTGATGCCCGAATTGGATGGACCGGGCGTTTGCCGTGAAGTGCGGAAAAGGAAAGTGCAATCGTACATCTATATCGTGTTGCTTACATCCAAGGAGTCGAAGGGAGACGTAGTCGCCGGCCTCGAATCCGGGGCCGACGATTACCTGACCAAACCCTTTGATCCTGAGGAGCTCAAAGCCCGCCTGCGCACCGGCCTGCGCATCCTCAATCTTGAAGACCGTCTGGTCGAGGCACGGGAGCAGATGCGATTCCAGGCCACTCATGACGGGCTCACAACTCTCTGGAATCGCGGCGTGATTGTGGATCTGCTGCGGCGCGAACTTGAGCGTTCCAGGCGCGAGCATGTCTCCACCGCAATTCTGATGTGCGACCTGGATCACTTCAAGAGTGTGAATGATACCAACGGCCACCTCGCTGGCGATGACGTCTTGAGGGAAACGGCGAAACGCTTGCTCTCTTCCGTGCGATCTTATGATTTCGTGGGCCGCTACGGCGGAGAGGAGTTCGTGGTGGTCCTGAACAACTGCAATCCGGCGTTCGCACTGGCCCGCGCGGACGAGATTCGCAAAGCCATCGCCCATTTCCCGGTGCAAACCTCCAGCGGTCCGGTCTCCGTAACGATGAGCCTCGGGCTCTTGCTCAGCCATGAATGGGGCTGCCTGCCGTTGGAAGAGCTTCTTCAGCAGGCCGACGCGGCGCTCTACGCGGCCAAGGCGGCGGGACGCAACTGCGTGAAAGTCGCTATGCCAAAAATTGTCCCAGGTGGTCCGGTCTTGCAAGCCCACGAGCCTCTGCGAATGCGGCGCTGACTGTCGCACAGTACTTGCTGCCGGAAAACTTTCCCGCTTCGCAGTTCCTAAATACCCTTGGCACCTGATTTCGCCTGTACCATCATTTGCCGCATCGCCGCGCTGGATCCAGGCGCGCGCTTCTCCCGCCAGGCCTCCAGCCGCTTGCAAGTTTCTTCGATGTTCTGGAAAAGATGCGGATTCTTGAAAGCGGACCGCCATGTGGGAACGATCGACCGCATGCGGTCCCACACCACCCAAATCTCGCCGTTGCTTTCGAAAAACAATTCGTCGTTGATCAGCCCGCGGTTCACGACGCTGGCGACCATGTCCCAGTAGCTGATCACCATGCGGATGTAAGTGTTTTCCTCGCTGCCTTGCGGATACCTCTGCATCATCTCTTCCGGAGACTCCGGATGAAAGTTTTCGACGAACCAGGCGCGCGCCTGGCGCAGGCGCGCCTCGCGCCTCATGTCGTACAAGCGCAGCATCAGGTTTACTTCTTCATAGGTAATCTGGGCCATTGCCGGTCCTCCTTGGTCTAACTCGCCGCGTCTGCCTGGCCTGCTTCCTGCGAGGAATGCGAAACGCCCGCAAGTTCGATGCGGTGTACGCTCGATATGGGTATACCCTGCTTTTGAAATTCGACCTGGATCCGGCGGCGCAGCTCGCGCGCCACTTCATCCTGCCGCGTCGGCGCCGTCCGCACCTGCAATCGTACCGTTGCTGAACTGCGGTCGAAGCTCTGCACTCCAAGGATCCGCGGCCCGTCGACCAGTGTTTGCGACCAGGCCGGATCGCCCCGCAAACCGGCCGCGGCGGTCTCCAGCGCCTGCATTGTCTTTTCGATCGGGCATTCCGGCGCCAGCGAGACATCCACGAACGCCTGCGACCAGTCGCGGCTGAGGTTGCTGACCGTGCGGATCTCGCCATTCGCGATCGTCACCAGCGCGCCCCGGGCGTCGCGGATCACCGTCCGGCGAAGCGTGAGGTGCTCCACGCGTCCGGCGTAATCGGCGAACTGGATCGTGTCGCCCACAACGTATTGATCCTCAAGTACGATGTAGAAACCGGTGATGATGTCACGCACAAGGTTCTGCGCGCCGAAACCGATCGCAAGGCTGGCCAGGCCCGCCAGCGTCGCCACGGGCGTGACGTTGATGCCGAACTCCGGCAGAGCGGTTAGCAGAGCGACTCCCCAGATGACTTTGCTCGCCGCGCCGTAGAGCACCCCGGCGAGTGTCCGCGTCTGCTGTTCGCGAATTTGGGCTGATCGAGTCTGCGAAGCCGCATGCTTGATCAACAAGTTCGTAATTGCGCGGAATATGCGGTTCACGACCAGTGCGATAACGAAAATCCCCAGAAGATGAAGCGCGTTGGGGAGCGTCAAATTCAACCAGTGATTGAAGGAACTTGGCATGATTTTTATGAGAGGGGGAGTATAACATTGGAAGAGGTTCGAGGAAGTGTCGTCCCGTGTGGCGGTGGATTGCGCGGGCGCAAGGGGGGTCTCTGGCCATGGAATCGAGACGCAGATTTCTAACGACCATTGCAGCGGGGGTACCTGCCGGCATCCTCGCTTTCTTGCCCAGCACGCAGGTTCGCGCCCAGCTTCCGCAAAACCCCCAACAACAGAAGGAAGACGATTCGAATATGCCTAAGCTCGATCCCAAAGCGACCAAAGCGATCTTGGAGGGGAACCAGAAGGACATTAAGAAGAATGTCGAGAAGCTTTACGCTCTCGCGAGCGAACTGAAGGCCGAAGTGGAAAAGACGGACTCGGTCCAGGTGCTCTCCCTCGCCATGCTGCGAAAGACCGACGAAATCGAAAAACTGGCGAAGGAGATCAGGTCCCGGGCGAAAGGATGAAACGGCCCGCGTGCCTTTTCGCCCAGAATGCGCGCTAGCGCCAGCGAATCATACCGGATAGAATACTAACGTTCACGGAAGTTCCCGCGTATTGCGCCCTCAGGAAAATTGAGGAGCGACCACTGCGCGCCAGTAGCTCAGATGGATAGAGCATTAGCCTCCGGAGCTAAGGGTCGGGGGTTCGAATCCCTCCTGGCGCGCCACTTTTTTCTTGAAATGTTTTCCTGTGCTGTTTTTGAATCGCCACAAAAGCTTGAGCTTTAAGGCAGCAACGAGAAGGAAGCCACCAATCACCACGTAGGAAAGCGGGTTCTTAACTGAGAATCCGCTGGCCTTGTATATAGAATTGGCGAAGACGACATGCAGAATAACCAGCGCGATTATCATCAAGAGGACAGCAACAAACAGAATGTGTTTCTTCCCTTTGAGAATTCCAAGACCCCTGCCGTGAACCATACGACCATGATCGTATTCCATTGTGAATCCTCAAAACCCCTGAACATAAATACTGTCTTCGTTCAGACTCTTGTCAGCTATGCGATCGCCCGGTAGTAGGCAATGTGTCCGAAGAACATCTCCCGGTGGCCGGCTTTCTTTGGTTCCGCAAAACCGGCTTCCGTCATGAAATGGAGAACTCGGTTCTCGGAATTGTCATTCAAGCGCTTACTGGAGTGAAGTAAGCGGCTCAGGATGCCATGTGCGCCCTTCTCTGGCCCTTGGAAATCGAGCATGTGAAACTCGCCACCAGGTTTGAGGACGCGCCGTACCGCGCGCAGCGTCTTCCCCTTTTCGTCCGTTGGCACGTGATGGAACATGAGGGAGGAGAGCACTCGGTCGAAGGACCCGTCGGGATAGGGAAGCTCATCGCCAAACCCCCGATCGAGCTGGATCGAGACCGCGGCGCGCATCGCTTTGCGTTTGGCTAGCGCAAGCGCCTTCGGGTCGGGATCGAGTCCAACGACGTCCGTCTCCGGATTCAGGCGTTTGAGTTGGATCGTTAAGCTGCCGGTGCCACAGCCGACGTCGAGAACGCGGTGGCCGGATCGAATTTGCGCTTGGTCGAGCAGTCGTCTCCGCGCCCGATCGGCGCCCATCAGCTTCGTCATTAGATCGTAGAGGGGCAGGAGACTGTCCCGTCCCGCGGCCGGGAGGTAGGTTCTTTGTGATTGTAGCGCCATGCTCTCTTTCATTTGTCCTCCGATTTGGTGGTCAGCACGAACCCTGGCTCAGGCCGAACGGCAATCCATTTATGGACAGCTGTTCGGTTACAAGGTTAGAATTGAGACGCCTCGATGGCAAGAACAGGGCACGCATGTTTGTTCCGTTCGGGACATTCGCGTCACTTTTGTGCGGAATCGATGGGAAGAAGCGCATGGACAAACCAGACCGGCGCGTTAGGCGCACGCGGGAATCGCTTCACAAAGCACTGATTTCTCTGGCCTTGGAGAAGCACTACGACTCGATCACTGTCCAGGAAGTTCTCGATCGAGCGGACGTTGGCCGCTCAACTTTTTATACGCATTTTCAAAGCATGGATGAACTGCTCATTTCAGGCACGCAGGAACTTCGTAGAACGCTCCAAGCAGCGCTGGAGAACCACAGAAAAGCGGCAAAGCGTCACGAGAACGTGATCGCGTTCAGCCGTGCCATGTTCGACCATGCCTATGGATACCGCAATGTCTACTTCGCTCTCTTGAATACAGGGGCATGGCCGATTGTTCGGCAGCAATTACAGGATGTCCTGGAAGAATTGATACGACGAGAATGTAAGGCCGAAATTGCGAACCTGAAGACCGCGAATTCGGACGTTCCCGTTGATTTGTTTGTTCACTACCTTACTTCGGCTTTCTTTGCAGTGTTGATCTGGTGGATGGACCGCCGCAGCCGGTTGACACCGTCGCAAATCGACGAGGTATTTCGCTCCTTGGTGCTCCCAACGGTACACGCGGTTCTTCAGTAGGGCGTAATCGTGTAGAGACTTGAAGCAGCGTTTGCATCACCAACGTTGTGTGTATCCCGGAAATATCCCCTTCAAGGAGTCCATGTGGACCTTTGCCGTGCTATCTCTTCATATTTACCATCTACTCTGGACGTATCCGGTTCGAAAACCGGCCAATCATTGCCAAGTCTAACTGATCAGGTCGTAGCTCGATGCTGCCCGCGAAAGTATGGGTGGGCAAATCCAGTACAGGAATAGAGGAAAAGTCCGAGTCAACGTTTTCCGGTGCGTGATGTCGGACCACGTACCGACCGATCGAATACCCTAACTTGCCTCCGACAAGAAAGTCTGAAGGGAAGCGCTCGCGTGCGGTCACACGGCTCGAGTGGACCTCGCTTCGCGCTCCCTTTTCCTCGCACGCCCCGTCCAAGATGTTCCCGCAGGACGGTTGAACCTTCAACTAGCCAGTTAGATCTTCAACTGAACGCGGAATTTAATGAGATCCCGTACTGTGCTTCCAGGTCGTAGTGACTTCCGTGGACCTTCCCTTCGCCGTTGGCGATGGTCAGCTTCCGGTTCTGAACATCGGCAACCCACTTCGGATTCGCGGACGCCGCCGAGCGCGTGGCGATGATGCGCAGGCGCGCGACTTCCAGCGGCACGTCTCCCGTTCCAGCTTGGTCCAACTGCTCGAAGTCACTCAGTATTTGCGGCTTCACCCATTTCTTGATCCCGCCGGACTGCACTTGGATGTCGAACATCAGCGCCGCCGCTCGCTGCGAGCTCACCCCAAACTCGTTGCAAAGCGCCATCGCCCGCTCGAAATATCCGGCCGCGCTTTCCGTCTCGATGTCCTGGAACTCCTGCGTCCGGCCCAGCGTCTTGAATTGCCCCTGCCAGGGCTCGAACAGGTTGTGCCGGATGGGATCTTGGATCGATCGTGCCCACACCAGTTGTTCGTCGCGGCTCTCCTCCAGCATGGCCACCAGTGCCGAATAATTCGGGCCGAAGACTTGCCCCAGAAGGTCCGGGTGATTCTCGTTCATTTTCGCAAGGAGGGGCTGCAAGGTGCCCTGGCCTATATTCCATTGCAGCGCCCCAAAGCTGATTCCTTGGTCGTCGAAGTCGCCGGACAGGCCGGCAAAACAATCCGGAGGCGGACGGTTGGTTTCGAAGCCTCCGGTAAGTGCCAGGCATTGATGGTCGAGCGACTGCGTCGTGAGCACGGGTGCCGGAACGTCCGCCCCATTGAAGAGCGCACCCCATGTGTCCTGCCCCACTTTCCCGTCCACGGTCATGTTTTGCGATAGCTGGAATTTTCGGACTGCGGAATCCGTTCCGCCTCCGAATACCCCGTCGGGTCCGCCGCCGTAAAAACCAAGGTCGGTCAGCCGCTGCTGGATTTGCTTCACTTCCGGCCCGCGCGATCCAAGAAGGTAAACCGTCATAGCCGCCTCTTATGCGAGTTTTGCCAATTCACGTCTTGTGCCGCCAGTTGCACCGGAAAACTGGCCTGGCCTTCGCTAAGGTCATCCCGTCGATTCCCGCCCTTCAGGCTCCGGCAACCCCGCTTGGTTCGTTTCGGCTCTTGTTCTTCAACATCTCTGGATCACCAAGCGCTTCACTCATACTTTTGCTTTAGCCGCGGCTGGTGTGGAGCGCAGCGAAGACAGTGCTTGCAGGATGTCGTGCCAGTAGGGTGCGCCGATGCTCACAAGAATCCCCGTCAGCAGCGAACCAAAAAATTCATACAACAAAATCCCCTGTCCGCTTTGCGTGTCCCGCTTCTCTTGAGCCAGCTTTATCTTTTCTTCCTCCAAGGCCGGCTTTTCTTCAGCATTCCATTCGTCAATAGCCTTCTGTCTTTCTTGAACCTTCGCAGGTCCATCGGCAAGCTTGTCAACCTTGGCCATTCTCTCGCTGTTCCGCACGCCGCGATCAATCCGCCGCGTCTCGGCCGCCTTTTCCCGGCACGTTCGCCGGTCTTTCTCTCTAAGCCGCAGGCATTCTTCCCGCCAGATCCTGCCTACTCCAAAACTAACGTCCGTCAGAAATCCCTGCATGCCTCCTCTGAAACCTTTCATCTGCGCATCCAGTTGGCTCTTGGTAAGATTCGATTTTGTCCCATCCGCTGACTTCGCTGCGTCTGGCGGATTTGCTGGCGCCGCCCCGGATGCCTCTCTTGCCTGGGTTTCGGCAAGGTCGGTAGCCTTTTTAGCGTAGTCCCCAGCGAATGTAGCGCGCAATTGCTGATCCGTGTACAGCGATTTCCAGATCGTAAACGCATTGATGTTGCACAACAGGCACAAACCCACACCCGCCGCCATCGCTAGATTCTTCATTCGCATTTGAAACGTATACTTCACGTTGGCCATGTGGATCTTGAGGCGGGACTCCAGGTCGCTTATCCGTGCATTCGCGTCCAGTTCTTTCAGAAACCAGCTGAGGTGCGCCGGAGTCAGAAACTCTTCATCGAGTCGCTCCCAATGGATGTCCATTGCAATGCTCTTGACCTGGAGGGGCGTAGCTGGGTTTGCAAGGATCGCGTCCCAGGTCTTGCCCGTAGTCTGCAGGACCAGTCGCTTAACTTCGTGTTCTAGATTGTCCGAGTAATAGTCCAATTGATTCTTGATGACCGATGTCAGCGTCTTCACCAGCAGGCTCAGCATCAGCATGATGGCGGCGAACCCCGTCAGCGTTTCAATCAGGGAAAGCATTCTACTGACCTCCCTGCGTCAAGGGCGGCGTGCCTGGCGGCGGCACTGCCGGTGCAACCTTCGCTTGAGCTGGCGGCGCAACATTCACGTTCGCTGGCAGAGCAACGTTTACCCGGGACGGTTGTGGGGGCACCTGCGCCGGGGCTAGACCGCTCGTTTGCGGAGTCGGAATATCGGAGGAGGTGGGCGGCGGTTCGAACCGCGACCAATTTCCTACTCCCCACGCATAAACGGCCGCTACGATTTCGGAGCTGAAAACCGCGTAGAACACCTGCAGTTGGTTCAAGGAAATCTTCCCTCCCTCCTGGATTTGCAGGCAAGGCGCTATCCCGGCAAGCGCAAACGGAAGGAGAATGGCGGCGAAGACTATGATTATCTTTAACCAAAACGGCTTGGCCTGAAATTTGTTCACGGGAATGCCCTTTCATTAGAACGACGTTTCATTGCCGGTGCTACCTGCACCCGTCGAACTGCCATAATCAATGCTCGCTAAGTGCAAACCTGCTGCCCGCCTTGACCGCCGCATCCGTTTAATGGAGTGGGTTACTTTACACAACCTCAACCCATCGTTAGGAAAGTAACTGAAACGATAAGGACGGTGCCAGAAGTTACGCCTTCGCTCGAAGAGATGTCAAGCGAAAAGTCCATGCCAGGATCACGCCGGACTTCCATTCTTGTTCCGACGTCCCGGCTTGTCGCAATCTGGAATTATGTAATTCTCTTTTGGAGATTTATTCTTAATCGGGGAGAGGTTCGCCCGGCCGCACGATTCGAATCCGGTGGTCGGCGAAAGAATAGTGCATCTCGGGCACTTCGATCTTCGGCATGTGACACGTGCTGCAGTTCTTTGTGCCAATGGGGCATGCGCGGCCGGGATGATCTTTCGCGGGTTTGAGATTTGGCGATGCGAGATGGCAGCTTAAACACTTTTCGTCGTAGAAAGAAGCTTCTTGCACCAGGGGAACGTGAGGATCGTGGCAAGCGATGCAGACAATTCTTGGGTCGCCATTTCCCCAGCACTTGCTGCTCATCAACCGGTAAGGCTGCGCTCGAACATTCGCCAAACCACTCACCCGAGTGAGTTTTACGTCCCACCATGTACTATGGCAAGAGCCGCAAAAATCAACGGAATCTCCCGGGCTTAGCTTCGCTGGATCGAAGATTAAGCGCCTGCCTTCTTCATCACCGACGCCTTGCTGCAGTAGACTCGCCTGCATTGACATCGCGTGCTTCAAGCCGGGACCATGACACGCTTCGCAAGTAATTCCGGCCATGAGCTTGTTCGAATCGAATCGTTCCCCAGTGGACGAACCCACGCTGTGGCAGGAGAAGCATCGTTTGATTTCGGGCCGGCCCACGGGACGCGCCATGGCCTCTTCGAGGTCGTGCGGCGCGAGCAGCGCGCGCGTTGGTGTGAAGTGGATGTTTTGCAGCGTGCCGAAATACGTGACCCTGCTTTCGAAATAGTTTCCGTCCCTCAGAAAAAGATACGATTGGCCGACTTTTCCCGTGCCAAACGCCCACAACAGCGGCTCGGTAAGCGTGCGCTCGCCGTCCGTTACCGTGAGCTCTGGTTTGCCGCTGTTCGTTTTGATTTTATAAACGTACTTGCCGTTCCGGAAAGTCAATTCCGAATGCGTGTGAAAAACGTCCGCATCCGCCGCGCGGAAGAGCGTACCGGCCATCGGCGTGGTTTCTTGCGTCGCGGCTTTCTTGGCGTGGCATTTCGCGCAGGCGGAGGAGCCTGTAAATTCGTTCAGAGCATCCGGAGCCCTACGCGGCCACCAGCCGGGCTCGGCCAAATGATCATCCGTGGAAAGTTGCGCCCGCACCAAAAAATAAGTGCCTGGCGCCGCAAAAATCAAAATCGCAAGCGCAACCACTTCTGGAAGATCACGCTTGCCCGCCCGATCCATTCGAATCATCGCGGCTGTTCCGGCGCGGCTGCTTTTCCCGCTTCAACGCCGGCGGGAGCAAGGCCCTCCGCGTTGTGGGAACCGCTATACGCTTGATTGCCGGAGCGGCTTCTTTGTTGTTCCGCGAGCGCATTTAAGCGCGCAAAAATCGCGCGTTCTTGCTCGGCTTTTTCCGTGAGTTTTGCTTTGGTGTAAGCCTTCGCGAGATTGAAGTGCACTTCCGGACTCCCCGGGGCCAGCTTGCTGGCCATTTCCAATTCGCGCACCGCCGTTTCCTGTTGTCTCAATTCCAGATACGCACGCCCGAGGAGGTAATGCGCTTCGCCAGAGTCTGCGGAGAGTTGCACTGCACGCTGCGCGAATGGCAGCGCTTCCGCAGGCCGACGCCGTTTAAGCTCCAGCGATGCCATTCGAACGTAAGGCAGTTCGCTCGCCGGTGAGATCTTCAATTCCCCTCGGAGTTGTGTTTCCGCTTCGTCATATTGAGAGAGCGCGGCAAGAGCGGTTCCGTACGCGTAGTGAAGAAATGGCGCCGACGGATATTGTTTCAGCAGGAGTTGGAATTTTGGGAAAGCCTGATCGTACTTGCTTTCCTGAAGCAGCGCGGCAATTTCGCCCGCGGTTTGCACCAGGGTACTCTTCGACGCCTCGACTTGATCCGGCAGCAGAGGCATGCGCAGAAGAGCCAATCCCAAGGCGAATTCTATTTTCTTTGCGACTGCTCCGGAACCTGCTTCGAGGGCCAGAATCCGCGTGGCGTTTTCAAACTGGCCATCTCGATTGAGCAGCAGGCCCAAATGATATTTGGCAAGACGCACCTCCTCCGCGCTGCCACCGAGCCCCAACTCTTCGCCGCGCTGCAGGTGAATGAGAGCATTGTTGTAATCCTTGATTTCAAATTCACTGAGACCCATCACCGCCCATGCTGTGCCGAAATTAGGCTTGCGTTCGACCCAGCCCTTGAGAGCGGAAATCGCTTCGGGAAATTTCGCGGCAGAATAATAAAGCATCGCGAGATTCCACCGGCCGTCGTCCCACTCGGGACGCACCTGCAAAGCTCGCTGATAATTTTGAATGGCCAGATCCGTTTGGCCGGCCGCCTGCGATTCCGCCGCGTGGCGGGAAAGCTCTTCGAAACTTTCCGATGAAAGACCATTTGAATTTCTGCTTGCCGCTTGTGCATTTCCGATTCCGCTCGCAGCAGCATGATGCGCGTACAGTTGCGCAATCCGATCGTCCGGCCGGTACTTCTCCGGCGCGAACTTCTCGGCAGCGGCGAGCTCCATGGCCGCTCTTTCGCTATTGCCTAGTGCCTGCAACGCTTGCCCCAGCGCCTTGTGTGCGGCGGCGGAATCCGAGGCCAATTGCACCGCTTCCTCGGCCGCTCGAAGCGCTTCCCGCGGGTGCTGCAAACGAAGCTGCAACTGGCTTACTTCAAATCGAGGCAAAGCGCTTTTCGGCGAAACGCTTATCTCTTCGCTTTGCTCGGTCAGCGCCTCCTCAAGGCGAGCAGCGGAAGCAAGAGCACGGCCGTAGGCATAATGCACGTACGGCGTGCGCGGATAATTGTTCGAGAGTGCACGAAAACTTTCCAGCGCCTTGGCCGTTTCGCCCTGCACCAGGACGGCTGCCGTCTCGCCGGCGGCGTGAAGCAGAGCGTCCTGCGACGGGTCCACTTCCTCGGGCAGGAGCGAAACACGCAACATCGCCAAGCCCAGCGCGATTTTTGCCTGTGCCGACATCTGGCTTTGCCCAAATGTCGATGACAGCAATGTTGCTGCCCGATCGAAATCGCCGCTGCGGATGAGCAGGAGCGCCAAGTGATACTTTGCGACGCGCGAAACCTCCGGATCGTCTCCGTCCCCGAGGGCTAGTCCTTTTTTCAGGTGCTCGAGCGATTTTTCGTAGTCTTTGGTCTCGAATTCGCAGAGCCCAAGAAAGTTCCAAGCGGGCCCCGAAGCCGCAGCGAGTTGCACCAGCTTTTGAAATGCGGGAATCGCTTCCGAGTAATGATCGTTGTCGTATTCCAGCGTCCCCAGGTACCACCAGCCCTCTTCCCAGTCCGCGCTAATTGCCACGGCGCGCTTGTAATCGCGAATGGCATCGCCGGTTCTGCCGGCTTCGCGCGCGGCGGTGGCCGATTTCGCCAAAGCCTCGAAATTTGCGGGTGCGGCACTCTCCTGGGGAGGGGAATTGATTTTTCCGATGACCGCCGACGTGGAGCAGGATGCCAGAATGAGGGCCAGGAAAAATCGCGGAAGTGAGCGTCCTGGTTGTTGGACCTGCATGACGAATCCCCGCCGGCGGGAAGCTGACCGTTTTCGAGAATAGCACATTGCGTTTGCGGGGGATGTGTGGAGAGGGAGGGAGAAGAGATGTTCCAACGGACTCTCTGCGCCGCCCTCTCGCACTTCCGATGACGGAGCACAATGTTTCAATTCGGGAAAGACTGCTGACATGCGGCACAGTGCGGGCCGGAACGATACATAGCCCCATCTCTTCGCCGACAACGCCCGACTTGCAGCTCCCAGGATTCCGTTTACTGTTTGTTCTGAGCGCAGAGTGTTCCAGAATGAACCAATGTTAAGTCCTCAACCCCTCTTGGCGACGACTCTCCAGCGTGTGCTGGACCGTCGCGCAGCGGAAATCTCCGTATTTTCTAGGTAGCGAGGGATCCGAGCTGGCGCAACTTCTGCGTGGTACCTGTGGCCCATTGATGTTCGTGCGCCCGTGACCCATCGTTATGTCTTCAGAGGTGTTGCATGGAAGAAACAACAACTAACGAATCGTCTTACAGCAATGTGAATCGCCGCGTATTGCCCCGGTACCAATTCCAGGTAGACGTTGAAATCAGATGGCGCTCCAAGACTGTTTGGGGCCGCGTGAGGAACATCAGCCGGGGGGGCATGTTCATCGAGGTGGATAATGCTCCGGAGCCGGGTACTAAATTCTCCGCCAACCTGTCGCTCAACATTCCGCTCCGAGTCATCGGCTTAGTGCGCCGAAGCGTCCCGCGATATGGCATTGGCGTGTCATTTCTTATCCCGGAGCAGGTGGATCAGCGGCGCTTTGAAGCGCTTCTTGTCGCCCTAGCCCATGGATCGGACCCGGCTATGGCCGGCGCGAAGACTGCGGACGGGAATCCAGATGGGCCGCTTCGCTGTTTCGCAGCCGCGGCGGCCTCGTGCCACTCCGCGGGTTAGTCGCTTTTCAGCCAGAGCAGACGATACGCAATGCTTGAGTGTTCCGCTGAAAAGAGTTGCCCTCGTGATCCCACTCAACCGTGAGGCGGTTAAGTGGATGAAGGGGTCGCTCCTTCGACCGAGTAGATTTGGTTCATGTAAGACGACCAAGGCTCGGAAGAAAGGAGCCTGCGATGGAGTGCGAGTGAAATTAATAAAAACAAAGAGGCTAGCGCGAGGCAGCCCACCCTTTCTGCACGATTCATAGATAAGGATGGGCTGTCGAGAAGCGTCTTATCGGATCGAGGGCTGACCACCCGACAGGTTTGCCAGAACGAAGGTGTGGTTCGCCGGGCGAAGGCCCTTCGATGCGCAACTACGGAGCGAGGGCATTGACGAAGGCCTCGCCATTGGGAGTCCCGACGCCGGTGACGTTGTCCCAGCCGGGCGCGGTCGCCAGCGAGGAATCGGTGCCAAAGGTGATCACGAACCAGCGCGTCGAGAATGGGCTGTTATAGAACGCGCTGTAATAGGAGACGGTACCGTCGAGAGGCGATGCCAATTGGTCGGCGGAGAAGGTTGTGGTTCCGCCCGAGGTCTTGAGCGTGCCAGTCACGTTGTTCGGTGAGGCAAAGGGGGCGATATCGGTTATCGCGCCCGCCGGCAGGGTATAGACCAAAGCGGCCGCTTGACCGAGTCCATGGCCGGCTTTTTGCGAGGCGATGGCCATGACGGCCGAGAAAAGAGGGGTGGCAAGGCTCGTTCCGCCGACCACACCGACGCTCGGGACACCACCAATCGTTTGAATGAACTCCGCGCCGGTGAAGGGATCGGCCAGCATGGAGATGTCCGGAACCATGCGCGCAGTCCCCGGCAGGCTAGATTGGAACGCAGGCTTGGCAAAGGTGAGGCTCGAGCCGCCCCCGGCGCCGAATTGGAAGCCGAGGCGCAGCCGCCGATCATGGGTCGGCGGGACGCTGGGCGTGGAGCCTTGCGAGATGGTGTTCGCGATGCGGGTCAGGTTATTCCCCCAGCCGGTCTGAAACGCCATGGTCTTGTCTGGATTGAGAGCCAAGCTGGTGCCGCCGATACCGGTGGCGAAGGGCGAGCTCGCGGGGAAGTCGACGCTCTTGAAACCGACAGTAAGGAATTCGTCGCCCCGGTCGCCCGAAGCGAAGTTGACGTCGATGCCCTGAACCGCGGCCATCGCGAGAATGCGATTCACGCGGTCGAGCGTAACGGGGTTGCCGAAGCCTTCGATGCTGGACCAGCTGTTGGAGATGGTGTTGCCGAGATGGCGCACGACGGCGTAATTGATGGCTTCATCCAAGGAAGCGCGATCCGTGGCCACGACGAGAGCAATGTTGGCGCCGGGCGCGAGCGCATGGGCCAATTCGACGTCGAGGGTCGTCTCCACGTCCCAAGTTCTGGCGACGCCATGAGGATTGTTGACCAAGCCCGGCGCTTTCACGACCTCGAAGTTGGCTGGCGTGATGTCCGGCAGGCCGTAAATTTGTGAGAACAGCTCAGCATCCTGTGCGATGGTCGCGGAACCGTAGGCGTCAACGATGACGATGGTCTGTCCCGAGCCGTCAAGCCCTTGGGCATAAAGCGGCTTCATGTTGTAGGCAGTCTGTAGCTCGCTGGGCTGGTAACCGCAGGGCGGCAGATGACCCAGCGTGTTGTTGGTGATGTTGGCTCCGAAGCGATTTCCGGTATAAGTGGCCTGAGGCAAAGTGGACGGCGTGGCATTCGGCGGGAAGGTATGCGTCTGTACTCCGCGGAAGCACTGGCCCTCGAAGAATACCCCGTTGGGGCTCGAGCCGAGAGGAATCATGGGGACAGGTGTACCGTCCGGTTCGACAGGCTGGACCAATGCGGGTTCGAAGCCGAAGTCGTCCATGCCGGTGATTCCGGCGATGAGTCCCATGCCTGGGTCATTGCCGGCGGGATCGGCGGTGTTCGAGCGGTAGGTCGCCCCGTTCCAGGTGAAATTGTCGATCTGGACGTGGAAGGTTTGCTCGATCTGGCCGACCGTGCCCTGGACCTTGACATAGAAACTGTTTTCGGCCACTGCTAGCACGGACAGGCCATGCGCAGTGAGGAAGTTTTGAACCGCGTTCAGCTCTTGTGCCGAGGGCGAAAAGCCGGCATTGAATTGATCCTGATTGATCCACTTGTGAAAGTTGGGCGAATTCTTGGAGTAGAGCTGTTGAGCGAGTTGAGCGAGTTGATTTTCGTTGTGCAGTTTCAACCATGCGGTGATGGTGATTAGCGTATTCGGATCTACGGAACCTAGATCGGCGGCGTTCTGAACGAATCCCGGAGTGTTGTTGTGGATGATGTACCCATAGGCGTTGCCATTCGGCGCATTCCCTGATGACGCAGAACCGGAGTTGGCAAACGTTCCCAGTAAAGCTAGCGCGCTGCAGGCCAAGATGGACAAACCGGTGGCCAGAAACGAGCGTTTCCGTTGCAGAGACATAGGTTCTAGAACTGGGGCAATCTCGGGCCGATTTGCGGCAAAGCCGCTCTCATTTTATTGCGCTCTCGCGCTGCTCGCTTCGACTTGACTCAGGGCAGGTAGCAGGGCTTCGAGGCTCAGGGTAAGCGGGGCTGCGCGCCTACAAACGCAAAAACAGAGGCAAAAGGAAAAAGAAGAAAAAGGCGGACTGAAGTCCGCCCCTACAAGGGAAAAGAACGCAGTCGGTCGGTCGCGAGACGTGGGTAACTTTTACTAGGACGCGTCCTTGATGTCTTCGCGGGCGCGTTTCTCGGCGGTCTTTGCTTCCGAGCGGGAATTGGCATCCGGCTTCATCCCGCGGATCGCTTTGCTCAGGTTGATGGCCTTCTCATTCGACGGGGCCGCGCACGATTTGACGTCGCCGGCCGGTTTCGCGCCGGTCACATCCCATTTAAGGCAGTTGAATTTGATCTTGAGATTGTGGCTTACGTGAAGCGCGGCGACGCAATCGTTCAGGTTCTTAAATCCCGCGCAGGCGTCCTTCAGGCTTGTGCGCGGAGGCAGCAGCGCCTGCAACTGCAGAGATAACTTCTTTTCTTCCTCTTTGTTCGCGGCGAGCTGTTCGCTGGCCGTGGGGCTCGGGCCTTTCTTGATCCATTTGATCGGATTGTAGGAATGCGCCGCTGCTAGGGCGCCGCCAAGCAAAACGCTCACTGCGACAACTCCAACGATGATCCATTTGTTTTTCATGCTGGCCTCTTTCGAGGGCCGGGCGTGGCTGTGGCTTCAGTAGGCCACGCTCCCGGCTCCTCTTCGAGGCCCTAGGAGTACAGTACTCCCCCAATCGGTCACGCTGACCTTGTGGCCAGATTTTCAAAGTAAACGTTGCGATGCCAGTTTAAGGCCGCTTCATTTTGCGGCACCCTGCGCCGCAGGCAAAGTTGCCGCGCTTCCTGGCAAAGAACACCGGGACGCAAGAAGCGCGGAGGGACGAGGAAGTGTTGCTGGTGAGAGGGCGCGGGTGTATATTGACGGAGATTTGCAGGTCCCCCCGGAAGAAACCCAGCCAAAGACGAAATGGAGGTGCGGCGATGAAGACTGCGCGCTTGTTTCTATTGGTGGTGTTTTTGGTGGCGGCATTGCTGATGCCCGTGATGGCAATGGCGCAGAGCCCGTTTGACGGGACGTGGAAAGTGGATATGAAGACGGCGAAATTTCCGGAGAAACCGGACGTTTACTTGGTGCAAGACGGGATGTATCACTGCGAGACGTGCGTTCCGGCGTTGAACGTGAAGGCGGATGGGCGGGACCAGAAAGTTGGCGGGCATCCGTACTACGACATGGTGAACATCAAGGTGGTGGACGACCGCACGATCGAGGAGACCGACAAGAAAAATGGGAAGACGGTGGCGACTTCAAAATCGTGGGTGTCGGCCGACGGGAACACGCTGATGTTCGAGTTCTCGGACAGCAGCGCAACCAATGCGGATCCCGTGACGGGCAAAGGAGAAGAGACGCGAGTAGCGAAGGGGCCGGCCGGATCGCACGCGGTTTCGGGATCGTGGCGAATGTCGAAGATGAACACGCTGTCGGAGAACGCGCTGACGATTACGTACAACGTTTCAGGCGACAGCTTGAGCATGAGCTCGCCGACCGGACAAAGCTATACGGCGAAACTGGACGGGACGGAGGCGCCGTATAAAGGCGATCCGGGGACGACGAGCGTGTCGGTGAAGCGCGCGGACAAGAACACGATGGAAGAAACGGATAAACGAGATGGGAAGGTGATTGCCGTGGCGCGGATGATGGTGTCGGCGGACGGCAAGACCATGAGTATCGCCGTCGACGACAAGCTGCACGGGACGAAAAGCGAATTTACCGCAACGAAGCAGTAGGCGATGGCCGGCATGATTGAGACGAGGGGCCCTCGCGTTTCGGCAACGCTTTGCTCGACCATGAAATCGGGGACGGTTTTTGCAACGTGGTATGGTTCTGGGCATAATGCGGCGGATGGTTTATCGATCCTTCCATCGAGAGTCGCTTCTTTTTTCCCGGCGCAGATTTCTCCATGTCTGTGCTGTCTGGGTCGCTTTGTCCACCGGTGCTTTCTCTTTGGGGAGCAACGTCTGCGGCGCCGCCATATTCTTTTGAAGAGATACCTGCGGCGAAGAGCGGTATCAGCTGGGTTCACACGGCAGGGAAGTCCGCGGAGAAGTATTTGCCAGAGACGAGCGGGGCGGGCTGTGCGTTTTTTGATTACGATAACGACGGCTGGATGGACATTTATCTGGTGAACAGCGGCAAATGTGATTTTTACAATCCGCCGAAGCCGCTGCGTAATGCGCTTTATCGCAACAATCGCGACGGGACGTTCACGGATGTGACGGAAAAGGCAGGCGTGGCCGGTGGCGGCTACGGCATGGGAGTCGCGGCGGGGGACTTTGATGGCGACGGCTTCCCCGATCTGTACGTGACGCAGTACGGACGCAGCATCCTCTACCATAATAATGGCGACGGGACTTTCACGGATGTTACGGAGAAGGCCGGCGTCGCGGCCCCGGGATGGAGTTCGAGCGCGGTGTGGTTCGATTACGACAACGATGGGCGGCTGGACCTTTTCGTTTGCCAGTTTGCGGAGTTCGACAAGTCGCGCGGCTGCGGCGTCGATAAGGACGGCACGCATCATTATTGTATTCCGCGCATCTTCAAGCCGCGGCCGAGCTGGCTGTTTCACAACAATGGCGACGGGACATTCACGGATGTCAGCAGGGAATCGGGCATCGCGGCGCATCTTGGAAAAGCCTGGGGCGTGGTGGCCACGGATGTAAATAATGATGGACGGATGGACCTCTTCGTCGCCAACGACACGGTGGCGAATTTTCTGTTTATGAACCGCGGGGGCCGCTTCGAGGAAGCCGGGCTTTCCGTGGACGTGGCCTACAGCGCCGACGGCCGGGCGCGTTCCGGCATGGGCGTGGATTCGGCGGACTTCAACGAAGATGGCTGGATGGATCTCTTCGTCGCGAACATCGACGAGGAGATTTTCTCGCTCTACCAGAACAATCGCGGTGAAACTTTTGAGGACGTCTCCATGCCGCTGGGCATCGGCATGTCCACGCGCTGGATGAGCGGGTCTCACCAGGTCACTTACAAGGAGCCGCTCTTGCTTTTTCGAAACGAGGGCAAAACCTTCAGGGATGTGAGCGGGCAGAGCGGGCCGGTATTTTCGAAATCATTTGCCGCGCGCGGTCTGGCCATCGGCGATTTTGACAACGATGGCGCGGTCGACGTGCTGATCTCCAATAATGATGCCGCGCCGGTGCTGCTGCGCAACAATGCCGGCCGGAACAATCATTGGCTCGGCGTGCGCTTGATCGGACGCAAAGCCAATCCCGACGCCATCGGCGCGCGGGTCACCTATCAGGCGGGCGATCTGAAGCGCGGGCGCATGAAAGTTGGCGGAGGGAGTTTTTTGTCTTCGCATGATCCCCGCATGGTGATGGGAATCGGGAAACGCACGAAGATCGATTGGCTGGAAGTGAAGTGGCCGCAACCCGGAGGCGGCGTTGAGCGCTTCGCGAATCTGCCGCTCGATCGCTACATTACTATTGTTGAGGGAACTGGGAAGTGGGAGTAGCCCGCCGGGAGGCGCGATCTCCATCGCTTCAAGACATTACTGCGGCGGCCCAAAAAATTATTTGGCTGGGTAGCCGTCCTGCACGAGTGGCGCGCCTGCCGCAATCCTACGTACCGGACGGACGGGAGCGGGCCCTGTGGACTGGCGAATCACGAACTCGGGCTCGATGGCGATTTCCGGCACGTATTTGCCGCGCCCCTCAATTAGATCGACGACGGTTTGCGCCGCGATTTGCCCCATCTTCTGAAGTGGCTGCCTTACCGTGGTCAGTCCGGGATTGGCGTAGGCGGCTCCGGGAATATCGTCGAAGCCGACAATCGAAATATCCTCCGGAACACGCAGGCCAGCTTCACGGAACGCCCAGAGCGAGCCGATCGCCGAAATGTCGTTGTAAGCAAAAAGCGCGGTGAAAGGATGCTTCCTTGCCAGGAGTTGCTTGGCGAAGGGATATCCAATGGCGGGCGTGGAATCGATGCCGTCGAGTTGGACGGTCAGCTCGGGACGGATTCGAATGCCGATCTGCTGGGCCACTTCGCAGATTGCGTTCCAACGTACGGCGGAATCCGAGCTCACGGTCTGTCCTTTGATGAACGCGATTTCCTTGTGACCAAGATCGCGAAGATGTTCGAGGGCTAGCCTCGCGGCACGCTTGTGATCCAAGACGATGTTGGTCAAGCCTTCGACTCGCGCATGCCCTGCGACCGCGACAGTAGGCAGACCAAGTTTCTCCTTGACGGACGTATCGGTGGTGATGAAGCCCTCGACGCCTCGCGTCAAAAGCATTTGCGCGTAGGTTTGCAGGAGCTTTGGATCGTGCCGGTGGATCACGGTGAGGAAAAAATAATTGTTTTTGCGCAGATATTCTTCGATGCCGCGGATCACCATCGCGCCATAGGCGTCGCCGATTTCTTCGGCGATCACGCCAATCGTATAGGTTCTCTTCAAGCGCAATGTGCGGGCAAAAAAGTTAGGCCGGTAATTGAGTGCTTGCGCGGCTTCGATGATGCGATTCTTTGTGTGCGCGGGGATGGAACGCGCCGCGGCAGAATTGTTCAGAGCGGCTGAAACCGTACCCGGGGTTAGCCCGAGCTGCTCCGCAACCGTCTTTAGGGTGACCTTACCCTCGTTGCGCGGACCCGGTGTCTTTCTCGGCGGCGGCGTCATTTAATGAATCCTCCGAGCATCTTCCAAAATTGGGATATGGGAAATGGTGTACCCAAGAGCGAAAATGGCTCCGAGCAGGTTCACCCGAGGCCCCGTAAGCCGAGATTCTAGCTCAACTTGGGCCTTGTCAGGCAAGGTTTCGAGGCACCAAGCCAGAGCGAGGTTTCGCCTGGGGATCGGCGTGGCCCTACATTTATACGGATAAAACGCGTCCTTGAGGCTTGTCTCCAAGCCAAGAGGGCTCCCTACCCTCCATTCTTCTTGGCGCAAGGATATCATTTTTTTCTTTAGAATATCATTATTTCTGCTTGACAAGTCTGCGGGGAGGGTTCTAAATACCCAGCTAGTACAAATTCGTCTTCCTCTTCCTCTTCCTCCTGCTCCTGTTCCTGCTCGTTCTCAGCATTACATCCCGTAATGCTTTAGGGGTTGGGTTCTTCGTCGATTATGTGCTGGCGTTAAAGAGAACATGAGTCCGAGGCCGTTTGCTTCCGCTCGGATGTCGTGCTGTTTTTTCTAGCGCAACTATTTCCTCGAGGGGTGAACGCATGAAGATTCGAGTTTTGGATGTAATGGAATCGAAAAATAAATTCAGAGTGACGCGTGAGCTGTTCTGCGCACTCGCGCTTTTGCTGGCGATTCCGTTTGCAGCGCACGCGCAGCAATATTCCGGCACGATCACTGGAACGGTAACGGATCCTTCGGGTGCGGCGGTCGCGGGCGCCAATGTGACCGCCGTCAATGTCGGGACAAATGCCAGCTACGCTGCGACAACGAGCGATCTGGGCAGTTATACCTTCGCCCAGCTTCCTATCGGAACTTACGAGATTCACGTCAAGCAAGGCAGCTTCAAGGAATTCATTACCAAGGGCGTGGAAGTTCACACGTCAACGGTCACGGAAATCAACGCGAAACTCGAGATGGGCTCGGCGAGCGAAATGGTTACTGTCGAGGCCAACGACGTGCAGGTGCAGACGTCTTCGTCCGCCGTGGGTGAAGTCGTCGAAGGTACGCAGCTCCACGAACTTCCGCTGAACGGCGAAAACTTCATGCAGTTGGTTACACTCTCGCCGGGCGTGTCGGTGTCCAAAGACTTTAACGGCCGGGACAAGGGGCTAACCGGTGGCAGCAACTTCTCCGTCGACGGCAACCCTTACACCAACAACTTGTTCCTGGTCGACGGCGTGAACAACGTCGACATGGGGTCGGGCCGCACGATACTTGTGTATCCCTCGGTGGACTCCATCGCCGAGTTCAAGATGATCCGAAACTCCTACGGTCCGGAATACGGACAAGCCACCGGCGCGATCATCAGCATCAACACCAAGAGCGGCGAAAACCAGTTTCATGGCGGCCTGTTCTACGCGGGCCGCAACGACAAGCTGAATGCCAACGACTGGTTTTCAAACTTCAACGGCACTGGCAAGGCAGAACTGCGCCGGAATGACTGGGGCTACCATATCGCCGGGCCGGTCCTGAAGAACAAGTTATTCTTCTGGTGGAACCAGGAATGGAACAGGGAAATCCGCGGGCAATCCGTGGCAAGATGCGTGCCGACCGTGGCGGAAAAGGCCGGTGACTTTAGCGCGGACGTCACTTCGGCGCTCAACTACCTCAATGCCAATCCTACTGCTAAAGCGTCAGCAGTCGGGAACGCAACCACCTGCGGCGCAACACCGCCTGCCACTTTTTCCGGGGCATCACCCAATTGGACGGCAAGTTCAACGATTCCCGCGGGAAATCGAGCCGCCGGCAATCCGTATGCGCTCGCTGCGGTGGACCCTGCGGCAGCGTTGCTGGCAAAGTTCTATCCGGATCCAAACATTGCCGGCGCCACTGGGTTTAATGGCGCCAACAATTGGCGCAGCTCGGAGAATCAAACGACGAATTGGAGTGAGTGGAATATTCGCGCCGACTACGACGTAACCAAGGTCAACCGCGTCACTTTCCGGTACACCAACGATTCCTGGACGAGTCCGGCTCCCAACCCGAATCTGTTTTGGGGAGATACCGTATTCCCGTCGTTGCAATCGGACTGGGCCCAGCCTTCGAAGAGCGTCATGGCGAAATTGACCACGCAGATTGGCGGTTCCATGGTGAATGACGTCGAGTTTGGCTATGGCCATAACGCCATCATCACCACGCTTACTCCTTCCTCGGCAACCTACGTGGCGGCGGTTAATGCGGCGATCCCAACTGCATGGCCCGCTTCCTTGAAGCAAAAGGGCGCCTATATCAACGGCGGCGGCGCCTGGGGTGGCTTATCTCCCTATGGCAGCGGCGAAACCATGTGGACCATCGCACCCTACGGCAACCACGAAGATCTCTACGCACTGCAAGACAATATTTCCAAGGTACGCGGCAACCACTTGTTTAGGGCCGGCGTTTACTACAGCACGAACGCCAAGGTCGAAGACAATAACGGCGGCACGGACCAGCCCTCATTCCCGGCCGGAAACCCGTTCACCTGCCCGACGACAAACCCGCCGCCCGGTTGCGTTTCCGGTGTGAATACCAATAACCAGCTCACCAACCTTCTGCTGCCAGGCCAGCGGTTCAACTCGGGCGAAAACAGCATCAACTCGTTGGACCGTCGTATTTGGCATGACTTCGAATGGTATCTTGGGGACACGTGGAAGATCCGGCGCAACGTGACCATCAACTACGGTTTCCGCTGGTCCTTCTATCGTGAGCCTTACTCGGAAACGAACGCGCAGGCTTCCTTCAGCCTGGCGGATTGGAGCGCGGCGCGAGCAGCTGCTTTCCCATCGGATGCTTGCAACGGTGTCATCGTCGTTCCAGGAACTAATCCTTGCGGTGCTGCCGCGACGGCTCTGTCAGCCCTGGGAATCTCTCTGCCTCTCTCCTCAGGCACTCCCGGACCCAATGCCGCTCTGGTACAGAATAACAACCATAACATCGCCCCGCGCCTCGGCATCGCCTGGGACGTGAAGGGTGACGGGAAGACGGCGCTACGCATCGGGGGAGGCCAGTTCTTCCAGAGGGAGCTGATCGGCATCGGCCGGACGCTCTCGCAAACCGCGCCTTTCGTTATCAATGCCACCGACGTACGGACTCTGGGTGCTGCTACGCCTTTGTCCAACCCGGCGGTATCGCCGAACGCGGCCAAGGATCCATCTCCCATTGCGCCGAACGCCTGGCAGTGGAACGTGTCCGTCGAACGTGAAGTGGCTCGCAACACGTCCTTCCAAGTGGGCTACGTCGGCAACACTGGAATTCACTTGACCTCCCAGGCCGACCTGAACCGGATTGCCCAGGCCAACTGGCTACAGGGTGCGTTCTCAAGCGGAACCGCCCTGAACGCGTTGCGTCCGGCTTCCAACTTCGGCCAAATCGGCGAGTTCGCCCGAGCAGGCCACGCTACCTATCACTCCCTACAGACACTGTTCCGGTCTCGAATGGGCGAGTACACGACCATCCAGGCAGCCTATACGTACTCGCACTCCATCGGAGACGTGGAGTTGGACAACTCCTCTGGAGGCGTTAACCAGGAGGCTTTCATCGATCCGGGCCGGACGTTCCTGGATAAGGGAAATACCAACATCAATCGGCCGCACATTTTCGTGGCCAATGAAGTGTTCTACCTGCCAAAGCTCGCAAATAAGGGCCAACTCGTGCGCAACGCCCTGGGCGGATGGGAAGTCAACAGCATCATCTCGATCCAATCCGGATCCTCATTGTCTGTGTTCAGCAACGGGGCCAACGGCAACAGCCTCACGTACACTTGCCCAGCCGGGAGTACATGGTCTGCCTGCGCTGGCAATACGGGCGGGACGGTCACCGTTAGTAGCCCGCTGAACTCACTGACGGGAACGGGCTTCGGCAATAATCAGCGGCCGGATCGTGGTTCGGTCAACTGCAACGCCGCGGAGAGCGGCAGGCAAATCCTCAATCCCAATGGCTTTACCCTGGTGGGTTACACACTCGGGACCATCGGCACTGCGGGCCGCGGGATTTGCTCGGGTCCGCACAACCGGAACTTTGACTTCCAGTTTGCGAAGAACTGGAACTTCAAGGAACACTACCGCATCAAGTTCAGCTTGGACATGTTTAACATCTTCAATCATGCAAACTTCCCCGGCAGCGATTTGGAAGGAGCGGGGTTCTCCGCGAGCGGCTTGCACTGCAACGATGCCGTAGGGCCCTGCGGTCTGACCGTTAATCCCATGACCGGCGTTACCACCAATTTGACCAACAATGTCGTCACGAGCCAGAACAATGTCAATAACAACTTCGGACGAACGAACCGCGTGAATCCGGGACGCGAACTTCAATACACCCTGAGGTTCACGTTCTAAGCGGACCAAGGCTGAATCAATATCAACCTGAGACGGCGGGGCTTGAAAATCCAAGCCCCGCCGTTTATCTTTCTTAAGGGTTTGAACAGTAACGCCGTGATCCCCGAAACTCCGAGGTTCCCATTCATCGATAGCCGTCGCAAGGTGCGTTTTTTCTTTGCCTTAACTGCACTTGTTTTGCCGGCCGCAATGACTATCGATCCCCTGTGCCCGGCGTGGGCGCAATCGACCCCAAAACAGAAGCCTACGAACAAACCGGATGAGAAACCGATCAGCCAGGCCGAGGCGGAGCTTCAATTAAGGCTGGAAGCTGCTCAGGGCGCTCGGCGTTCGGGTGACGCCGCCGCCGCAGCCCGCGCGAACAAGACGTTGGTGGCTCTGGCTCTCCGGGAGATGGGACAGTTGCGTCTCCTTGAGGCAGCTTATCCCCAAGCCATGGAACTGTACCGGCGTTCGCTGGATTTCGACGATATTCCCGATACCCGGGTCGATCTTGCCATTGCCGAGCTACAAGCGGGTCACGCAGACGAAGCACTCGTAGAATCAGGCAAAGTGTTATTGGTCGACCCCAACAATGCGCGGGTCTTTGGTGTCCAAGGCAGCGCATGGATGCGGAAACAGGAATACGCGAAGGCGGCCGAGGCGCTCGATCGCTCCGTACATATCCATGCCGATCTGGAAACGCTTTATTCCCTTGGCGTGTGCCTGATGCAGACGAAGGATTCGAAGGACAAGGAGCGGGCCGCGGCGGTGTTCGAACGCATTGTACAGACGACGGGAGACAGCGGTTCTCTCCACGTGCTGTTCGGAAGAGCCTACAGAGAGGCAGACGATATGCCTGCGGCGATCCGGGAGTTCCAACGGGCCGTCGCCATAGACTCCCGAACTCCGCACGCGCATTATTTTCTCGGGCTGGCTCGCTTGGCCGTGAACGAGTGGAAGCCGACGCCGGAAGTCCGAACAGAGCTGGCGAAGGAGCTTGAGTACTATCCGCGGGATTATCTGGCGAACTACATCATGGGCTTCTTGGAATCGGGCGAGCGGAACTATGCGGTTTCGGACCGGTACCTCAAGATAGCGACTGAAGTTAACCCCGACGGCCCGGAACCGTGGTTGTACATGGGTTTAAACGCTTACTCGCGAGGCGAGATGGAGAGGGCCGAGGAGTGCTTTCGCAAGACCATCGTTCTGACCGGAAACGACGAATCGCGCGCCAACTATCAGATTCGCCGGGCCTATGTGGACCTGGGCCGCATCCTGGCCGGCTCCGAACGTCAGAAAGAAAGCGAGATCTATTTTGCGAAGGCGCGCGACCTTCAAAACAAGGTCATGGAAAAGGGCCAGCAGGGCGTAACAGAAATGATGACCTTGGCGGGTGCTGCAGGCTCCGCAGCCGCGCTCGTCCCGCTCAGCACCGAAAGCGAAAAGAAAGCGGCTCCGCTGCTGCCGGCGAACACCGATCCTTTCGCTCGCATTGATGCTTCCGCCCTCGCTCACGCCAATCTTACTGCCAAAGAACGTACTGCCGCGGAGTCTCAAGAGAACCACTTACGCTCTGTGTTGGGGTTGAGCTTTAACGATCTGGCTACCTCCGAAGCCGTAACCGGCCAGTTTCTCGCCGCGCTCGGCCACTATCAGGAAGCCGAACGTTGGGACGCGAAAATTCCCGGTCTGGCGAAGAATCTGGGTCACTCTGCTTTCCGTGCCAACAATTTTCCCGAAGCTATCCGTGGACTTTCCAGGGCGATGGAAGAAAACTCCGCGGACGCGCCCGTGCGCGCCTTGCTGGGAATGGCTTATTTCGGATCGGACAAGTACGCGGATGCAGCGAAAACGTTCGCCCCGCTTGGTGTTCAAGGCATGCAGGATTCTACTGTCGGCTACGCTTGGGCGGCCTCCCTCGCCCGCACCGGCGAATTGAAGCAGGCCTCCGGCGTTCTCTCACAGTACGAGAAGGGAAACCTTTCGCCGGAGACGCTCCTTCTCGTGGGCCAGCTGTGGATCGAAATCGGCGATTATGCGCGGTCCGTTGCTGCGCTGCATCGCGCCTTGCAAGCCGACCCCTCGCTGCCCAAAGCTCACTACTTCTCCGGCCAGGCCGATATTCGTTGGGAGCACTGGTCCGAAGCGGCCGATGAATTCAACGCCGAACTTGCTCTCGTACCCACGGATGCCGATGCCAAGTTCAACCTCGGTTTTGTCTATCTGCAGCAGTCCAGGGCCGACGATGCAGCGGACCTCTTCCGCCAGGTCCTCGTGCTCCATCCCGA
>WNFD01003492.1_pt1 | contig 26853 bp, 28 predicted proteins | sample 5400491 | NCBI WGS metagenome assembly WNFD01 (sample SAMN13153343, study PRJNA577476) | soil metagenome | isolation source: 120 cm saprolite under Douglas fir tree site 2 hole 2 replicate 2 | place: USA:California | collected 2015-04-18
TACCTGCGAATCGTCCGCACCGGTTGGAATAAGGGAGACGGGGCCGACAAGGCCTTCCTCGAACTGCTGGGCAGCGAGAAGGTGCTCGACGAAAAACGCGAAAAACGGGCAGAAGCCCGCGCCAAGCGTGCTGCCGAGGCTAAGAAGGCGATGGAAGAGGCCGAGGCCCAAGCGCAGTCTCAAAGCGAGGCTGCACCGGCCGAAGGGGATGAAAAAAAGGAATAGTCTCCTCCGATTTCACGAGGCCCGGCTGGTGCCGTGCCTTTCTTATTCGCTTACTACCCGCCGGTCGTCCTCTACAAAGCCTAATGTCCAAGCGGGTCGCTGACAGTGCCGATGAATCCTGTCTTGTTGTCGAGCACGGCCAGGCGAAGTTGGTTGCCGCCGGGCGGAACTTCCAAATCGATCGGCAGCATCATGCCTTTAGCCAAAATCTGCTGGTAAGTGCCAGCGTCAAACGCGCGATCCACTTCATCGTGCGGGTTCCTAGGTTCTTGCCATTTGCGCCAAACACACACGCATAAAGACTCAAGTTCATTTTCTTGCTACCGCCGGAGTCTTCCGCTGGACACGGTGTGAGCATCTACCAGAAAGACAACACAAACCTTACCCGGATCGGTCGGCTTGGCTGGTGCCATGAAGTAAATCTGGGTGAAGGGGGCATTGAACAGCAAAGCCGCTGCAAATCCTGCTCCTACGTGGAGTTCTTGTTTTGACCGGCATCGACTGCAAAGTAGCCCTTGCGATAGCGAATTTGCGTATCACCTTGGGCGATTTTGACTTTGATACTCCGGTACTTGCTATCCCACTTCTTATTTTCTGGGTAGTAGCCTGTCTGGTATGACGCCTTGTCGTCCGCCGCGGCAGGGGAGACGCCCCGTCTGATCTCGTTCTCATTTATGCAGGCTTTGCCGCCGGTCTCCGCCGCCACCTCTTCCATTGTTTCCATTGTTCCTTGGCTGCCTGGACACTGCTGGCCTCGGAAGCGCTCTATTCGCCAAGCCAGCTCGATCGATATCGCCGTCATGGGCACCCGAGAAAGACGTTTGCATGCCGCCGACCAGGCCGCGGAGGTCTACGGGGTAGATTGCAATATTCGCGCTCGCCAATTGGGACTCAGCCGTGCCGATCTCGTTGCCGTAAAGTGACCGCTACTCCTCGGCCATAGCACCCGCGGCACGGAGTTGTGCAGTTTTATTCATAGAGCGGGAGGGAGAGTCCGCGAGATACTCTGTGTGAACGCCTGAAATCTACCCTGTTTCGCAGCCATTTGGCAACGGAAAGAGCCGTTTTTCGCGTCAGCATGAGGCCTCCGCAAGGCACTCTCGGCGAGCCAGCACTCGTGCCCACACGCCACTTAGTCAGGTGTCATCCCACTCGTACATGTCCAACTGCGGCTCCCGGCGGTAACTTTTGCCGCTCTTGTCGTCAGGTTACACTTCTCTTGGAAATGGCATTCACCAGGAACCAAATCGGCATTGCTGTCGGCGCCGGCGCGCTGCTTGTGCTGGTGTTTCTGGGATACGTCTGGTGGCTGAGCAATCAGGGACCGGTTCTGGCGCGCTCCGAAGACCACGATCCTCTCACCGGCATACCCAATAGCATCACGTTCAATCCGCTGCGCGACCGCGCGACCGAGCGTGTAGCCAGCAAGTTTCTTCACCAGCTGCGGGAAGGACATTGCAACGACCTGCTTTCGCAGTGGGAGCACGACTATCGCAAAAAGTACGCTCACTTCATCTGTGATTCGGAGGCGCAGCACCCTCTACTCTCATGGGAATTGGTGGAGTGGGAAGAAGCGCCGCCATTGGTCATTCTGCACTACCGCGGCAAACGCAGCAACCGCCCGAGCCAATCTGGAACCTACAAAGAACTCTTCACCGTCACGACTGAGAATAAGGGTGGCGAGTGGGTGGTCACCAAGTACGACGCGATGTACTGAAGGCGGTTCTCAGCTCTCGATTCCCATTTCTCAGTTTCTGCTGATCGCCGTGGTAAAACTGCTTCATGCCTGCAGGCTCGCCCGAGCGTGAACCGTCCGCCGCGCGCAACATCTACGCCTTCGGCATCACTTCTTTCCTGAATGACACAACCACCGAAATGGCTTATTGGGTGTTGCCTGCGTTCCTAGCCTCGCTGGGGGCGGGGCCGACGCAGCTGGGCCTGATCGAGGGCGTTGCGGAAAGTGTGGCGTCTTTGGCCAAGCTGTTTTCGGGCTATCTCGCCGACCGTGTCCCCCGGCGCAAGCCCCTGGTAGTGGGGGGATATCTGGTGGCTAACGCGGTCAAGCCCATTCTGGCGGTCGTCACCTCATGGTGGCAGATCCTCTTCATTCGTTTCGCAGATCGCTTAGCCAAGGGAGTGCGCGGAGCTCCCCGCGATGTGATGGTCGCAGAGTCCGTGGACAAGAATCGGTTGGGCTCAGCCTACGGACTGATTCAGTCGATGGACTCGGCTGGAGCGATTGCTGGTCCGCTCACCGCGCTGGTTCTGCTGGCTCGATATGGCGCGCAAGGACTGCGACCTGTGTTCCTGACGGCGGCGGTGCCTGGAGTCTTATGCGTGCTGGTGGCGGTATTCGGCATACGTGAGACAGGCCGCCGCCGCGGCAACGAGCGGCCAGAAGACCAACCTTTAGGGAAAGGGAATGTTATATCTCGGCTGGATCGAGCCGGGGTGAAACTGCCCGGACGTTTTTACTTCGCTCTGGTCGCCGTGACATTGTTCTCGTTGGGCAACTCGAGCGACATGTTTCTAGTGCTGCGGGCACAAAGCATCGGTATCCGAGTGGCGCTGGCGCCGTTGCTTGGTCTGGTATTCAATATCACTTATACCCTTGCTTCCTGGCCTGCGGGATGGGCGAGCGACCAATTCTCGCGCCGATGGATCGCCGCCACAGGCTACCTGATCTTCGCGGGAGTTTATTTCGCGTTCGGGCGAGCGTCCTCCACAATGGTCATCTGGATTGCGATGGCCGTTTACGGTCTTTATAACGCGCTCACTCAGCCGGTGCTGAAAGCCCTGGTGGTCGATGCGGTGGGCGGGGGCGTGCGCGGCCGCGCATTGGGGATCTACTTCTTCGTGACCAGCGTCGCGACACTGGCCGCCAGTCTGATTACCGGAGAACTTTGGAAGCACTACGGCGCAGCCATCCCTTTTTACTTTTCTGCAGCGCTGGCGGTGGGGTCGGCGGCGCTGCTGCTGATAAAAGCCTAACCCGTCAGTCTGACTGCGGAAAATTTAGAACTCCTTCAGCCAGAAAAATACAAGGATTTGTGCCGCCATCCCCGCGCACGTGTCGAGGATAACGTCATGCGCCGTGCCGGTGCGCGAGGCGACGAAGCTCTGATGCCATTCATCGAGGCTGGCCACAAGTGCAGTTCCCAGAACCGCGATGTTCGCCCAGCGCATCGTCCACTTCGGATTCAGGTTTCCCGCGACGGGCAACGTGGCGCTCCACGCCCGGAAAAGTAGAATGCTCAGAACGCCGTAGCCAACAACATGGCCGGCTTTGCGAATGTAAAAGTGCCAGTGTGCGAAGTGGAGCCGGTCCACCCCGAACACGAAGTGCAGCAACGGATATAGAATCCGGCCGGTATTTTGGGGGGCAAGCAGTGCGCTCGATTCAATGGCGATGATCACCAGCCATATAATGGCGGGGATCCAAGCGCGAAAGACAGTTTGCTGCCGGGAGATCAAGCGAGAGGACGCCGCCGATTGTGAAAGCGGAAGATCAGGATCGAATTTCCAGCGCCCAAAGGCCGGATCGGTAAGACTCCCCTTTCGGCACGCCTGAGGACATGGCCGGATACGAATCGTTCCCGCAAGCCCCGAAGCTGAACCCTGATCACAGCGGATTTACTCGATGGCATAATTGGGAGCCTCGCGGGTGATCATGACGTCGTGTACGTGGCTCTCGCGGAGTCCGGCGCCGCTTATGCGGACGAAGCGCGTCTTCTGCAGCAACTCTGGGATGGTGGCGCAGCCGCAGTATCCCATGCCCGACTTCAATCCACCGACCATCTGGTGCACGATCATGGCCACAGAGCCGCGGTAGGGCACGCGTCCCTCGATGCCTTCCGGGACAAGTTTGCCTAAGCGGTTGGATTCGCCGTCCATGGCAGAGACCGCAGCAGAGGAGTCACCCTCCGTGCCCTGGAAATAGCGTTCGCTGGAACCCTGAGCCATGGCTCCGATCGAGCCCATGCCGCGATACGACTTGAATGACCGGCCTTGATACAGGATGAGCTCGCCCGGGCTTTCGTCGGTGCCGGCAAACAGCGAGCCAATCATCACCGCGCTCGCACCAGCAGCCAGCGCTTTCGTGATGTCGCCCGAATACTTGATGCCGCCGTCGGCGATGATGGGAATGCCGGCGTCTTTAGTCGCGCGGAAGGCTTCTGCGATGGCGGTAATTTGCGGCACGCCAGCACCTGTGACTACGCGCGTAGTGCAAATCGACCCGGGCCCAATGCCAACCTTAATTCCATCGGCTCCGGCGCGGGCCAATTCACAAGCTCCGTCGAACGTAGCCACGTTCCCCGCCAGCAGATCGATTTCCGGAAGCTTCGATTTCACCAGCCTCACCGCCTCGAGCACCTTGGTCGAGTGACCGTGCGCACTGTCGATAGCGAGCACATCCACTTTCGCCTCGGCCAGTTCCTGAGCGCGCTCAAGGAAATCTCCGGTCGCGCCGATGGCTGCGCCCACGCGCAGGCGGCCTTGGGAATCTTTGGCTGCGTTCGGATACTTCAGTTTCTTCTGGATGTCCTTTACGGTGATCAGGCCCTTGAGGTTGTACTTGTCATCCACGACCAGGAGCTTCTCGACGCGGTGCTCATGCAGAATTTTTTCTGCCTCTTCCAGCGTAGTGCCGACGGGTACGGTAATGAGATGGTCCTTGGTCATCACTTTGCTGATAGGCACATCAAAGCGGGTTTCGAAGCGCAGATCGCGATTGGTGAGGATGCCCACGAGTTTGCCATGCTGGGTGATCGGCACGCCCGAGATTTTGTATTTGCGCATGACCTCGAGTGCATCGCTGACTTTGTCGGTGGCCGACATCGTTACCGGATCGACGATCATGCCACTCTCGGAGCGCTTCACCTTGTCGACTTCGTTAGCTTGCTGCTCAATGCTCAGGTTGCGATGGATGATGCCCAGTCCGCCTTGCTGACTCAAGGCAATCGCCATGTGCGATTCCGTGACCGTGTCCATGGCGGCGCTCACGATCGGGATGTTCATGCTGATCTTGCGTGTGAGCTGCGTCTGCGTGTTGGCTGTCGCTGGGACAACGTCGGATCGAGCAGGTAGCAGAAGCACGTCATCGAAGGTGAGAGCCTCAGGAACTGGAAAATGAATCATAACTTTTCTCGGGAATTCGCCCGGCCATGCGGCTAAACTTTCATTCTAGAGATGAGAGGGGATTGAGGCAAACCGGGGCGGAGGCGGTTTGTCTTTTGCTCATGAGCGGCGTATATTAGAAATCTGAGAACTGTTGTGTAGTACCAGTAATTGGCGAGGCACACCAGTGGGCGCAAGCCCACTTTTTACTTTCGGGATATGCGCGCCCGGTACATTCGCCTGTAAGTCAATAGATTCATGGCGTTTGACGTTGATCGCGTCCGGGAAATCGCAGAGCGTGTAGCGGCCTCAAGCGGACTCGAAGTGGTGGACATCGAGTTTCGTGGCGGCGGCAAAAGCCGCATGCTGCGCGTCTTTCTGGACAAGTGCGCGGCGGCGGGTTCGGATCCGCTGGCTGGCGTGACGCACGAAGACTGCGCCCACTTTAGCCGGGAGTTCGGCATCATCGTCGATGTGGAGGACGCAGTGCCCGGCGGTTCGTATACGTTAGAAGTTTCGTCACCCGGGCTCGACCGCAAATTGACGCGGCCCGCGGATTTCGAGCGCTTCACGGGAAGCCGTTTGAAGGTGATGACGAGGCAGCCGCTAAACGGGAATCAGCACTTCGAGGGGCGGCTGGAGAGCTTTCATGATGGCCGATTGACACTCGATCTCAGTGCTGCCAGCAAGAAGTCTCGCAAGAGGATGGGAGCGCAGACGGCAGGACAGAAGCTTGAAATTGAATTGGCTAACGTGGAAAAGGCCAATCTGGTGCCAGAAATTTAGCAGTGACTGGCATGGTGCATGTAGCCGATCCTGCAATTATTTTGAGCGGGCAAGAGATTCATAACGGAATACTTTTATGGCAAGTGAGCTTTACAACACTATCGACGCCCTGAGCCGGGAAAAAGGGATTGATCCGCAAATTGTAGTGAGCGCGGTGGAAGACGCCATTGTCATGGCCACCCGCAAGTACTACAAGTCGCAGGAGAATCTGCGCGCGGAATTGGACAAGGAAACCGGCAAGATTCGCGCCTTCGCAGTAAAGACGGTGGTGGAGAGCCCGGAGCAGGTGGAAGATCCAAACCTGCAGATCACGCTGGAAGATGCGCGCAAGGCCGATCCTGGTTTGGAAGTCGGGGGTGAGCTACAGATCCCCAAACCTACCGAAGGTATTCTGGGACGCATCGCTGCGCAACTGGCGAAGCAGGTGATTTTCCAGAAGGTCCGGGAAGCCGAGCGGGACACGGTCTACAACGAATACATCGGGCGCGTAGGCGAGATTGTGAACGCCACGGTGAAGCGGGTTGAAGGCCCGGACGTAATCTTTGACATCGGCAAGGCGGAGGCGCGCATGCCGCGCAAGGAGCAATCCAGGCTGGAGTCGTTCGCCATCGGCGAGCGCGTGCGCGTCGTGATCGCGCGAGTCGAAAGAGCTTCCAAGGGTCCGGGTGTGGTGGTGTCGCGCGCCGTACCGGAGTTGGTGCAACACTTGTTCCAGACCGAAGTTCCAGAGATTTATGACGGCACGGTCGTCATTCGCGCTATCGCCCGCGAAGCTGGCGAGCGCACCAAGATCGCAGTCATGTCCAAAGACAAGGACGTGGACGCCGTAGGGGCGTGCGTCGGTATGAAGGGCATGCGCGTGCAGTCAATTATCCGCGAATTGCGCGGCGAGAAGATCGACATCATCGAATATCACGAAGACTCGGTGACTTTCGCGGAGAAAGCGCTGCAGCCGGCGAAGGTGAGCCGCGTGACCGTCGTCGACAGCGCCGATAAGCATCTTGAAGTGGTGGTGGACGACAGCCAACTCTCGCTTGCCATCGGCAAGAAGGGCCAGAACGTGCGGCTGGCGGCCAAGCTTTTGGGCTGGAAGATTGACATCAAAAGCGAGGAAGAAAAACGCCAGGAAGTCGAGGAGCAGATGTCGGCGCTGGTCACGCAGACCGCGACCCCATTGGAGAAGGTTCCCGGCCTGGGTGAAGGTCTGGTCGAGAAACTCAACGCGGGTGGTGTATCCACCGTCGAAGCCTTGGCGGATATGACGCCGGAACAACTTGAGGCCATTGAAGGTATCGGCCCCAAGACAGTGGAAAAAATCAGTCTCGCGGTGAATAATTATTTTGCCAGTCTGGAGGCTGGCGAGGCTGCGGCGCTGGGTGAGGAAACGGACGCGACCGGAGGGTTGGCCGTCGAAGAGTCAGCCCCGGAAACCGCGGCGGAGGTGGCTCCCGCGGAATTCGAGGATGCTGATGCGCCAGTCGAAGCCGCGGCGGAAGGGGAAGAAGCCTCGGCCCAGCCGCAACCTGGAGCGGGCAGTGAAACCTCTGCGCAAGAGCCGTCCGCAGAAGAAGAGGCCACCCATGAAACGAAAGAAACAGAATAACCAATGACTCGCGCCAACGGATTTTCGACGGCGTGCGGACGCAGGACTGTGACTCCGTGAGGGTGCAATGACCTAAACCCACACGGAGACAAGAAAGGCCGGATGAGCAAGGTTCGAATCAACGATCTCGCCAGGGAACTGGAAGTAAAGAGCAAAGCCATTCTCGACTCGCTGCCGCAGGTCGGAGTGACGGAGAAGAAGACGCACTCCAGTTCTCTGGAAGAGCACGAGGCGGAAAAGGTGCGGGTCTACTTCCGTGCTGCCGCAGAGGCGCAGCCCGCGACCTCGAAGTCTGCACGACCATCCCGCGGCGAAGAAGAAATCAAGACCAAGATTGATCTGTCTAACATTTCCCGGCCGGGAGATGTTCTTAAGGCAATTACGCAGCAGAAAGAGGCGGTTGCGCCTCCGGTTAAGCCGACGGCTCCACTGCCAGGCCCACCGGCCGCAATTCCAACGCCTCCCGCTGCCGCCAAGCCGGGAGTTGTTGCCCCGCCCAAGCCTCCGCCAGTTCCCCTGACCCCACCACCGATTTCCCCGGCGCGGTCGGTTACTCCCGTTGCCAAGACCGTTCTGCCCGCGAGTCCAGCGGCACCCGCCCAGGTCCCGCCTGCACCACAGCGTTCGGCTGCGCCTCCCGCCACTGCCGCGAGTGTGACCTCGGTTGCAAGCGCCCCGGTCGCTCCGCACGTGCCGGTAGCTTCAGCTGCGCCCCCGCCGCGGATGATAGTTCCGCAGACGGGACCGCGACCCGTGTACAAGGCTCCGTCCAAACCGGTTCAGCCCACCGCCACCGCGCAAGCCAGCACCGCCGCTCCCAATGCCACGGTGCGTCCCGCGCCCGGAAGACCGGTGCCGGGTCAACCCATTTTTCAACGTCCTCGTCCGCAGGTGCCCGGTGCGCCTCGCCCGCCTTTGCGTCCGGGCGAGCGTCGTCCCATGCATCCGACGCGGCAGGCGCCTGCCGGACCACGTCCACTGGGAGTTGGCCCGGGCCTGCCGGGAGCGACGCGTCCCGGCAGCCGACCTGGCGGTCCATCGCGCAGGCCGGGTCAACGGTATGTCCCACGCGGTGTGAAGGAAGGCCCGATGAAGGGCTACGTTCCACCGCCGCGTATGGTGGTGTCGAATGAACCGCTGCCCATCACGCGCAACATCACGATCACAGAAGGCATCAGCGTTAAGGATCTCGCTGAGAAGCTGGAAGTCCGGGCCAAGGATCTCATCTCCCGCCTGCTCGCGCGCGGCGTTTTTGCCACCATCAATCAAACGCTCGACGCGGAACTGGCCGGCGAAATTGCCCGCTTCTTCGGCGCGGAAACGAATGTGATCACGTTCGAGGAACAAGCAGCGAAGGATATCGACGCTGCAGCCAGCGGAGAAGAAACCGCTGTCGAGGTGACACCGCGGCCACCGGTGGTCACGATTATGGGCCACGTGGATCACGGCAAGACCACCCTTCTGGACTCTATCCGCCTCTCCAGTGTGGCGGAAGGCGAAGCCGGCGGCATTACCCAGCATATCGGCGCTTACAAAGTACGAATCCAGGATAAAGAGTCCCCGGCTTACGGTCGTGAGATCGTTTTCCTCGATACCCCCGGCCATGAAGCGTTCACCCGTATGCGATCTCGTGGGGCGAAAGCTACCGACATCGTCGTGCTGGTAGTGGCCGCCGATGATGGCGTCATGCCGCAGACACTTGAAGCCATTGACCACGCGCATGCCGCGGAAGTTCCCATCATCGTAGCCGTCAACAAGATCGATAAGCCCGAAGCCATGCCTGACCGGGTCAAGAAGCAACTGGCCGATCGTGGCCTGATGCCGGAAGATTGGGGTGGCAAGACGGTGTTCGTGGATGTTTCCGCGAAAAAGAAAACTAACCTGAATCTGCTGTTGGAAATGATCTGCCTGGTCGCGGATCTGGCGGAGCTGAAAGCCACCCCGGAGCGCGCTGCTACCGGTGTGGTGCTCGAAGCCAAACTCGACCGTGGACGCGGTCCCGTGGCCACGGTCCTGGTCCAGAATGGTACGTTGAATGCCGGCGATAATTTTGTGGTCGGCAGTGTTTATGGCAAGGTCCGCGCTATGTTTGATGACCGCGGAGCCGCTCTGCAATCTGCCCCACCCTCGACGCCGGTAGAAATTCTGGGCATGGAAGGTCTGCCGCAGGCAGGAGATCAGTTTGTGGTAGTCGCGGACCGCGACAAGGCCCGCGGCATTTCGGAATACCGCGAGCAGAAGGCGCGCGAAGCCACATTGGCCAAGAGCTCTCGTGTGTCACTCGAGGGATTGGCGGAGCAGATCAAGACCGCCGGCACCAAGGAGCTGAACATCATCCTGAAGGGAGACGTCGGGGGGTCGGTGGAAGTGCTCGGCGACTTGCTCTCAAAACTTTCAAACGAGAAGGTGCGGCTCAAAGTGCTGCGCTCGGGAGTGGGAGCCATCACGGAAACCGACGTGCTCCTGGCCTCGGCGTCGAACGCCATCATCATCGGTTTCAACGTGCGGCCGGAACGCAAGGCGCAGGAATTGGCGGAGCAGGAAAAAGTCGATATCCGCCTGCACTCGATCATTTACGAACTGCAGGATGAGATTAAACGTGCCATGACCGGCTTGCTCGAGCCCACGATCAAGGAAGTCTACCAGGGCCGGGCCGAAGTGCTTGAAACCTTCCGCATCCCCAAGGTGGGAACTGTGGCCGGGTGCAGAGTGAGCGACGGTTTGATCAAGCGCGACTCCGAAGTCCGGTTGCTTCGCGATAATGTGGCCGTATTCAAGGGTAAAGTCAGCTCCTTGCGCCGGTTCAAGGACGATGCCAGCCAGGTTACCAATGGCATGGAGTGCGGCATCTCGATTGCCAACTACGGCGACATCAAAGTCGGCGATGTGATCGAAGCCTTCGTCACTGAACGCGTTGCAGCTGAAGCCATGGCGTAAGCACCAGCCGTTGGTCGTTCGTCGTTTGCCCCTGGTCGTGAAGCCACGTGGGTTTGCCGACGACTAACGACCGACGAACTGCCGATGATCGCCTTTCTCACTCTGGAGCTGCGCATTGAAGCGGCGCAGTCGCTCAAGGAGAAGCGGCAGGTCGTGCGCAGCCTGAAAGACCGTCTGCGCGCTAGTTTCAACGTATCCATCGCTGAGCTGGACTCCTCGAATCTTTGGAACCGGGCCACCCTCGGGGTAGTCAGCATTTCGGATTCGCGCGACTATCTCGAAGGGCTGATGAGAAATGTGGAGCGTCAAGCCACGCGCATCGCCAACAATCATGGTGCCGAAGTGGCCGATTCTTTCGTCGACTTCCTGTGAGCCGGCGCAGCCCGCCACAGCTATCGCATTGTTACCTCTGCACTTAACCTTCTCTGTGAAAACTGCGCGACAATAGCGCTTCGGGGAGTGACACGGGGAGGCAATTTTCTGATATTCTCATCCGTTTTACTCAGAGGTGAAGATTGGAAAAGCGCGCGCTGAAATATCGCCGTGGACGTCTGGGCGAGGCTCTGCGCGAGGAAATCGAAACTCTTGTGGAGGGGGAGCTGGCCGATGCATGCGGATGGCAACGACGAGGAGGCTGAACGCAGTTTGGAGGGTCTGACGGGGGCTCGGGAATTTATCCGCCATGAACTGGTAGAGCGCTTGCACCTGAGGCGCGCGCCAGAGTTGTTTTTCCGATTAGATCGTGCGGAACGGGAACAGGCCCGAGTTGAGGAGTTGTTGCAGCGGGCAAAGAAACGCAGCAAGTCTGCCAACAAATCGAGTGGCAAGACGGCGTAGTGACATGCTGGAAGATGTGCTCCGACAAATCGAACGACGCGACAGTTTCGTGCTGACCTCGCACGCCCGGCCTGACGGGGACGCCATTGGTTCCGCTCTGGCGTGTTGCCAGGTGCTGCGCGCGATGGGAAAGCAAGCAGATGTGGTATTGCATGACGCCGTACCCCGTATTTACAGGCCCCTGCCTTTTGCCGACCAGGTGGTTCAAGCCAATCGCCTCAACGGCAGTTACGAAGCGGCAATCATTCTGGAATGTGACAGCCTCCTCCGTACTCGTCTGGAAGGACTGGAAGACCGTTTCCTGATCAACATTGATCACCACGCCAGCGGTCGCCCGTTCGCAGACGTGAACTGGATCGATCCGCATGCGGTGGCGACGGCAGAAATGGTGTTCCGCCTGGGGCGCGAGGCCGGGGTGCCGCTTTCACCGGAAATTGCCACCTGTCTGTACACCGCTCTCATGACCGATACTGGTTCGTTTATGTTCCAAGGCACAAATGAACATACCTTTGCCTTGGCGCGTGAACTGACGCTGGCCGGAGCGGATCCTTCCCATTGCGCGCGTAACATCTATTTCGCCCACTCGGGTGCAAAGATGCGGCTGTTGGGTGAAGCACTTCGAAACCTCAATCAGGAAGCACACTTGGCCTGGATTTGGGTGACGCAGGAACAGATGGAACGTTGTGGAGCGAAGGAAGAAGACTGCGAAGGGCTCGTGAACTACGCATTGTCCATTGCGGACGCCGAGGTGGCGGTGTTTTTCCGCGAACTGCCGGATGGACGCTTCCGCGTGAGCCTGCGCAGCAAAGGGAAGGTGAACGTGGCCAAACTTGCTGAGCGCTTCGGTGGCGGAGGCCACGAGTGCGCGAGTGGCTGCGCGGTCAAGGGTCCGCTCCAGGCGGCTGTCAGCGAAATCCTTTCCCAACTTCGTCCTGGCGCTTCCCTACAATAGACTGCGTAATAAAATCCATGGACATCGCAATGGCAAGGCAGGTCGCGTCTTTGTTGGCGGCGCTGATGATTCTTCTGGCTTACGGCGGACACCAGATGGGAAGGATGGATTCTCGGTCGCCGCTTTACAACATCCGCAATACAATCGGCTCCGCGATTCTCGGATACATGGCCCTGCATCCTTTCCAGATGGGGTTTGTGCTACTGGAAGGAGCTTGGGTGCTGATCAGTTTGTATGGCTCTTGCGACCGAAGAAAGTTGTTGAACGATGATGGTTGACTGTTCGACTGTTGGTCGCATCGATTTTCATTCGACCATCAACAATCAGGAGTTCCAAGACAGCGTGTCGAATCTCAGATAATTCTTCTCATCTCTCGATGACTAACCGTACCCGCGACAGCTTGGTGATCTCCGTCTTTTGCGCGTTCTTTTTCTTTTACGGGCTGGGACCATTCGGGCTCATCGGGGCCGATGAACCACGCTATGCACAAGTTGCCCGCGAAATGTTCGAGCGTCGCGACTGGATTACTCCGACGCTCGGCGGGAAGCCCTGGTTGGAAAAACCGCCGCTCTATTATTGGCAGGCGATGCTGGCATATACGATTTTCGGCGTGAGCGACTGGGCGGCCCGCGTACCGGCTGCGGTTGACGCCACGGTGATGGTCCTGGCAGCCTACCTTTTTCTCCGCCGCTGGTGCCCCGGCTTTGAGTTGGATGGCGCACTGATCACGGCCTCATGCGCGGGCGTAATTGGCTATGCTCGCGCCGCTTCCATGGACATGACGCTCGCGTCAGCCTTTACCGTTGCCATGCTGGCATGGTGGGCGTGGCGAGATACTGGACGGCGAGTGCATCTGGCCGCCTTCTACGCTTGCGTGGCATTGGGCATGCTGGCGAAAGGTCCGGTTGCGCCGTTTCTCGCAGCCGCGATCATTGTGCTCTACTCCTTGGCGGCTCGGGAATTGCGCTTGATCGTCAGGACCCTTTGGTTCCCGGGTTTTCTCCTGTTCTGCGCCATCACCCTGCCCTGGTATGTCGCGGTGCAGGCGCGTAATCCACAATTCTTCCGTATTTTCATCCTTGAGCATAATCTGGCACGCTTTTCGACTGACCTTTACCATCACGCGCAGCCGCTCTGGTATTACCTGCCGGTAACACTGCTGGCATTGGTCCCCTGGACGATATTTGTGGTCGAGGCCTTTACGCAGACCGCACAAGCGTGGTGGTCAGCATCACGATCGACTGCGAAACTTCAGGGCGGGTCAGGGCCCGGCGCCGGATATGCATTGAGTACTTTTGGCTGTTGCTGGTTAATCGTGCCGGTGGCGTTCTTCTCCGTGTCGCAATCGAAGTTGCCCGGCTACATTCTTCCTGCCGTTCCGGCAGGAGCGCTTCTTGTGGTGGAATACCTGCGACAGCACTTGAGTAAAAGTGAGGATCCCACGGCTGCGCGGTGGCTGGTGGTGCCGCATGCCCTGGTCGCGACGATTCCGATTGTCCCGGCACTGCTGATTGCTTATTTGGTGACGCAACACCGCCTGCCGGGAGGGCAACCACTCCGGATTGCGCTGGGGGTTGCATGCATGCTTTTCGCTGGAATCGTGCTGACACTCTTCAGCAGGATGGGGCTGCGCATGTTGCGCTTCGTTACGCTGATTCCGGTGGTGCTGGTGGTCGCTGCGCTATTGAAAATTGGCTCGACCGCACTCGACCAAACGCTTTCCGCTCGGCCGCTGGCCCGCGAAATCAGCCGCTTGGAGACGCACCGTCTGCCGCTGGCGGTTTACGCAGTATCGCGCGAGACAGAATACGGGCTCACCTTCTATCGTAATCAGCAGGTCATCCGCTATGAGTGGGGACGAATTCCAGCCGAGGAACATCTCGTGGTGACGCGCGAAGACTCTCAGCTCGAAATTGCAAAAAAAGCCGCGGGCCGACGGATTTCATTCCTCGGCCACTTCGCTCCACAGCATCTCGACTGCTACTGGGTTTCGGCGGCCGCAACGGCGTCGCATCATTAGGCATCCCATCCTGAGAAGTTACCCTGTGGATCCAAGCCCCGCGCGTGGTCGCCGTCTGTTGCTGATTGGTGTTCTCCGGTTTGCCTCGCCGTCCGCTGAGGCACTAAACTCGGGGGTTTACCGCCGCAATCTTTTCCGGCTGGCCGCGCAGGAGTACATTGGAGATTCTCGACCTCAGGCATTTTTCTTCCGTTGACCTGCGCCCGCTGCTCGACGACGAGACGCAGGTCTGGTCCCGGCTGCTCTCTTGGGATTACGGCGGGTCGGCAGAAATGATCCTGCGCTACGTCGATGCCAAGATCCTGCCCGGCTACGCCGCCATCGACCGTGGACGCATCTTCGGCTATTCGTTTTTCGTCTATGAAGGCAGCAAGGGCGTGATTGGTGACTTGTTCGTCGCTAACGGCGGCCGTCTTCCCCAGGCTCGAGAGGTTGAGCTGCGCCTGCTGACCCACGTGATTGAAACGCTGCAGCAGTCCCCCGGCATCCACCGCGTGGAGGCGCAGTTGCTCGCGCACGATGCCGGTAGTGTGGCCCGCCCTTTTCTCGAGCAGGGATTCCAGCGCCATCCCCGGCTCTTTATGGTTTTGCCCCTGAGCAAGCCGCCAGCAAAAGAGGCCAAGACGCACCCCGAAGTCGAAATTCGCCAGTGGACTGAAAATGAGTATCAGGCCGCCGCTGCCGTGATCACGGCCGCTTACCGCGGACACATCGACGCCGACATCAACGACCAATACCACACCCTTAGTGGATCTTTGCGTTTTCTCAACAACATCGTGCGCTTTCCGGGCTGCGGCTTGTTCGACGCCGAAGCATCCTTCGTAGCCTTCGACCGCACGGCGAAGAATCTCATAGGACTAATTTTGTGCTCGCGCGTCCGCAGCGACGTCGGACACGTGACCCAGCTATGCGTTCTTCCCGAATACCGCTCCCGTGGAATTGGAGAATCCCTGCTGGCTGCGACCACCGCCAACCTTCGCAAGCGGGGATTTTTACTTCTCTCTCTTACCGTCACCGAAGCCAACAGCCGTGCCGTCGAACTTTACCGCCGCCTCGACTTCGACTCCAAGCGGGTATTCGACGCTTTTGTATGGCAAGGGTGAGAAGAAGCTCTTCGCTGTGGGCTCCTCTGAGGTGCGAATGCTGCCCTGCGGTCTGGAAAAAGGCGAGGGTTGGAAGTGATTCCAGCCCAGAGCTACCTGCGCAACAACCACATGGCCCAGCCCGCCACGAGCACGCCGCCGAGGAACATGGCAAAGCAATACAGTCCGTAACTCACCATTTCGCGCGTGCCTTCTCGATGAGTGATGGCAAAGACGATGGAAGCGAACAGAGCAAAGACAAAGGCCGCGCTGAAATGGCCGAGTTGCAGAGTCATGATTTCTTCCCAATCGCAATGTGATAGGCGTCAGCCACGGCAATCAGATTCAGTAATCCGGCGACAATCATGAACTTCGTCCCGTAGTCCGCAGTCGCATGCGCGATGGCTCCCTGGCCCCAGTCCATCGCACGGGTCACTATATACCAGCCGCCCGCTCCGATGTCGCCGATAAAGCCGAGCATGTCGAGAATGTCGCCACCATTCGGCCGGTAAATGCGGCCTTGCATCATCAGACCAAGCACGAACAGCGACGTGATCGAGAGCAGCAGCAGCAAACCCCGAATCCAGCGTCTTTGGATGATGTGTCCCGCGCCGGGGATTAACCATCCCAGGGCCGGTGCAACCACCAACATCGCATTCCCTTCGGGCGCGGTGTTCGCCGTCTTAATCTTTCCGGCTGTAGAATTTGCCATCAGATGATCACAATCTCGCGTTGAATTTTTCCCGTGACTTCCGCGGATTTTGGCCGCACCAGCACGTTCACCTCGCTGCGCACGCCGAACTCGGGAAGATAAATGCCAGGCTCGATGGAGAAGCAGGAGTTTGGCAAAATCTGCCTCTCATCGTGGATCTCGAGGTCGTCCATGTTCGCCCCATTGGCGTGAACCTCAGTTCCGATTGAATGCCCGGTGCGATGAATGAAGTAGTCGCCGTATCCCTCTGTCTCGATGTGGCCGCGCGTGACCCGATCCACTTCCCACCCGGCAATGCGGCGTCCGGCGCTGACCGCATCCAATACGACCTGCACGCCGGAATCGCGCGCGTGGCGAACAATCCCAAAAATCTCACGCATACGGTCCGAAGGTGCCTTGCCCACAAAGCCCGTCCAGGTGATGTCGTAATAAACTGCGCCCGGAGTATTTTTCTTCGCCCAAACATCGAGCAGAACGAAGTCGCCCTGGCGAATGGGCGCGGAGCCCTCTGCGTGCGGTTCGTAATGCGGATTCCCGCTGTTAGCGTTCACCGCCACGATCGGTGGATCATCCGTCACCAGATTCTCGCGGCGAAACGCTTCCATGAACCACTGTTGAATTTCATGCTCGGTGGTGCCACCGTTACGCACACGTCTTCCAATTTCCTGGAAAGCCCCGGCCGTGATTGCATCCACCGCATCGCGCGCGGCGAAGTGGGTCTTGATCTGTTCTTCGTTCCATGTCGCCTCGAACAGCGCGACCAGATCTGCGGAACTCAGGATGTTCTTGCCCAGTCCGCGCAGCAGTTCGATGGTTCCACCGTCTACCAGGGAAACTGTGAATACGATGTTGTTCGGTGAATATTGCATGGCAACGTCGCGGTAAGAAGCCAGCATCGCCTTCAAGCCGTCGAATAACTCCTGCCACCCGGAATACTGGCGCTTGCTGCCCGGCAGCGAATCCAGATGTCCGGCCTCAATCTTGTGGACCAACTTAACCGGCTCGCCTTGCGCCGGGAGCAGGTAAAACCAGCGCCGCGTAACCATCAGTCCAGCCGGCAAGCCGAGCACCCGGTAGGCTATGGGATCGCGATGATGATGGTCGTAAAAGAGCCAGGCGTCGATGTTGCGTTGGCGTAGCGCAGCTTGAATGGCGGAGAGGTCCATGGACAAACAACTATTGTAAACAATGAGGGGGAATTGAGCGAATCAGAGCTTGGACTCGAAGAGCTTGGTTTTCGCGGAAGATTGCTTGGAGAGCAGCACCTGTTTTCGCATTGCCGCCGGCAACGTCTCACAGGCGGTGCGCAATACCAAGCGAGAAGCACGGCCGCGAATTTTCATCACATATGCCACAGTTCGCTTGGCGTCGTACTTCGCGGTTTCGCGCAGCAGCCATCCCAGTCCCTTCTGGACCATATGGTCTTCGTCAGCGAGTAGCAAATCTGCAAGCTGGATGATTTCGGGAAAAAACATCTTCTTCCGCGCGCCGCGAATCAGGGCCACACAGGCAGCCCGCCGGTGCCAGCGATCCGCGGACTTCGCCCAGCGGAAGACAGTCTTTAGCCGTGCCGGTTTTGCAGCCAGCATCGGCGCAATGCAGTAATGGACGAGCGCATCATGATCCGCCCAACTGCGGATGCGGCCCAACCAAGACTCAAACAGCTTGTATTCCCTGTCACCAAACTCGGCATCGAGTTTCTCGAGCAGAAATATGGCAGCGATTTTTTCCTCCCGCACCGAGCCGAGAAAAAGTTGATCCGCAACCTCCACCAGAAAATCGAGTCCATGCTCTTTTTGAATTTGCCGCCGAAAACGGACGGCAGCGCGGCGCAAATCCGCCGTGGGCCAGCCATGCGATTTAATTTCCTCTTTGAAGAAGCGCTGCACACCTTGCGCGTGCTCGGCAGAGCCGCCCTGTCGCAAAGCTCGCCGAATCTGCGCTGCGATCACCGCGGGTGTGGTTTTAACTCGAGCCGCCCAAGCTTGAGCCATTGGATTTGATGTTACTCGACGGGAGACTTGTCCCCGACATTCGATTCCGCCCCAGGGGCGCGTGGCCGGCTGATAATCTTGTCATACATCCAGAGCAGCATTGCCGTCGCCACGCCCACACCGGTCACCACCCACCATATGCGCTCCGGCTGATGCGCGATCTCTCCAAAGCGATGCATGAGCGTCCCGCCGAACCATCCTCCGATCAATGATCCAATTCCGATCGGCAGGAATGCAAAGCCCATGTACGTGCCTTGCTGTCCGGGGGGAGCCAGCCGCGAGATGTATTCGTAGTAGCGTGGAGATTGAATGATCTCGCCCAGCGCCAGGACAAACAGCGAGAGCACCGCGCCCCCTATCGTTGGCCGGAAGGCCAGAATCAACCAGGAGACAGAGGTGATCAGCGTACCCAGGATGACAGCTTGAAACGCCGCAATCCTGCGCGTCAAGAAATTCAGGGTGAGGGTGAGACATATTACGGTCAGCCCATCGGTGACCAGAATGATTTCAACGTCAGCGCTGGAACTGATGTATCTGTGCAGGTAGCCGGGCAAGCTAATGTACTGCTGCCAGAAGACCACCCAGTAACCGGTGAAGAGCACCAGGAACCACATGAACCGGCTGATGCCAGCAAGTGCGATGGCCAGCAACCCAATCCAAATCCACCAGGGCACGGTCACGGGATAGATCATCACGGCAATTCGTAGCAGCAAAGCGATGCTTAACACGGGAAGAACCAGCCGGTAATTGCCCAGCACCACGCAGAAATTCCGCGCCACGGTCGCGATCGAGGGAGGAGCGGCATCCCCGGGCTTGTGCGGTTCCCGGAAAAAGATCAGAACGAAGAAAAACATCGCCAGGACGCTGAGCGCGGCCACCCGGTAAACATTCTCAACCCCAAGGTGGCGATGCGCCCAGGAGGCGAAGTACGGACCTGCCGCCCCCCCAATGTTGACCATGGTGTAGTAAATCGAGTATCCGATGGAACGGACGTTTTCCTTTGAAGCTCTAGCCGTGGTGCCGACCACACAAGGTTTCACCAGCGAGACGCCCAGTGCTGGCAGGAGGAGAATGAACCCGACAAACAGGCTCAACGGCATGACATTGCGAACCGGCGCCAGCCACGGTGCGGCGATAGAACCGATAAGAAAATATGCGACCGCAAGGATGAGGTACGCCATCGAGAGAGCGCGGCGGAAACCCAACCGATCCGCAGCGGCCCCGCCGAAAATCGCGAGAAACCAGACCATGCCCCCAAATATGCCGGTCAAAGTCCCGGTCTGCTCAGTTGAGAAATTCAGCTTCTCCTGCAAATACAGGGCCAGCGAAGCAAAAGCCCCATAGTAGGAAAGCCGCTCGAAAATCTCGCTGATGTTGGCGACCCAGAATGGACGTTCAAAGCCAGTGCGAATTTCCTGCCAGCGTTCGGAAAAGCTCAAGAGTGGCTCCGTGATCACTTCTGTGGCGCGGGCGCCCTCGCCCGCGGTCCCTTCGTTCTCTTTTACCCGCGTCTACATTCCAATGTGCTGCCTGACTTCCTCGGCTGCAGGTCCGGAGACTCGAATCACTTTTCCGCGTCTGGTCTGGCCGGAGGCAATGGTAACGGAACCGCGCCGCACCTTCAAAAGTTTCGCCAAGAATTCGATGCAGGCCTCATGGGCACGGCCTTCCACGGTGGCGAGGTTAAGGAAACTTTGAGAGCGTCGCCGAGTTCGCCGGTGATCGCATTTTTCCTCCGAACGGGAGGGATTTTGACCGCCAAAACTTCATTCCGCCATTCCACTCCTGGAGGGGAATCGCGAGTTCTTTCTCAACGAAAATGCTGTCTCGGCCAGCAGCAGAGCTCCCACAAGAGTGATTTGCGGGTGCTGCAGTGTGCGCGATTTTCCGATGCTTGCCATCAGAGCCATCACGAACACAAGCATGGTTGCATTCGCAGTAATGCAGAATAGCTTGAGACCCCGTACTCCTCGGCCGTTGCGGATGCGCAGCACATTCAACATCGCGGTGAAAAACAGAGCCAGGCCGGTGCCGAAGATCCAGATTCTGCCAGTGTAGGTTTTTGGCACAAGCAGGCAATCCACGATCGCAAGAATAAAAAGGGTTCCCGCGCAAAGCCGGTCGAAGAGCTTCATCGCCCCTTTGTTCCCCTGTGTCCGGAGTTTACCCGGAGCTCGACGAAGGGTGGTTAAGCCTTTGTTCTTTCCCCGAAGATCGCCGTGCCCACCCGCACGCAAGTCGATCCTTCTTCAATTGCCACTTCGAAATCGTGGGACATGCCCATGGAAAGCTGCTCCATAGCGACGGCTGACAGTTTGCGAGCGGCAATTGCATCGCGCAGTTCACGCAGCTTGCGGAAGTAAGGGCGCGCATCTTGGGGATGGTCGCTAAACGGAGGCACAGTCATGAGTCCGCGGAACACCATTCCCTCTAGATGGGGCGCTGCGAGCAGCAACTCTTCCAGTCCCTGGGAGTCCGGCGCGGCGCCGCTTTTGGCCTCCTCGCCGCCCACGTTGATTTCGACTAGTACGTCTAGTTTCCTGCTGAGCTTGCGGGCCGCCGCATCCAGCTTTTCCGCCAGCTTTAGCGAATCGACAGAATCCACGGCGCGAAACAGTTCCGCCGTCTTAGTAGCCTTGTTGGTCTGCAGGTGTCCGATCATGTGCCACTCGGCAGCGTGCAAATCCTGAAGCGCGTTGTTCTTGGCCGCAAACTCCTGAACCCGGTTCTCGCCGAACAGGCGCTGTCCCGCGACATAAGCTTCGCGGATGCGCTCCGGCGGCTGAGTCTTGCTCACGGCCATCAGTGCGATTTCCTCCGGTCGACGCCCAGCGCGGCGGGCAGCGGCGATGATGCGCTCCCGAATCGATGCGATGTTTGCGGCGACGGACATGGAAGAGTGAATCAGAAGCGGATCGATCTTTCGCTTCGCGAAGGACGCCGGCGGGAGCGCCCGCGCCACACGGTCATCACATCATTGCGGTCGGCGGAGCAGGCTCGTTCGGATCGCCGGCCGCGGAGACGGGCAAAAAGATCATCACAGCTGCCAAGCCAGCAAGCACGATCATTCCTCCAACCAGATAAGACGGATCGTTGAAGATCTGCGGCGGGTGGTTCGGCGCGCCCCACGAGGGAACAAACTGCAATCCCGCCCATACCAGGCCCAATAAGGCTTCCCCGGCGATCAGCCCGGAAGCAACCAGCACTCCGGCATTTTCTACGCGTGCCTTCTGGGCGCTGTTGAATCCACGTCGATTGGCGACCCAATCACCGACGGAGCGAATCACTCCGCCCACAAAAATCGCGAAGGTAGTTCCGAAGGGCAAATACATGCCCACGGCCACCAGCATAGGACTTTTCACCTGCATCATGATCAGAGCCAACCCAAAAAAGATTCCCACCACCACCAACGGCCAAGGCATATCGTGACCCACGATGCCCATGGCCAAGGTGGCCATGAGACCAGCTTGCGGCGCTGGAAGCTCGGCACCGCCAAATCCCACGCCGCCGGCTTTAATGCTGCCCTCGTGCAGCAGCATCAAAGGGAAATACATCACCAGGCTTGCCACGACCACCGCGATCAGCTCCGCGGCCTGAATCTTCTGAGGTGTGCCTCCTAAGATGTAGCCAACCTTGAAGTCCTGCAAGAGCTCGCCCGCGACGGCTGACGAAACGCAGACCACCGCTGCTACTCCCAGAACCGCGGCCACACCTGGACCACCAGAGACTCCCAGGGCCACCATCAGCAGCGCGGCAATCAGCAGCGTCGACAGCGTCAAGCCGGAAATCGGATTGTTGGACGAGCCGATGAACCCAACCAGATTGCCGGAGACGGTGGCGAAGAAAAATCCCACCAGAATCATCACCACCGCTGCCAGAATGGCGGGCCACAACAGCCCCGAGATTCTGATGTAGAGCAAACACATCAGCACGAACATCACAGCAATCAAACTGAAGACCGTTTTCGAACTCATGTACCGTTCCGTGCGTGCGAGCTTGGCTTGCTGGTCGGCCGTCTGGCGCAGGTCCGCGAATGCCTTGCCAATTCCGGCAGTCAGACTCGCGCGCATTCTGAACAATGTGTACGCAGCGCCAACCAGCATGCCGCCTACTGCAATCGGGCGCACGATGTATCTCCACACCGCGTCCGCCATGGTCGCCCAATTGTCGGGAGTGTCGGTCGGAATGTAGGCCCTCAGCTGCGGCCCAAGGAAAAACATCATCAAAGGAACCATCAAACCCCAGGCCAGCACACTGCCGGCAAACTGGATCGAAGCCAGCCTGAGGCCGATGATGTACCCCACCCCCAGATAAGCCGGACTCACGCTCGGCGCGGCAAAGACGGTGGTTCCTCCCGTGGGTACGATGTGCGTGCTTCCTGCCGTGCCCAGACGAACCTGGGTGCGTCCCACACTGCCAACGCCAACGTGAAGGTCGGTGTCGGCGGAGAACAGCCCGAATTTTCCCAGGATATACACCACGCCGCCAATGCCGATGTTCCAGAAGAGATATTTCGCGGCTTGCGCTCCCCGTTGTCCAGCCTTGTGAATCTCCGATGCCGCCAGTGATTCCGGAAAAGGCAACTCTGGGTCTTCCACCATGCCGCGCCGTACCAGAGAAATGAACAGCACTCCCAGAATGCTGCCCACCATGATCAGTGCCGTGGATTTCCAGTATGCGTCAGCAAACCGGAAAGAGGGCCATGCCTTGGCCAGCAGAAACGCCGGAAGCGTAAAAATTGCGCCGGCCGCGACCGACTCCCCAATCGACCCCGCAGTGCGAGCGATGTTTTCTTCAAGCAGCGACCCCTTCCACGCCCGCATCGCCGCCATCGCAATCACGGCCGCCGGATACGTAGCCGCGATGGTGATACCGGCACGCAATCCCAAGTACGCATTGGCTGCCCCCAGGACGATAGTCATAAGAAGCCCCAGCAGCACCGCACGCAAAGTAAATTCCTTCATCTCCATGTTCTCTGGCACAAAGGGGATGTGCTTCTTCGGTCCAGGTCCTGATTCGGCGGTTACCGGGTTACTCATAACGGAGCATCCTCGTTTGCCTGGGGTCGTGAGGCTGACATCTGGCCGTAACTGATTCTAAACACGCGGACGGCGCAAGTTAGCACGTGGCACTCGTGCTTTACAAGTCCGGGCGCTGATTCCGACCGCTCCTGGACCTGCTTTTTCCGCCGTAGAAAACCGTTCGAAACCCGTAGAGAAAGTTGAAGCTTTTGAGCAAGGACGGAGTTACAATATGCTAACCAGATTTACTTCTTCTGTTCACTTCGTCCCCGAGGTGTGGTTTGCTAGACGCAAAGATCCAGCCGTGGTTGCAGCAGTTGCGTCACTTCCGCTGCCGAGACTGCGCGAGTGACGTCGGCTTTCGTTCCCGCCGTCGCACTTTCTCAGAGCGCTATATCTTGCCACTTTTCTATCTGCAGCCAGTACGCTGCGCGGAATGCTTCCGACGGGATTACCGCCTCATGTCGGTTCAGGTGCGAGAACGGCTCGTCGAAGTGGGCCCTAAACCCGCGATATCCGCAACCGGCCCGTCGCCGGCCCACGATCGTAACGTTGCCTAGCGGTCAGCTTCGCCGTTATACTGCAGAGAGATTCGCCGCCCGTGAACAGCGAGTTCTACGGGCACAGGGGAGGCCGTCTTCAGCAGTAGTGGAGACCGAACTCGGGCTACCCAGGCCAGAGCAGTGGCAGGCCTCTCTATGGTTTCGCGGTGGGGCGGCCGGGCTGCCGAAAGTCTTTTCGCAGTATTGTTTCCTTCCGATTGCCGCAACTGCGGCACCCCGCTGCTTACGATTTCCCGGCTTCCGGTTTGCGACCAGTGCCTTGCTTCCATGCATCCGATCGCAGGCTGCGTGCGCTCAGTCTGTGGGGAACGAATATGGTCTCCCTACGCGATGTCCGGAATAGACGGAGGACCACGCTGCCGAGCCAAACGCGGTCAGCGCGGTTTTCATCAGGCCGAACGGATCGCCCCAGCAGCGCTGAAGCTGCAACCCTCGCCAGGTGGCCAGCGATTGCTTGAAGGAGTTTTGGAGCGTAAGCGCGACACCTGCCCCCAGACTGGCCTGAGTAGCCATCAGCGCCGGGAGAACATGCACGGAGCCTTCATGGTGGCACGCCCTGAGGAAGTGAAGGGGCGACCACCTCTGGCGGTGGACGATGTCTACATGCCCGGGTTCTGCACCGTGCCGGAGCATCGAAAGTATGGGTCGCCACAGTGGCGCGGACGCTCAAGGTATCGGCACGCGAAGTGGAAATCGTGCGACGTGAGGAAGGCGATGAAGAGGTTGTCCCGTTGGCGCAAGCGGCCAGCGGCTAAGCAGCGGGGTGTAAGGGGGACATTCGTCTCGCGGGTTGCTGTCAGGCTGCGGTAAATTGAGTATCGACGCTCTTAGGCGCGCCGCTGCTTAAGTCGAGTATTCTGCGGGCTGAGACTTTGGAGTTGCTAGCGCAAATGTCAAGCAGGATCGAATCCGGAGCATGGCTAACGGGCAGGCACGCCGGGGGTACGATGTTTGTGCCAGCGGCGACGCACCGCGAAGGCGACGCCCACGCGTTGCACGCTCCGGTGCTAGTGCTGAATGCGTCCTACGAGCCGATCAACGTCTGCGCTGCCCGCCGCGCCCTGGTGCTTGTGCTCAAGGGGGTCGCCATGACGGAAGAAGAAAATGGACACTTCCTGCACGCTGCCCGCCTCGCCATGCGTGTGCCCTCGGTGATCCGCCTGCTCGAGTACCGTCGCATCCCGCACCAGAGCCGCGCGCTGTCGCGGAAGAACATCCTGCTGCGCGATCGCAATACTTGCCAATACTGCGCCGAGGTGTTGCCTTCGAGTGAGTTGACGCTAGATCACGTAGTTCCGCGTTCGCGCGGAGGCCTCTCTACCTGGGAAAACCTCGTGGCCTGCTGCCACGCTTGCAATCGTCACAAGGGCAACCAATTTCCCCCCGAGGCTGGGATGAAGCTAATGCGCGAGCCCCGCGCCTTCAATCTCCACACCAGCCGCCACATCATGCGCCTGATGGGCCGCAGCGACGACAAATGGCGGAAGTATCTTTTCTACTAAAACACAGCGACATAAATAATTGCGCATAGCGAGGGATTTGTGGTTTCATAGAAGAATGAAACCACTTGCCATTGCCGACTCTCCCACCATCATTCTCGGATTGCAGGATGAGATCCGCCGCTCGGAAGAATCTCGCTACGATCATCGTCTTCATGGAGTGCTTTTGGTAGCCCAGGGTATGACCTGTCCGGAAGTGGCCCATCTTTTGGGCGATGCGCCACGGTCGGTGGAGTATTGGGTAGGTCGTTTTGAAAGAGACGGTCTGGCGGGATTATTGGAGGGGGAACGACCGGGCCGGCCCCGACGCTTGACGGAAAAACAACTGGAAGGGGTGGATCGAATCTTGCGTCACCCGCCGAGGGAGATTGGTCTGAGCCGGAACCTGTGGGACGGAAAAACACTCAGTACCTGGATTGAGCAAAGGTATGGCATTGCCATCGGTGTTCGCCGGTGCCAGCGTATGTTCCGTCAGCTCGGCTTCCGGTTGCGCAAGCCACGACCCGCGCTGGCCCAGGCCAATCCCGCAGTGCAAAAAGCACATAAAAAAAACTCCAAGACTTGATGCAGGACGACCGCGTCGATCTTTGGGCGACCGACGAGGTGCACTTTCAGCAGCACGCCTCGCGCTGCCGCATGTGGATCCCGCCAGAAATCAAGGACCCTGTCCTCCTGCACGCCCCCACCCGCAAGAGTGTGGGCTATTTCGGGGCCGTGCGCTTGCGGGACGGGCGCTTTGTGTTCCGTCTGGAAACCGGCAAATTCAATGGACCCAGCTTCCTTCAGTTCCTCCAGCAACTCCGCTCCGCCAGCCGCGGCACCCGGAGACGGGTTGTGGTCATCACCGACAATGCCCGTTATCACCACTCCCGCCTGCACCGACCCGTGGCGGGAACAACACGCCCATCACTTTGCTTTGGATTTCCTTCCCCCGTACAGTCCCGAACTCAATCCGATCGAGCGCGTGTGGAAGCTCACACGCCGTCGTTGCCTGCACAATCGCTACTTCGACAATCTCCAAGACGTCATCAGCGCGGTTGAATCCGAGTTCGCAACCTGGACCACTCGCAACCATGTCCTCCGCAGATTATGCGCAATTACTTAAGACGCTCTGTTTAGTACCACCAGTCAGCACCTCGCGGCTCGACCACACGGACCTTACTCCGAGGGGGCCGCGCAGAAAATCAACAGCAGCCTTGTTGAGACAGAAGCTGAGAAGCCGTGTGCTCACGCCCACGGACCGTAAGGGCCGAACGCTAGCTGCTGAGTGCTGAAGGCTTCTACTAAGGGCTCTGCGGCACGTCCGGCTTCTTCTCAGGATTTTGCGGCTGCTTCTGATCGTTCGGCGCCTTGGGCAGTTCCTTCCCCTGATACAGAATCTTCACATTCGATCCAAACCGTTTGTAGTCCTCGTACTTCACAATCTCTCGGATGTGGATGTCGCCCGTGCCGAAATGCAGAGTGTCGTCGGCGCGGGTGTAGGTCGGAAACCAGTATGCCCCGT
>WNFD01002708.1_pt1 | contig 26847 bp, 23 predicted proteins | sample 5400491 | NCBI WGS metagenome assembly WNFD01 (sample SAMN13153343, study PRJNA577476) | soil metagenome | isolation source: 120 cm saprolite under Douglas fir tree site 2 hole 2 replicate 2 | place: USA:California | collected 2015-04-18
GGGCGCGGCCTACGGCGGCCGGCCGCTGGCCGCGTGGGGTGACGCGTCGATCCTCTCCTTCTATCCCACCAAGAACCTGGGCGGCTGCGGCGACGGCGGCATGGTGCTGACCACGCGCGACGACGTGGCCGAGCGGGTGCGGCTGCTCCGCGATCACGGCGCGCCCCGTCGCTATACCCACCTCGAGCTCGGCGGCTGCAGCCGCCTCGACGAGCTGCAGGCCGCGCTGCTGCGGGTCAAGCTCACGCGGCTCCCACAGTGGAACGAGCGCCGTCGCGCCATCGCGGCCCACTACTCGGCCGCCTTGGCCGGCCTGCCCCTCGGGTTGCCGGTCGAGCACCCGCCCGCGTACCACATCTACCACCAGTACACGGTGCGGTCCGCCAAGCGGGACGCCCTGGCGTCGGCCCTGGCCGCGGTCGGCATCGGGACCTCGATCCACTACCCGAGCACGATCCCGGCCCAGCCCGTCTTCTCGCGGCCGAACGCGGACCGCGAGTTTCCGGTGGCGACGCAGGCCGCGGCGGAGGTACTCTGCCTGCCCTGTTTCCCGGAGCTGACCGACCCCGAGGTGGCCGAGGTGGTGGAGGCGGTGAAGCGGTCCGTCGCCGAGGTGATGTGAGGTGACGCCGCTCGGCGCGCTCGGGTCCCGGCTCGAGGAGCGCCTGACGACGCACGCCGCGACGGTGGGGGTGGTGGGCCTGGGTTACGTCGGCCTTCCGCTCGCGGTGGGCTTCGCGCGGGCCGGCTTCGCGGTCATCGGCGTCGACGCCGATCCGGCGCGCAGCGCGCTGCTGGCGCGCGGGACCAGCCCGGTCGAGGACGTGCCGACCGCCGAGCTGGGGCCGCTGGTGGAGAGCGGCCGCCTCGTGGTGCGCTCGACGCCCGAGGCCCTGGGCGAGGCCGACGCCATCATCATCTGCGTGCCCACCCCGCTCGGCAAGTCGAAGGAGCCCGACATCTCCTTCATCGTGGCCGCCGCCGAGGGGGTGGCCGGGGTGCTGCGGCCGGGCCGGCTCGTGGTGCTGGAGTCCACCACGTATCCCGGCACCACCGACGAGGTGCTCCTGCCGCGCTTCAGCCGCGGCGGCCTGCGGGTGGGGGAGGACTTCTTCCTCGCCTTCTCGCCCGAGCGCATCGACCCCGGCAATCGCACCTGGGGGCTCTCGCGCATTCCCAAGGTCGTGGGCGGGGTCACCCCGGCGTGTCGTCACCTGGCCGAGACGCTCTATCGCCAGATCATCGACCGGGTGGTCCCGGTGTCGACCACCCAGGTCGCGGAGATGGTGAAGCTCTTCGAGAACACCTTCCGCAGCGTGAACATCGCGCTGGTCAACGAGCTGGCCATCATGTGCCGCCGGCTCGGCATGCCGGTGTGGGAGGTGATCGGGGCCGCCGCGACCAAGCCCTTCGGCTACATGGCGTTTCAGCCGGGGCCGGGCATCGGCGGCCACTGCCTGCCGAGCGATCCGCACTACCTCTCCTGGCGCAGCCGGCTGGCCGGGTACGAGGCCAAGTTCATCGCGTTCGCGGACGAGATCAACGGGGGCATGCCGCGCTACGTGGTCGAGCTGGTGCGCGACGCGCTCAACGAGCAGACCCGCGCGGTGAAGGGCTCGCGGATCCTCGCCCTCGGGGTCGCCTACAAGGCGGGGGTCGGCGACATCCGCGACTCGCCCGCGCTCGAGATCATCGAGTCGCTCCAGTCGCTCGGAGCCCACGTCGACTACGCGGACCCGCGGGTGCCACAGGTCACGGTGGGGGGCCACCTGCTCAAGGCGGTGGCGTGGGAGCAGGCGGACCTCGGCGCGTACGACCTGGTCCTGCTGCTCACCGCCCACGCGGAGTTCGACCCGCAGCGCCTGGTCTCCGACGCGCGGCTCGTGGTGGACACCCGCAACGCCACCGGCGCGCTCGGCGCGCTCCCCCACGTGGTCCGTCTCTGACCGGTCCCGCCGAGCGGTCGTGAGCACCCTCATCGCCGCCCTCGTCGCGCTGCGGCCCCGGCAGTGGGTCAAGAACTTCTTCGTCTTCGCGGGCCTGATCTTCTCGCAGAGCCTGTTCACCCCGCTGATCTGGCCCGCCCTCGGCGCGTTCCTGATCTTCTGCGCGCTGTCCGGCGCGATCTACGTGTTCAACGACCTGGCCGACGTCGAGAAGGACCGCCTGCACCCGACCAAGCGCTATCGCCCGATCGCGCGCGGCGCGCTCTCGGTGCCCGCGGCCGCGGCGCTGGGCGTCCTGCTGCTCGCGGGCAGCCTGACCGCCGCCTACGTGCTCTCGGTGCCCTTCGGGGTGGTGGCCACCGCCTATGCGGTATTGCTCACCGCCTACTCGGTCTGGCTCAAGCACGTGGTGATCCTCGACGTGCTCACGGTGGCCGCGGGCTTCGTGCTGCGTGCGGTGGCGGGGGCCGCCGCGATCGGGGTCGAGATCTCGGGCTGGCTCGTGATCTGCACGATCCTGATCGCGCTGTTCCTGGCCCTCGGCAAGCGCCGCCACGAGTACCGGACCTTGAAGGGGGACGCGGCGGCCCACCGGCCGATCCTGGCCGAGTACAGCGAGGGCTTCCTCGACCAGATGGTGGCGGTGGTGACCGCCTCCACCGTCACCGCGTACGCGCTCTACACCATGTCGCCGGAGACGGTGGCCAAGTTCCACACCCGCCTGCTCCCGGTCACCCTGCCGTTCGTGCTCTACGGCATCTTCCGCTACCTCTACCTGCTCTACCGCCGGGAGATGGGCGGCAACCCCTCCGACCTCATGCTCAACGACCGCGCGCTGCTGGTCAACACCGTGCTCTGGATGATCGCGCTGCTCGTGATCATCTACGGGCCGCAGTGGGGGCCCGCGTGGGTCGTCCGGTGGAGTAGCTGACGTGGGGCCGGTGGTGGAGGAGGTGGCGGGCTGGGGGCGCCACCCGGTGGGGCGCGGGCGCGTGGAGCGACCGGAGCACCTGGCGCTGCCCGCGGACGGCGAGCCCCTGGTGCCGCGCGGGCTCGGTCGCGCCTACGGCGACGCCGCGCTGCCGGCCCGCCCGGGCGGGCTCGTGCTCGAGAGCACCCGCGCCGACCGCATCCGCTCGTTCGAGCCCGCGACCGGCCGCCTGCACTGCGAGGCGGGCCTCAGCCTCGCCGAGATCCTGCGCGTCTTCGTGCCGCGCGGGTGGTTCCCGCCGGTCACGCCGGGCACCAAGTTCGTCACCGTCGGCGCCTGCGTGGCCTGCGACGTCCACGGCAAGAACCATCACCGGGACGGCTCGTTCGGGAATTTCGTCGACCGCGTCACCCTCCGCACCGCGGACGGCCGCCTCGTCGAGTGCGGGCCCGACCGGGAGCGCGAGCTGTTCCTGGCCACCCTGGGTGGCATGGGCCTCACCGGCCTCATCGTGGACGTCACCCTGCGGCTGCGGCGCGTGGAGAGCCCGTGGATCGTCCTCGAGACGCAGGGGATGGCGAGCCTCGACGCGATGCTGGAGGGCTTGCGGCTGAGCGCGACCCACTGGCCCTACACGGTGGGCTGGATCGACTGCCTGGCCCGGGGCCGGGACCTCGGACGGGGCATCCTCATGCGCGGCCGCCACGCGACCCAGGTCGAGGCCGGCACCCGCCGGGCCCGCCGCGGGATGCCGCTCCGGGTGCCGTTCGACGCGCCGGAGTGGCTGCTGAACCCGCTCTTCATGCGCTGGTTCAATCGCGCCTACGCGTGGAGCCACGGCACCGCGCTCCGGCGCCGAGTGGTCTCCTACGACGCGTTCTTCTACCCGCTCGACGCGGTCGAGCAGTGGAATCGCCTGTACGGGCGCCGGGGCTTCCTCCAGTACCAGTGCGTGCTGCCGCGCGCGGCCGGCCCCCGGCCGGTGGCCACCCTGCTCGAGCGCCTGGCCGTGGCGGGGGCCGCCTCGTTCCTGGCCGTGATCAAGGATTGCGGCCCCGCCTCCGACGCCTACCTGTCGTTTCCGATGGAGGGCACCACGCTCGCGCTCGACCTGCCCAACCGGGGCGCGGTGACCGAGGCGCTGGTCCACGATCTGAACGCGACCGTCATCGAGCACGGCGGGCGCGTCTACCTCGCCAAGGACGCGGTGACGCGGGGCGAAGACTTCGCGCGGATGATGCCCCGCCTGCCCGAGTGGCGGGCGGTGCGGGAGCGCTGGGACCCGGCCCGCCGCTTCCGCTCCGCCCAGTCGGTGCGGCTCTTCGGGGACCCCGCGTGAAAGTTGCAATGGTCGGCGCGACCCGCGGCATGGGGCGCGCGCTCGCCCGCCGGCTCGCCGAGCGCGGCGACGCGCTCTTCCTGCTCGGCCGCGACGAGGCCGAGCTCGACCTCTCCGCGCGCGACCTGGAGGCGCGGGGCGCCCCGCTGCCGGTGGGCCAGGCGCGGCTCGACCTGGGCGAGCCCGCCGGCTTCGCGGCGGCGCTCGACGCGGCGGACGGCGCGCTCTCGCGCATCGACGCGCTCGTGGTCACCGGAGGCCTCTTCGCCCGCCAGGACGAGCTGGCCGCCGATCCGGCGCGCCTGACCGCCCTGCTCCAGGCCAACTTCACCGGCACCGTGCTGCTCTGCCAGCAGGCGGCCGAGCGGCTGGCCGCGCGGGGTGGCGGGCTCATCTGCGCCTTCGGCAGCGTGGCGGGCGACCGCGCGCGGCGCAGCAACTATCTCTACGGAGCGTCGAAGGCGGGGCTCGCGGTGTTCCTCGACGGGCTCGACCTGGCCTATCGCGAGCGCGGGGTGCGCGTGCTCTGCGTGAAGCCCGGCTTCGTCCGGACCGCGATGACCGCGGGGCTGCCGGTGCCGCCCTTCGCGGGTGAGCCGGAGGCGGTGGCCCGCCGCGTGCTGGCCGCGATGGACGCGGGCGGCCACGAAGTCTACGCCCCGGGCGTGTGGCGCTTCGTCATGCTGCTCATCCGCGCGCTGCCGCGAGCGGTGCTCCGGCGCGTGCAGTTCTGAGAAAGGGAGCCATGCCCAGGATCTGGCGGGTCTACTGCGGCACGGACGGGCAGTCCCACGTCGAGGAGATGCCGCTCGCCATGAAGCCCTTCACCGACACCGAGGGCGCCCACGGAGAGGGCACCGCGATGCAGCCCACCGCGGGCATCGTGTTCCGGGTCTCGCCGCCCGGCTACGTGCTGGACTGGCACTGCGCCCCGCGCCGGCAGTACTCGATCACGCTCTCCGGGGAGGCGGAGATCCAGGTCGGCGACGGCACCGTGGTCCGCGTCGGGCCGGGTGACGTGCTGCTCGCCGAGGACTTCACCGGGCGAGGCCACGTCACCCGCTCGATCGGGAGCGGGCCCCGCTTCTACGCGATTATCCCGTTGACCTGACCCGCGCGTCGGGGGTCAGGGCTTCTCGGGGGGCGCCACCGGCACGCCGCGCACCCCCGACTTCTCCAGCGACCGGGCCACGAATCCGGACGCCTTCACGTCCTCGATGAACTCCTTGGCGTACTGCAGGCCCGCGTCGCGTCCTCGGGGCATCCCCATCGCCTGCTCGATCACCATGAAGCGGTCCTCGAGCACCTTCGAGCCCGGCAGCTTGGCCTGATCCATCAGGAGGAGCTGGCGCACCCCGGCGATCACGTCGGCCTTGCCCGCCTGCAAGAGCCCGAGCCCGGCGCTGTTGCCCGCCCCGCGCACGAGGGTGGCGTGCTTGATGTTGCGGGTCAGGAAGTGATCGTAGGCGCTCTTCTCGGACACCGCGATGCGCACACCGTCCTTGTCGACATCGGGTACGCGCGCGTAGGGCGATCCCGCCGGCACCAGGTAGGTGCCCTCGATCAGCAGGTGAGGAGCGGTGAACCCGATCTCGCCCGCCCGGCCCGGCTCCCGGGCGAGGAACGCCACGTCCCACGCGCCGGTGGCGAGCGCGTCGGTCATCTGGCCGGCCGAGGTGTACTGGACCACCTCGACCGGCACGCCGAGGCGGCGGCCCAGCTCGTGGGCCATGTCGACCGCGACCCCTTTCACCTCGCCGGTGGTGGGGTTCTTCTGGGCGAGGACCAGGTTGCCGTGGTTGATGCCGACCCGCAGCGTGCCGGTCGGGGCGAGGTCGGAGCGGACAGCCGGAGAGACTGGTGACATGGTCGTACAGGCTCCTAGTAGGAAGAGGGTGGGGATCAGACGACGCACTGGCCGTCCCGGGTCACGACGCGCCCGCCGCTCACCGCGAGCGCCCGGGCGGGTCGCATGGCCACGATCTCGCCGGCGCTCATGCTGCGCCGAGTATCGGCAGCCCGATGCGACAAGTCAAGCCGCGGCGGGCGCTTCGCTCCGCCTTGACGCGGGGCGGATCGCTGACGCAGGATGGGCCCCGTCGTGAGCGGAAGCGTGCGGTGCCCCGGCGCCCTGAGGAGGAGATCGATGCGTCCTGCGTGGTCCTGGAAGTGGCTGACCCTCGCCCTCGTCGCGCCGCTCTGGCTGATTTCGCCTGCGCCCTCCGTCCGCCCCGCCGCCGCGCAGGGCGGCGGCACCCTGGTCGTGGGGCTCGACCAGGAGCCGCCCACCCTGGACCCGCACGCCTCGCCCTCCGCGGTCACCTACCAGGTCATCGCCTCGGTGGCGGAGAACCTGCTCTACCGGGGGGCCTACGGCAAGCTGGTGCCCTGGCTCGCCGAGTCGTGGACCGTCGCGCGCGACGGCCGCAGCGTGACCTTCAAGCTGCGCCGCGACGTGAAGTTCCACGACGGCACGCCGTTCAACGCGGACGCGGTGAAGTTCAACTTCGACCGGATCGTGGACCCGAAGTTCAAGGCGGGCGGCTCCCGCGCCGCGCTCGGCAGCTACGCCGCGTCGAAGGTGCTGGACGAGTTCACCCTGCAGGTGCTCTTCGAGACCCCCTACGCCCCGTTCCTGAACTCGGTGGCCTCCGGGGTCCTGTCCATCGTCTCGCCGAAGGCGGTGCGTGAGAGCGGCGACCTGGTCCACACGCGCCCGGTGGGCACCGGGCCCTTCATGATGAAGGACTACGTGGCCAAGGACCACGCGACCATGGTCCGCTTCCCGGGCTACGCGCGGAAGGCGCCGTGGAGCGACCGGACCGGCCCCGCCCTGCTCGAGACGGTGGTGTGGAAGTTCATCCCGGAGCCGGGCACGCGGGTGACCACGCTCGAGAGCGGCGAGACCCAGGGCATCTACCTCGTGCCCGCGCAGTCACTGCCCCGGCTCGAGAAGGACCCCGGCTTCCGGGTGGAGAAGCTCCCGTGGCCGGGGGTGCCGCGCATCTGGCTGCTCAACACCACGAAGCCCCCCTTCGATGACGTGCGGGTGCGCCGGGCGGTGAACTTCGCGGTGGACAGGGACGCGTTCCTCGCCACCGTGTACCGCGGCACCGGGCTCAAGGCCTTCGCCCCGCTCACCGCGGTCATGCTCGACGATCCGGCGCTGCGCCAGGCCTACCCGTTCGACCCCGAGAAGGCGAAGGCCCTGCTGGGCGAGGCGGGCTGGGCTCCCGGGGCGGACGGCATCCGCGCCAAGGCGGGCCAGCGCCTCGAGATCGTGCTGAACGCGATCGAGTACGGCGGCGGCGCGGACCCCACCGCGCAGCTCATCCAGTCCTCGCTCCGGGACGTGGGGGTCGACGTGAAGATCAAGGCCCAGGCGCGGCCGCCGTGGTACGAGGACAACTATCGCTGCGCCACCCACGGACCGGTGATGTTCCTGCGGTCGATCGATCCGGACGGGCTGTGGTCGCTCTTCCACTCCTCGCAGGTGGGCGCCAACTTCAACTGGTCGTGCGTGAAGAACGCCAAGCTCGACGGGCTGCTCGCCGACGGGCGTCGGGAGGCGGACCCGGCCAAGCGGCGCGCGATCTACCTGGCCGCCGAGAAGCTCGCGCTCGACGAGGCGCTCACGGTGCCCCTGGTGGACGAGCTCGCGGTGTGGGCCTTCCGGGCCCCGGTGCAGGGCGTGAAGTACAACTTCAACGCCTATCCGGTCCTGAGCGACGCGACGATCCGCCGCTAGCTCGGCCGCGTGCTGACCTACGTCGGCCGGCGGATCCTCGCCGTCGTCCCGGTCCTGTTCGGGGTCACGCTGGCCGTCTTCAGCATGCTCTTCCTGGTGCCGGGCGACCCGGTCAAGATCATGCTCGCCGAGTTCGTCACCACGCCCGACCAGATCGCCCAGATGCGGGCCCAGCTCCACCTCGACGAGCCGGTGCTCAAGCAGTACGGCCGCTTCGTGGGCAACGCGCTCCGCGGCGATCTCGGGGTGTCGATCCGGAGCCGGCGGCCGGTGGCGGCCGAGATCACCGAGAACATCGGCAGCACCGGCCAGCTCGCGCTCGCCAGCATGCTGGTCGCGATCGGCCTCGGGGTGCCGCTCGGCCTGGTCGCTGCGCTCGGGCGCAACTCCTGGCTCGACGTGGCCGCGATGGTGGTGGCGCTGCTCGGGGTGGCCATGCCGAGCTTCTGGCTCGGCTTCCTCCTGATCTTCGTCTTCTCCCTGCACCTCGGCTGGCTGCCCGCCACCGGGGGCGGCGATCTGCCCCACCTCGTCATGCCGGCGGTGGCCCTCGGGATGATCGCGGCCGCGATCATCGCGCGGCTCACCCGCTCGAGCATGCTCGAGGTGCTGGGCCAGGACTACGTGCGGACCGCGCGGGCCAAGGGCCTGGGGAGCGGGAGCGTGATCGTGCGCCACGCGCTCCGGAACGCCCTGATCCCGGTGGTGACCGTCTTCGGCCTGCAGTTCGGGAACCTGCTCGCCGGCGCGGTGATCGTGGAGACCGTCTTCAGCCGCCCGGGGCTTGGCCGGCTCATCGTGGGCGGCATCCTGGCCAAGGACTTCCCGCTGGTGCAGGGGACGGTCCTGTTCGTGGCCGCCGCCTACGTGCTGATCAACGTGGTGGTCGACGTGGCCTACGCCTACGTCGACCCGCGGATCCGGATCGGATGAGCGCGGCGACCGGCCTGGTGCGGCACCGCGGCGCCCTGGTCGGCCTCGTGATCCTGGCCGCCCTCGCGGCCATGGCGCTGGCGGCGCCGTGGATCAGCGCGCGCGACCCGATCCGGACCGCGCCCCGAGAGGCGCTCCAGGCGCCGGGGGCGCGCTTCGTGCTCGGGAGCGATCAGTTCGGGCGCGACGTGGCGAGCCGGGTGCTCCACGGGGCCCGCGTCTCGCTGCTGGTCGGCCTGATCTCGGTCTCGATCGCGGGCTGGTGTCGGGCTACTACGGGGGCCGGCTCGACGCGCTGATCATGCGGGTGATGGACGTGATGCTCGCCTTCCCGGGCATTCTGCTCGCGCTCGCCATCGTCAGCGTCCTCAGCCCCGGGCTCGGCAACGTGATGATCGCGGTCGGGCTCTCGGCGGTGCCCGGCTACGCGCGCCTCGTGCGGGCCACCGTGCTCTCCGCCCGTGAGCATCTCTACGTGGAGGCGGCCCGCGCGCTGGGCCGCCGCGACGGGGGCATCCTGGTGCGCGACATCCTGCCCAACGTGGTGGCCCCGCTCATCGTCACCGCCACCCTCGGCCTGGGCGGCGCGATCCTCTCCGCGGCCGCGCTCAGCTTTCTCGGGCTGGGCAGCCAGCCGCCCCAGCCCGAGTGGGGCCGCATGCTGAGCGAGGGGCGCGACTATCTCCGCGAGGCCTGGTGGATCTCGACGTTCCCCGGCCTCGGCATCCTGCTGACCGTGCTCGCCATGAACCTCGTCGGCGACGGGCTGCGCGACGTCCTGGACCCGCGGCTCGAGGCGTGAGCCCCGTCGCCCGGCCCCGCCGGTCAGAACTCGAGCTCGACCTCGCGCCCCTCGCGCAGCGATCGCTCCGCCGCGAGGCAGACCACGATGCGCTTCCGCGCTTCTTCGGCGGACAGCAGCGGGCGGCGGCGGAGGAAGGCGTCGACGACCAGGCGGGCCTGCTCGCCGAGCTCGACCAGCTCGCCCGAGCGCTCCACCGGGATCGTCTCGGCGCCGCCCCCGCGCCTCCGGTCGATGCGCAGCTCGAAGCGGGGCTCCGCGGTGCGGTCCAGGACGCCCGACCACCACGAGCGGATCGCGCCCCCGGTGCCCACCACGTGGAGGAGCTGGTGATACTCGAAGCCGCCGAGGGTCTGGGTGATGACCGCGTGGGCCGGACCCGGGAACCGCAGCAGGGCGGTGAAGTGATCGGAGAGGCCCGCGCCGCGCGCTCCCGCGTCGCCCACCGCCCGGATCGATAGCGGATCGCCGACCCGGTCGAAGTACCACATCATGAAGTCGAAGAAGTGCACCGGCTCCTCGAGGATCCACGACCCGACCCGCGCCGCGTCGTAGCGCCAGCCGTCCGATCCCGGGCGGAAGGGGAAGCGGAAGAGCGAGAAGGCGGCGTAGGTCGGCGTGCCGATCTCGCCCGCGTCGATGATCGCCTTCACCCGGCCGTACTGGGCGGAGTGCCGGAGCTCGTGGCCGATGGTCAGGACCCGGCCGCTGGTCCACGCCGCCGCCAGCAGCCGGTCGCAGTCCGCGAGGCTGGTCGCCATCGGCTTCTCGAGCAGCACGTCCTTGCCGGCCTCGAGGGCGGCCACCCCCACCTCGGCGTGGAGGTGATTGGGCACCACGACCGCGACCGCGTCGAGGTCCGGCCGCGCGAGGAGCTCCCGGTAGTCGACCGTCACCGGCGTGCTCGGGAAATCCCGGCGCGCCGCGGCGGCCGTCGCCGCGCTCGCGCACGCGATGCCCGCCAGGGCCGCGCCGGGCGCGGCGGCGATGGCGGCGGCATGGTGGCGCCCCCAGAGGCCGTAGCCGATCAGGCCGAAGCGCAGCGGAGCGGCCACGTCCGAGGCTAGCCCTTCAGGGCGCCGGCCACGAGCCCGCGCACGACGTATCGCTGCAGCGCCAGCACCAGGACGAGGGTGGGCAGCAGGCCGAGCAGGCAGATCGCCATCATCAGGGTGAAGAACACGAAATAGTCCGAGACGAGCCCGGCCAGGATCACCGGCACCGTCATGACCTCGGGCCGGGAGGCGACGATGAGGGGGATCAGGAGCTCGTGCCAGGACAGGATGAAGACGATGACTCCGCCGGCGGCCAGCCCGGGCGTGGAGAGCGGCAGGATGATCCGGAGCAAGGCCTGCCAGCGGGTGCACCCGTCGATGCGCGCGGCGTCTTCCAGCTCCGCGGGAAACGCGGCGAAGTAGGGCACCAGGATCAGGATCGCGTACGGCAGGAGCAGGCCCACCTCGGCCACGATGACGCCGGTGAGCGAATTGAGGAGCCCGTAGCTCCGGAACAGCACGTAGAGCGGCACCATCAGGACGACCAGCGGGACCATCCGGGAGACCAGGCTCAGCTGGAGAAGGGCCTGCGTCCAGGGCGTGCGCAGGCGGGCCACGGTGTAGGCGGAGAGGCTCGCGGCGGCCAGGGTGGTGAAGGTCACCGCGAGGGCCACGATCAGGCTGTTGCCGAACGCGGTGGGGAACTGCTCCACCGACTTCGGCAGGTAGGTGACCTGCTCGAAGATCGGGCCCTTGCTCCGGCCGCCGGAGAGGACGAGCTTGAAGTTGGCCAGCGTGACCTCGGAGGGCAGCAGCGCGCGGACGTCCTTCTGCATGCTCTTCTCGGACTGCAGGCTCCCCAGCACCACCGGCACCAGGGGCAGGATCAGGAACGCGATGCTGACCAGGTTGAGGGCCCACAGCCCGAGCCGCCGCGGCCGCGAGAGCCCGATCACCGCCCGGCCCTCCCGGCCATGGCCTCACGCATACTCGAGGCGCCGGTAGACGAGTCGCACGTACGCCAGCGCGGCCAGCCCGGTCAGGACCGCCAGGACCCACGCGGAGGCCGCCCCGAGGCCGATGTTGAAGGGCGGCTGGAACGCGGTGCGATAGGTGTACCAGGCGGCCACCCAGGTATCGTTGCCGGGTCCGCCCTGGGTGATGGCGAGGATCTCGTCGAAGACGGTGAAGCTGAAGGTCGTGCGCAGGATCAGGGTCACCGCGACGATGGGCCGCAGCAGGGGCAGGGTGAGCCGCCACAGGCTCTGCCACGGGGAGGCACCGTCCACCGCCGCCGCCTCGTACACCTCGGGGGGAATCCCTTGCAGGGCCGCGTGGTAGAGCAGGATGTTGAACGGCGTGGTGCGCCACACGTAGGCGGCGATCACCACCGCCATGGCGAGCCGGGGGTCGCCCAGCCAGTTCACGTAGTCGGTGATCAGCCCGAGCTTGTGCAGCGCGCGGTTGAGATAGCCGTACTGCGCGTTGGCGATGAACGACCACAGGAGCCCGTTGACCACCGGCGGCACCGCCCACGGGATGAGGATCAGCACCCGCGTGACCCGCGCGATCCACACGCGCTCGTCGCTGATGGTCAGCGCGACGGCCAGGCCGATCACCACCTCGAGGGTCACGGTGGCGGCCACGAAGACCAGGGTGTGCCGGAGGGAGAGCCAGAACACCTCGTCCTGGAAGAGCCGGGCGAAGTTCGCGAGGCCGACGAAGGGGAACTCTCCGGAGCGGAGCTGACGGATGCTGACCTCGTGGAACGACAGGTAGCCCGCGAAGGCGATCGGGTACGCGAGCACGCAGGCCAGCGCGACCAGCGTGGGCAGGTTGAGGATCAGGGCGAGGCGCCCCGCCGGCGCCTCGCCCGCGCGGCGCATCAGGCGCGCTTGGCTCGGATGACCGCCGCGGTCATGTTGTCGCACGCCTGGTCGGCGGTGATCTTGCCCTGCAGGCAGGCGGTCAGCTCCACGTTGATCGCATCGCTCCAGCGCGGGTACCAGGGCTGCGAGACCGCCGGCACCACGTCGGCGAAGTTGGTGGCCTTCCGGAAGACGTCGAGCACCGTCGGCACGTCGGCCCACTTGGCCCAGGCGGTCCGCAGCAGCTCGCTCTCCATCACCGGCTGGTAGCCGCTGGCGAGCATGGCGTCCTGGGCCAGGCGGTTGGCCTGGGTGTACTCGCCGCTCTTGGTGCGCCCGCCGAGATACTGGAGCAGCTTCCACGCCCACTCCCGGTTCTTGGTGGCCCCGGTGAGGATGTAGAGCATGGTGTAGCCGATGGTCTTGCCGTCGCCGGGGAGCCCGAGCACGCGGCCCTTGCCCGCGATGGGCGACTGGGCCTGATCGTTGACGAGGCTGATGTAGTAGTGGTGGAGCGTGCCGAGGTAGACGTGCTGGCCCGCGTTGAAGGCCTTGACCGCGGGGATGAAGCGGAGGTTGAGCGAGTTCGGGTCGGCCAGCTCGTCCTTGAACGTCGACTGCCACCACTTGAGCGTCTCGCGGGCCACCGAGCCGGCGCCGAGCTGCGGGGCGAGCTGCTTGTCGAAGATGACGCCGCCCCGGTTCCACGTCATGTTGAACCACGTGGCCGGAAGCTGCTCGAAGCCGGCGCCCGCGACCCAGAGGATCGGGTACTTGGCCACCCCGTCCTTCTTGGCCTTGCGCGCCTGCTCCAGCATCTCCGGATAGCTCCGGAACGGCCGGTCCTTGAACCCGGCCTTCCCCAACAGCTCGTCGTTGTAGATGAAGGTCCACGCGGTGGAGAAGTAGGGCAGGCCCCAGGTCTTGCCATCGCGCTGCGCTGCGGCGCGCGCGAACGGGGTGAAGTCTTTCACGTACTGGTCCACCCCGGGTAGCCCGTCGATGGGCGTGGCGATGCCTTGCTGGATGTAGCTCGCGAGGTACTGGATCGGCGAGAGCGAGACGTCCACCTCGTCGCCGGCCCCGAACATGGTGGTGAGCTTGGCGACCTGGGGCTCCACGTTGGGCTCGATGATCTGGTTGAGCTTGACGCCCCAGTCGTCCTCGAACTGCCGGGCGATCTGCTCGTAGATCTTGCCGTACTGCCAGACCACGAAGGTGAGCTTCTGCGGGTTGCCGGCGGGACGCTGAGCCCACGGGCCGGCCTGGGCGGCGAGGGGACGAGGTCCGAGGATCGCGGCGGCGGCCCCGGCGGCGGTGCCCTGGAGGAACCGGCGGCGGTGGAGAGAGGTCGGGGTGCGGGTCGACGAGGCCATGAGCGTGTCCTCCGCGGTCCAGCGGGTGCGCACCAGCGAGGCTGGCGGAAGAATAGACGAGGGTGGGGGGCGGGGCAAGGCGGTCGCGGCCGGTCCCTCGGTGCCGGGCCCTGGCCGGCGCCAAGTCTGGTAGGCTATGGCGCCATGGACCTCAAGGATCGCGTCGCGCTCGTGGCCGGTGGCACCGGAACCCTCGGCATCGCAATCGCGCGGGCGCTCGCCGCCGCGGGCGCGCACGTGGGCATCTCGTATCTCGAGCGCAAGGACGCCGCGCGCGAGACGTGCGCGGCGGTGGAGGCGCTCGGAAGGAAGGCGTGGAGCATCGCGCTCGACCAGACGGACGCGACCGCCATCCCGGCCGCGGTCAAGGCGACGGCGGGTCACTTCGGCCGGCTGGACGCGCTCGTCAACAACGCGGGATGGAACATCGCCATCCCGTTCCCCGATCTCGAGACCCTCGACCCGGCCACCTGGGACCGCCTCTTCGCCACCAACCTCCGCGGCCCGTACCTGATCTGCCGGGCCGCCGCGCCCTACCTCAAGGCCAGCGGGGCCGGGCGCATCGTGAACATCGCTTCGGTCGCGGGGCTCAATCCCGGCGGCAGCAGCATCGGCTACGCGACGAGCAAGGCCGGGGTCATCCACCTCACGCGATGCCTGGCGGTGGCGCTGGCGCCGGAAGTCAGCGTGAACTGCGTGGCCCCCGGCCTCATGGAAGGAACGCGCATGACGTCACGGCTACGGCCCGAGACCGCCGACGGTGCGCGCCAGCGCGCGGTTCTCAAGCGCGCCGCGAGCGTCGAGGACGTGGCGGACCAGGTGGTCGCGTTCTGCCGGACGGACAGCGTCACCGGCCAGGTGCTCAACATCGACGCGGGCGTCTTCTTCCACTGATCGCCCGTCCTGATTGCCCGGCCGGCCCGGCCGCGGCGGGCTAGGCGCCGGCCTTCTCGATCTTCGCCCAGGTGTCGCGGAGCCCGACGCTCCGGTTGAACACCGGGCGGCCCGGGCGGTGGTCCTTCCAGTCGGCCACGAAGTAGCCCACCCGCTCGAACTGCACGTGCTCCTCGGGCGCGGCGTCCGCGAGGGCGGGCTCGACCTTGGCGCCGCGCACCGTCTCGAGCGAGCCCGGGTCGATCACGCTCTTGAAGTCGGGGGCCTCGTCGGGCTTGGGGACCGTGAAGAGCGTGTCGTAGAGTCGCACCTCGGCCTCGACCGCGTGCGCGGCCGACACCCAGTGGATGGTCGACTTGATCTTGCGACCCTTGACCTCGCCCCCGCGGGTGTCGGGGTCGTAGGTGCAGCGCACCTCGGTGATCTCGCCGGTCGTGGGGTCCTTGGTCAGGCCGGTGCACCTGACCGCGTAGGCCGAGCGCAGCCGCACCTCCACCCCGGGTGAGAGGCGGAAGTACTTGGGCGGGGGGGTCTCGCGGAAGTCGTCCTGCTCGATCCACAGCACGCGCGAGAAGGGGACCTTGCGCACGCCCGCGCCGGCATCTTCGGGATTATTGGCCGCCTCCATCTCCTCGACCTGCCCCTCCGGGTAGTTCTCGACCACCAGGCGCAGCGGCCGCAGCACCGCCATCCGCCGGAGCGCGCCGCGGTTCAGGTCCTCGCGCAGGCAGTGCTCGAGCAGCGCGACCTCCACCAGGTTGGCGGCCTTGGTGATGCCGATGCGCTCGCAGAAGTCGCGGATGGCCGCCGCGGTATAGCCGCGCCGGCGCAGCCCGGCCAGGGTCGGCATGCGCGGGTCGTCCCAGCCGCTCACGAGCCCGTCCTGCACCAGGGTGAGGAGCTTGCGCTTGGACATGACGGTGTGGCTCAGGCTCAGGCGCGCGAACTCGATCTGGCGCGGATGGTAGACGCCCAGCGATTCGAGGTACCAGTCGTAGAGCGGGCGGTGATCCTCGTACTCGAGCGTGCACAGCGAGTGGGTGACGCCCTCGATCGAGTCGGACTCGCCGTGGGCCCAGTCGTACATCGGGTAGACGCACCAGCGATCGCCGGTCCGGTGGTGCGAGGTCTTGCGCACGCGGTACATGACCGGGTCGCGCAGGTTCAGGTTCGGGTGCGCCATGTCGATCTTGGCGCGCAGCACCCGGGTCCCGTCCGCGAACTCGCCGGCCCGCATGCGGGCGAACAGGTCGAGGTTCTCCTCCACGCTGCGGCCGCGCCACGGGCTCTCCCGGCCGGGCTCGGTGAGGGTGCCGCGATGAGCCCGGATCTCGTCGGCCGAGAGGTCGTCGACGTAGGCCCGGCCGTCCCGGACGAGCTTCACCGCCCACTCGTAGAGCTGCTCGAAATAATCGCTCGCGTAGTGGAGATGCGAGCCCCAGTCGAAGCCGAGCCAGCGGACGTCGCGCATGATCGCGTCGACGTACTCCTGGCTCTCCTTGGTGGGGTTGGTGTCGTCGAAGCGCAGGTGGCAGCGGCCGCCCAGCTCCGCGGCGAGGCCGAAGTCGAGGCAGATGGCCTTGGCGTGCCCGATGTGCAGGTAGCCGTTGGGCTCGGGCGGGAAGCGGGTCACCACCGGCGGGGAGAAGCGGCCGGTCCGGAGGTCCTCCAGCGCCGCGTCCTTGATGAAGTGAGAGGGCTTGGGGGGCTCGGCCATGGCTCCGATCGTAACATCTGGCCGCAGCGGGCGGGGCATTCGGTCGGAGTACAATGGACACTCTATGCCCGAATCGGTCCGCGTTCGCTTTGCTCCGAGCCCGACCGGCCATCTGCACGTGGGCGGCGCGCGCACCGCGCTGTTCAACTGGCTGCTGGCGCGCCACCATCGCGGCGTCTACGTGCTCCGGATCGAGGATACCGATCTCTCGCGCTCGACCGAGGACTACACCCAGTCCCTGCTGGAGGCTCTGCGCTGGCTCGGCCTCGACTGGGACGAGGGGCCGCCCACCCCCGGCTATCGCCAGACCGAGCGGTTCGACATCTACCGCGCGCACGCGGAGCGTCTGCTCGCGGCGGGCAAGGCGTACCGCTGCCGCTGCACCCCGGAGACGCTCGACGCCCTGCGGAAGGCGGCGGAAGCGCGGAAGGAGACCTTCCGCTACCCGGGAACCTGCCGCGAGGCCAACGTCCCGGCCTCCGAGCCGCACGCGCTGCGCCTGGCGATCCCGCGCGAGGGCGAGACGGTGATCCACGACGTGATCCGGGGCGACGTGACGGTGAGCCACGCCGAGCTGGACGACTGGATCCTGGTCCGGACCGACGGCACGCCGACCTACAACTTCTGCGTGGTGGTGGACGACGTGACCATGAAGATCACCCACGTCATCCGGGGGAACGACCACCTCTCCAACACCCCGAAGCAGGTGCTCTGCTACGAGGCCCTGGGCTACCCCCTGCCGACCTTCGCCCACATCCCGATGATCCTCGCCGCCGACAAGACGCGGCTCTCCAAGCGGCACGGCGCCACGTCGGTGCTGGCGTTCCGCGACATGGGGATCCTCCCCGAGGCGATGCTGAACTACCTGGCGCGCCTCGGGTGGTCGCACGGCGACCAGGAGATCTTCTCGCGCGAGGACCTCATCGAGCACTTCGACCTGGCCCACGTGGGCTCGGCGGACGCGGTGTTCGATCTCGAGAAGTTCAAGTGGGTGAGCCACCAGTGGATCAAGCGGCTGCCCGCCGAGCGGCTCGCGCGCGAGCTCGGGCCCTTTCTCGAGCGGGCCGGGCTGCCGGCCCCGCGCGACTTCGCGTGGCTCGGCCGGGTGGTCGAGACGCTCCGGGAGCGGGCGCGGACCCTGGTCGAGATGGCGGAGCAGGCCGCCTTCTACCTGAAGGCGCCCCAGGCCTACGACCCGCAGTCGACCGCCAAGTTCTGGAAGGAGCACGCGCCCGAGCGCTACGCCCTGCTCATCAAGCGCCTGGAGGCCCAGGAGGCGATGGACCCGGAGGCGCTCGAGGGCCTCTACCGCTTCCTCGCCGCCGACCTCGGGCTCAAGCTCGTCGACCTGGCCCAGCTGACCCGCATCGCGCTCACCGGCAAGACCGCGAGCCCGCCGATCTTCGAAGTCGTGAGCATCCTGGGGAAGGCCGAGACCCTCGCGCGGCTCAAGGCGGCGGCGGCCGCGGTGGGGGCGGCCCGGTGAGGCGGCTCCTCCTCGCGCGCCACGGCCAGTCGGTCTCCAACGCGGTCCGCCGCTTCCAGGGGGCGCAGGACGTGGCCCTCTCCCCGCTCGGGGTGCGCCAGGCGGAGGCCCTGGCGCTCGCGGTCGAGCGGCGCCGGGTGGCCCACGTCTACGCGAGCCCGCTCGAGCGCGCCCGGCGCACCGCCGAGATCGCGGTGGCCGGATCCGGCGTGCCGGTGACGCTGATGGACGATCTGCGCGAGCTGTCGCTGGGCGAGTGGGAGGGCTGCACGGTGGACGAGATCCGTACGCGGCCCGGTGATCCGTACACCCGGTGGATCCGCGATCCGGTCCTTTGCCTGCCCCCGGGCGGCGAGCCGCTCGGAGCGGTGCAGGCGCGGGCGCTCCAATCGGTCGAGCGGATCGCGGCCGCGCACCCGAACGGCGACGACGTCCTGATCGTCGCGCATGGCGGGGTGATCAGCGCGCTCCTCGCGCACTGGCTGGGGCTGCCGCTCTCCTCGATCTGGCGGCTCGCGGTGGCCAACTGCTCGCTCACCGAGATCGCCCCGCCGCGGGTGGTGTCGATGAACGAGACCGGCCACCTGCGCGACGTGAATGTGGCGGTCACCGAGCCGCTCAGCCCCTGACATGACGCTGCTGGCGCTCTTCGGCGGCCTCGCCCTGCTGCTCTACGGGATGCAGCTCATCGGCGAGGGGCTGCAGCGGGCGGCGGGCGGCCACCTGCGCCACCTGCTCACCCGCATGACGCGCACCCGTCTCGCCGGGGTGGCCTCGGGCGCGCTGGTGACCGCGATCATCCAGTCCTCGTCCGCCACCACCCTCATGCTCATCGGCTTCGTGTCGGCCGGCCTCCTGACCTTCCCCCAGTCGCTGGGCATGATCCTGGGGGCCGACATCGGCACCACCGTCACCGTGCAGCTGCTCGCGTTCCGGGTCCAGGAGCTGTCGCTCCTGCTGGTGGGCGTGGGCTTCGGGATGACCTTCTTCTCGCGGCGGGGGCTGCTCAAGAGCCTGGGCCAGGTCGTGCTGGGCTTCGGCTTCATCTTCCTCGGCATGAAGGTGATGAACGACGGGCTCGCCCCGCTCGCGGACAACGAGCTGACGCGCCAGGTGCTGGTGGCCCTCGCCGGCAACCAGTTCCTCGCCCTCCTGGTGGGCGCGGTGCTGAGCGCGAGCATGGCCTCCTCGGCGGCGACCATCGGGCTCACCCTGTCGCTCGGCCAGCAGGGGCTGCTGCCGCTCGAAGCCGCCATTCCGGTGGTGCTGGGGGCCAATATCGGCACCTGCGCCACCGCGCTGGCCGCGAGCATGCGCTCGTCCTCGGACGCCCGGCGGGTGGCGGTGGCCCACATCGCGTTCAAGGTGCTGGGGGTCGCGCTCGTCTTCCCCTTCATCGCCCCGCTGACCCACCTGGTCGGGCTGACCTCGTCGGACCCGGCCCGGCAGATCGCCAACACCCACACCTTCTTCAACGTGGCCATCAGCGCGCTCTTCCTGCCCTTCGCCCCGTGGGCGGCCCGGGTGATCACCGCGCTGGTGCCGGAGGAGGAGCGGGGGGACAATCCCTACCGGACGCGCTACCTGGACGACCGCTTCCTGGAGCAGCCCGCCCTCGCCATCGGGCAGGCCACCCGCGAGGCCCTCCGCATGGGCGACGTGTCCCAGGCCATGCTGCGGGACGCGATGGTGGTGCTGCGCACCGACAACCAGGAGCTGCTCGAGGACGTGGAGCGCCGCGACGATCAGCTCGACTACCTCGAGCGCGAGATCAAGATCTTCATCTCGCGGCTCGGACGGGAGACGATGAGCCCGGACATGGCCCAGAAGGAGATCGCCCTCATCTCCTTCATCGGCAACCTCGAGAACATCGGCGACATCATCGACAAGAACCTCATGGAGCTGGCGCGCAAGAAGCTCTACCAGGGGCGCCGCTTCTCGGAGGCGGGGGAGGCGGAGCTGATCGAGTTCCACAGCATGGTCTCGAAGAACCTCGAGCGGGCCATCGCCGGCTTCGCGGCCAACGACCGGAGCCTCGCCCAGGAGGTGCTCGACCAGCGGCCGGTGGTGCGGCAGCGGGAGCGCGAGCTGCGCGACTCGCACCTCGCCCGGCTGCGGCGGGGCCTCGCGGAGTCGCTCGAGACCTCCGAGATCCACCTGGACGTGCTCACCAATCTCAAGCGGATCTCCTCCCACATCACCGCGCTGGTGTACCCGATCCTGGAGGAGGAAGCCTAGGTGCCGAGCCGGCTCCGTATCCTGGTCATGGCCTCCGAGGTCGCGCCCTTCGCCAAGACCGGCGGGCTCGCGGACGTGGCGGGCGCCCTCCCGGGCGCGCTCGCCGCCCTCGGCCACGACGTGCGCGTCATGATGCCCAAGTACCGCGGCGCCGAGGCCCACGCGACCGACTCCCGGATCGTGGTGCCGACCATCCGGGTGCCGCTCGGCGACCGCGCCACGGAGGGCGCGCTCATCGAGGCCCACGGCCCGTCGGGCGTGCCGGTGTACCTGCTCGAGCACGAGCACTACTACAACCGCGACAGCCTCTACGGCACCGCGGACGGGGACTACTGGGACAACTGCGAGCGGTTCGTCTTCTTCTGCCGCGCCGCGCTCGAGGGCCTCACCCAGCTCGACGCCGCGCGGCCCGGCGTCCGCTGGCAGCCCCAGCTCATCCACGCCAACGACTGGCAGGCCGGGCTGGTGCCGGTCTACCTGCGCACGCTCTATCGCGACCATCCGCTCCTGGGCAGCCTCGCCAGCGTCTTCACCGTCCACAACCTGGCCTACCAGGGCGTGTTCTGGCACTACGACATGCCGATGACCGGGCTCGGCTGGGACCTCTTCACCCCCGCGGGCCTGGAGTTCTACGGCAAGCTCAACTTCCTGAAGGGCGCCCTGATCTTCTCCGACCTGCTCACCACCGTGAGCCGCACCTACGCGCGTGAGATCCGCACCAGCGCGTTCGGCAACGGGCTCGAGGGCGTGCTCGAGGAGCGCAGCCAGGACCTGCACGGGGTGGTCAACGGCATCGACTACGAGGTGTGGAATCCGCAGAAGGATCCGGTCATCGCCCATCCCTACTCGGCCGAGGATCCGGAGCCGAAGGCGATCTGCCGCGAGACGCTGCGGCGAGAGCTCGGTCTCGAGGACGCGGCCGGCCCGCTCATCGGGGTGGTGACCCGCCTCGCGGAGCAGAAGGGGATGGACCTCGTGCTGGAGGCGCTGCCCGGCCTGCTCGCCGAGGGCTGCCAGCTGGTGGTGCTGGGCTCGGGCGACGCGCGCGTGGAGGAGGCCTTCCGCGCCGCCGCGGCCACTCACCCCGGCCAGGTGGCGGTGCGCATCGGCTACGACGACGACCTCGCGCGGCGGATCTACGCCGGGACCGACGCCTTCCTGATGCCGTCGCGCTACGAGCCGTGCGGCCTGGGCCAGCTCATCGCGCTTCGCTACGGGGGAGTGCCGATCGTGCGGCGGACCGGCGGCCTGGCCGACACGGTGGCCGAGTTCGACCCCGCCCGCCGCACCGGGACCGGCTTCCTGTTCGACCCGTTCACCCCCGACGCGCTGCTCGCGGCGGTGCGTCGGGCCGCCTCCACCTACCGGCAGCCGACCGTCTGGAAGGCGCTGGTGAAGAACGCGATGGCGGAGGACTTCTCGTGGGACGCCTCGGCGCGGGAATACGTCACTCTCTACCGCAAGGCGCTGAAGGCGCGGAGCGCCCGTTAGCAACGGAGGCCGGGATGAAGAAGATCGAGGCGGTGATCAAGCCGTTCAAGCTCGACGACGTCAAGGAAGCGTTGAACGAGCTGGGGGTGGTCGGGATGACGGTCACCGAGGTGCGCGGCTTCGGCCGCCAGAAGGGGCACACCGAGCTGTACCGCGGCTCCGAGTACACCATCGACTTCCTGCCCAAGGTGAAGGTCGAGGTAGTGGTGCCGGACAACCTGGTCGACAAGGTGGTCTCGATGATCTGCCAGGCGGCCAAGACCGGCTCCATCGGCGACGGCAAGGTCTTCGTCCTCTCGATGGGCGAAGCGATCCGCATCCGCACCGGCGAAAAGGGCGAAGCCGCCATCTAGATGCTTACCCTCTCCCCGGAGGGGAGAGGGCAGGGTGAGGGGCCTCGGTTGGTGGGCGGTCTGCCGTTTGAATCTTTGAAGCTCTTCATCTGCGGGGGCCCAGAAATGGCCCCCGCACTCCCCCCCACGGCGGCCGACCCGTGACTTCCCTCACGGCGGACAACCGGTGACTTCCAGTCGCGGGCGACCCGTGACTCCCTCCCGCGGACAACCCGTGATCGGCCTGCTCGCCGCGGCTCCCGACGACCGGCGGGCATTGCGTGAGCTGGCGCGCGTGGGCTTCGCCGATCCGGCCGCGGCGCTGCGCAACCTGCACGCGGTGACCCCGACCCCGCGCGAGGCCGAGCTGCTGGCGCCCGCGCTGCCGCGGCTGCTCGCCGAGCTGGGCGCGGCGCCGGACCCGGACATGGCGCTCAACAACCTGGAGCGCCTGGCCGGCCAGGGCGAGCACGCCGGCTTTCTCCGCCTCGTGACCGCCCACCCGGGCGCGATCCCGCTGCTCGCGCGCCTCGGCGGGACGAGCCAGTTCCTGGCCGACACCCTCCGCCGCTATCCCACGCTGCTGCCCTGGCTGCTCGAGGCGCGAACTATGCGGCAGTGGCTCGCCGATGAATTGGCCGCGGACCTGGCCGCGAGCCTCGCCGCCTTCGACCGTCCCGAGGCCCGGTGGAACGTCCTGCGGCGCTTCAAGTACCGCCAGCTGCTGCGGATCGGCTGCCGCGACATCCTGGGCGACGCCGATCTCACCGTCACCACCGAGGAGCTGTCCCACCTGGCCGACGTGTGCCTGGCCGCGGCCTGGGAGTGGACCCGCGAGCGGCTCGAGCGGCTCTACGGGGAGCCGATCGGCGCCGACGGCGCGCCCACCGGGCTCGCGGTCATCGGCATGGGCAAGCTGGGCGGTCTCGAGCTGAACTACTCCTCGGATATCGACCCGATCTTCGTCTACGGCGAGGACGGCGAGACCGCGGGCGGGGAATCGGGCCGCATCGCCAACGGGGAGTTCTTCGCCCAGGCGGTGCGCGGCATCCGGGAGACGCTCGAGTCCGTCACCGAGGAGGGCCACGTCTTCCGGGTGGACCTGCGGCTGCGCCCGGAGGGCCGCTCGGGGGCGCTGATCCTCTCGGTCGACGGCTACCGCCGCTACTTCGCCGATCGGGCCGAGCCGTGGGAGCGCCAGGCCCTGATCAAGGCGCGCGCGTGCGCGGGCGATCCCGCGGTGGCCGCCCGCTTCTTCGAGGCGGTGCGCCCCTTCGTCTACCGTCCCGGCCTCGATCCCGCCATCGTGGGCCACGTGCGCGGGATGAAGGCCCAGATCGACCGCTCCCTGCGCGGCAAGGACGCGGGGCGCCGCAACGTCAAGCTCGGGCGCGGGGGCATCCGCGAGGTCGAGTTCCTGGTGCAGGCGCTCCAGCTCCTCTACGGCGGCGACGATCCGTGGCTGCGCGAGCGGAACAGCCTGCGGGCGATCTTCCGTCTCGCCGAGCGCGGCTACCTGCCGCCCGCGCTCGGGCGCGAGCTGGGGCTCGCCCTGGTGTATCTCCGGACGGTCGAGCACCGCCTCCAGATCGTGCACGAGTTCCAGACCCACACCCTGCCGGAGGAGCCGGCGGCCCTGGGCCTCCTGGCCCGCCGCATGGGCATCGCGCTGCCGCCCGCCGCCGCGGCCCGACGCTTCGTGGCCGAGCACCGGCGCGTGACCACGCTCGTGCACCGGGCCTTCCGCGAGTTCTTCGCGGCGCCCCCCGCGGCCGCCGCGGCGCCGGTGCGCATCCCGAGCTACACCGCGCTCAAGGCGACCGGCTTCGCGGATCCGGACCGCGCCCGCCAGAACCTGCGCCGGGTCCTCGAAGGCCGTCCGCTCGTCCCGTACCCGGCCGCGGCGGGCCGCGCGATCGCCCGGCTCTTCCCGATGCTGCTCGACGCGCTCTGGCAGAGCCCGGATCCCGACGAGGCGCTCGGCCAGTTCGAGCGCTTCGTCTCGGCGGCGGGCCCGCGCACCGCCTACCTGGATCTTCTCGCGGACCGGCCCGAGCTGCTCGCCAACCTGGTGCGACTCTGCGCCCGCGGCGAGCTGCTCACCGAGCTGCTCGTGAGCCAGCCCGAGCTGCTCAACGGGCTCGCGAGCCCGGAGACCTTCGCGGCCCACAAGGGGGAGCGCCAGTTCCGGGCCGAGCTGGCCCCGGTGCTCGCGCCGCGGCTCGAGGCGGGGGAGCGACGCGACCGGCTCCGGCGGCTCAAGCAGGCCCAGGAGCTGGGCATCATCTGGCGGATGTTGCTGGGAGTGACCGCCGCCGAGCGCTTCTCGCTCGAGATGACCGCCCTGGCCGAGGCCGCGCTGGCGGTGGCGTGGACGCTCGCCCTCGACGAGACCGCGGCCGGATGGGGCGTGCCCCGCGACGGGCGCGGGCGCCTGGTTCCCGCCACCATCGTCGGCCTCGGCAAGCTCGGCGGCCGCGAGCTGACCACCGGCTCCGATCTCGATCTCTTCGTGGTCTACGGCGGTGAGGGCGCCACCGACGGGGCCGAGTCGGTCGAGGCCCACGTCTTCTACGATCGCGCGGTGGAGGCGCTGAGCGGTCTGCTCGGCGACATCACCGCCGCCGGGGTCGCGTTCGCGGTGGATCTGCGCCTGCGCCCCGGCTCGAAGGGCAGCGGCTTCGCCTCCGCCGCCGACGCGCTCGAGCGCTACTATCGCGAGTGGGCCGACCCGTGGGAGCGCCAGACGCTCACGCGCGCCCGGCTGGTGGGGGGCGACCCGCGCCTCGGCCGCGCGGTGCGGCGCCGCATCCGCGGCCTGCTCTACGGGCCGGAGGCCCCGCCCCCCGACCTCAAGGAGATGCGCGCCCTCCGCGAGCGGATGGAGCGCGAGCTGGGCAAGGAGACGCCGGGGCGCTTCCACGTGAAGTTTGGACGGGGCGGCCTCGTCGACGTGGAGTTCATCACCCAGGCCCTGCAGATGCGGCACGGGGCCCGGCACCCGGGCGTGCGCCGGGCCAACACCCTGGCCGCCATGCGCGGGATCGCGGCGGCCGAGCTGTTGCCGCGCGCGGACTGCGACATCCTGACCGAGCAGTACCGCTTCCTGCGGCGCGTCTCCCTCGGCCTGCGTCTCTTCGGCACCCGCCCGTCCGACACCCTGGAGGTGGCGGGCCCGAACCCGGCGCGGCTCGCCAAGACGCTCGACTATCCCTCGCGCAAGGACTTCCTCGACGACTACCGACGCCGCGCGGGATGGGTCCGCGCGCTCTACGATCGCGTCGTGCCGAGGTGAGCGGCGGCGGGGTGGCCCGGCTCAGGCGCCCGAGTCGCGCTTGATCTGCGCGCCGAGCGCGCGGAGGCGCTCGTCGATCCGCTCGTAGCCGCGGTCCACCTGATGCGCGTTCATGATCACCGAGGTGCCCCGCGCGCAGAGGGCGGCGCCGATGAGGGCCATGCCGGCGCGGATGTCGGGCGAGACGATCGGGGCCGCCCGCAGCTCGGCGGGGCCGACCACCACCGCGCGGTGCGGATCGCACAGCACGATCCGCGCGCCCATCGCGATCAGGCTGTCCACGAAGAACAGCCGGCTCTCGAAGAGCTTCTCGTGGATGAGGACGGTGCCGTGGCTCTGGGTGGCCAGCACCAGTGCGAGAGAGGTCAGGTCGGCCGGGAAGCCCGGCCAGGGCGCGTCGTCCACCTTGGGGATGGCGCCGTCGGCGTCGGCGGCCACCCGCAGCTCCTGCGGGCCGGGGACGATCAGGGTCGTGCCCTCGAGCGCGGTCTCCACCCCGAGCCGGCGGTAGGCCAGGCGGATCATGCGCAGGTCGTCGGGCACCACGTCCTCGATGCGGAGCTCGCCGCCGGTCATGGCCGCGAGCGCCACGAACGAGCCGATCTCGATGTGATCGGGGCCCAGCCGGTGGCGCCCGGAGTGGAGCTCGGCCACGCCCTCGATGCACAGCTGGTTGGTGCCGATGCCGCCGATCCGGGCCCCGAGCGTGTTGAGGAAGCGGCAGAGCCCCTGGACGTGGGGCTCGCTGGCCGCGTTCAGGATGACGGTGGTGCCCTGGGCCAGCGCCGCGGCCATCACCGTGTTCTCGGTGGCGGTCACGCTCATCTCGTCGAGGAAGACCTCGGCGCCCTGGAAGCGGCCCTCGAGGCTGAGCCGCAGCGCGGGCCCCGACTCGACCCGGGCTCCGAGCGCGCCCAGCGCGAGCAGGTGGGTGTCGACGCGCCGCCGTCCGATCCGGTCGCCGCCGGGAGCCGGCAGAACCGCCCGGCCCGTCCGCGCGAGCAGGCCGGGCGCCAGCAGCACCGAGCCGCGGAGCTGGGACATCACGGCCGGATCGGGGTCGCGGGTCTCGAGCCGGCTCGCGTCGAGGCGCACCGTGCCCGCGTCCTCGACGGTGACGCGCACCCCCAGGTGGCGGAGCCCTTCGAGCAGCGCGGTCACGTCGCGAATGCGCGGGACGTTGTCGACGATGACCTCGCCCTGCGCGAGCAGGCAGGCGGCGAGGACCGGGAGGGCCTCGTTCTTGTTGCCGGCCGGCGTGACCGTCCCGCGCAGGGGATGGCCGCCCTCCACAAGGAATCGATCGCCGGTCACCGTCGTGCCTCCATCGCGGACCATCATAACCGACCCGATTTTTTGGCCGCCAAGGGCGCGGGAGCGGGCCCGTCGCCGCCGGTGTATCATCTGCCCGCATGAGCGAGCGGTTCTTCATCCTGGACGGCCCCGGCTTCCTCTT
>WNFD01001128.1_pt1 | contig 26846 bp, 19 predicted proteins | sample 5400491 | NCBI WGS metagenome assembly WNFD01 (sample SAMN13153343, study PRJNA577476) | soil metagenome | isolation source: 120 cm saprolite under Douglas fir tree site 2 hole 2 replicate 2 | place: USA:California | collected 2015-04-18
GCGTCGAGCGTCGCGGGGGTCATCGAGCCGGCATTGCAGGCGGCCGAAACCGCCCGCTCTGCGAGTCGCCGGACGAGTGATCTCAGCGCCTACGACCTCTATTTGCGTGCTTATGCGTTGTACTCTACCTACCACATGCGGCGAGCGTTGGCGCTACTCGAGGAGGCGATTGCCCGCGACCCGCATTACGGCCCCGCCCTTGGGCTTGCGGCGCAATGCTGCCAACATCTGGCCACAAACTTCAACGCCCCGGATCGGGACTCGATCCGGCCGAAGGGGATCGACTTTGGACGCCGGGCCGTCGAAGCGACGGGGGACGACCCTGGCGTTCTGGCCGACGCCGCAATGGCGCTCGCCGTTCTCGGCGAAGACCTCGATGCGATGATCGCGCTGGTCGATCGCGCTCTCGCCTTCAATCCGAGCTACGCGCGCGGCTGGCACATCAGCGGTTTTCTCAGGCTGTGGGCCGGCCAAACGGATCTCGCGATCGAGCACGGAGAGATAGCCTTGCGCCTCAGCCCGCGCGCGGGGGCGGGAGAGGAGGCGTTGCTGATCGGTACCGCTCTGTTCTTCGGCCGACATTTCGAGGAGGCAGTCCCAAGGCTGTGGGTTGCGATCGAGGCCACGCCGCTTTTCCCGAACCCCTATCGTTATCTTGCGGCTTGCTATGCCCATATGGGGTTGTTCGACGAGGCGCGCGGGATGATCGCGCGGCTGCGCGCGATCATGCCCGAGGTGATGTTGAACCTTCCGCTGCCGTACCGAAATCCGCAGCATCGAGAGCTGTTCTTGTCCGGCCTACGGCTGGCGATCGGCGGAACGGCATGACACCCCTCCCACCTCGCCGATCGCAAGGATGACCGCGGAGGTCCGCTTAGGGGCACAGGGAGGTTGCATTTATACCCGAATTGTGTTATTATCACAAATTATAAAATGCTTTATTAACATTTCTCTTGTCAGCAGCAAGCGGTGCAAATGTCAACCCGAAGTCTCCCTGCTCCCTCCCTCAGGAACGGCCACAGCCTCCCTGCTGTCCGATTGGTGCGTCGGGTGGTCAACTATCTGATCTACCGGGCGTTATGGCTGATCATGCCGGCAATTTCCGGCTCCGAATCGAGTTTTCTCCCTGAGCTGAGGGAGGCGCCGGGGGCGTGGGCACGCAACGCGCCATGCCTGGATTGCGCGCCGCCTGAAGCGGGCGCTATAGATTGTCGATGGACCGACCCCCGAACCCTGCTTGCGAAGTTGTCCTCGTTCACAGCTCGGATCTACATGTCGACGAGGATCGCAATTTGGCCCCCGGTGGCGGGGACGGCACGGCGGGGCTGCGCTCGGTGCTGGCGACCGCGCGGGCACTACCGGTGGACATCGTTCTGTTGGCCGGCGACACCTTCGAGAATAATCAGCTAGGCTCGGCCGTACTCGATCGCGCCGGACAGCTGCTCGCCGAGGCGGGACTGCCGGTCGTGATTCTTCCCGGAAATCACGACCCGGCGGTCGCTGACTCGGTTTTTGTCCGCGGTGGGCTGGCGGAACTCCCAAACGTCAGCATTCTCGGCATCACCCATGACGAAGCCGTTCCGTTCTCGGTCTTCGATCTCGAGATTTGGGGGCATGCCCATCGCGACTATTTCAGCATGGCGCCGTTGCGCGGCCCGCGGCGGCGTTCGACGCGCTGGCAGGTGGCGATGGCGCACGGGCATTACGAGCCGCCCGAGACCCGCGCCAATCCGCTGCGACCATCCTGGGTCTTTGGCGACGAGGAGATCGCCGCCACCGACGCCGATTATCTGGCGCTCGGCCATTGGGACCGGCCGATGCGGGTCGGCAACGGCGTCGTTCCGGCATTCTATTCGGGCTCGCCCGACCTTGCCGGTACGGTCAATCTGGTGCGGCTGACCGCTGCCGGCTCGGCCATCGTGACGCGCGAAGCGTTGCTGAGTGGAACGTGAGCCGGCCGGGGCCGCGCCATCCGAGCAATTGTCGAGCTAGCGTCGGAGAGCCGCGATCTCCGCATATGTGTAGCCGATCCCGGCCAAAAGCTCCTGCGTGTGTTCGCCGAGCGCAGCGACGCGAGGTGTCGCCGCCGTCGTCGCAACGCTCATCCGGAATGGCGGGTTCAGCGCCAGAAAGGTACCGCCCGCGTCACTTACCTCGGCGAAGGCGCGACGATGCGCGATCTGCGGATCGGCCATCGCCTCCTTGACGGTTCGGTAGGGTGAAGACGGCACGCCGTGCCGATCGAAGATCGCCTGAACCTCGGATGTCGTGCGCACCTTCGACCAGCGCTCGAGTTCGTCGATCAATTCTCCCCAATTGGCCCGCCGGTTGGCGTATTCGGCAAAGCGTGGATCGGTCAGCCAGTGGGGATGGCCCGAGGCGGCCGCCAGGTTCTGGAACGTCCGTTCGCTGGCGATCGACAAGTTGATATAGCCGTCCTTGGTGGCGACGGGGCCGAAAACCGGCCGGCCGGGCGGCGCCACCGCGAACTGCGCGGCCTGGATTTCGCTCAGGGTGAGGCTCAGCATGCTTTCGAGCATCGACACGTCGATCATCTGGCCCTCGCCCGTCATCCGTCGCTGATAGAGTGCCGTGACGATCGCGCCGAACGCATAGGTGCCGGTCAGCACGTCGGCGATGTAGATGCCGCAATAGTCCGGCCGCCGCATTTCCCCCTGGTAGGCCATGTGCGCCAAATCATAGCCCGAAGCGGCGTGGATCACCGGGGCGTAGGCCGGCAACTCTGCGGACGGGCCGCTCTGGCCGTATCCCGAGATCGCGCAGTAGACGAGATCGGGCTTGATCGCCTTGAGCGCAGCGTAATCAAGCCCGAAACGGCGCATCACACCCGGCCGAAAATTCTCGACGACGACGTCGGCGGTGGCGACGAGCTGCCGAGCCGCCACGACCGCATCGGGCGATTTGAGATCGAGGGCGACGCTCTTCTTGCCGGCGTTGAGCTGCCCGAAGCTGGTGCTGGCGCCGTTGCGCAAAGGCGGCCGGGTGCGCATCATGTCGCCGTCGGGCGCTTCGATCTTGATCACCTCGGCGCCGAGATCGGCGAGCATGCGCGCGCAATGCGGGCCGGCGATCGTGGTCGTGAAATCGAGCACGCGAAGACCGTCCAAAGCGCTGGTCATCCACTCTCTCCCAATCCGGGGCTTCTGGCAGCGTCAGGACTCGGGCGAAAATGTCAAGCCGCGACGATGTCGGCGAGCGATATCCGGCTTGCTTTTGCCGGGGTTCGGTGCCAAGAGAGCCGCCGCATCTGGAGGGAGGTAAACCATGGCGTTTCGTAACATACAGACCGGGATGGCGAACTATCGCGGGCATGGCGGCGACCGCGGCGACGCGTATTACGCGCACCCCTCCAATGCCGGGCCGCATCCCGGTGTCGTGGTGATCCATCACATGCCGGGCTGGGACGAGTGGACCTGCGAGGTTGCCCGCAAATTCGCCCATCACGGCTACGCCGCAATCGCGCCGAGCCTCTATTTCCGTGTCGGCGATGGCGCCGAAGAGGCGGTGGTCGCGAAAGTGCGCGAGGGCGGGGGCATCCCGGACGAGCAGATGCTCGGCGACGTAACCGGTGCAATCGATTTTCTTCGCTCCCAGCCGCATGCAAGCGGCAAGGTCGGCGTGATCGGTTTCTGCTCGGGTGGCCGGCAGACCTATCTCGTTGCTTGCAAGCTGTCGCATTTGATCCAGGGTGCCGTCGATTGCTGGGGCGGCAACGTCGTTGTCGACGACAAGTCGCGGCTGACCAAGGCCCAGCCGGTCGCACCCCACGATCTGACGGAAGGGATCAATTGCCCGCTTCTGGGCCTGTTCGGCAACGAAGATCCGAACCCATCGGCCGATCAGGTCAACCGCAACGAAGCGGAACTGAAGCGGTTGGGCAAAAACTACGAGTTCCACCGCTATGACGGGGCCGGTCACGCGTTCTTTGCGCACTATCGCCCCAATTACCGGCCGGAGCAGGCGGTCGATGGCTGGCGCAAGGTCTTTGCCTTCTTCCACAAGCATCTTGGCGCGCCGCGCACCTAGAAGCCCCGAACCGGGAAACCCCGAACTGGGAAACCCCGAACTGGGAAGCCGCCGAACTAGCCGATGATCGACGCTGCCATCGTCGGTCTCGGCCGGTGGGGCCGGGTTCTGGTCACCGCGGTCCAGGGCAAAAGCGACCGGCTGCGCTTTACCCGTGGCGTCAGTCGCAATCCTGAAGCGCACCGGGACTTTGCTGCAACGCATCGGATCGGGCTCGTTGCTGATCTCGACGCGGTACTAGCCGACCGCTCCATTGATGCGGTCGCCCTGGCAACGCCGCACTCGCTGCATTGCCAGCAAATCATTGCCGTCGCAACTGCAGGGAAGGCGGTCTTTTGCGAGAAGCCGCTAACGCTAACAAAGGCCGATGCGGAGGTCGCAATCGAAGCCTGCCGCAAGACTGGCGTGGTGCTGGGAGTCGGCACCGACAAGCGCTTCTTCCCGGCCGTAGCGGAGCTGATGCGGCTGGCCAGGGACGGCGAATTAGGAAGAATCTTGCACCTCGAAGCTCATTTCAGCAACGAGGTCGCCGGCACCTTTGCGAGTGGCGGTACTCTCTCGGGGAGTCGCCGGCCGGAGGCATGACCGGGACCGGCATCCACATGCTCGACGCGCTGATCGCTCTTGGCGGGCCGGTCCGCCGGGTGCAGACGCTGTTGCCGTCCCACAGACCTCCCCCCGACCCGCTCGACAGCCTCTCGGTGCTGCTCGAATTCAGCGGCGGCGCCAGCGGAACATTGGCGATGGTGCGCTCGACGCCGGCTTTTTTCCGCATTCACGCCTTTGGTCGACAGGCCTCGGCCGAAGCGCTCGGACGGACCAATCTGGTGGTGCGCCGGAGCGGCGCCGAGCCGCAGCACGTGAATTTTCCGTCGGTCGACTCGGTACAGGCTAATCTGGAAGCCTTCGCCGATGCGGTTGCGGGTGGTGCACCCTACCCCATTCCGACGAGCGAGATGCTCGACACCGTCGCCGCCTTCGAGGCGATCGCCGAAACGGCAAAGTTGGCACTATAGCGCAGCCTCGCGGCGTGGAGGGCGCAGCGGCTCATCGAAGCTATCCGGGGCCCCGCCTCCCGCGACTGCAATATTGCCTGATTTGTAGGGTATTTCCGAAGCATCGGCGTTGCGGGTGATGTTCACAGCAAAGCAAGGCGATTCAACTTTTCGGAGAGCTCTCGCTGCAGACCCGCTGCAGGTGCAGCGGCGGCCTGAGCGGCTGCTCGGCGGAGAACAACGTCCGGTAGCAATCGAGTGACGGCAGCTGTGACGATTTTTCGGGCTGACGGGCATGGTGGCGCCTTCATCCGTTTGACCGGAGGAGAGAATGCAGAGCAGGTTCATCGGGACGGGGACGATGGGGCAGCCGATGCGCGCGAACCTTCTCTGAAAGCGGTTCGAGGTCGTCGTCCTCGATGTCGTCCCGGCGGCGCTGGAGGCGGCGATTGCGAGCGGCGCGGCGCGGGCGGACGCGGAATGTCAGCGCCTGCACCCGGCTTGGCGGGCGCGGTGCGATTGGCCACATAAGAGTGCTGTACAGAGCGGGGATCAGTGATGGCGAGCGCAGCGGCCGGCGTGGAAGCGGGTCGGGATTTCATCCGCGACATTATCGATGCCGACATCGCTGCGGGACGAGCAAGTGAGGTGGTGACCCGCTTTCCGCCCGAACCAAACGGCTATCTGCACATCGGGCACGCCAAGGCGATCTGGCTTAACTTCGGCGTCGCACAGGAATATGGCGGCCGCTGCCACCTACGCTTCGACGACACCAATCCGATCAGGGAAGAGCAGGAGTACATCGACGCGATCAAGCGCGACGTGCATTGGCTCGGCTGCGACTGGGGCCGCCACCTCTATTACGCTTCCGACTATTTCGACCAGCTTTACGATTGGGCCGAGCACCTGATCCGCGCCGGGAAGGCTTATGTCGACGATCTTCCCGCTGAAGAGATGCGGGCGATGCGCGGGAGCTTGACCGAGCCCGGGCATAACAGCCCGTACCGTGACAGAAGCGTCGCCGAGAACCTCGACCTTTTCCGCCGCATGCGGGCCGGCGAATTCCTGAACGGGGCGCGCGTCTTGCGCGCCAAGATCGACATGGCGGCCGGCAACATGAACCTGCGCGACCCGGTGCTCTACCGCATTCTGCACGCTGCGCACCCGCGCACCGGCACGAAGTGGTCCATCTATCCGACCTATGACTTCGCACACGGCCAGTCGGATGCGATCGAAGGGGTCACCCATTCGCTGTGCTCGCTCGAGTTCGAAGATCACCGGCCGCTTTATGACTGGCTGATCGACAATCTGCCGGTACCCTCGCGGCCACGGCAGTACGAGTTCGCCCGCCTCAACCTCGCCTATACGGTGCTGTCGAAGCGGGTGCTGACCCGGCTCGTGCGAGATGGCCACGTCACGGGCTGGGATGACCCGCGCATGCCGACATTGGCGGGGCTGCGCCGCCGCGGTGTCCCTGCCGCGGCGATCCGCGACTTTGTCCAGCGCGTCGGTGTGGCCCGAGCAAATAGCATTGTCGATATGGCGATGCTCGAGCATTCGATCCGCGAGGTCCTGAACAAGACCGCACCGCGGCGGATGGCCGTGCTGCGCCCGCTGAAGCTCGTCATCGCAAACTATCCCGAGGGCGCTAGCGAAATGCTCGACGCCGTCAACAACCCGGAGGATCCGGCGGCCGGCACGCGGAAAATCCTGTTCGGGCGGGAACTCTACGTCGAGCACGACGACTTCATGGAGCATCCACCGAAAACGTTTTTTCGCCTCTCGCCGGGGCGCGAGGTTCGGCTGCGCTACGCCTACTTTGTCACCTGCCGCAAGGCGGTCAAGAATGCGGCGGGCGAGGTGATCGAACTGATCTGCTCCTACGACCCGGCGACGCGCGGCGGCAACGCAGCCGATGGACGCAAGGTCCGCGCGACTCTGCACTGGGTCGCCGCGGCGCATGCAGTGCCGGCGGAAATCCGCCTTTACAACCCCCTCTTCAGCCGTCCCGAACCGGAAATCGCCGCCGATTTCGCCGCCGAGCTCAACCCGACATCCCTCGAGATCCTGAGCGAAAGCTGCATCGAGCCCGCACTCGCTGCAGCAACACCGGGCGAATCGGTGCAGTTCGAAAGACAGGGCTATTTCTGCCTGGACCCAGACAGTATCCCGGGACGTTTGGTATTCAACCGAACCGTCGGATTGCGCGACAACTGGGCGAGGGTAAGAGCAGCCGGCGCTTAGAGTCTGTTAAGGAAACATAAGAAACATTCGCGCTAAGAAGACGGACCGGCCGATTGAATGGGGGGGTCGCCGGACCGTAAGAATTAGGCCGGTGCAGGATGGAGAAGCGAGCAGCGCTGATTGGAAGTAATATCCAATGATGCCGTCACCGCGAAAGCAGCCTTGTAAAACGACGTCGCGCGAGCGCCGGCTTCGGACCGGGCGCGGCGCAATATGCAAGTGATAGAAGGACCGTCAATGCGACCATGGATGATCGTTTTGTTGAGCGCGGTTGGCGCGATGTTCGTCGCTGCCGCCTTAGCCGGGCCCGAGCTGTTGGACGCCGCGCGTTCCGGCTCTTGGACGGCGCTGCTGCCGGGTCTGTCCGGGCTCGCGGTCGCCGCCCTCGCCGTGTACGCGCTCTGCGCAATGCTGTTGGCTACCGGGGCGCTGCTCGCCGAGACGCTAGTCGCCCGTCATCGTCTCGGACGCGTCGACGGATACCAAACCCTGCCTCCGCGTGACGGGATCGGGACTCTTGGCGCCAATGGGTTGCAACGCCTGGTCCCGAGGCCAGTCGCCGAGTTGATCCGATGGGCAGGGACGGACGACACGACCCAGCTGCTCAGTCGAAGCGACCCCGGCGCGGCGCGGCGCGAGATCGCACGTCTGCACTATATCTGGCTGGCGCGCACGCATTTCTTCAGCGCGCTGATTGTGCTCACGGCGCTTGTCGGATTGGGTGTCGCACAAGATCATGGGGCCGCCCGGTTGCCGATGCACATGATCCCGACAACCCCGGCAACTCTGATTCTGGTCGGGTTGATTCTTCTCGCGATCCTCAGCCGGATTGCCATCGACGTCTCGGTCGAGCCGCTGGTCGAAGCAATCTCTCAGCTGCCGGCCGAACGCGCCGAGATCGGGCTCCTTCGCCGCGCTGTCGAGACCCTCGAAGCCGCCGCTGCGGCGGTCAATTCACGCGCGCCCGCATCGACTCTGCTGCCGTCCGATCGGCTCGATGTGGTGACCGAGGAGGGGCATCGCGCGTTGCTCGATGCTGTCAGGCATTTGTCGGCGACCACCGATGCGCTTGGAGTCACGATGCGGTCGTCGGTCAACGCCCTTGGCGACGCGATAAGCGCGGCCCCGCTGCGGCCGCCGGCGACAGCCGGCAGCGGCGATGTTGACACTCACAAGCTCTCAGAGCTGCAAGGCGCAGTCGAGGCGCTAACTGGCGTTCTGGAGCGGCTGACGACGCTGCCGGATACCGCCGAGGAGCCGCCTACCGGCGGCGATCTCACCGCCCGGCCTCGCGCCCAGGAGCCGCGCCTCGCCCGCGAGCTGCGCAACCTTTTGCGAGTGATCGAGACGGCCCGTTGATCCTCCCTTAGCCCTGTTTCAATTTTTGCAGCAGTTTCTCGGCGTCGGCCTTGTCTGCGAAAGAGGCGCCCGACCCGAGCAGGCTCTCCAGCATCGACTGCGCATCCGCCGGGCGGCCGACATGATGGAGCGCCACCGCGAGGTGATATTTGATGTCCGGGTTCCCTGGAGCCGCCGAATTGGCGGCGCTGAGGTAGGTCATCGCCTTGTCGGCCTCGCCCTGGGCCAACAGAATCCATCCTAGGGTATCGTCGATTTGCGGCGTTGCTGGAGCGGCGGCAAAGGCTCGCTCGGCCAACTCGCGAGCTTTTGCCAGGTTGCCCTCTCGCTGATAGAGCCAAGCCAGATTGTTAAGCGCGGCTGGATCGGCCGGGCGTTCAGCGATGAGCCGACCGTATTCGGCAACGGCCGCGTCATATTTTTTCTGCTCCAGATAGAATCCCGCCAAGGCCGCGCGGATCGCAACATCCTTCGGGTCGGCGCTCAATCGGGCTGTCAGTACCCCTTCAGCTTTCGCGAGATCATCGGTACGGCTGTAAAGGCGGAAGAGCGCAAGGGTGATGTTATCATCCGACGGTCGAGTCGCGACGACCTTGTCGAGCAGGGCGACGGCATCTCGCCCGCGCCCAGCCTTCTCATAAAGCTCCGCCGAAACCAAATCGTAGACAGATTTTCCAGGATCATTGTCGGCGAATCTCCGCGCCTTCGCGAGACCGGCATCCAAACCGCCGATCTCTGCTTCGACCCGGATCATATCGCCCTTCAGAGACACATTTTCCGGGTCGCGATCGAGCGCAGCCTGCAACAGGCTGCGCGCCTCGGGGAATTTCTTTGCCGCCCTGAGCAGAGCGAGATAGCGCGACAGCATCGGGTTAGAATCGGGTGCGAGTTCATGTGCACGCCGGTAGGTTGAAAGCGCGCCGTCCATGTCGCCAGATCCAACCTGCACTCGGCCCTGGGCGTCGAGGACGTCTATGTTTGCCGGGAACTGCCCGACAAGCTCAGCTGCCATCGGTGCAGCGTTCTTCCAGTCCTGCTGCAACCCGTACATATTGACCAGCATGAGCCCGGCCGCCGGGTCGTTTGGCGCGGCGGTGCGGGCGCGAGTGATATAGTCTGTAGCCTCCGCCCACTTCTTTTCCGCGACAGCGATTTCCCCGAGGCTGAGAAGGGCGGCGACATCGGTCGGTCTCTGCGCCAGAAGTTCCCCATAGATCTTCTTGGCGTCGTCGACACGACCTGTGGTCAGGTACAGCCGCCCTAGAGCTGCCTTTGTGGTGGGATTGTTCGGGTCAGCCGCCAAACGGCGAGTCAAGACGGCTTCCGCCTTGGTCAAGTCGCCGACTCCGATGTACAGACGGGAGAGGGCGACCGTAAGGCGGTCGTCCGACGGCCGCGCTGCAACCGCCTTTTCCAGCAGAGCTACGGCATCCTTGGGCCGTCCAGCCTTTTCGTAAAGCTCGGCGGAGATCAGATCGTAGAAGCTGTTGTCCGGCTCGTCCTTTGCAAACGCATGCGCTTTGGAGAGGGCTGCGTCCAAACCGTCAATCGCCGCTTCCACGCGGATCAGGTCGCCCTTCAGGGGCGCGTTCCGCGGATAACGGGCGACAGCGTCCTGCAACACCGAACGAACCTCGCGATATTCCTTCGCTGAATTTAGCAAGGTCACATAGCGGGACAGGACCGATATCGAATCGGGGGCGAGCTGGTAGGCGCGCCTGTAGGCCGATATTGCGCCTTTGGCATCGCCTCCTCCCAATTGGGCTGTGGCTTGCGCGATCTGGGCGTTAACGTCCTGCGGAAATTTGACGACAAGCTCTCCCGCCACCGCCCGGGCGTTGTTCCAATCCTGCCGCAGCTCGTAGAGAGTGACGAGCTTGATCCCCGGTGTCGGATCGTTCGGCGCGGCCGTCCGCGCGCGGTTGACATGATCGATCGCCTCGGACCATTTCTGTTCCCTTATCTCGATGTCCGCGAGCCCGAGAAGCGCACTAACGTCGCCCGCCTTCTTCGAAAGAAGATCACGATAGACTTTCTTCGCGTCGTCCGAGCGCCCCGTCGCCAGATAGAGCTGCGCCAAGTCGCGTACGGCCGCGGCGAACTCAGGATTCCGCGCCAACGCGGCGCGGAACGCGGTTTCCGCCCCAGTGTAATCCCGCTGAGCAACATCGACCACGCCAAGCAGGGTTTGATAGAGCGGATTGTTAGCATCGAGCTTGATCAGCGAGGCGGCAACCTCGGCCGCTTTCGTAACGCGTTTGGCGCGCAGCTCGCTGAGCACCAAGGTGGGGCCGGCGATCGCCGCTCCGGCTTCGGTGGCAAATACCTGCTCGAGCTGGGCGAGACCCTCCCGAGCTTGGCCGCTATTCATTTCCGAGATCGCCACGCGCGCCTTGATGGACGGGTTTTCGGGATCGAGAGCCGAGGCCTTTTCGAACTGCTGAAGCGCCAGCTCCGGCTTGCCGTCAGCCATATAGGCGTTCCCGAGCAGGCTCAGTGTCGCGGCCTCGACCGTCGGTTTTTCGACATGCGGCTTGAGATAATCGATCGCCCGAGTTGCCGCGTGCTTCTGGAGCGCGGCGTTGGCCATGAGCCGCGCCGCCCTCTGGTCGTCAGGAACACGGGCAAGGTATTTGCCTAGAATGCTCTCCGCCTGGGCAAATTGTCCGAGCGCCAGTTTCGTTGCCCCCTGGACATAGTATCCCGCCCAGAACTTCGAAAATGCGGGGCTGAGGCGATCGAGTATCCGATCGGCGGCTGCATATTGCTGTTGCTTGGCAAGCTCCAAGGCCCGCAAGTAATTTGCCATGAAGTGATTCGGCATGGCCTTAAGGATCGGACCGAGGTCCTCGTCCGCGGCCGTAAAATTGCCAAGTGCGACATTGACGTTGGCGCGGCTCAGATGAGCCAGTAGGTTTTTCGGATCGATCTTGAGGGCCTCGTCGAAGAGACGCATGGCTCCGTCCGTATCCCCCCGAGCCTGCACCATCTCGCCCTTGACCTGGAGCATCTCTGCGGAGCGCGGATTGGCGGCGATCGCCTCGTCGATCAGCCTGTCCGCCTCGTCGGGGCTTGTCTTGGTTAGAAACCGAGCGAGCTGAACCTTCGGCTTTGCGGCGCTTGGATCCAGCTGGATTGCATCGCGCCACATCACCTGGGCCTTTTCCCGATCGCCGAGGCCGGCTGCCGCGGTGCCAAGCGCCGTCCGGACTTTGCTTTCAAGAGCAGAAACCCGATCGCCGGGTTGGATCTGATCGGACAGGTCCGCAAATTTTTCCTGCTGGAGCAAGGCTTCGGCGAGGGTGGGCAAATAATCCGCCTCGTTCCCGTTGCGCTCGCGTGCCGCGCGCGCCTCGCGCTCCGCCATCGCGGCATCGCCGAGCTGGAGATACACCTGGGCGAGCCGTGCTCGGAGGATGGGGTCCTGCGGCGACTGGCGAATGGCGTTCTTCAACTCGATCTCGGCGGCTTTGAGATCTCCTTTTGCGATGTATTGTTCTGCATCCTTGACAGAGGCCGAGGACTCCTTGGCATTCGCGGCGACAGAGACGACTGCAAGGACGGTGGCGGCGAGAGCGAATGACCGCCAGAGACAGGGCCGTTGAACCTGAGGCATCGCCTTTCCTTTCATCCGCAAGCCACCGTCACACATCGAGGCCAATCTGGTGCTGCTGCATTAGATCGTAGAGCGTCGGCCGACTTATCCCGAGCAGTTTTGCCGCCTTCGACAGATTGGAGCCGGCCTGAGCGAGAGCCAACTGAAGTACCTCACGCTCAGCACGGGCACGCGCGTCACGAATGGCAAGCGATTGCGGCTTTTCTCCGGACACCGCGAGACCAAGATCGGCGGCCGACAGCAACGGCCCGTCGGTCATAACGACAGCACGCTTCAAGCGGTTTTCGAGCTCGCGCACATTTCCGGGCCACGGGTGGTCGCTGATCGCAGCCAGGGCGGTGGTGCCGAAACCACGCACCGCGTGCCCGTATTCTGCACTGAAACGCCTCAGTAAAAAGCTCGCCAGAACAACCGCATCCGAAGCCCGCTCACGCAAAGGCGGCACTCGCACCGTGACCTCGTTCAGGCGGTAGTACAGGTCCTCACGGAACCGCCCGTCCGCCATCATCAGATCGAGGTCCTGGTTGGTCGCGCACACGATCCGTACATCGACCTGCAAGGGCTTTCGACCGCCGACCCGCTCGACGACTTGGTCTTGCAGGAAACGCAGCAACTTCACCTGCATAGGCAGCGGCACGTCGCCGATCTCGTCGAGGAACAGGGTCCCGTGATTGGCGCTTTCGATCCGACCGATCGTTTGCTTGACCGCACCTGTAAAAGCGCCCCGTTCGTGACCAAAGAGCTCGCTTTCGAGCAACGTCTCGGGGATCGCCGCACAATTGATCGGGACAAACGGCTCGCGGGCGCGCGCGCTCAATTTATGGATCGCCTGAGCGAGCAGCTCCTTGCCGGTTCCGCTTTCGCCGCGCAGCAATACCGCGACGTTGGTCGGTGCGATCTTCTCGATAGTGCGCAGCACCTTCAACATTTCTTCGCTGCTCGCGATGATCCCATCGATCGGCGATGCCGTCGCGGCCTCCAGGAGTCTGCGGTTTTCGGCTTCCAGTTCGAACATCCGTTCGGCGCGAGAAACGATCCGCTGGAGATCATCGATATTGATCGGCTTTTGATAGAAGTCGTAAGCGCCCAGGGCTATTGCCCGCAGGGCATGCTCGCGGGTTTCGTTGCCGGTGGCGATGATGACTTTAGTCGCCGGGGTAATCGCAAGGATCTCGGCGAGGATCGCCAAACCCTCGGAGGCTCCGTCCGGGTCGGGAGGAAGCCCGAGATCGACGATTGCCACCGATACAGGGGCCTTTCTGACGAGAGCAATGGCCTCTTGGCGCGTGCTCGCGGCGTACACTTTGTGGTCCGAAAAGGCCCAGCGCAGCTGGCGCAGAAGCCCCGTATCATCATCAACGATCAGCAGCGGTGTTTCGTTAGACGACATTGCGTCACGTCACGCCGGAGGAGGCCGCCAGCTCTTTCTCGAGGACAAGGGGTAAAAGGATCCGCATGGTAGTGCCAGCACCTTTCTCGGAGATTACCTCAACGTCCCCGCCTGCCGCGCGGATCAGTTCTCGCGTTTGAAAGGCGCCGATGCCGTAGCCGCCCGATTTCGTCGAGCGGAAGGGCCGGAACAGCTCGTCGCGGATAAAGGCGGGGTCCATGCCTGGGCCACGATCCGTTATATCGATGATTAACTCGGCATCGCCTCGACGCGTCGAAACGATGACGAAATCGCCCGGTCGCGACGCCTCGATCGCGTTCTGAGCGAGATGAGTGAGGGCGGATCGGAGGCGATCGGGATCGATCGCCACAACACAATGATCGGCATCGGCACGGGTCTTGACAACCACCGGGCCGTCAGCGAATTCGGCCGCGACCGCACCGACTATCGCATCGGGGGCGACCAGGCGCGGTGCGCGCGGTACAGCATCAGCCTTGAGTTGGCTAAGAAGGTGATTCATACGCGCGACCGCGTCCTCGACCGTCTGAAGCATATCACGCTGAAAGTCAGGATCTTCAATGTAGCGCTTCGCATTCGAGACGATCAGGCCGAGTTGGCTCGCCAGGTTCTTGATGTCATGGATGACGAACGCGAAGCGCTTGCTGTACTGGTTCAACAGTTCGCTGTCTCGCAACACCCTCGTCGATCTCTCCTCAGCGAGATAGCTGGACGCCTGACGCCCCGCCGCTCGCAGCAGGTCGAATGCTTCCCAATCGAGTGTGACGGTTCGGCTTGCACGGTTGAGGAGGACGAAGCCGACGATTTCGCCGCGATGAGAAAGCGGCACCGCCAGCCACGCCTTCGTAGCGGCGAATGGCCATGCCGCCGGTGTCGAATCGGCCGGCCGTTCCTGGATCCAGCTCCCGTCCCGGAACCCGGCCACAAACGGGTCTTCGGACGGCAATTTCACTCCCTCGGGAGTGGGGAGCTTCCACCCGGCCGTCGGACAATAGCCGATCCCCGGATGCAACGACCACAGTACTCCCGCTGGGCTGTCGACGAACTCGGCGAGAACGCGGATGATCCGGACCTGCAGCTCCTCTGCCTGCGCCGGATCGGACACGAGCTCGATGAACTTCAACCATTCGACGCGATAATCGTAACGATGGGTGAAAAAGTTTCGTGAAATCAGAAACCCGAGGCGTCGGCGCAGGCTCCCTGAAGAGAGCACGGTGGCGAGCACCACAACACTGCCAAACAGCATCGCGAGTTGCAGAACAAGCCCCCACTCCCCTCCGACCCGATGCAACACCATCCCAACGGCAGCTACGGAGAGCAGAAAGCAGCCGCTCGCCAGCAGCGTGGCGGTGTGGAGGACCACCTGCCGGGATACGTGAATGTCGACGCGCCATTCCCGGTTGCGCGCCATCGCCAGCGCAAGCAAAGGAGTCATGAACGCCGCCGTGATCGCGCGCCCTAACCCGAGGCCGGGATCGACCCGGCCGCGGGTGATAAATGCGTCCGAGAACAGAAACATCTCGTACGCGAAGAGACCGCCGAGGGCGAGACACAACGGCCAGACGTGCCACCGTCGCTGGCGCTCTGTATTGCGCCACAGATTCTCGACCGCCAACAGCCCGAGGACACCGAACCCAATCCGAACCAGAAGCTGCGAGGTGTACCAGCCCAACACAGCCGGGTTCAGCACGAACAAGTACCCGTCGTTGACGACTGCCGCGATGCAGAATGCGAGCGCCCCAAGGAGATAGAGCCGTCCGAGGCCGGAACCGTCGCCGGCCCGTCTTGTCACCAGCGTGACGCCGAAGAGTAGCCACGCGGAAAGCCTGACGCTGTCAAACGGCGCCAGAACGGCGACCGGCAGCTCACCGGAAACGGCCGTTGCGCCCGCCCACGCGACCGAGGCGAGGCAACAACCCAGGATCGCGAGACCGGTCTTGCTCGTCCGGCCACGCAGAATCATCAGCACGACCACCAGGATGAACGCGAACGCGCACCCTGAATAAAGAGTTTCTGTTATGCCGATATCCAGGTTCGCCGCCCTATCTCGCCCCGTAGTTCCAGAAAATCACTCGGGCAGTCTGCAGAAATATCACGCAGTCGAGGAAAATACTGCGATTTTTGACATAATAAAGATCATAAGTCAGCTTGACCCAGGCATCCTCTGTAGAAGCGCCGTAAGGATAATTTACCTGTGCCCAGCCGGTAATGCCTGGTCTCACCCAATGGCGTTCGGAATAGTACGGAATAGCCTGCGTCAGCTCGGCGACAAAGAAGGGGCGCTCGGGACGAGGCCCAACGAAGCTCATGTCACCGCGCAGCACATTGAGGATCTGCGCCAACTCGTCGATCCGAAGTTTGCGAATGATCATCCCGACCCGGGTGATGCGCGGATCCCTTTCGGCAGCCCAGCGAGGGCCGTCTGTCTCGGCATCGGCGCGCATACTTCGGAACTTCAGAATTGTGAAGGAGCGGCCGTGCAGTCCCACCCGCTCCTGTTGGTAGAAAATCGGCCCCGGACTCTCGAGTTTGATCAGGCACGCCGTCACGATCAGGAGCGGCAGCGTCAGAAGGAGCAAAATCACGCTGACCACAATGTCGAACGCGCGCTTCAGGAACTCATCAAACGGACCGCAGCGGAACCCGTCGGAGTAGAAGAGCCAACTGGGCCTGAGCGCCTCGAGATCGATGGTCCTGGTTTCGCGCTCCCAGAAATCAAGGAAGTCTATTACCTTGATGCCGGCAAGTTTGCAATGAAGCAGCTGACGCACCGGCAAGCCGCGTCGGTCGTCAGCTGCAACCACGATCTCGCTGGCCCCGTGCCGATAGACAACCTCTGCCAGAGCATCGGGCTCGGCGGCCGACCAGTCGATCGTATCGGAACGGACGCTTGGACGCTCCCCCGCCATCCCGAGATAGGAAATCGGCATAAAATGCTCATTTTCCCCGGTTTCGACCAGCCTGGCGATGCGTGCGGCCTGGGCGCCGTTGCCGAGCACGATGACCCGTCTCTTTAGCATCGCGCGTCCCAAGGTCACCGAAAACATACTGCGCGTTACCGACACGCAGACGAGCCAGATCAAAGTCGCCTTCAACGGAAAGCTGCCGGCGTCCGGCAGGTGATCCAGCCCCTCGCGCCAATATGCGGCTGAAAAAGAGACAAGCATCAGCACGAGTATTGTGGCGACGGCTATCTTGCTCAACAGGAGGCGGAAATCCGCAAAGCTCTGATGCCCGTACAGGCCGACCGAAATCATCGCGGTCACTGCGGCCACCGACAAACCCGCAGAAAACTGAGCGGCAAAGGTCGATGCCCTCAGGAGAATCGGCACACCAATCTCTGAGGCCGCCAACAGTTGATAAAATGCGCCAGTAATCAGCAATGTGTCCGACGATGCGAGAAGCACGACTGAAACCGGGACAAAGTGTCGGAATAGTCTGAGTTGCATCGCGAACGCGAAAGAGTTAACGCCCAGACACCGGCAGCCCTATTCTCGGACACCAGTCGAGGCGGTGGCGCAATAGTGGCAGAAAGTCGCAACGTTGTCTAGTGCCAGCCTCACCGTTGCAACCAAAGGGCAATGTTAACCAATGCCCCCTACGGCGCGGGGCGGCGCCGGGGGTGCTGTCGATCAGTTAAAAGGGGAGCAGGTCATACCCCGCTTTTTCTGCACATCGCCGTCCGGTCCTTGCCGACCGCTCCTCGGCCCGAGGCGTCGGCCCCTGCGGCTTGCGGCGCGCCCCCGATCGAGCGTCCTTGCGGCGACATCGGCAATACATCAAAAGGTGATGGAGGATCGCAGGCCGATGACCAGGGCATTGGGAATCGGCCGAGCGGGGGAAGTTGGAAAAGGCGGCGCAACGCGACCGCCGGGATGAGCGATCAGCTGCAGATCCGGCTGCAGGATCCACCAAGGCGAAATGTGCGCCTGATAGCTCACTTCGAGCACCGCTTCGTAGTCGCGCACGGGACGTTTGATACCAGTGAACAGGATTGCCTCACGGTCGAAACGGCGAGCGGCGCCGCCGATTTGGGCGTAGCTCGCCGCGACGCCCAGCACGTCGGAGTCGCGGCCTGGGAGGAGCCCCTTGTAGGTCACGCCGGCGTCGACCTCGAGGCTGAACAGATTCCGGTCGGCCGGGGCCCCGCCGACACGAACAAATGCAGCGAGACCTTGCGTTGCCGTGTCGGGACGCCGCCACACCATCTTATCAATTATCGTATAGAGCCCGAAATTGCCGCGGCGCATGGCCGGAATGCCGCTACCCGCCGGGTCGGCGAGCGATCCCCCCAAATTAGCGCGGCGCAGATCGGTGAAATCCCCTGTATGGTACCAGCCGCCGAGTTTGACGTCGCTCAGCCTTAGCGAAGAAATCGGCTCGACATCGAACGCATAGGCGAATTCGGCAACCGCAAGAGAACCACCCTCGCCGATCAGGAAGTTGGTGCCGCTGGAGTTTCGTAGCTGCGGATCGCCGGGTCCGGACGGCGCCGGATTTCCATTGAACACTGCCGTAGCGAGCGTCCAGCTGGTCGTCGGGGCGAAGCGCAGCCTAATGCCCGGTACGGCGAACGGGTAGCAGGGACCGCCGCTCGGCAGATCAGTCGACAGGATGTCCGGACACCCGAACGTCGAGTTGACAAAACCGGCCGAATATTGGCTGGTATAGAATTCGTCATCAAAGGCGATCTGGCCAACGCGCAATGAGGCTTGGCCATCGGCAAACTGCTGCTGCAACCACAAATCATGGAGGCGGGTGCCGGGCAGCTCCTCGATCGTGCTGACCGCGAGGAGGTTGCCGATCGCGTTCTTCGACAAGCCGTGTCCGCTGATCTGGTACCCGTCGGTGTAAAAACTCGCGCCCGGCCACCTCGCGAGCTTCTCGAGGTCGAGATGGAGATGGAGAGACGCCCTGAGCAGGCCCTGGTAGATCGTCAGCTGCCGTATGCCGCCGATGGGATTGGACAGCATTTCTGCGATGTCATCGGCCCCAAGCTCGACGCCGGCGTCTTGCCACCGCGTGCGCACCCCGGCCCAATCGGCGGTAAGCCTCTCCCGCTCGAAAGGCCGTTCCTGTGCCGTAACAGGTTCGCCGGCGGGTGCGAGTGCGATGCCGCAGACGATCGCCAGCGTAGCGAGGCTGGCTCGCACGAAAAATCAGAACTCGCTACGCCGGAAAACTTGCTCCTGACGGAGAATACAGCCCCGTGTCCCGGGTAGGCGCACGCTTTCTTATCGTAGTCCCTAAGTTGGGCGCCGCCCGTTCTCAACGGCGCGATAAGCCCCTCGTGGCCCCAGTAGGTTCTGGATAACGCTTGCGACCGCTGCGGCAAGATCGGGATCATCGGGACCGCCTTGGATGACCGTTTGTTGCTCGACGAGGGTCTGGTATTCTCCGTTCAAATACAGCCGTGCCTCTATTGTTATCTTACGGCGAATGTTATCTTACAGCGAACGCCGACGGTTGTCTCGGATCGGCGCGGGCCGACGAAGCTGCGCACGTCTCCCCCGGCGTAGGGGTTCAGTTTGAAATTCCACTCGACGCGGTCGGCCGCGACACCGTCCTTTGCCGCCGGCGTAAAGCGCCAGTCGGGAAGCTGCGCCTCCGCCATATGGAGCGATAGGTAACGAAGCAAATCGGCACGGTGAAATCCAGGCGGCGCGTCCGATACTGCGACGTCCAACGTGACCACCGCCGCGCCTGCGCCGATCGCCGGCCACACGATAGCGGCGGCCAGGATGCACCACGCGCCAAAAGCCCTGCGACGGCGAGGCAGCGCCGGCGACTTCGTAGCGAATCGTTGGGTCTTGTCGGTCACGATCTACGGGGTGTGCTAGTGCTTAGATGTATTCGGATGATTCAGTGCGATGCCCCTCCTTGTCTTCCCGGCGAAGGCCGGGACCCAGTTCTGCCACGGGCACCGGCCTTCGCCGGTGTGACAGGATTTTTGATGTGAGGATCGGTCCGCGGTCGCCAATCGAATCTTCTGAATGGGTCTGAACACTAGAGCCAAGCCGCTCTTCGAAAGCAATGATATAGAGTACCGCAAACCGCCAACATCAGCAACAACGCTAAGGGGTAGCCGAACGCCCTATCTCGCCGCGATGGACGAGGTCGGCCTCGCTGAGCATGCCGACTAGATTACCCTGCGCGTCTAGGACCGGAAGGGCGCTGATGTTATGCTGTCGCAGGAGCTCGATCGCTTCCGACACCCCGTTCCGGGATCGGCGCACCATGACATCGATCTCGCATGTTCGTCTCCGCCTCAGAATATGTTGAGAAACAGGATATAGAGGAACCCCGACAGCATCATCGCAGCCGGCAACGTCAAGATCCAGGCCGTGGCGATGTTGCGGATCGTCGAGAGCTGGAGCCCCGACCCGTTGGCCGCCACAGTTCCGGCGACACCCGACGACAAGACATGAGTGGTCGATACGGGCAGGCCGTACGTATCGGCCGCGGCGATCGTGCCGGCGGCGACGAGTTCGGCGGCCGCGCCCTGACCGTAGGTCAAATGCGTCTTACCGATCTTTTCGCCGACCGTGACGACGATGCGCTTCCACCCGATCATCGTGCCGAGACCGAGCGCGATCGCGACCGCGACCTTGACCCAAGTCGGGATAAATTTAGTGGCGCCGTCGAGCGACTTTTTGTAGGCATTCAACGCCGCCACGTCATCCTCCGACAGTTCGCTGTCTTTATCCTTCATAAGAACACGTATCGCCTCGGAGGCGAGATACATGTCATTGCGGGTGTTACCGACGGCTTGGGCAGGAATCTTCGCCAACGATCCATATTGTTTCACCTGCGCGGCAATATCGCGGACCAGCACCGCGAGCGAGGGATAGGTGCCCCCATCGATTTGGTGCTGGGAGACATAGCGCGTCACCGCAGGCCGCGGATCCCCGAGAATGTTGAACCCAGCCGCCTTTTTCTTCGATCACGGCAGACGCCGCTGCAGAAGTGACCGTGAAGGCGGCAATTTGGCTTTCGGGCAGCGCGCGATTAAGGGCATAGGCCGTCGGCACCGTGCCGATCAGGATCAGCATGATCAGCCCCATGCCCTTCTGCCCGTCATTTGAGCCATGGGCGAAGCTCACACCGGTGCAAGTGAAGATCAGCAATCCCCGGATCCACCATGCCGGGGGCTTGTCCGTCTGCGGCGACCGGTACAGTTCTGGCTGCCGGATGAGTGCCTTCATCGCGAGCAGCAGGAGGGCCGAGGCAACAAATCCCACCAGAGGAGAGAACAGCAGCGCCTTGCCGACATTGGTGGCTTGCCCCCAGTCGACACCCGAGGTGCCGTCTTGCCCACGGGCCAGCGCGTTGGCGATGCCGACCCCGATGATCGAGCCGATCAGCGTATGCGAGCTCGATGCCGGGAGACCCAGATACCAGGTGCCGAGATTCCAGATGATCGCGGCAATCAACAGCGCGAACACCATCGCGAAGCCGGCGGAGCTGCCAACCTGCAATATCAATTCCACCGGCAGCAGCGAGATGATGCCGAATGCCACTGCCCCGCTCGACAGCAGAACGCCCAGGAAATTGAAAGATCCGGACCAGACGACAGCGACGTGAGCGGGCAGCGAGTGCGTGTAGATGGCTGTCGCCACAGCGTTTGCGGTGTCATGAAAGCCATTGACGAATTCGAAGCCGAGGGCGATCAGCAACGCCACAAACAGGAGCAAGTAAGGCAGAAACGACGTGACTCTGGCGCCGCTGGCATCGACATCGGCATAAAGGCTGTAGGCTACGAAGAGCAGGCCCGCACCGAGCAGCCCTAAAAAAATGAACGCGGTGCGTGGATCAAATTCCCGATCGAGGCTCGGGCGCACCGCGTGAACACTCGTCCCGGCTTGTGTCTGCAACGCAGCGTCGGTCATGTCCTCTCGTCCCCGATGTCGGCAGTGCCAGGATTATCGTTGTTAACTTTTACACCTCTGTGACGGCGACCCCCCACATCCCGCCGTGGCCGAGGGAGTGTCCAGTGCTGCCGCTGGACCGCAGCAGCCGTACGGACTAGTCTTCATCGGTGCAGCAGGGCCGCGGAGGGATCGGCAGCAGGAAGCACGGCAAGAGCGGCCATGCGTCGTACTCGCCGCGGTTTCGCCTGTGGGCCCGGCTCGAGGCAGATCGGACGCCGGAGAGAACACGCCCAAAGGCGAAATTTCTCGGCTCGATCCGCGAGCTCTTCTCTCGACAGAAACCGCGCTGATCCGATGAAAGCCCAGGACAGAGAAGTGAGCGTCGATCGCGACGCTCTTCGGGTCGCCCCGGAGGTCACGCTCGCCGCGACCTACGCCCGGGTGGTCGGTGCCGGGATCGACCGGGTTTGGGAAAACGTACTCGATTGGGAGCACCTGCCGGCTCTGCACCAGATTTACTTCAACCACGTGGCGCTCATCGAAAGCGGCAGCTGGGGCTGGCGGGTCGAGCTGAGCAAAACGCCGGGCACAGCCGATCGTCGAATGATTATGGAGCTGCGGATCGACCGGGAGAATGCACGCTACCGGGTCCGGACCCTCGCAGGCGAGGGTACGGGAACAGAGATTTGGACCCTGCTGGAGGCATTCGATCCGCACCGGACCAGAATCGAGGTGCGCTTTTATCTGCCGAAGCACCGGCCGGCAAGGCTCGCCGCGCTGGGCGAGAAATACCGGTCGAGCTATGCGCGCCTCTGGGACCAGGACGAAACGATGATGATACGCCGGGCAGCTTTGTCGGCGCGATCCACGACCCGGAGGAACAGGTCCGGAGCGTCGCTGGCGCTCGGGCCGTTGTCCGCGCTTCGGCAGCGGCTGCCCCTCATCGTCGAGCTCGAAGGCGAGCCCTTCCGCATTCTCGAACTCGAAGATGGAGCCCTCGTCGCTCACACGACGATTTGCCCGCACTGGCTCGGGCCGCTTGAGGAGGCGGTGCCGGAGAACGGGATCCTGCGCTGTCCGTGGCACGGTTATCTGTTCGATCTGCGGACCGGCGCGAGCGCCGACGGACGCGGCTGTCGACTGGCGCCGGCGCCGCAGATAGCGGTCGATCCGATAAGCGGCGAGGCGAAGCTCGTTCTGAGTGGCTGCGCACGGCGAGGTGAACCTTTGTAACCACGGCCGCAGAACTCAACGCAGATCGGGCTTGGCGGTGCGCACTGCGCAAATGGCCTGCCAGACTTTTTCCGAGGTCGCCGGCAACTCGATCGCCGGCGCGCCGATGCGCGAGAGCGCGTTGTTGACCGCACTCATTACCGCGGAGATCGCGCCGAGCGTCCCCGCCTCGCCGACGCCCTTGACCCCCAACGGGTTGCGGTCGGTGAAAGAGTGGTTGCTGCCGAGCGTGAAGTCGCAGAAATCGTCGGCCCGTGGCATGCGGTAATCCTGAAACGACCCCGACAGCAGCTGCCCGGTGTCGGGATCGTAGGCAATGTTTTCCATCAGCACCTGACCCACACCCTGGGCGATGCCGCCGTGGATCTGCCCCTCGCACAGCAGCGGGTTCAGCACCGTGCCGACATCGTCGACCGCGACATAGCGGATGAGCTGCACCTCGCCGGTCTCGGCATCGATTTCGACCTCGGCGAGATGCGCGCCGCTCGGAAAGGTCGCGGCACCGTTCGGGCCGAAATTGGCGCGCTCGGTGAACCCGGTCTCGATCTCGTTGGGCAATTGCGCGGCGTGAAACGAATGTTTGGCGACTGCGGCGATGTTGACCGCTCGGTCGGTTCCGGCAATGACGAATTTGCCTCCCTCGAAGACAATGTCGTCGCGCGCTGCCTCCATCATGTGGGCGGCGATGCGGCGGCCCTTGTCGATCAGTTTGTCGGCGGCCATGACAATCGCCGAGCCGGCGAGCTGCGCCGAGCGCGAGCCGAAGGTGCCGATCCCCATCGTCACCAAATCGCTGTCGCCGTAACGATAGCGGATCAGGTCGGCGTCGATGCCGAGCTTTTCGGACAACACCTGCTTGAATGTCGTGCCGTGTCCCTGGCCGTGATCCATGCTGCCGGTGATCAGCACGACGGCGCCGGCGGGATCAAAGCGGATTTCGGCGTGCTCGTAGTCGCGTCCGCCGCTGGCGGCGACCGCGGTAGCGACGCCGACCCCATAGAGTTTGCCGCGCCGCTGCGCCGCCCGCTGCCGCTCGCTTGCGGCGCCATACAAGGCGAGAGCCAGGCAATCATCCAGGTTCTTGGTGAAGTCGCCGCTGTCGTAGATCTGCTGCATCGGCGTCGTGTACGGCATCGCCGCGGCAGGGATCGTGTTGCGCCGGCGCAGTTCGGCCGGGTCGATGCCAAGCTCGCGCGCCGCCGTCTCGATGATCGCCTCGGTGGCAAAGATCGGCTCGGGCCGTCCACCGCCGCGATAAGGTGCAATCGTCATCGTGTTGGTCAGCACCGCGGTGACTTCGACATGCACCGCCGGGATCGAATAGGTGTTGATGAGGCAGCCGAGCGCGACGGTTAGCGGGATCGTCGGCCGGTCGGTCGAGTAGTAGGCGCCGATCGAGGCGGCCCACCGCGCCCTCAGCGCCAGGAACTTCCCGTCCGTATCGAGGGCGAGCTCAGTATCGATGACGCTGCCGCGGCTCTGCTCGTCGCTCAGGAGCCCTTCGGAGCGCTCGGCAATCCAGCGCACCGGCCGGGCGGTCACCTCGGCCGCCCACAATGACAGCGCGTATTCGGGATAGGTGCCGCCCTTCATCCCGAAGCCGCCGCCCATATTGTCGCAAACCACCCGGAACTTGTGGTGCGGCAGCTTGAAGATCTGCTCGGCGAGCATGGCGCGCGGCCCATGCACCGACTGCACCGTGCAACGGATCGTGTAGCGGTCATCGTCGGGATCATACTGGGCGAGGCAGCCGCGCGGCTCCATGCTGTTGGCGGTGATCCGGTTGATCACCGTTTTCCGCCGCACGATGCGGTCGGCCCGGGCGAAAGCGGCGTCGACCGCCGCCTTGTTACCGGCTTCGTGGAAGAATGCCTCGTTGCCGAGGTTGTCGGGCCACACCGCAGGTGCGTCCGGGGCCAGCGCTGCCTCCGCCGTCGTGACCGCCGGCCGGACCTCATACTCGACAGCCAGCAACTCGGCCGCGTCCTTGGCCTGGTCGAGGGTTTCGGCGACGACGAAAGCCACCGGATCGCCGACATAGCGGACGTAGTCCTGCGCCAGGATCGGCTGCGGGCAGACGAAGGCCGGCCGGCCGCCCCGCCGCCTGCGCGGCACCAGCGGGCGCAGTGTACCGAGCCCGCGTGCTTTCAAATCGTCGCCGGTGAGGACGGCGAGCACGCCCGGCGCCGCCCGAGCCGCACCGGCATCGAGCAAGACGATGCGGGCATGGGCGTGCGGAGAGCGGACGACATAGCCGCGCGCCTCACGCGGCAGCTTCACATCGTCGACGTAGCGACCCCTCCCGCGCAGAAGACGGAAATCCTCTTCGCGGCGCACCGGCATACCGATCGATTGCATGCTCATTATCTCGATCCCGTCTCTGCTAGCGGCGCCCGCCGACCATGCCGCCCGTGCGGGCGGCGGCGAACCGATGACCGAACCCTTGACCCGAGCCATGGGCGAAGCCGCGGTGGAACCCGTGATGGAAGCCGTGGTGGAAACCGTTGAAGCGCTGCATGACGACGATCGACGGCGCGAGACCGAAATACCCAGGAGAGCCCCACCAATAGGGAAAATAGTCGGGATAAGCATAGCCGAGGGGATAGGGATAGGGGGAGGGGGTCGGCGCCGGGATCTCATAGACCTGCGGCGGCAATCCCGGCGTACTCTGGGTAATTCGCCAACTCCCATCGGGCAGCTGGCAGGCTTCGACGACCGCCTGCTGCTGCTGTCCGCCGACGGTCACCGGGACAGTATTGCTGCTGCAGGCGGGCGGTACCGCGGCAGGCTGCGCATCGGGGTTCTCGGCAGCCGCCGTCGTTCCGGTGACCGGCGCATCGGGCAAGGGCTGACATGCTCCACAGGCCAAAACCATCGCCAGGATCGAGAGCCGACGCATCGCTACCTCCGGGTCGGATCGTCGCCGAGCTTGACCACGAGCTTGCCGAAGTTGCGGCCCTGCAGAAGGCCGATAAACGCCTCGGGAGCCCGGTCGAGGCCGTCGACGATGTCCTCGCGATATTTGAGCTCGCCGGTCTTTAGTAGCGGTGCCGCCATCGCCCGGTATTCGGCGAACCGTTGCCACTGGTCGCTGACGATGAACCCCTGGATCTTGAGGCGCCTGCGCACCGCCGACACCAGGTTGGGGCCGGGCCGCGGTTCGACGTCGTTGTATTCTGCGATCATGCCGCACATCACCATGCGGCCGAAATCGTTGAGCCGCGGGAAGACCGCCTGCTGCACCGCCCCGCCGACATTCTCCCAGTAGACGTCGATCCTCTTCGGGCAGGCTCGGTCGAGTGCGGCGCCGAGGTCCGCCGAACGATGATCGACGCACGCGTCGAAGCCGAGCTCGGCCTCGACCCAGCGGCACTTGTCGGCACCGCCGGCGATGCCGACGACCCGCGTGCCGGCTTGTTTGGCAAGTTGGCCGACGACGGCGCCGACCGCGCCCGAGGCCGCCGATACCACCACGGTCTCGCCGCGCTGCGGCCGGCCGATCTCGCTCAGCCCGACATAGGCGGTGAGCCCGGGCATGCCGAGCACGCCGAGTGCCGTGGAGAGCGGAGCTTCGGCCTGGTCGAGCTTGAGGAGACCCTTGCCGGAAACCGCGCTATAGAGCTGCCAGCCAAACCCGCCCAACACATAGTCGCCCTCGCGGAAAGCCGGGTCGCGCGACCGCGCGACCTCGCCGACCACCCGGCCTTCCATAACCGCGCCGATTTCGACCGGCCGGGCGTAGGATCTGACGCCGCTGATGCGGCCGCGCATGTAGGGGTCGAGCGAGAGATAGATCCCGCGCACCAGCACTTCGCCCTCCCCAGGGTCCGGCAGCGGCGCCTCCGCTATCTCGAAATCGGCCGGCGTCGGCGCTCCGGTCGGCCGCCGCTTCAGCAGCACCTGCCGGTTCTGGTTGTCCATCGACTGTACCTCCCTGGCGGAGCGATCGTGGGAGGCAGCTTATCGCCGCGCACAGCCGAGCGCCATCGGCCGCTGGTGAACCTCTCCCTGACAGCAGGGAAAAAACGTCTTTCGATTGCCAAAAAGCCTCCCTCGGCGCCATAACCCTATTG